>Ga0307426_1000801_pt1 | contig 21387 bp, 19 predicted proteins | sample SalMarWE160340MG_FD_202165 | JGI IMG/M metagenome (GOLD analysis project Ga0307426, IMG submission 202165) | Salt marsh sediment microbial communities from the Plum Island Ecosystem LTER, Massachusetts, United States - WE1603-40 | ecosystem: Environmental > Aquatic > Marine > Intertidal zone >...
CAGGCAGCGAAGCGCGCTGTGACATCGCCAACAAGTGGCCTTGGCCCTTGGATTTAGCGACTTCGATCAGATCATTTTCAGTGAGGCGGCTAGACTGGGTTAGCACCGCTCCGGCGATTTCGATTTCGTCGTGACGCGATAAATGTCGGATCACTTCAATCGGTGCATTGTTGATTGGCGCCAGGCTCGTGCCCAGTTGAACAAGCGCTTTAGTCTCGATTCGCTGAATTAAATGAACCAAGATATCGTCGAATACGCCGATTTGCTGCTCATTTAGATGGTCAGACTCACTAAGAAAGAGGCTGGTGATACGCCTCAGCGTGTCGACGCGCTTTTCGGACGAGCCACTTTTGAGTGCACCTTCGAGTTCTGTGATCAGCGAATTGCGCATCATTTGTTTGTCATCTTTGCACGTTTACCTGCGCCCCACGTCTGTATATTTAATTACTAAAAGATTCAATTTCTTGATATGTTAATCTACTATTGCGATCTCCCCATCAGTGTCGGCATGGATGCTCGGCATGTACTTGCGTAGCTCAGGCCCGTAATAGTCGGCTGACTGCACAATGGGGCGGGGATGGGCCAGCACCGCCACCAAGCGCCCCTCCAGCGCCTTCGAGGACACCGGCTTGAGTAAGAATTCATTAACACCGAGCCGGACGGCCTCGATCACTCGCGAGCGCTCGCTGTGACCGGTGAGCATGATGATCGGCACGCCCGGATAGCAAAAGGTTGAGGGTGAACGCACCAAGCGTACTAAACCGCGGCCGTCTAGCCCAGGCATCTGCCAATCGACGATCACAACGTCGGGTGCGTAGCGGCGAATTTGCTCAAGGCCGGCGAGCCCGTCTGGTGCCTCATAGACGGTGCCCACGCCGATGCTCATGAGCAAGGTGCGCACGACCTTGCGCATATAAAATTCGTCGTCCACCACCAGTACCTTGCTGCGAGCAAAAACGGCGGCCATTTTCATATCAATTGACATCGGCACTCCGGCATCAACGAATAGTGAACCTGGCCACTACAACACAGAGTTATTTTGTTACGAGAAAATGCGTCGGACGAATTGCGTCGATTTTGACAACAATCTGTAAACCATGTCGATCCTCCGAGGAGGTCGACTGCATGTTCCCGATGCGACGAGCTAGCCGATCATTTCCAGTTGTTCACCAAAGGGAAGACCGCAAAGGTCCCCGATGTGGCAGCCTGGAAACCTTGCGCGCGCCGTTGAGGTTTTCAAAAATGTGCGGGGATGCCATTGCCGCAATGTCGGACTTTGGCACAAAGCAGACATTGGAGAGTGCGCTGCACATGTCCGCTTTCGGGGGTAAATCGGACATGCTCTTCGCGGGCTTGATGAGAGCGTGAGCTGAACGCGAAACTCATTTAGTTTCTAGCTGCTTAGCAGATGCAACCTTCACCCATGTCGTACTGATCGTCGTACTTGCGTGCGAAAGATAGTAGCTGACGTTGTTTAATAACTTGGCTTTCTTGCCCGCTAACCAACATGCCAGCGACGTAAAAAGCAGACATTCCGCGATGTCCGCGTAAATGAGGAGATAACGTGAAGACAGTCTTCAGATTTGCCATTTTCACAATTTCGTGAGCCTCCTGCAGAATCTCTGCTTGGAGTGCTGCTGGATGAGCACATTAACAATTTTAAATTGAAAGGACAGGTCGCTGTAATGTGCGCGCACGATTTAATGGTCACACACCCAGAGAAGTCGTCATTTGAATCACGATGGAGATAACGCCATGCCTCAAACGAATTCAGGCAACCCCGCAAAGCGAAAAATTCTGTCGATGCGTCGCCTGACGCTTCTTGCATCGGTGGCAAGCCTTGGTATCGCTGTAGTTGCCGCAGGGCCGTCGAGTTACCGCGCTCTGCGCATTCCATCGTGGACGGCATCCGCACAGGCGGCTGACGCAGCGCAGGCGCCTGCTGGATTCGCTGATCTCGTCGCGAAGGTCAAACCGGCGGTCATCTCGGTCCGCGTAAAGATCGAGAAATCGGCCAATACGACCGGCATGAAATGGAGCGAGAGCGACAACGCCAACCCGTTCCCGCCGGGCTCGCCGATGGAAAAATTCTTTAAGCAATTCGGCGTCCCAAACCTGCCGAATGGCATGCCGCAGGGCAAACAGATCATTACCGGGGAAGGCTCCGGCTTCTTCATCTCGCCCGACGGCTATGCCGTAACCAATAACCACGTCGTCGACCATGCCAAGACCGTGCAGGTCAAGACGGACGATGGCACGATCTACAAAGCTAAGGTGGTCGGCACCGACCCGAAGACCGATCTTGCCCTGATCAAGGTCGAGGCCGATAAAACCTTCCCCTACGTCAAGTTTGCCGAGCATGAGCCGCGCATCGGTGACTGGGTTGTCGCGGTCGGCAATCCGTTCGGCCTTGGCGGCACCGTCACCGCCGGTATCGTATCGGCGCGCGGCCGTGACATCGGCGCTGGTCCTTACGACGATTACATCCAGATTGATGCGCCGATCAACAAGGGCAATTCTGGTGGTCCGGCGTTCAACGTCAACGGCAACGTCATCGGCGTTAATACCGCGATCTTCTCGCCGTCTGGCGGTTCGGTCGGCATCGGCTTCGACATTCCAGCCGCTACGGCAAAAATGGTCGTCGCTCAGCTCAAGGAGCATGGCTACGTCAATCGTGCTTGGCTTGGTGTTCAGATCCAACCAGTTACGGCCGGCATTGCCGAAAGTCTCGGCATGAAAAAGGCCGCGGGCGCGATCGTCGATCAGCCGCAGCCGGCAAGCCCGGCCGCCAAAGCCGGAATCCAAGCGGGCGATGTCATCGTTGCGGTCAATAGCAAACCGATCAAGGATTCGCGCGAGCTAGCGCAAAAGATCGGGATGATGGCGCCCGGCACGAGCGTCAAGCTCACGGTGCTGCATAAGGGCGAGGCTAAGACCATGGAGCTCACGCTCGGCAAGATGCCGAATGAGCGGACGGCCAAGGCCAAGACTTCGAAAAGCGGCGTGCCGCATCTCGGCCTTACGCTTGCGCCCGCCAGCGATGTCGCCGGTGCCGGCGGCAAAGGCGTCGCGGTGGTCGGTGTCGATCCTGACGGCCCCGCTGCCGAACACGGCTTTAAGACCGGCGACGTCATTCTCGACGTGGGTGGCAAGGCAGTCGGCAATGTCGGCGATGTGCGCAAGGCGATGGCTGACGCGCGCAGCAGCGGGAAACATGATGTGTTGATGCGGGTGAAAACCGCGCACGGCAACATGTTCTTTGCGCTGCCGATCGAGAAGGCCTGAAGCAAAGGAGGGCGGTTTGCCGACAGTTTCAGGCAACGGGCAAATCGGACTCCGGGGGACGGGGTTATAACCCGTCCCCGCCCGCCATGGTTTGGGGACGGCAGAATAGGAGCTTGTGATGTTCGAACAGAGTTGGAAACAGGAAACCATCATTGACTTCATCAAACTCGCGCTCGGGGCGTTCTTGATTCTGACGCCTTGGATCTTCGGTTTTACGTCAGTTGCGGTGGCGAGCGGAAACGCCTGGATCAGCGGTGCCGTGATTGGCCTTGTATCAATTGCGGCGATTGTCGCATTGGCGGATTGGGAGGAGTGGGTCAGCTTGGCATTCGGCCTATGGGTTATGATCTCACCCTGGGCGCTCGGCTTCCACGCGACCGTCATGTCCGCCATGCGAAGCGATGTTGCGATCGGTGCTGCCGTTGCACTATTCGCGGTCGCGGAGCTGCTGATGATGCATCGCAACCCGCCGCAGGTAACCGCCTGAGCGAAAAAGCTGCGAGACAAGCAATGCCTGCCTGGCAGTGAGGTACTGCGTTACGATGTCTGAAAAGGAGGCATCGGAATGCGAGGCGCGTAAATTCTACGTAAATTCGGATCGGTATGATTCGGATCGGTCGATGAGGACGTTCTAAAATATGCACGGGACGACGACGTCGGCTTCTAAGTGCTCCCGGGGGCGACAAGGCAAAATCCCGAGGAGGACTTCAAATGCCCAAGGATATCTTTTCCCAACACCTAAAGCGCCGGACGATCCTTAAGGCCGGACTTGCGATCGGGGCGATGCAAGTCACGAGTCCGTTCGTGATCAAGGCTCTCGGCGAAGAGCCGATCAAATTCGGTCTCAACGACCCCTTCACCGGCACTTATGCCGAACTTGGCAAGAATGAGAAAATCGGTTGCGAATTGGCGATCGAAGAAATCAACAAGAAAGGCGGCATCCTCAGCCGCCACGTAGAGCTTCTCTCTGAGGACTCGACCAGCGCCGACACCGGCACCGCCGTTCAGAAAGCGCACAAGCTGATCGAGCGCGACAAAGTTACTTTCCTGCTGGGCAACGTCAATTCTGCGATGGCATTGGCGATCGGGGAGGTTTCACACCAGGCGAAAGTTCTGCACATAGTCACAGGCGGCCACACCGATGCGGTCACCGGCACCGACTGCCACTGGAACGTGTTCCGCGTCTGTAACACGACACGCATGGAGACCAATTCGGTGTCCAAGCTGCTATTCGATAAGTTTGGCAAGAAATGGTACTTCATCACCCCCGACTACGCTTTTGGGCACACACTGCAGCAAGGCTTCGAAGCGAGCCTGAAGAAATTCGGTGGTATGGAAGTTGGCGCCTCTTTGACGCCGCTCGGCACCTCCGACTTCTCCTCCTATCTGATCAAGGCTCAGGCGGCCAAACCGGACGTTATCATCTTCCTCACCGCCGGTCAGGACGCAGTCAACTCGCTGAAGCAGGCAGTGCAATTCGGTCTCGAAAAGAAATTCCATATCGCCGGAGCGCAGCAGGAGCTCGAAGTGCTCGAAGGACTGCCGCCCAATGCGCGCATCGGCACGTGGGTGTTCGAATGGTACTGGAATCAACCAAACGTCCCGCATGTCAAGGAGTTCGTCGCTGCAATCAAAAAGAAGACTGGCGGTAAGGTGCCGACTGCGCGGCATTGGTTCGGCTACGCTTCGGTCTGGACCTGCGCGCTGATCGCCAACGAAAAGAAGACACTCGATGCGGTCAAACTGGCCAAAGGGCTGGAGAACTTCCAGCTGCCGCCGGAAGTAGCGTTGATGCCTAACAAGGTCTTCTACCGCGCCGGCGACAATCAGCTCATGCCTGACCTTTATGTTGGACATGCGGTCGAAAAGGGGCCGACGCCGGAGGATTTGTTCCACGTGGACTCGATCGTTAAAGGTGTCGACGCGGCGCTGCCGGTTTCGGAAACTGGTTGCCATCTTAAATGGCCCACGATCTGAACCACTGACCGGAATTGGCCCGCCGACGCTCTCGGCGGGCCGCCTGCGTTTTAGCAGTTTTTAGCAACGCGCTTTTCCGATGACGCAACTCATCCTGTTCAATGTGTTCAATGGGCTTATTATCGGCGCGTTCTATGCGCTGATGGCGCTTGGTCTGTCGCTCATCCTCAATTTGTCCGGCGTGATCAATTTCGCCCATGGCGGATTTCTCGCCATTGGCGGATACCTTGCCTTCACGCTGATACCCTATGTCGGCTTCTGGGGCGCGCTGGCGCTTGCCCCCGTCCTCACCGCGATCATCGGCATCCTGGTCGAGCGCGTGCTGATCCGGCGCCTTTACGGCCGCGACCCGTTGTACAGCCTGCTGCTGACGTTCGGCCTCGCCTTCATCTTTGAGGACGGAACGCGTTATATTTGGGGTCCGCAGACGCTGCCGTTCTCGGTTCCGGACTATCTCGCGAGTCCGCTCAGCAGCGATTACTTCTTCCTCACCGGCTACCGGTTATTTATGGTCGTGCTGGTCGCCGTTGCGGTGACCGCTTTGTTCCTGCTGTTGACCTATACCCGCCTCGGCGCGCGCATCCGGGCCGGCACGCTCGATCTCGAGACGGTGTCGGTGCTCGGGGTTAATGTGCGCATTTTGCGCAATCTCAATTTTGGCCTCGGCATCTACCTCGCCGGCCTCGCAGGCGTGCTCGCCGCCGGGATGCTGGGGCTGCAGCCAACCATCGGTAGCGATCTTATTATGCCGAGCTTCGTCGCCATCATCATCGGCGGCCTCGGCAGCCTGCCGGGCACGCTGTTGGGCGGGTTGCTGATCGGCGTCGCATCAGGCGTCGTCACCGTGTTCTATCCGTCGGCGAGCGAAGCAGTGATCTACATCATGATGGGCTTGGTCCTGCTGGTGCGCCCGCGCGGCTTGTTGGGCGAGGAAGGACGGTTCTAGTGAACGCGATCAATAAACGCGTTGCCGCCGACGTACTGGTGTGGATCCTGCTTTTGACCATGCCTTACTGGTTAAATGGGCTAGGCGGATATACATCGCTGGGATCGCGCGTGCTGGTGCTGGCGCTCGCCGCTATGTCGCTCAACTTTCTGCTCGGCTTCACCGGTGTGCTTTCGTTCGGGCACGCGGCCTATTTCGGTCTCGGTGCCTACGGCGCCGGTATGACCATCAAATATTTGGTGCCCAGCACTCTAACCGGCATCGCGGTGGGTGTCATCGTCGGAACCACCGCAGCCGCCATTATCGGCACATTGATTGTGCGCTTGCGCGGCATTTACTTCGCCATGGTGACGATCGCCTTTGGCCAGGTATTCTATTACATCGCGTTTCGTTGGAACTCGGTGACAGGCGGCGACGACGGTCTGTCCGGCTGGCAGCGCTTGCCAATCGATCTCGGCTTCACCCGCATCGACATTCTCGGCAACGATAAAGCGTTCTACTATTTGGTGCTGGTCTGCTTCGCGATTGCTGTCGCAATCATGGCGGCGCTGCTGCGATCGCCGTTCGGGCGCACGCTGTTGGCGATCCGAGAAAACGAGCGCCGGGCGCGCTTTCTCGGCATCCCCGTGGACCGGCACATCTGGTTTTCCTGGCTGATCTCGTGCGTGTTCGTCAGCCTCGCTGGTGCGCTCTACGCGTTGCTCAACAATTTCGCCGATCCGCACAATCTGCGCTGGGATCAGTCGGGCGATTTCGTCATCATGGCGGTGCTCGGCGGCATGCGATCATTTTGGGGCCCGCTTATTGGCGCCGCCATCTTCGTCGTGCTGCAGGATTATGTGTCGAGCCAGACCGACAACTGGATGTCGTTTATCGGCCTGTTCTTCGTGCTGGTCGTGCTGTTCTTCCCGCGCGGCGTACTTGGCCTGGTCCGGCGGAGTGCTCCATCATGAGCCTGCTCCAGGTCGAAAACGTGTCCAAGCATTTTGGCAATCTCGTCGCCGTCGATGGCGTTTCAATGACCGTGGAGGCCGGCGAGTTGCGCGCCATCATTGGGCCAAACGGTGCAGGTAAGACGACGTTTTTCAATTTGATTAGCGGTTTCCTGACGCCGACCGCTGGTTACATCTTGTTCGATGGCGAGGATGTCACCCACATGTTGCCGGCGCGGCGGGTGTGGCGAGGGATTGCCCGGACGTTCCAGGTGACCGAGATTTTTCCCGAACTTACAGTGCGCGAAAATCTACGCATCGCTATCGAAGTCGCCGCCGGTTACCGTATGCGGGCCTGGATCTCGCCCGAAGCCGACGGCAAGGTGCGCGCGCGCGTCGATGGGCTGCTGACCATGAGCGGGCTCACTAGCAAGGCCGAGCGCCAGGTCGGGGAATTGAGCCATGGCGATCAACGCGCGACCGAGATCATGGTGGCTCTCGCACTGAAACCACGGCTGCTGCTGCTCGACGAACCAACCGCCGGCATGGGTGAGCGGGAGACCTACAAAATCACCCAGCTAATCCACAAACTGCACCGTGACCAGAAGATGACGATCGTGTTGATTGAGCACGACATGCGCGTCGTCTTTCATCTCGCCGATCGCATCATGGTCCTGGCCGAAGGGCACCTGCTGGCCGAAGGAACGCCGCAGGAGATCGCCGCAAATGAAGCCGTGCAGGCCGCTTATCTGGGACAGGCAGCATGAGCAACCGGGCACTCGAGGCCGAAGGCCTGCACACATTCTACGGCAAGAGCCACATCTTGCATGGCATCAGCCTCGCCGTGAACGAGGGCGAGATCGTGACGCTACTCGGGCGCAATGGCGCCGGCAAGACCACCACGCTGCGGAGCCTGGTCGGCCTGACCCCTCCGCGCCAAGGTTCGGTCCACATCTTCGGCCAAGCCACAACCAACTGGCCGCCTTACCGGATCGCGATGCTGGGCATCGGCTATGTGCCTGAGGGACGGCGGATCTTTGCCAATCTGACGGTCGATGAGAATCTCATGGTACCGATGGAGCGGCCGGGACCGTGGACGATCCGCAGTGTCTACAAGCTATTTCCCCGTCTCGAGGAGCGCCGGACGAACAAAGGCCGCCAGCTGTCCGGCGGCGAGCAGGAAATGCTGGCGATCGCTCGCGCGCTGCTGCTGAATCCGAAATTGATGCTACTCGATGAGCCCTCGCAGGGCCTGGCGCCGCTTATTGTGCGCGACGTTTTCAAAGTCATAAGGACCGCACGCGAGGCCGGAATTTCGGTGCTGCTGGTCGAGCAGAACGTGCGCGCGGCCGTCGAAATTGCTGATCGAGCCTATGTCCTCGATGATGGACGCGTCGTATATGAGGGTTCTGCCGCTGACTTCGGCGCTGATGAAGAACGTGTGAGAGATCTTGCTGGTGCCAGCGCTGCAGAATGGGATTTGGTAGAATGAAATTCTATTACGCGAGCCACCATTGGCGACTGCGGCACGGTTTCTACCTTTACCACGCGCGGATACCGCATGCGCGTCACCATCATTTATCTCATGACAGTAATTTTGGCGTGATGACTTGCGTTTGTGATCATGTCTTTGGCATGGCGCTTGAAGCACGTAGGACGACGATATGAGCATATTAAATAAAAAAATGGGGCTCATTGTTGGCATTGCCAATGAGCATAGCCTTGCCTATGGCTGTGCGCGGCACTTTCATACCGCTGGCGCTAAACTTGCCATCACCTATCTAAATGCCAAGGCCGAGCCTCATGTCCGCCCGCTGGCGTCAGAATTGGGCAGCGAGATTGTTCGTCCCTGCGACGTCTCGGTCGATGGCCAGCTTGAAGCAGTATTTGAAGAGGTTGCAGACAAATGGGGGCGCCTTGATTTCGTTCTCCATTCAATTGCCTACGCGCGCGCCGAGGATTTGCATGGACGTATCATAGATTGTTCGGCAGATGGCTTTGCCTTCGCCATGCAAGTTTCCGTGCATTCCTTCCTGCGCATGGCCAGGCTTGCCGAACCCCTAATGGCTTCCGGCGGCTGCCTGCTGGCGATGAGTTACTACGGAGCTGACAAAGCCGTGCCACACTACAATGTCATGGGGCCGGTCAAGGCGGCGCTTGAAGCGGCGGTGCGGTACATGGCGGTCGAGCTTGGCGCTCAGCGTATCCGCGTGAATGCCCTTTCGCCGGGTCCGGTCGCCACCCGAGCGGCATCGGGCATCGAACATTTCGATGCGCTGCTTGAAAAGGCCGCCAAGCAGGCGCCCGAACATCGGCTGGTAACGCTGGACGACGTCGGCGCGTACGCGGCGTTTCTGGTGGGCGACGAGGCCAAATCGATCACTGGCAATATTGCCTATGTAGACGCCGGCTATCACGTGCTGGGCTGAGAGTTTGGAACGACGATGACAACGATCGAAAACCGGACCTTCGACGAAATCGAGATCGGGGAATCGGCCAGCCTGTCGCGCACGCTGACCAAGGAAGACATCGAGTTGTTCGCGGTGATGTCGGGCGACGTCAATCCTGTCCATGTCGACGAGGCATTTGCTCACGACGATATGTTCCACCAGATCATCGCGCACGGCATGTGGGGCGGAGCCTTGATCTCCACGGTGCTCGGCACCGAATTGCCTGGCCCTGGTGCCATCTACCGCAGCCAGACGCTCAACTTCCGGCGTCCCGTTGTGCTCGGCGATACCGTAGTGGCGACAGTTACCGTTCGTGACAAGAATGAGGCCAATCAATGCGTCGGGCTCGATTGCCGGTTGGTGAATCAGGACGGACAGGTCGTCATCGATGGTGCTGCAGAGGTTATTGCCCCGCCCAAGAAGGTACGCCGCGATCGGGTTGTCATGCCGGACGTCCACCTTGAAAATCGCGGCGCTTGGCATCGTAAGCTGATTGCGCAGGCGCAAGACCGCGATCCAATCCGGAGCGCAATCGTCAATCCAACCGATGCGGTCTCGCTGATTGGTGCAGTGGAGTCGGCCAAGGCAAAACTCATTGTTCCCGTCCTGATCGGACCGCCCAATGCGATCAAGGCAGCCGCGAAATCATCCGGTATTGATATTTCCGGGTATGAATTGGCCGCAGTGGATAGCGCCGAGGCCGCGGCAGCGCAGGCTGTCGAGATGGCTCTTGGTGGCACCGTCGAGGCGCTGATGAAGGGCGCACTGCACACCGATGTGTTGATGCATGCAGTCGTTGCCGGCGATCATAATTTACGCACCGAACGGCGCGTGAGCCATGTCTTCGTCATGGATGTGCCGACTTACGCGCGACCGCTGCTCATTACCGATGCGGCCATCAATATCTATCCGGACCTGGAGACCAAACGCGACATTGTCCAGAACGCGATCGAGCTCGCGCACGCACTCGGCATCGAGAAGCCGAAGGTCGCGATCCTGTCAGCCGTCGAGACGGTCAACCCAAAGATAAAATCGACCGTCGATGCCGCTGAGCTCTGCAAAATGGCTGACCGCGGGCAGATTACCGGCGCCATTCTTGACGGCCCGCTGGCCTTCGACAACGCCGTGTCGGCCGACGCGGCGAAGATCAAGCACATCGTTTCGCCAGTCGCTGGGCAGGCCGATATCATGCTCGTTCCCGATCTCGAAGCCGGCAATATGCTCGCCAAACAACTCGAATATTTGGCCGGCGCCGAAGGGGCGGGGATCGTCCTCGGGACGCGAGTCCCCATCGTGCTGACCAGCCGTGCGGACAAGACACTGGCCCGCATAGCGTCATGCGCTGTCGCCGTATTGCTGGCGCATCACCGCAGGAAGATAGCGTTATGACCTCGGCCATTCTCGTGGTGAATGCCGGTTCGTCGAGTATCAAGTTCGCGCTTTATCCCTTTTCCCGCGGCAACGAGAAGGCGCCGATTTTTAGCGGGGAAATCGACGGAATTGGTGATGCCGCCCGGCTGATCGTCAACGACGCCAGCGGAAAATCCGTAGCCAACGCGGCGATCGACGGGCCACCCACGCACCATGGGGCTCTATCGGCCTTGCTCAAATGGATCGCGGCACATTCCGGTGGGATCGAACTCGTCGCGGCCGGGCATCGTGTGGTGCACGGCGGCGGCGAGTTTACCGGGCCGGCCAAAATTACCGCGAAAGTCATGAAGAAGCTTGAAGCGTTAAGTCCGCTTGCGCCCTTGCATCAACCGCACAATCTGGCGGCTATCACGGCGTTGTCAAAACTGCATCCCAAGCTCCCGCAGGTCGCCTGCTTCGACACCTCGTTTCACACGACGCAACCAGACATTGCCGCAGCCTTTGCGCTGCCACGCGCGCTGTCCGACAAAGGTGTCCGGCGCTACGGCTTTCATGGCCTCTCTTACGAGTACATCGCCAGCATTTTACCGGATTACCTCGGCGCCAGGGCTGCCGGTAAGGTCATCGTCGCTCATCTCGGGCATGGCGCCAGCATGTGCGCGATGATCGAGCGGCGAAGTATCGCGACGACGATGGGTTTCAGCGCACTGGATGGTTTGGTCATGGGCAAGCGCTGCGGGGCGCTCGATCCAGGAGTAATTCTCTACCTGCTGGATCACGAAGGCATGAATTCAAAGCAGATCAGCCATCTGCTTTACGAAGAGTCCGGGTTGTTCGGCGTCTCTGGCGTCAGCGACGACATGCGCGAGCTGCTGGCGAGCCACGATCCGCGCGCGGCCGAAGCGATCCAGTTGTTCGTGTATCGGATCGTCCGAGAACTCGGGTCGCTTGCGGCAGCCCTCGGCGGCCTTGACGCGCTCGTATTCACCGGCGGGATTGGCGAGCATTCATCGGAAATCCGGGCTGGAGTTTGTCGACAGGCGGCATGGCTTGGCGTGCGGCTCGATGATGTCGCCAATACCAAAGGCGGGCCTCGTATCAGCACCAATGATAGTGCGGTATCAATTTTGGCTGTGTTGACTGACGAAGAGTTGGTCATTGCCCGGCATGCTTGCACTTTTGTTTGAATTTTCTGCCGTCCATGCGCGGCTGTAGGTCAACGCCTCTGTCCTGTGCTCCAGTGACGCTGGCTTAATGTGTTCTCGTTCTTGGGCCAGTTCGAAAAAGTCTGATCATAAAATCTCTGTAATCATTAAATCTTCGCAACATTGCACTAAATCAAATGCAATCCCTGAAAAGGAGGAGTAGCGTAATCGCGATCCAGTGGAGCGGATCGCGTCATGCGCCAGCACTCACTGAAAATTAGTTCGCTCTCTTGCGCATAAAAAGGCGCGGGTTGCCTGCCGCTAAATTTACGAAAATCGGTGAACGACTTGGCGAGCCACTTTCGCCTTGCAATCTTAATCTTCAGTGACGGAGTCAAGCCATGACCCAAACAACACAGGCCGATAGGGCGACGAAACCGCCATCAAATATGATCCCACCGGAACTTGCTGCGATGGGAAAGAAGCGTCTCGAAGAATTTGTCGCGATGCAGACGGAGCAGTTGGAAAAGCTTCAGGAAATGAACCAGAGCTGGTTTGATCGGATGCAATCGGAAGCAGCGCTCGCATCAGAATTTACCACCAAGCTTACGGCGGCTCGCTCGCTCCCCGAGGTCGCGGCGGTCTATCAGGAATGGGCCACGCGGCACATGGAGATGGCAGCTGAGGACGGCAAGCGCTTCCTCGCTGACGGTCAGAAATTAGCGGAGACGGGTGCGCGATTGTTGTCTAACGGCTGGCAGGCCAATGGGCACGGGGGCAGCACGTAACCTCGGTTTGATGCCGCATAGAGTGGGGTTCGTGGCGGTTCGTGTCAGTTGAGCGTGGTCCGCGGGGCGAATCGGATCAAATGTGCCACTCGTGCAGGAATTAAGTTATGTCGCCGATTGCCCTCGTTAAATCGCGTGATCCGGAAGCATCGCGAGAAAGCAAGCCGGGAGGCGCAATATCAGCCATTCGTCAATCGACCCTTGATGTTCCCGTCGAGGGAATCGATCGTACGGTCCATGCGACGATTGCACAAGCAACGGGCGGCTTGTCGCCAGTGGCGCTGGCCGAGGCATTCTTTGGCTGGACAATGCATCTTGCGTTCTCGCCCGACAAGCAGCTTGAGATTGCGCGTCAGGCGATCGAAGGGGCGACGCGCAACGTCTCCTTTGCGCAATCCGCTTGGGACGCGATGCTCGACCCGTGTGAGCGGGCTTTGCCGCATGACAATCGTTTTCGTGCGCCATCTTGGCAGGCTTTTCCGTTCAACATTTACGCGCACAATTTCCTGTCCATCGAGCGTTGGTGGGAAGCTGCGACGACAAACCTTCGCGGTGTGAGCCAGCGCCACGGTGCGATGGACACTTTCATCGCGCGCCAGATTCTGGACACTGTCGCTCCGTCAAATTTCATTGCGACGAACCCGCAGGTTATTGAACGCACGCGCGCTGAGTCTGCCGCTAATCTCTTGCGCGGCTTGTCTAACTGGATGACGGATTTGACCAGAGCGCAGACCGGCGCGCCACCCGTCGGGTCCGAAGCCTTCAAAGTCGGCGAGACAGTGGCGGTAACGCCGGGAAAAGTCGTGCACCGGACGCCTTTGGCCGAGATCATCCAATACGCACCTGCGACGGACACCGTGCGTCCGGAGCCGATCGTCATCGTGCCGGCCTGGATCATGAAATACTACATCCTCGATCTTTCGCCGGCGAATTCGCTGGTCAAATTCCTTACCCAGCAAGGGTTCACGGTATTCATGATTTCCTGGAAGAACCCGGGAGCCGAGGACCGCGACGTCGACTTCGACGACTATCGCACCGCTGGCGTTCTTGCCGCCATCAACGCTGCGACCGCCATCACCGGCGCGAGCAAGGTGCATGCTGTCGGGTATTGTCTCGGGGGAACGCTACTTGCTATTGCATCAGCGGCGATGGCTCGTGATGGAGACGATCGGCTCGCAAGTCTAAGTTTTTTTGCCGCGCAAGCCGATTTCACCGAGGCCGGTGAACTGACGCTCTTTATCAACGAAAGCCAGATCGCGTTTCTCGAAGACATGATGTCTCAGCACGGCTATCTCGACGCCAATCAGATGGCCGGTGCCTTCCAGATGCTGCGATCGAACGACCTAATATGGTCGCGCAGCATCCAGGAATATCTGTTGGGGGAACGATCCACACCCATCGATATCATGGTATGGAGCACGGATACCACGCGCATGCCGTATCGGATGCATTCACAATATCTACGGTCTCTCTTTCTTAAAAATGACTTAGCTGAGGGACGGTTTAAAGTTTCCGGTCGCCCGGTCGTGCTTGCTGACTTACGCTTGCCGATCTTCATCGTCGCGACCGAGCAGGACCACATCGCGCCTTGGCGCTCGGTGTTCAAATTCCACCTTTTGACCGACACTGAAACGACATTTGTGCTCACTAATGGTGGACATAATGCCGGCATTCTATCCGAGCCTGGGCACCACCATCGTCATTTCCGCATGGCAACGCGGCAACGTGGTGAACCTTATGTCGATCCACGCACATGGCAAAGCAGTCATGAACCTCGAGATGGCTCGTGGTGGCCGGCATGGAGCACATGGCTTGCCGAAAGATCGAACGAGTTGGTAGCGCCGCCGCCGCGCGGCAATGCACGAGCCGGATACGCGTCGACCGACGATGCTCCGGGGCGTTATGTTCTCATGAGGTGAGCAACGGCAATCGACGGGCCCTGCTGCATATCGCGGGCGTAAATCTGATCAAACCAAGAGTGTGGAAATGGACTTACAAGGCAAGACGATTGTGATCACCGGCGCGGCGCAAGGGCTGGGTCAAAAAATGGCGCAAATAATTGCGTTCCACGGCGCCAAGCTCGCGCTCGTCGATCTCGATCATGTCAAACTCCAGGATACGGTGCGGCTGTGTTCGGCTGCAGGCGGCAAAGCCAAGGATTATCCGGCCGACGTAACGGATGAGTCGGCGGTCGAGGCGCTGTTCAACAAAGTTCACAGGGACTTTGGCAGCGTCGATGGTGTCATCAATAACGCCGGCGTCACCAGCGATGGCCTGCTGGTGAAGGCGCAAAACGGAAAAGTGCAGAAGAAAATGTCCGTCGATGACTTCCATAAAGTCATCGCCGTTGATCTCCGGGGCGTCTTTCTTTGCGGTCGCGAGGCTGTCGTCCACATGATCGAAGGCGGGCGTGGCGGTGTGATCATCAACATTTCCAGTATCTCTCGCGCCGGCAATGTCGGGCAAACCAATTATTCCGCCGCGAAAGCCGGCGTTGCCGCGATGACTGTCACCTGGGCCAAGGAACTGGCGCGCTACAAGATCCGCGCCGCCGGCATTGCCCCGGGATTTTGCAACACGCGAATGGTCGCGAAAATTCCTCCGAAGATCTTGGACCGGATCACGTCGACAATCCCCTTGCGACGCCTCGCCGACCCGGAAGAGATCGGGCGCACTGCGTTGTTCATTTTACGGAACGACTACTGCACCGGTCGGATTCTGGAAATCGATGGCGGATTGCGCTTGTGATCAACGCGGCCGCGTCGTCGTCGGCGAGAATTGATAGGCTGTAAGTCGTTCGATGTTGATCTCTGTGTAGCTGCAGAGGAGGTGCGGGGGGCGGACTGGTTATTGAACGGGAGTGAAGAAAATGTCTGCGCGTGAAATCGTTCTCTGTGACGCCGTGCGAACCCCAATTGGAACTTACAACGGCAGCCTGAAATCGATACCGGCGCCGGACCTCGGCGCGATCGCCATCAAGTCAGTGCTGTCCCGTTCGAAACTCGATCCGGAGAAGGTCGGGACCGTGGTGATGGGCAATGTAATCCAGGCCGGCAACAAGATGAACCCCGCCAGGCAGTCTGCCGTCAATGGGGGGATCCCTGTCGATGTTCCAGCCATGACAGTCAATCGTGTCTGCGGTTCAGGCGCGCAAGGAGTCGCCTCCGCGGCGCAGGAAGTGATGCTCGGGATGCTGGACAACGCAATCGCCGGCGGCATGGAGAACATGGATACGGCGCCCTATTTCGTCGCCAACGGACGGTGGGGCTATCGCATGGGCGACGGGCAGCTCTACGACAGCATGCTGCGCGATGGGCTCAACGACGCATTTTCCGGCGAACATTCAGGCTGGCACACGGAAGATCTAGCAAAATCCCGTCAGATCACCCGCGAACAACAGGACAGGTGGGCGCTGCGATCACAAAAGCGTTTTTCCGCGGCTCAGGCGGCGGGAAAGTTCAAGAACGAGATCACGCCAGTGGAAATTCGCAGCCACAAGGGCGTTTCTGTGTTCGACAAGGACGAACACAATAGACCGGACACGACCATGGAGAGCCTCGCGAAGCTTCACCCGGCGTTCCGTAAAGACGGAACAATCACAGCCGGCAACGCGCCCGGTTTGAACAGCGGCGCTTCGGCCATGATCGTCGCCGAACGCGGCTGGGCCGAGAAACAGGGGCTCAAGCCAATGGCGCGGCTTGTCTCGTACGGTATCGGTGCGGTCGAGCCCGGCATGTTCGGCCTTGGGCCGGTTCCCGCCGTGAAACAGGCGCTCGCGCGCGCAGGCTGGAAGATCAGCGACATTCAACGCATCGAAATCAACGAAGCCTTCGCGGCCATCGCAATCGCAGTGACGAGAGAGCTTGGGTTGGCCGAAGACATTGTCAATGTGGAGGGAGGCGCCATTGCTCATGGGCATCCGATCGGCGCGACGGGAGCGGTTCTCACGACGCGTCTGCTTTATTCGATGCAACGCGATGGGATCAAACGCGGCGTGGTGACGCTGTGCATCGGGGGTGGTCAAGGGATAGCTTTGACGCTTGAGGCCATCCACTAATCCGGCCGATTTCAGGCGGCGTCATCAACTAATCAGCATGTAGAAAAAGCGTTGAATATGAGCGTACAAAAGAAGGTCCACTTCACGGACGGCAAGGCTTGCCCGCCCAAGCCCGCTTCACTCAATGGTCTTTCCTCCGATGAGGCGAAGCGTCTGCTCGCGCAGTACGGTGAAAACGCGCTCGGTGAAGAATATGTCAGTTCGCTGCGCAAGCTCCTCACGTATTTTTGGGGACCAATTCCATGGATGATTGAAATCGCGGCGGTGCTTTCCGCCGCACTGCGCCATTGGGCGGACCTCGTCATTATTCTAGCGATGCTTTTCATTAACGCGGGCGTAGGCTTTTGGCAGGAATTCAAGGCCGACAATGCCATCGCCTTGCTCAAACAGCGCTTGGCGCTGAAGGCGCGCGTTCGCCGAGACGGAGAGTGGAAGGACATCGAGGCCAGGTTCCTGGTGCCAGGCGACGTCGTACTGGTGAAGCTCGGTAATATCGTCCCCGCCGATCTGAAATTGGTCGATGGCTCTTATCTCAGCGTCGACCAGTCGGCGCTGACCGGCGAATCCCTGCCGGTGGATAAGAAGGTCGGCGACGACGCCTACTCCGGGTCGATCGCCAAGCAGGGCGAAATGACCGGCGTTGTCACCGCCACTGGCATGAAGACCTATTTCGGCGAGACAGCCCGTCTGGTCCAGCAGGCCAAGAGTGTCTCTCACTTCCAGCGCGCCGTGCTGCGTATTGGCAACTTCCTGATCCTGGTGACGGTCGGTTTGGTCGCCGTCATTGGGCTGGCGGCGCTATTCCGTCACGATCCGCTACTTGAAACCGTGCAATTTGCGCTCATCCTGACGGTCGCTTCGATACCCGTCGCGTTGCCGGCTGTTCTTTCGGTCACTATGGCGATCGGCGCCGAGCGTTTGGCTGCATTCAAGGCAATCGTGTCCCGCCTGGTTTCAATTGAAGAGATGGCGGGCATGAACATGCTCTGCAGCGATAAGACCGGCACGTTGACCAAGAACGAATTGACCTTAGGCGACCCCGAGCCGGCGCCGGGCGTCGATCGCGCCGATCTTATTCAGGCGGCAGTGCTGGCATCGCGGCGCGACGCGCCGGACGCCATCGACGCGGCGATTTTCGCCGATCCCGCCTCCGGCAAGGCCGCCGCCGATTATACGGTGAAAGCATTTCATCCCTTCGACCCCGTCGCCAAGCGTGCGGAAGCAGAAATCGAGCATGGCGGGCAAGCCTTCAAAGTCGCCAAGGGGGCGCCGCAGGTGATCGTTGACCTCTGCGCGCCGAGCGCCGAACAGCGCCAAACGATTTCCGCTTCGGTCGATCGCGACGCGGCCAAAGGGTTCCGCACCTTAGGCGTGGCGCGCACCGATCCCGCGGGCAAGTGGCGTTTCCTCGGGCTGTTGCCATTGTTCGATCCGCCGCGGGACGATTGCGCCGAAACCATCGCCACCATTCGCAAGATGGGCGTCGCCATTAAGATGGTCACCGGCGATCACGAGGCAATCGCCAAGCAGATCGCCGGCGAGCTCAAGCTCGGGCAGAACATTGTGGTAGCGGATTCGGTTTTCGGGCAAAGCAATTCCGGCGAACAACTGTCGCGCATCATCGCCGCCGACGGTTTTGCCCGCGTTTTCCCGGAGCACAAGTTCAGGATTGTCAAGGCGCTGCAGGGTGCCGGCTACATTGTCGGCATGACCGGTGATGGAGTCAACGACGCGCCGGCGTTGAAGCAGGCCGATGACGGCATCGCGGTAAGCGGCGCTACCGATGCGGCGCGCGCCGCCGCCGATCTGGTGCTGACGGCGCCCGGCCTTGCCGTGATTGCCACGGCGATCAAAGAGGCGCGTCGGATCTTCGAGCGCATGAACGCTTACGCCATCTACCGAATTGCCGAAACTATGCGGCTTTTGCTGTTCATGACGGCGTGCATCCTGATCTTCAACTTCTATCCGGTGACCGCGATCATGGTCGTTCTGCTGGCGCTGCTCAACGACCTGCCGATCATGATGATCGCTTACGATAATGCGCCGATCGCCTTGCGTCCGGTGCGTTGGGATATGGCGCGGGTTCTGACTATCGCGTCCGCGCTCGGCGCCTATGGCGTGCTTGAAAGCTTCGGCATGTACTGGATCGTACGCGACTACCTGGCGCTACCTGCGCCGGTTGTTCAGGCTCTGATTTTTCTCAAACTGCTGGTTTCGGGTCACATGACGATCTATCTAACTCGTAACAAGGGCCCGCTCTGGGAGCGCCCCTGGCCGAGCCTGAAGCTGGTCATCCCTTGCGAGACGACGCAACTCATCGGCACGCTGGTCGTGGTCTACGGCTTGCTTATGGCGCCCACCGGCTGGCTGCTAGCGCTTATGGTCTGGGGCTACACGCTCGTCTCATTCCTGGTGGCGAGCATGATCAAGATCGGCACCTATCGGCTGTTAGATCACCGAGCCACGGACCAATCCCGTCATCTTCTGCGCGTCGAAGGGAAGGTCGCAGCGTGAGCGTCGGTGGCGAAAATCCGTCGCTCAACGTTGTGCGTCGTCATTACGCAACAGGAGGAGATGGGCAATGAAGCGCATCCTGGTAGCGACCGATGGGTCCGATGGTGCAAATCGAGCGGTAGACTACGCAGCACATATGGCGAAAAGCTACGACGCCGACCTGTTAATCGTAAATGTCGTCGGTAGTGATGGACTCCCGGGCCACATTTTCAATCGTATCTCAAACGCGCAGGAAGTGTGGCTGAAAGAACTGTTCTCGTCAGCGTCGGCGGAGGTGCTGACTAAGGCAAGAGACCGCGCCCAGCGCATTGGTGGCAGCAAGATTCAGCTAACCTCGCGCACTGGTGACATCGCGCAGACAATCATCGATGTAGCGCGGGAGACGGAGGCCGATGCGATCGTCGTCAGCAGGCGCGGCGCCGGGCGCATCGGCGGTCTCTTGCTTGGCAGCGTCTCACAAAAGCTGGTTAGTCTCGCGCCGTTGCCTGTGACCGTCGTCCCGTAACCACGGCCACCGATCAAGTAGAGGAATAAAATTAACATGTCGAAGAGGCCATCCGTAAAATCCTCTGAGTTTTCGCTAATGAGCGTGCCGGCATTCTGGCCGATGGCGATGGCGACGGCCATGATGGAGGAGGGAACCGAGCTATATGCCAAGAACATCAAATTCACCGAGGAAGAGATCAAAATTCACGATGAGCTACGTCCTGAGCTTGCCACCCCGAATCGAGCGCGCCTCGACCTGCGCACCATGGTGCTGCGCGATTACGGAAAGCCGGGCGGTATTCCCACGCTAATCGATGCGCCGCATGCCGGTCACACCGCGATGATCGCGGACTATCACAAGGGCCAGAGCTTGGTGGAGACGCTTCTGGCCAATGGCATTGGTCATGTTGCGTTGACCGACTGGAAAACGGCTACCGACGACATGAAGGATCTGGAGATCGACAATTATCTAGCCGACATCGTCGTCGCGATCGACGATCTCGGCGAGCGCGTGAATTTAGTTGGCCTATGTCAGGGCGGCTGGCTGTCGGCCATGATCGCTGCGCGGTTCCCCGACAAGATAAACTCTCTCGTACTCGCCGGTTCGCCCATCGACACCGATGCCGGCAACGGTTCGATTAAGCGCATGGTGCATGAATCGCCCGCTTCGTTCTACGAGGAACTGGTGGCGCTCGGGGGCGGCCTGATGAGGGGCAAATATATGCTGCAGGGCTGGAAAAACATGCATCCTGAGCAGCACTACATCCAGGACCAGATCGATCTGTATGAACACATCGACGACCCGGCCTATTTGGCCAAGGAGGAGACGTTCAACAGCTGGTACGAAAACCCGATCGATCTGCCGGGACGCTGGTATCTGCAGGTGATTACCCAGCTGTTCAAAGAGAACCGGCTTGCCAAGGGTGAGTTCATCGGACTGGGCCGCAAGCTCAATCTGCGCAATATCACATGCCCGGCATATCTGCTGGCCGGTGCAAACGACGACATCACGACGCCCGAACAGGTCCTAGATGCCGCAAAATATCTCGGGACGCCGAAGGACCGCATCGTCCAGAAAACCGTACCAGGCGGTCATATCGGCCTGTTCATGGGAGCGCGCACATTGAAGGAACATTGGCCAACGATTGCCCGGTGGATCGTTGATCAATAGATTTCAGATTAGTATTTGTGCAATGAGTTTATATCGCCGAAAGGCAATGGAAGGGTGGAAAGATCAGCGCTCGCCGTTTTTGCAAGGCATCTTTGATGATTGGAGCGACTCGCAATTTTTGGTTCGAAGCTCGGCAATGTCCGCTTTCCGAGGTAAAGCGGACATGGGCTTGTGCACTGCAAATGTCTGCTTTTGACCGATTCTGTTGAAAAAGTCGAAAGCTCAGCCGCATTGCAAAACTGTCGAATTGACTTCGACATCTTCG
>Ga0307426_1000806_pt1 | contig 21296 bp, 28 predicted proteins | sample SalMarWE160340MG_FD_202165 | JGI IMG/M metagenome (GOLD analysis project Ga0307426, IMG submission 202165) | Salt marsh sediment microbial communities from the Plum Island Ecosystem LTER, Massachusetts, United States - WE1603-40 | ecosystem: Environmental > Aquatic > Marine > Intertidal zone >...
AAAATACTATCTCAGCCAGCTTCTGCCGATTTATGGTCAAGTCTTCATTTAAGAAGTTCTTTCCAAAATACTCTACTATTTCTTTCCAGGCTCTTAAGTGGGGACGGGTTACCTCCCGAGCCAGTTCATCCCAATCAATTATATAAGCCCCCAGTTCTCTAAAAAAGTTGGTTACCGTGCTTTTGCCCGTGCCCACACTTCCTGTCAGACCAACAATAATCATTTGTTCCCTATTTCGCCTCTTTAATTACCTCCCAGGGCTCAAATTGCTATCGCTGGAAAATGCTTTCGTTTTGCCCCCTTTTTGTCGTTTGCCTTAATGGTCACATATATTATCGCCTGTTGCTAACCCGCCTTTTATATAATCCAGAGCAGCTTTCTCAGGGTCATCACCAAGCACGCCAATAACAACTTCAATTTGATTCTCGTTGAAAATCGCCTGGGCCCTGGAACCCATGCCACTAGCTATGACAACAGAGACCCCTTCTTCAGCCAGCCATGCGGGAAGAAAGCCGGGTTGATGTCCTGGCGACGGTATGACCTCTCTTTTTACAATCGCCTTAGTTGACTCATCAACATCAAACAAGGCGAAATGACTGCAATGGCCAAAGTGAGCAGCTACTTTGCCGTCTGTTATGGGAATTGCGTATCTCATTGTCTCCTCCAAGCCAGTTTGGGTTCAAGTTTATTCATTTTCTACCTCCTCGAACAAATATCACCTGTAGAGCATGGCGGCGTTTCACAGCGTTCTGCTTTGCCACAGCAAGTTTTACCTGGCGCTCTTGTCTCAGTTTGCAGCAGATAAGAGGCAGAAAAAAGTTTTTCCATCATTTCGCTGCCACAGACGGGGCAAGCTATAGATTTAGCATTATCTACTCCGTGGAGAAATATCTCCGAGATTTCGCCACAGTCTTGGCACTTATAATCATAGATTGGCATCATCCCTCCGAATCATTCATTCCTACATAGCTTTGGTAGCAAGTTCTGCCGCATTCGCCAACTGATAGACTATCGGCGATGCTGTCAAGGCAGGGTGGGTGCCCATTTGAAACAGGGAAACGTCATAAGCAGTCATCTTACTCTGGATACAGGCGCTAATGACATTGGCTATCTCGCCGGTGCTCTTGCCTCCTGAGATTCCGCCACCAAGTAACTCCCCATTATCCTTGGAGAATAACAGCTTCACTTTTGTTGAGACCGACCCCGGCATACCCCCCGGATGTGTATCCGGAGCAGTTGATTCACTCAGTACAACATCATAACCTTCTTGTCTAGCTGCTCTTTCTGTTAAACCAGCACAGGCAAAAGCTCGCTCACCGATTATGGTGGAGAAAACGCCAACCGCTCCTGGATTCTTATAGCGCGTATGAAAGAGATTAGCTCCAGCTATACGTGCCTCGGTACAGGCAATAGATGCGAGCATAAGGCGGCTTGGCTTACCACTAAAGAATGAGACCTTTTCTGCGCAGTCGCCGCAGGCAAAGACGTCTGGGTCTGTAGTGGTGCGCATATATCGGTCCACCGCAATTGCCTTTCCTGGCCCTATTTCAAGCCCAGCTTTCTTGGCCAGTTCGTTGTTTGGCACAACTCCAACTCCGACAACGACCATATCAGCTTTTAACTCTTGTCCACCTGATAATCTGACTCCGCTAACCTGATTATCACCGAGTATTGCTTCGACTTTGCTGTTCACAAGCAGTTTAATGCCTCTATCGCTGAGCACTTTCTCAGCCTCGATACAGAACTCTTCATCCAAAGCTAGCTGTAGACAATGGGGAAGCAACTCCACGATAGTGACATTGCAATCGCGGCCTTTCTTGCACTCGTCAGCGAACTCCACACCGATAAAGCCTCCTCCTATTATCACAATATCCTTGGCATCATTGAGTACATCCAGCATATTCTTTAGATATGCTACATCCTTCCTTACAATGAAAACCTTTTCTTTTTCTATGCCAGGAATAGGCAAAACTAATGGAGAAGAACCAGTGGCTAGGACCAGCTTATCGTAGCTGACTGTGTCTCCATTACTCAGCGAAACTGCCTTTTCCCCCCTGTCTATTTCCACCGCTTCGCCCTTAACAAGCTCAATGCCATTGTTCTGAATTAGGGCATCCGGAATCAAATTTCTTTCTGGGCTGCCTACAGTTCCGAAGACATATGGTATTCCACAGGGAATGAGAACTTGCTCTTCTTTGCGAACTAGAATTACGCTCTTGTCCCCATATCTTCTACGGCAGCTAATCCCTGCCACTGGTCCAGCGGCACTTCCTCCAATGACTAGTACATCGGCCTTTTTCATTTTGTTTGTCTTCCCTCCTACATTAATTTTGGTCTTAGCCTTTTTTTAGCTAAGTGCTCGGGCAATAACCTGCCACAACTTCTCTATCCCACGACTAACTCTACCACCGCCATATTCTACCACAGGCAATCGCTTAATAAGAGCCTTGGTAACCACATTATCAAATGGTATTTTGGATGCTACTTCTATTCCCTGGTTAAGGCAATAACTTTCGATCTCGCTAGTATTTTCTTGATTAATATCATATTTATTTACGCAAACTAAAACAGGAACGCCGAAGTGATGGCAAACGCCAATGACACGCTCAAGGTCATGAATCCCTGAAAGCGTGGGCTCGGTCACCAGCAATGCCAGACTGGCACCCGATAGCGAGGAGATAACCGGGCAGCCTATGCCTGGAGGACCATCGGTGATGATGTAGTTTAAATTTTCTCTCTCGGCGATGAGCTTGGCGTTCTGCCGCACTAGCGCCACCAACTTTCCTGAGTTTTCCTCGGCAATACCCAACCTGGCGTGGCATAAATAACCGTATTTTGTTTCCGAGATAAACGAATGCCCAGCCATGCTGTCCTTCATAGCGATGGCATCAACAGGGCAAACCTGGTAGCAGAAGCCGCACCCTTCACAAGAGAAGGGAGCGACTTCAAAATCCTTAATGGCTCCAAAGTGGCATAGTTCCTGGCATAAGCCACATTCTGTACACTTCTCTTCGTCTATGAAAGCGACTTGCCCGCTCCAGAATTCCTTTTCTTCTTTAACCACAGGTTGGAGAAGAATATGAAGGTCGGCGGCATCTACATCACAGTCGGCTAATACCTTACTTTGGGCTAAGGCTGCAAAGGACGCCACTATGGACGTCTTCCCTGTTCCTCCCTTGCCGCTAAGAACCACGATTTCTTTCATTTATTCCTGAGCTTCCTGCTTGCGTCGGGCATAGACCCGGTATATTTTTTCACTGCTATCTTGCAAACATTGAGTGCAATGCTCAACTTCTTCAGGCTTGACTTCCTCCAGGCGAACCTCAAAGCTAAGCTCTTCATACATATCCACTAGCCTTTTGAGGTGTGCCTCGCCATCTATAGCAACTTCTTGCCAGTCTATCATTTTGCCGCCCACCTAGCAGCAAGTATATCTTTGATGTCCTGGAAAAGTTTGAGAAACTCATCACGCCACTCAGGCATCCCTTCTACCAATGGAGTTCCTTTAGAATAGAGCAGGGCGATCTTTCTGTCTAAAGGGATTTTCAGCAAAATTGGTATCCCTTCTTGATGGCAATATCTCTCAACTTCTTCGTCTCCTATTCCAACACGATTAATTACCAACCCACATGAAATACCCAGCTTTCTCACTACCTCCACTGCCAGTGAAAGGTCATTTAGCCCAAAAGGAGTAGGCTCGGTCACTAGGAGACAAAACTCGCTCTCTTTCACCGCTTCTACTACAGGACAAGAAGTTCCCGGAGGAACATCAATGATTACTATATTTGCAGGGTCAATATACTTCTTTACTTCCCTGATTACGGGCGGAGCCATAGCTTCGCCAACGTTCAGCTTCCCTTGAATTAATTCCAAATTCCCTGAATCGCCTCTTTCAACTACCCCGATCTCTCTTCCCTCCTCAGTAATAGCAGACTCAGGGCATAGGTAAGAACATGCCCCACAACCATGACATAGTTCGGGGAACACAAGAACTTTTTCCTTAAGCACGGCAATAGTGTTATAGGCGCAGACTTCAGCGCATTTACCACAATAAGTACATTTCGCTTCGTCCACCTTGGGAATAGGAATATACACGTGTTGGCTCTGGTTCATAGCTAGATGCAGAAGAATATTAGCATTTGGCTCCTCTACATCACAGTCCAACAGTTGAATCTTATAATTATCGCTCAGGGAAAGAGCTAAGCTGGTTGCCACCAGCGTCTTTCCTGTGCCACCTTTACCACTGGCAACAGAGATTATCATTCTATTCCCGAATCATCTTTGCCCCACACTTGGGGCAGCTCAGGTTATAGCAAGGAACGCCTGCCTCGTGAGGAATCTTTGTTCCACAACTAGGACACACGCAATTCCCAGTAGGCCCTGCGCCAGGGCGGTTTCCATCCATTCTGCCCCTACCCCCGCCACGTCCTAATCCCCTGCCAGTTCCTGGACCTTGCCCATAAGGGCCTGTACCATCTCCTCTAGGCATAATTCACCTCCGCCAAGAATTAGTTTTTCTTTACCCCATCGGCGGCAGCCCACAGACTCCAGAACTACAAGTTGGGCAACTCACCTCTGAGGGTTCGGTTCCACTTGAGCCGCGGCTAAAAAACGAGGAAAAAAGTCTTTTGGGTTCGCCAGCATGGCATTTAGGACAACTCAAACTGGAACCATCTTCACCAATAGCTTGGCGAACTTCAAATTTTTGCCCACAGTGCGCACACTGGTATTCATAGATTGGCATAGTTCACCTCCCCTTCTCCAGCTCTTCGATGCGACGTTGAATCTCATTTAGCTGCTGGCTCATCGCGTGAGCCTGGTTTTTAAGCATCTCTACTTCCTGCTCCGAGCTCATGGCTTGAGGTGGCGGCTCTGCCATGGGCATTGTTTCCCCCATTCCCATGCCACGACCCATGCCCATTCCTCTGCCCATGCCACGACCCATGCCTCGCCCCATACCCATACCGGGCCCCATACCGGGCCCCATACCACCTCCCATTCCATAATGGTTGCCTACATTGGGTTGAGCGCTTGATTGAAACCTCCCCGCTTTGAAGGCTTCAATAGCGTCCTTTATACTACCCGAAACACCGGTGATTACTTGAATCCCCGCTGCTGAAAGGGTCTGGTAAGCGTTGGGACCACAATTACCCGTGAGCACGACCTCTGCCCCTTTGCTGGCAATCATCTGGGCAGTACTGATGCCTGCCCCACCAGCAGCCATAGCATTAGAGTTATCCAAGGCCTCAAACTCCATGCTCTGGGGGTCAATGATGATGAAGTATTGACACCTCCCGAAACGAGGGTCTACCTCGGCATCCAAATCAAGAGCTGTTGCTGATACTGCAATTTTCATGATGCACCTCTTTCTAGTTTATTCCGTCTCCAGTTCCTTTATTCTAGCATCTATTTGCCCTAATTGTCCCTTCATTGCTTCCGCCTGGCTCCTCAGGAAATCAAGTTCCTGCTCCCGGGTCATCTGTGGAGCATACGGACTGGCTCCTGGCACTGCCCCCATAGGTGCTCCGGCATAACCATATGGTGCAGGCCCTGCATAAGGCATGCCCATTCCAAACCCGTATCCCCTTCCAAAGCCATATCCTCGCCCAAAACCATATCCCCTGCCGAAACCATACATGCGCCCTATACCCCAAGGGCTGCAAAAACCTCTCCCTCCTCCCGTCATTGGGCCCATTCCACGCGGTCCCGTTCCATCAAATCCTGGCATAATTCACCTCCTTTTCAATTCAAATATTAAATACACAAACCTCACTTCTCTACTTGCGAAGCTCATTCAGCCTCTTCGTAATTACATCTAACTCACTCTCCAACGCTCCAGCCTGGTTTCTCAAGAAATCCAGTTCCTGCTCCCGAGTCATTTGCGGAGCATAAGGATCCGCTCCTGGCACTGCCCCCATAGGTGCTCCGGCATAACCATATGGCATAGCTTCAGGATAAGCTGTTCCTCCATAAGGCATAGCCCCAGGGCTACCATAAGTGGGATAACCCGGTGGGGTGGGCATCCTCGCAGCTCCACTGAGGGAATAACCACATCTAGGCAATCCTCCCCTTCCTATACCAACATAAGGCCAGGGGGGAGAGCTTCCTCGAAAGCCAAATCCCCATCCCCCTCTTCCAAATCCTCTACCATATCCATTAGGCATTTCTCACCTCCTTCCTATTTCCGAAGTTCTTCAAGCCTCTTTGTCACTCCATCCAATTCGCTAGTCAGATATCTTTCCTGCTCTTCAAGCACGGCTATCTCTTCCTCCTTGGGTATAGCTCCCCAAGGATAGCCATATCCTCTATAGGGATACCCATAAGGCATTCTGTATCCATGCCACGCCCAAGGGTGCCAGCATCCAAACCAGTGCCACATTTTATCACCTTCATAAGAAATTCTAAAACTTACCACCCAGGGTATCCATAAGGTCTCCATTTCCGCCAACCACGACCAAGACCACGACCAAGGCCACGACCGAATCCCCGGCCCCACCTAGGCCATACCGGCGCTAAATGAGCGTACCCATAAGGGTAGGGGTAACCAGGCATTGGGCTGGCGAAGCCTGGCGTGGTAAAACCAGCACAGAAGCCAGCCCCCCTTCCGGTCATTGGGCCTAGGCCCATCGGTCCAGTTCCATCTCTAAACGGCATCTCCATCACCTCCTTTCTTTTTATTCTTCACCATCGCCTGCCACCGCGAAATCCTCTGCCATATCCTCTGCCCGCAGCAGATGGAGGCAAAGGTACGGGCTGGATATTCCCGCTGAAGCACACCGGGCAAGACAAAGGAAGCCTCTGTGCCATTGCCTCAAAAGGCACATCCCACTCATGTCCATCGTTGCCACATCTAAAGCGACGCTGGGGGAGCTCAAAGTTCCCCCCTTCGATTTGAATTGCCTTGCCATTAATCAGAGCATCAGCCAGCTTCTTTCGAGCCGATTCCAATATGCGGTGGAACGTCGGCCTGGAAATATGCATCTGCTGCGCGCAGTCCTCTTGCTCCAGTCCCTCCAAATCCTTAAGACGGATAGACTCAAGTTCCTCAAGTGAAAGGCGAACACCCTGCAAGGCATTTGCCGGAATCCCCACCGGCCTAAAAAAGCCTACATTCGGCAACTGAGCAACACATCGCAACTTTTCTGGCCTAGCCATTAAAAATCACCCTTTTTTCGCTATAAATTATGAACATATGTCAATAATAATGATAATATATCCTGTCAAATTTGTCAAATTTTGACTATAGCCACCGCTTGGTGGTACAAATTAAAATATGGATGGCATTGAGCTTTTTCCCAGCCTCTCCCATTGCATAGAAACTACAGTCAGGGAAGAATTCTGGAACTCAGTAAATAAATATATGAAAGCTGGGCAAGAGGATAAAAACCTTGAGGAAAGGATTGAGCTTCTCAAAGCTTTCTTAGAATCAATGGACTTTAAAAAGCTCCGCAGCCAGAGCGAAAGATATTTAATAAAAGGCAAGCAGGTTAAATTTGTAATTTCCTGGAAAGAGGGCAAGCCGAGTTACGAGATGGTGGTGATTAAAGCTACAGATTGAGCAGCTATTCCTTCTCCCCTGCCGACGAAGCCCAAACCATTGGTGGTGGTGGCCTTGATTGTCACCTGTGTTGACTCCACACCTAAAGCCTTGCTGAGGCGTTTCCTCATTTCGGGAACGAAAGGCGAGAGCTTGGGGCTTTGAGCTATGATGGTAACATCAATGTTGACTACCCTGAGTCCTTTGGCTTTAAGCAGTTCGCTGGTCTTGCTCAACAAAACCAAGCTTGAAATACCTTTATATTCCGGTTCCTGGGAGGGGAATAAGGTGCCGATGTCGCCCAAATCAGCAGCGCCACATAACGCATCTATTATGGCATGCGTTGCTACATCAGCATCGCTCCAACCCGACAAGCCTTTGTCATGAGGGATATCAACGCCTCCCAAAATTAGCCTTCGCCCCGAAACCAAAGGATGGCTATCCCAACCAGTCCCAACCCTTAATTCTTCTCTTTCCATTCTCGTGCGATGATACGTGCTAACGCCAAATCCTCAGTTGTGGTTACCTTTATGTTTTTATAATCGCCCATATAAAGCTGCACCTTGTGTCCCAAGCCTTCCACAGCAGTGGCATCATCGGTAACCTCTGCTGCGAGGTTCTCATAAGCCTTGGTTATCACATCAAAGCTGAATATCTGGGGGGTTTGCGCTGCCCATAACCTCTCGCGCTGAAGCGTTTCCCCAATCAATCTCTCATCAGCGGCAAGCTTGATAGTATCTTTAACTGGCACTGCGGCTACAGCAGCCTCAGTCTCCCCAACTACCTTCAGGCCATCCTCAATCAAATCTGGAGTCAAGAAAGGCCGAGCTCCATCATGAATCATGACTAAATCACAATTCCTTATTTGTCTTAGTCCTTCTCTCACCGAATCCTGTCGCCGTGCGCCACCTGGGCATAAAGTAACTTTAGACCAGTCCCTCTCGTTTTTCAATTTCTGCCCCCGAGCCAAATCCTCAACATTCAATACCAGGACTATCTGTTGAACCAAGCTGTATCTCTGACAAGTATCCACGGACCAGGCCAGCAAAGGTTTCCCCCTTAGAGGAGCAAAGAGCTTGTTTATACCCGCCATCCTCTGGCTAGTTCCGGCAGCGACTATAACCACCCCTAAATTACTAGATCCAAGATTCAAATCTCTAAACTCTGCCCCTGAATATCAAAAGTCAAAGATAAAAAATTAAAATGACAAATCAAAATGCAAAAACTTTTTATTCTTGCCCTGTATTTTTGCCCTTTGCATTTTGCATTTTAATTTCCCTTGTAAGTCCCAGCCTCAGAGCTTCAGCCACCGAGCCAACCTCGATTAGGTGAATGTCCGCAGAGTGAAGGGATTGCTTCACTTCGCTCGCAATGATAGGGGAAAGTCTGGGCATAAGGCATGATTTAAAGCCCAACCTGATGGCCTCAGCAATTCTCCTCTCTACGTGTGATACCCCTCTAAGCTCTCCATTCAACCCCACCTCTCCCAAAGCAACCAAGCCTGAAATTGGCTTTGCATCACGAAAACTGGAAGCAATTGCTGAGGCGATTCCCAAATCAACCGCCGGCTCATTAATCCTTAAGCCACCAGTAACGTTGACTATAATATCCTGGTTGAAAAGCTTTAATCCGGCACGCTTAGTAAGCACAGCAATTATCAACAGTAGCCGATTAAAATCAACGCCGTTAGCGATGCGCCTTGGTGGAGTAAAACTATTAGGAGTAGTCAAAGCCTGAATCTCCACCAACAAAGGGCGATTCCCTTCAAGAGTGGGCACCACCACTGAGCCCATAGTTCCATCCCTGTATGCGGATAAGAAAACTTGAGAGGGATTACCTACTTCTATTAGTCCCCTATCGCTCATCTCAAATATTCCCACCTCGTGAGTGGAACCGAACCGGTTCTTTACGCTGCGTAGCACCCGGTAACTACTAAATGGTTCGCCTTCGAAGTAAAGCACCACGTCGACGATATGTTCCAGCGTTCCTGGACCTGCGATGGCCCCTTCCTTGGTCACATGCCCAGTGATTAACAGGGGCACATCGTTCTGTTTCGCCCACCTCTCCAACCTCCAAGTGCACTCCCGCACCTGGGAAATACTGCCCGGCATCCCAGCTACATCCTCTAAATACATAGTCTGAATGGAATCGATAATCGCCAATTCAGGAGAAAGCTCTTCCAAGCATTCTAATACGGCAGCTAAATCGGGCTCAGAGAGAAAGTATATCCCTTTGCCCTCTATACCGAGGCGCTCACTTCTAAGTTTAACCTGATTAATAGATTCTTCACCGGAGACATAAGCGACAACTTTATTATTCTCAGCCATCATCGCCGAAATTTGGAGTAAAAGAGTAGACTTGCCTATTCCCGGCTCGCCACCAACAAGCACCAGAGAGCCTGGAACCAAACCACCCCCCAGAACTCGATTCACTTCAGCAAAACCAATGTGAAAGCGAGGAAAGTCACCCTTCTCTACTTGGGAAAGTTCCTGAGGTCTATTTCCTCTAGAGGAAAGCTGACTGGGAGTGCGGGATAAAGTGACCCTAGTTTCTATGAAGCTATTCCATGTCTGGCAATCAGGACAGCGTCCTAACCACTTAAGACTTTCTTTACCGCACTGCTGACAAATGAAAACATTTTTGAATTTGGATTTGCCCCGCTCGTTAGATTTCAAGTCCCCTGGCCAAGATACCTAATACTCGATAACGGCTATCTTTTCCCCGGTCTTAACTACCTGCCCTGGTGAAACTGCCACCTCTATAACGGAGGCTTTTACTGGAGATAATATAGGATTTTCCATCTTCATAGCTTCTATGGTGCAAATCACGCCACCCTCCTCAACTGTATTCCCCACGGTTACCTCAACGCGTATTATTTTTCCCGGTAGTGGCGCCTCGATTATTTCTTGAGCCATATTTATACAGCATCTTTAACTAAGGGTCTCATTACAATTTTCTCCTCGACACAATCCACAATCACCGTGTCTCCAGCCAGGAATTCACCACGCAACAAAGCCTCGGAGAGTGGATCCTCAACCAAATTCTGGATAGTGCGACGCAAGGGGCGGGCTCCAAAATCAGGGTCATAACCTTTCTTGCCTAGAAAATCCCTGGCTCCATCAGTTACTTCCAAAGTGACATTCTTCTCTTTGAGGGAAGCAATAACCTGGTTAAGCATCAGGTCCACAATTTGGCGGATATGCTCCTCGCTTAAAGCATGGAACACGACTTGGGCATCAATGCGGTTAAGAAACTCGGGCCGGAATCTTTGATCTTTCTTCACCTCCCCCAGAACATTCTCCTTCATTTTCTCATACTCTGTCTGTTGTTTTCGTTCGCCATCGATATGAGCAGCGAAACCAATGGTCATATCACGCTTAATAAGCTCGCCACCAACATTGCTGGTCATGACTATGATGCTATTACGAAAATCAACTCTTCGCCCTTTGGCATCGGTCAAATGACCATCATCGAAAATCTGGAGCAGGATATTGAATACATTGTAATGCGCCTTTTCAATCTCATCGAGAAGAATAACACAATAGGACTTCCGCCTTACTGCCTCGGTTAATTGACCACCTTCCTCATAACCAATATAACCAGGTGGTGCTCCAACCAAGCGAGCTACATTGTGAGGCTCCATAAACTCCGACATGTCAAGCCTGACCAAAGTATCTTCGCTACCAAACATGAACTCGGACAGGGCCCTTACCAATTCAGTTTTACCCACTCCGGTGGGGCCCAAAAAGATGAAGACACCAATGGGACGCCTCGGGTCTTTTAACCCGGCTCGAGCCCTCCTTACCGCTTTAGCCACGGTATTTATGGCCTCATCCTGGCCAATTATGCGGCGGTGTAGAGCCTCTTCCATCTGTAAAAGGCGGCTCGTTTCATCGATAGTCAACTTTATCACAGGGATGCCCGTCCACATGCTGGCTACCTCAGCAATATCCTCTGAGGTAACTACAGGTCGGCCTTGTTCCTTCTTAACTTGCCACTCCTTCTCCATTGTCTCGATTCTCTCCGTTAGCTGAAGCTCACGATCACGCAACTCACCGGAATACTCATACTGTTGAGCTGCGATAGCTGCTTCTTTTTCTTTGCGTACACTTTCCAAGGCTCGCCTTGCCTCAGCTAATCCAATGGGGGCACTACCTCGTTTAATGCGTACTCGAGAACTAGCTTCATCTATCAAATCAATAGCCTTATCAGGCAAAAAACGGTCCGCTATATATCTGGTAGCCAGCGTAGCTGCTGTCTGCAGGGCTTCGTCGCTTATGTCCAACTGGTGAAATTCTTCATATCTGTGTTTAATGCCTCGCAATATTTCCTGGGTTTCCTCCATGGTAGGTTCGGCTACCAAGACAGGTTGAAACCGCCGTTCCAAAGCTGGGTCTTTCTCCACATATTTGCGATAGTCGTCCAAAGTAGCGGCGCCAATACACTGAATCTCGCCACGCGACAACGAAGGCTTCAGGATGTTAGAGGCATCAACCGCACCTTCAGCTGCCCCGGCACCTACAATAGTCTGCATTTCATCAATAAATAAGATGCAATTACCGGCAGTTTTTTCTTCCTCAATAACCCTCTTCAGCCTCTCCTCAAATTCACCACGGTATTTTGTTCCCGCTACCAGGGCACCTATATCTAATGCAATTATTCTCTTGCCCTGTAATACCTCAGGAACCTCCCCTGCTACTATGCGCTGTGCCAACCCTTCAACAATAGCTGTTTTGCCTACACCTGCTTCACCTATAAGCGCGGGATTATTTTTAGTACGACGACTCAATATTTGAACTATCCGTTCAATCTCCTTGTTACGCCCAATGATGGGGTCAAGTTTATCCGCCCGGGCTAGGGCAGTTAAATCGGTCCCAAGTTGGTCCAGGGTCGGTGTGCGTGTGGCAGTGCGACCTGTGGTACGAGTTCGCACAGCTTCTTGTTTAGCAACTCGATTAACTTCATCACGTGTTCGCTCCAAGGTAATACCAAAACTCTCTAAAACACTAAAAGCTACCCCTTCGCTTTCGCGCAGTAATCCGAGCAAAAGATGTTCAACACCTATATAGCTGGAGTTAAGACGACGTGCCTCATCCACAGCAAACTCGATGGACCTTTTCGCCCGGGGAGCAAGGTCAACCTCTTCCTTGGTAGCTCGACGCTCCCCTTTTCCAATTACAAATTCTACAGCCGCCTGTATCTTACTCACCGAGATACCAAAATTACTCAAAACTTTGGCCGCAATCCCCGACTCCTCCCCTGCTATCCCCAATAATATGTGCTCAGTATCAATGTAATTGTGGCCCAAGCGTTGTGCCTCTCCTTGAGCCCGAGTCAGCACTCTACGAGCTCCTTCAGAAAACCTTTCAAATCCTGTGCTCATTTCAATCCTATTCGCAATTTCAACCTAAAGTATAGAACATACTACCCTTTCCGTCAACAAGCCTGGCTTACTTGAACTAAGCGATAGGATGGTAATATACTATAATACCACGAAATTATTATTGAAGGTTAATAGAAATGAGGATCACTGGTGGTAAAGTAAAGGGAACTCGTTTAAAAACTCTATCAAGGCACTCCATTAGACCCACGACCAGTGTGGTAAAGCAAGCTATATTCTCTCTTTTGGAGAACAGAGCTACCAATTGGCGTCAGGTTCTTGATTTATACGCCGGCAGCGGTGCTCTGGGTATCGAAGCTCTGAGCCGTAGGGCAGAATGGGTCGATTTTGTTGACTACAGAAAAAGTTGCTGTGACATTATCAGAACCAACTTGGGAAAAATAGGGGAACTACAACGGGCTCACATTTACTGCTGTAGTGTGAGCAAAGCACTTGCCTTCCTTAACAATAGTTATGACATTATCTTCATAGACCCACCTTACTCTGCCCCTTCTACAAATAATTTACTAATGAATCTAGCTAAGTCGAAATTGCTGGGGGAAAACACTACAATCGTGCTTTGCCACGCAAACCGTTTCCCCTTAAATTCTGATTATGCTGGACTGCATCTTGTTGAGCAACGCCGCTACGGTGACACTTTTATTTTTATATACCAAAAGGAGGTTTAACTATGGTCGTAGCAGTTTATCCAGGTACCTTTGATCCCCTCACCTACGGGCACATGGACATTATCGAACGAGCAGCAGCCCTGGTCGGCAAGTTAATTGTCGGTATCTATGAGAATCCTGCTAAACAGCCGCTTTTTCCTCTGGAACAAAGGGTAAGGTTAGTGGAAGAAGCGGTAACTGGCTTGTCCAACGTTCATGTTAAAGCTTTCAAAGGATTGACCGTAGATTTTATACGCCAGGTAGGAGGAAAGGTTATGATACGTGGGTTGAGAGCAAATTCTGACTTCGAGCGGGAATTTGAAATGGCGTTGATGAACAGAAAGCTGGCGCCAGATATTGAGCTACTTTGTTTGATGACTAGCTCTCAATATCAATTTCTTAGCTCTACCCTGATCAAGGAAGTAGCTAAGTTAGGAGGCTGTCTTGAAGGTATGGTTCCTGACCGCGTGGCTGTAGCTCTAAAGGAGAAGTTTTCTTTGCCTATTGAGCTTGCCACTGGTAAGGATAAAATGTAAAATTAAGAGCTAAAAATTAAGGAGGTAATAGAAAGATGGCATACAAAATTACTGATGAGTGCATTAGCTGTGGTGCCTGCGAACCAGAATGTAAGAATGAGGCCATAACTGAGGGAGAGGAAATCTATGTTATTGACCCCAATAAATGCACTGAGTGTGTCGGCTGGTTCGAGATACAAAAGTGTGTTGAGGTTTGCCCTGTGGAATGTTGCATTCCCGACCCCGATCACAAGGAAACAGGGGAGCAATTGTTGGAGAAATGGCGCAAGCTACATCCCGGTGAGACTCCAGCCGCCACTTAAGATAAAGCCTGTCAAATATTTCAGTAAAACGTATTCGTTTAATAATGCGTTCATCCTGAGCGTGTCTAAGGGTGAGCTAATTTAATCTTGAGTACCGCTCATGGTTCGACAAGTTCATCACGAGCGATTAATAAATATAGCTTAGTTAAAAACCATTTGCCGTATGTACCTTGGGAGGTTTTTCAGGTGACTCAAAAACGACATCTCACTGTAGGACCTTATAGCGACATAACAACTACCACATTGGTTAGTTCGGGAAAAATTTTCTATCATCTCTTCTTGAGTAGCGTATTTGTTGCGGTGCAGTGAACAGGGGACTAGGCTCCCGTCAGGCATTACGACAAGGAATCTTATTCCTGCCTTACAATTTGGCATGTATCCTTGTTCAAAGAATTTTAAAGTATCTCGGAGCGTGAGTTCTGGGTTAACCAGGTGAATGCCCTGATTTTTTAATATTATTAGTTCGTTAATGGTCTGGCGTAAAATTCCCAAATCCTCTCCATTGTTGAGGCAATAGTCCTTATTCCCTGTTCTCAGCGCAGTATATGCACTGTACGATATGTCTACACCCCACTCAGCGGCCTTTTTTGTCAGGGGCACTATTTCCCTCAGATTGGCTTTAGTTATAGCTGTGTTCAAGATGATATCTTGAAAACCAAGCTTTGCTAGCCGGGGAAGATTTTGCTCCAAACGTTTATAGAGACCTGGCCGTCGTCGAAATTCGTCATGCCGCTCATCAGGGAAGTCAAGTGATATGGAAAATTGATCCACCCCTGCTTCACGTAATTGCAGATAATTACTCTCGTTCAGCAGCGCCCCATTGGTAACAAGTATCATATATTTTACCCCAGATTGCTTGATAGCCTTGACTATGGCTGCTATATCCTTGCGTAGAAGTGGCTCACCACCCGAAATTTGCGCTGCAAGCGGCTTCAGGCGTTGAGTTAAGTCTCCATACTCCTCTGGTTTAATATGCTTTTCATCCTTTATTAACCCCCCAAGATCACAGTGACGGCAATTGCAGTTACAAGAAAGCGTTACCTCATAAGAAACTACTATGGGGCGATTAGTTATATAGTGATGTATTCCCCCGCTGACAAGCTCAATCCCTTGCAATATAGAAATATTTGCCATTTATTATCTTCCTATTTGAAACCAATTACTGTGCAATTATCCAGTCTTGATGGATATGCCAACGCTAACTTATTCATGATTCTACCTGAAGTGGAGCTAGGATGGAATAGAGCTTTTGCTCGCTCATACACTTTCAAATGTTTTAGCAGCGGTATAACCAGCATAGATAAACTTATGTATTCCTTATAACCGGTGGAGAATACATCCTTGAATCCGGCGCGATTCAGCATATCCGTAAGGGTCTTTGCGGTAAATTGGTTTATATGCAGCCTCCTTATATTCCACCATCTTCTTCGGAAGATTTTTGCCGGTATGCCCCCAATATCCGGGGTTGATATTGCCAGCACCCCCCCAGGCTTGAGTATACTATGAACCTCCTTGAGAATCATGAGCGGGTATGGGACATGCTCCAGAACTTGCCATAGAGTAATTACATCAAAATGGTTCTCTGGAAATCGTAATTCTTCAAAGGGCGTTGCTTCTACATCTAAGCCAAATTCCCTTCTCGCATATGCTACCGCATCTTGTGATAATTCAATCCCTTTAGCAGTATACCCAGCTTTGGAGGCATTAAACAAGAAAAAACCCTCGCCACAACCTATATCCAAAAGACATATGCCATTCTTATATTGCTTAATTAACCCTACTTGTGATTCGGTAGCACTCAAACGACTTTCTCGAATAATAGGGGCATCGATACTTGCCATCTGGAAGTAACCTTCCTTGATTTTGCTCGCTTTCTCAATAGGGTTTACATATATGAGATGACAACTCCGACATTTGACATGCCTTCCATATTTCCCCCCAAGTATCATATATACAGTCTCTACCGTTTCTCGGAAATCGCCGTCTTTCATATTAGATTCAAAGAGAACCTCAAAATCATTTTGCCCACAACAGGGACAGTTGCGATATTCAAAAAGTGAATCCATCTTATACAACCCTTAAAGGCGTTCAGCTTTTTTACAAGCAGCAGCCACAGCCTCAAGAATGAGAGAGCGGAATCTCCCCTTTTCTAACTGAAGAAGAGCCTCGGTAGTGGTTCCCCCTGGCGAAGTAACCATGTTCCTCAAATCAGCAGGATGTTTGCCCGTCTTCTCAACAGTGCGAGTAGAGCCAAGTACAGTTTGTATAACCAATTCTTGGGCCATATCCCGAGGCAAACCAATATGCACACCAGCATCTACAAGTGCCTCGATAAAAAGAAAAACATAAGCCGGACCACTGCCGCTTAAAGCAGTGGCCATACCTAAATATTTCTCATCGGTAACATAAATTTCTTTACCCAAAGCACCCAGTACAGTCCGAGCTAACTCTTTTTGCTTCTGTTCAGTCTCAGCAGTTGCTGTCCAGATAGTCATTCCCTCGCCAATTTGCGCTGGCATATTAGGCATAGCCCGAATTACAGAGGAATGGTTTAAACCCTGGCATAAGCTGGACAGGGTAGCGCCAGCTACGATAGATAGCGCTAGCTGTTCGGGCGATGGAGTCTTTATCTCTTTCATTACCTGAGGCAGATTCTGAGGCTTCACTGCCAGAATAATCAAGTCGGCATTTGCCACTGCCTTTCTATTATCGCTTAAAGTGCTAACTCCATATTCCCGGCTCAATAATTCGCGCCGCACCGGACTGATATCGCTAACTACCATATCTTGTGGCGCAGCCACATTTTTAGTCAAAAGACATTTAACCATTGCTTCCCCCATAGCCCCACCGCCAATAAATGCTATCTTCATTTTTCCTTTTCCTCGCTTCTTTGCGCTTCTGTCATGATGCCACCACAATATTCACCACTCGCTTGGGGACATAAATGACTCTGGTAAGTTTCTTACCATCAATATAAACCTTCACTCGCTCTCGACCCAGCGCTAATTCCTTGGCCTCGACTTCGCTTATGGAAGCGGGTACAAGCACCTTATCGCGAAGTTTGCCATTTACCTGAATGACTAAGGTAATCTCTTCTTCCTTGGCTAGCTCTTTGTCATACTCGGGCCATGGTTGATTATGAATGCTGTAGGGATGCCCAGTCCTGGTCCATAACTCCTCGGCAAGATGAGGAGTGGTGGGGGCAAGGAGAAGCAGAAAATAGCTAATAGCTTCCCACCATAAGGAACCTGACACCACCCCGCTCCCTTTAACCTTAGATAGGTAGTTGCTGAATTCCATAAGGCTAGCCAGCATGGTGTTGAAGCGGAACCTTTCCAAATCAGCGGTCACTTCTTTAATTGTCTTATGCGTTAAATGAAGGAATTCTTTCTCAGCCTCAGGATCAATAACATGGCTAGCATAGTCTGTTGTTACCAAGCTCCACACTCGGTTCAGCCAGCGACTGATGCCCACAATGCCCCTATCATTCCATTCCCCCCCCAGCTCCCAAGGACCTATAAACATGAGATACCCACGAGCGGCGTCAGCTCCTAACTCAGCCACATATTCGTCGGGGGCAATTACATTGCCTCTAGATTTGCTCATCTTATCACCACGATAAATTATGGTCCCCTGATTGAATAGACGAGTGAAGGGGTCATCAAAGTTGACCAGGCCTATATCTCTCAATGTTTTGATAAAAAAACGAGCGTAGAAGAGATGCATAACTGCGTGCTCAGCCCCACCAGTATATAAATCCACAGGCAACCAGAATTTCATTTTGGTGGCATCGAAAGGAGCATCCCTAGTTTCCGGACTGGTGTATCTTAAGAAATACCAGGAAGAGCACATAAAAGTATCCATAGTGTCAGTTTCTCTTCTTGCTGTACCAGAACATTTGGGACAGGTGGTATTGACGAATGACTGACAATATTTCAGGGGAGATTCCCCGGTAGGTTTAAATTCTGCATCGGGAGGAAGCAGAACAGGCAAATCCTCTTCAGGCACAGGGACTATGCCACATTTATCACAATAAATTATAGGTATGGGCGCTCCCCAATACCTCTGTCTGGAGATAAGCCAATCACGAAGGCGATAAATAACCGTACGCTTGCCCCATCCTTTCTCCTCCAATAAATCACAGATTGCCTCGTATCCTTGTTCACTGGGTAAACCGCTAAACTCCTCAGAATTCACCATTGTACCTGACCCAGCATATGCTTCCGTCAATTCCTCACCTGTCCAACCCGGAGGAGCAATAACCGTTCGCACAGGTAGCTTAAACTTCCTGGCAAATTCCAAGTCTCGTTCATCATGAGCAGGCACTGCCATCACCGCTCCGGTGCCATAAGTTGGCAATACATAATCAGCAATCCAGATAGGCACTCGCTCCCCGCTCATCGGATTGACAACGTAGCTTCCCAGAAAGACCCCTGTTTTCTCCCTGCCCAGTGCCACCCGTTCGTATTCAGTTTGCCGCCGGCACCAAGCAATATATTCATCTACTTCAGCTTTATGCTCCGGGGCAGTCAATTTAGAAACTAAAGGATGCTCCGGAGCCAGGAGGAAGAAAGTCACCCCAAAAATAGTATCAGGGCGAGTGGTAAACACTCTTATCTCTTTCTGCTCTACCCCTTCATGCGCTAGTCGGAAGGAAATTTCTGCGCCCTCGCTCTTGCCCACCCAGTTCCTCTGCATTATCTTTATGCGCTCTGGCCAGTCCAGACGACTATGATCGAGGAGTTCCTCGGCGTATTTAGTAATCCTGAAGAACCATTGCTCCAGCTCTCTTTCAGTCACTGGCGTGCTGCACCTCTCACAAAAACCTTCCCCTACTACCTGTTCATTAGCCAACACTGTCTGACATTTAGGGCACCAGTTAACAGGCGCCTCATCCCGATAGGCCAGACCGGCGTGATAAAATTTAAGGAAAAACCACTGCGTCCATTTGTAATAGTCCGGCAGGCAAGTAACTACTTCACGGTTCCAGTCATATATTGCCCCCATACTCCTGAGTTGCCGACGCATATTCTCTATATTCCTCATTGTCCAATCATAAGGGTGAATTCCATGGTTGATGGCAGCGTTTTCTGCCGGTAAGCCAAAAGCGTCAAAGCCCATGGGATGAAGCACATTATAGCCCTGCATCCTTTTAAATCTGGCATAAACATCTGAAGGTGCCATGGCGTACCAATGGCCAATGTGAAGGTCTCCTGAGGTATAGGGGAACATGGTCAGGGCATAAAATTTTGGGCGCTTACTATCTTCCTTTACCTCATAAATATGGTCAGCTGCCCATCTCTGTTGCCATTTCTTTTCAATTTCATGAGGGTTATATTTCTGAGCCATATTTGCTAAAGTTTAACCTAAGTCAGGATGAATTAAAAGCCCCTCTCTACTGCTGGAAATCAACATGGAAAAGGAAATCCTTAGCAAAACTCGGCTGTATGAACTTTTGTCCAGACTCGAGAGCAGCCCTGGAGACTATCTAAGTCTGTATATAAAACCCTCTTCTTTTCCCTACTGCATAAGTAAACTATCGCTTCAGCCTCAATACAATACATATGCCCACGAAATTAAGGAATCAGTCAATATCAAAGCTGTAGCTCAAGCAGTTGAAAAGTACAATACGGGAGCAGCCATACATTGGCAAAAAAACGGCAGTAAATATATAGTGTTGCCGCCATTTCCTATTACTGAAGATAAAAGCTCACCAGGTAAGTTTGATGCTTCCCTCCTATTAGCAGCCCTGGAACGAGCATATGTTATCGGTGTGGTGCTGGTAACATGGGGGACATACTCCATAGGAATTTTCCATCGTGATAATCTCGTAAAATCAAAAACGGGCACAGGGTATATCCATAAGGAGCATAGGAAAGGAGGGAGAAGCGAAAAAAGATTTGCCCGCAGAACTGAAGAACAGAAGAAAGATTTTCTGAGGAAGGTTAGCAATAGAATCGAGGAGGAATTTAAGAATTGCACGCTGGATTATATATTTTAGGGAGGGAATAAATTAATCCGCCCATCCTTATTAAGAGAATGCAAATACCTTCAGCAAGAAGCCCAGAAAATTTCCCAGAGGCTTTTGAATCTAAGATATGTAGACAAGGAAGCCTTGAACCACAGTCTTAGAGAGATAACAAACTCTCTGGTATTTACTTTTTGAGAATAGTCTCAAAAAGATACCACAACACCCCGGGAAATAAATATCCCCTAAAGATTCAAGTCCACTCGCTTGTGGATTTCACGCAAACGCAAATAGCAGCGCTATCGATGCGTGACCTTTCTCAACACCCAATGACAGTCGTAGAAATTTAGGCTTTCTCTATTCTGAATACTTTTGTGCCGCAGTTAGGGCAGACACCTTGTGTTGCTGGTCTGCGGTTCTTGAGTGTAACCCGCCTTGGGTTTCTTATCTCCACCTTTTTCCTGCACTTCATGCAATAAGCTGTTGCCATCATGCCCTCCTTTTAATTTTGTTACACCTATATTGTTACTATAAGAACAAAGCTTTGTCAATACCTTTTGGGCTTCCAAAGCAAGGATTGTAGAAATTTAACCATTTTAGCAAGCTAGGCAAGAGCCAAAAACTATTTAGAGTCCTGCTATTAAGCTACATGTGGCATCCTAGTTAAAATAAGTGGATAGCCGCTGCAATGCCGTATCGAATCGTTTCAGGCAGTTCTCTTTTCCCAATACCTCCATGGTCTGAAACAATGGTGGTGCCGCAACACGCCCTGTAACAGCTACCCTTAATAAACCGAAGAATTTCCCTGTGCCTAAGTTTAGCTCTGCGGCCAGAGGACGCAGGATACCCTCGAGCGTAGTGGCATCCCAGGTCGTTACTTCTTCTAACTTTTGCGAAGCAATCGT
>Ga0307426_1000807_pt1 | contig 21280 bp, 24 predicted proteins | sample SalMarWE160340MG_FD_202165 | JGI IMG/M metagenome (GOLD analysis project Ga0307426, IMG submission 202165) | Salt marsh sediment microbial communities from the Plum Island Ecosystem LTER, Massachusetts, United States - WE1603-40 | ecosystem: Environmental > Aquatic > Marine > Intertidal zone >...
TTCACGAGTAAGAGTACTCCATCCAGCGTTAGTGATTGGGTTGTCTGCTTTAATAGTGAACGTTTCGATTGGGGTTTTTTGGTAATTGACGGTTTGGTTCTGGGTTCTCGCAGTTAAGCCGTATTTTGGCTCTGAAATTGCGTAGGCAGTTAAGCCCCATGGCACAGTTTTCAGGGATGACACGTTAAATGTTGCCCATCCATCTGCGGTGGTGACCGCGAAAAATCCCGCGTAAGTTGCGTTTCCGTTTTGAATTGGGGTGTCGTCGTAAGCGTATACGACGCGAACTTTAATTTGGTCGTTTGACAAGTTGGTTGTGTGCTTGGAAACTTTCATCCCGTCCACTATGATTGGAACCGTCTGGTTTTGGATGCTGACTTGACCGCCCCAAACCGCATAAACAGTGTAGTTGTATACGTCAACAGAGCTTTCTGCTGGGAAAGTTGGAAAAGTGAATGAGCCATCAGCTTCGATTACGCTTAAACTAGCCTTGTTTTTCCCGTTTAGGTCGATACGTGCTTGTATGTTCACTTTTTTACCTTCAGTCCACATAGCCTTGTATTTCAGTCCATGGTTGCCTTGTCCACTGTAGTCTTGCGTGTCACCGTCAAATGGCAGGTAGAGTGCTGTACCCTCGGGGTATATGCCTTGATATGCAAGGCTAACTTCGGTTTGGTTCCAAGCGCGATCACCAAGAACAATTTCATCAAGTGTGCCATTAATCCCACGCATGTCTGGAATATAAGAGAACTCAGGTGCTCCTATTGTTAATTTCGATAGAGACTGAAAAATGCCGCTTGTCTCGATTGTGGCCTCATCTGTGAGAGAACTGTTCACATATAAGCGAAGTTTCCCTGTTGATGCCGTATAGGTTCCAACAAGGTGGCACCATTCTGCAATTGTGGGGGGTGAAACTGCAACAAATCTCCATCCATCGGTAAACACGTAGAATCTTATCATTTTTGCGGTGGCATTCCATGCAACAAAATATCCTGCAGCAGCTTCTCTCTTGGAGATTAACGCTTGTGGGTGCTCAGCATCGTATTCGTCAAATTTGACCCATAATGAAAAACTCATTTCGGTAGGTTCTAAGCTTTCGTTGCGGTTCACTTGAACATAAGAATCTGGCATAAACTTTAATGCTGAACTTCCTTTTGCAGGTGGGCTTGTTCTGTCTTCATCGTAAATTTGGCCGCTGACATTTATAAGCTGGGACGGGTTCACTCTTGAATCAGACACCGAAGTGGAGTGGACAACAAATTTAGAAATGTAGATGGGGTTTGTCCATGCATATCCTGAGCTTTCCACGCGTATCCGTACGTATTTCTCGTTACCTCCTACAACATACGAATTTTTCATTACGCCAGTTGTTTCTTGCAAAATAGACCCGCTCGCTCCAATCCAAGTGACGTTGGATGTTTGTTTCAGGTTTATGCTGATGATGTTTCCTTCGGCTTTCACGTTGTTGATTATTGGCCCTTGCGTTGAATAGAAGTTGCCTTTTTTCAAACTATTAATGATGTCTATTTTTGTAAGGGCATCCGCAAAAACCATTACCCAGCCACCGTTAAACTGTGTTGGGTTTTTAATATTGTGGCAATCGTCAACGGCAATTGCCGTTATTTTTCTGTCTAATTCAGTTAAGACATAATCCCATTTTTCCTCCGCATACTGATTCACTTTTGAATTGTAAACTTCAATTCCCTGGTAGCCACTGACACTTGATATTTCTCTTATAGTCCAGCCAAAATTGTACCCGTAATTTGGGTGTGCCAGCCACACTAGTCCCCCCTGAGCTTTTGTCCAATCTACTACCTCCTGAGCATTTCGTGAAGGAGGAACCGAAGGCACATTTAACGTGCTCATGTGTCCTAGACTGCTTGATACCTCATCACCGGTAATGAAAAGGACACCCCCAATCCCAGGATCAGGCGTTACATAATCATGATCAGTTATAACTAGGAAATCGTAGCCTGCGTTCCTGTACGCAATTGCCACCGCTGAAGGCAATTGAGCACCATCAGAATTTGTTGTGTGCCCGTGAAGTTGGCCCTTGTACACATTAGCTGTTTCAAGGTATGGGCTCTCCAACTTGATTGCGTTCGAGTTTTCAAATGCGAACGCGCACGGTTTGCGTTCATAACTATACCATGGTGCTGCAACTATACATCCAACCAGTAGAATGCAAAGTATGCGAATTACTTTCAACTTCATTCCGTAGCCTTCAATGTTCCCGCTCTCTTCAATGGAAGGATATGCACTTTGCCAACGAAACTCAGTCGAAGTGGAATACGTTCCACCTGAATGAAATTTGTTTCCTCCCTCTTTCTCTACTCATTTAAAGGTTGAGGGGTTTATGCATAAAAAGTTAATTCCGAAAACCTGATACTAAAAATTATTGTTTCCTCTTGCAAACCTAAACATTCGCCTTTGCTTCTTCTCTAATAGACGATTTACTTGGTTACAGAGTTTTTATGTTGGCCGTCATCTATGTCACTGCGTTACTCCGCAGTGGGCTTAACCCGAACCTTATAATCGCTTTAACACCGTATTGACCCCCCATCGGGTCACTCCAGTCTTCGACGGTTATGTCGTATCGCTATTCGCAAAAAATGAGCAAGGCCGCATCTCCTGTTCCAAATCTACTGCCTGAACAGACTTCATACTGCAGAAAGGCAAAAAAATACAAATAGCTTGATGCATATAGGCTGAAGATGACATGTTGGAGCAAAAAATAAAAAACAGGACAGCTCGTGTTGCGGTCTTAGGCTTGGGACACGTTGGCTACCCGCTGGCGTCTTTATTTGCCATGAATGGGTTTCTGAGCATAGGCTACGACATTAGTAAAAAGAGGTTAGACTACATTAACCAAGGAAAGGCTCAACCGGAAATAGCCTCGTTGCTGCCTACAGACAACGTGGAGAAGTCAAAGAAATTAGCGCAAATCTCCGAAAACATGTTGGTTTCGAATAATGGGGAGGTCTTGAAGAAGGTAGACGTTTTCATTGTTGCCGTGCCCACTCCTTTGAGAGAAAATGAAACTCCAAATTTGATTTTCTTAGAAAACACGTGCAAGACCATTTCCAAGTTCATCAGGAAAGGCACTTTAGTAATAGTTGAGAGCACAATATACCCGGGTGCAACAGAAGAGATTGTTAAACCTATTTTAGAAATGTCAGGCCTTCTCGCGGGCAGAGATTTCTATCTTTGTTTTTCTCCTGAACGAATTGATCCTGGAAGCAAGAGGTGGAGCTTGGAAAGGATACCAAAGATTGTGGGCGGCATAGACAGCGACAGTCGTCGTCTAGCTTGTTTGTTGTATTCTCAGGTTGTTGAGAAAGTGGTTCCTGTGTCTTCTCTGAAAGTCGCGGAAGCCACGAAGATGTTGGAGAATCTTTTCAGAAGTGTGAACATTGCTCTGATTAATGAGCTGTCAAAGGTTTTTGAGAAGTTGGGTATAGACTTGTGGGAGACTATAGAGGCGGCCAGCACGAAACCATTTGCGTTTTTGCCTCATTATCCAGGTCCAGGCGTGGGTGGTCATTGCATACCCAAAGATCCTTTCTATCTATTGTATAAGGCGAGAAGAATGGGTCTCACTATTAACTTCGTGGAAGAGGCGTCTGAAATTAATAGAAACATGCCCTTCTACGTAATTTACATCGCCGAAGAAACCCTCAAGAGAAAAAACAAAACGATTGGAAATTCAAGTTTTGCCGTTTTAGGGATCACCTACAAAAAAGACGTAGCTGACATTAGACGAACTCCTGCGAAGACAGTTATTACTGAATTGACGAAAATCAGCAAAGACGTAACAGTTTTTGATCCGTTTACAAGTGAAACCTTCGGCGCAAAAAGCGGAAGTCTGGAACAAACAATAGCGAATAAAGACTGCGTAATCCTGCTGGTTGATCACTCTTATTTTATGGAAAACGGCATAGAGCAAAAAATAAATGAGCTTTCATCTGATTGCTGCCTGATTGATACGAGAAATTTTTTTAACCAAAAAAAACTGAAAAAATCAATTTTGTATCGATGTTTAGGAAAACCTCCTGGATGTTAAGTATACTTCGAAGTATCCTCGCATTTCAATTCCGAGAAGGTTGCTTGCTAAAATCAGTTTAATAATTGTGGCTTGAAACTGTTTATTATGAAGCAGTTCTTTCGTAATTATGCTTTGGGTGAATAATATTTGATATGTGGATAGAAAATATTGTATAGTGATTAATAAGATTTAATTTGGTTTCCCTCTTATCCCAAGAAACATCGAGGGAAAGAAAAATGGTAGTAGAAATAAAGGAATATGAATCAGCCGAAGAAATAGAAGAAAGACTGGATAAGGATATTTCCGAAACAAAGAGCTCCTTGGGTGAATACCTGCGTCGACTCGACGAGATACGCGCGTTAGCGGAAAAGGCGAAGAGGATACGTCAGGTCGTGCTGAAACTTGCCGGCAAGAAAGCCGATGCTGAAAGCTTAGGTGAAATCAGCGTGGGCAGCCTCAACATAGTGTTAGATGCTAATCCGTTAGATGAACTGACCGCCATAGAATCTGTAGTGCGTAGTCACCAAGAGCGTCTGTTAACGTTGCAGAAGGCTCGTGAAGCAATGAAACCTCTCAACGAGCTCGGGAACACGGATGGCATGAAATACTTGGTTGTTGAAACTAACGGAGTTCCAGAACGTATCCTGTTGAAGATCTGTTAAGCCGTTCGGTTTTTCGGCTATTGTTTGAATAATATTGCGCGCGCTTTGAAATTAACTTACTGTTTTTGAATCTTTGCTAAACTCTGCTTGTATTTCACAGAAAGCATCACAAATTTCATCAACTAAATTGCGCATCGCTTCAACAATCACCAACTTTTTGATGGTAGACCCAGCTAGCAAAAGACACGCTGTAACTTGACCCAATGAAATAGCCGCACTCTTACCTGGGTCCGCCAAGCCATAATTGCTGGGACCAACAAGGATAACCCCTTTTTTGCCTTTTTTCCTGATTCCCGGTTTAAACATAAATCTTTTTGGTCCCCCATAAACATTGTAACTAGCTATGTCGTAGTATGGTCTTAGCATATCAAGTTTTACCGACTTTTCTATTCCCCTGAGTGATCGTGTTTTCAGAACAGTGCGTGGTATCCAACCATACGGATAATTCGCCTTTTTGACAAAGTCAGGGCCGTAGAGTCTTCTCATCTTATTAATTTTCTTCTTTAACGTTTTAATTTCGCTTTCTGGCAAGGTTTTGCATTCCATTTTTTGCTGGTGCTCATGAATTGCTTGAGCTTGAAAATAGCTCTCCACTATTTCGTAGTCAAGAAATCTTTTTGCCACGTCCTTTCCATGCTTAGAAATAAAGTAGGATATGCAGGCTGTTTCATGCAGTGTTCTCCAATGTGAATGTGCTCCGCTTGGAAATCCACTTTTGAGAAGATGGATTATTTCGTTAAAAATCAAACAGGCTTTTGTCTGTTGTGTCGCCAACGCTGCCTGAACGTGATTGTTTTTTGAAGAAGTTTCGCTTCTATTCACCGAGTTAACCTCGCTAGCAACTTCAAGGGATAAATACAAGAGCAAATCCAACAAATCAAGCGGTTTTCTCCACGTTCGAAAAACAGTCGCTTCAAACTCTTTTTCAATTCCCTTGCTCACCTCTAATTCTTCGGAGACTTTTGATTTCAGCCTTTTTAGAAGAGCAACTCCTGATTTCGAAGTGATTTCGCGTATTTCTTCATTGTCTTCCTCCACAGCCGAATCAACTATTTCTTCGTAAGAGTTAACATATTCGCTTAAAATATCGTCTAAAATCATTTGCAACGAATCATCTATGTTACTCATATCTATCCACGCATTACTTTGTACGTATTCAACGTTAAAGCTTTTTGGCAACTTAATAACTAAGGTTAACATTTGTTATTTTATAATATTAAAAATTCGGATTCAGAAGAGCTTATAGTTAATCCTTAATGTTGCAACTAACGAAAAAGAAAAGTTGGTAGTGGTCTCATCTGATTCCAAGAAGAGTAAACAAACAAACTTTTGCTAAAATGTTGCAGCAAAAAACGGTTTAGTGATAACGCGCGGCCAATTCTTAAATTACATTTGCGTTGAAACCAAGCCGCGCAGTGAACTAGGAACAATAAAACCCCTGTTCGAACGAGATTGGTGACGGAACGAGTTAAACTTATCCCGAACCCATCTAGCCGAGAGTCTGTATGGCAGAATTATGTTGATTCCATGAATTATTATAAAACTTGTGAAGTATTAATAAATAGATAACCTCAAAACTGGATTTACTTGGGTGAAGATTTTTGGGTGAGCATTTTTCGCTTTGCAATTTTTGATTTGCTTCCTTTATCTTCAAAGCAGTTTTTCGTATTTCAATGCAATGGTTTTTCTTCTGGTCGCGCCACATAAATTTTTTCATTTATGTTTCTTTCTTCGTTTGTATATCCTAAGACATGATTACAGTAAGGGCAAACGCTAACCATTCGGTTCTTTCCACTGCGGAAATCGAGCATAGCTAGTGCTCTGCCAAAGACTTTTTTGCAATGAGGACAACAAATTCCATCGCCATTGCCATTTTCAACTTTCGCAGGAGCTTCTCTAACAGCTGGTCTGGACTCCATTTTGAAATTCCCCTGCGGTGGTCTTGTCCTTTGCGGAACTATGGTCTTTTTCTCTGGGACTTTCTCAACTTTAAGAAAACTTGAAGCTAAGGCGATACCGCTCAAAGCCGTAGGCGGCCCTAAAGAAATGTAAATCAGCCATGTGTAAACTCGGTACGGGTCAGCCCAGTCGGGACTAAATTGCAAATTGTAATAGTAAAGCTGTCCATGTACTATTAGTTCGATATTCTTAAACAGAACAAAAATAGAAACTGCACTTATAATCCAACTTACCAAAACTACACGAGTAAACCAATTGCCACATAGGATTCCCTTTAAACCCATGCTATATACCTCGAAAAGAGAAACTACAAGGAATAAAAAAAGTCTTATGAACCAACAATCTTGTTTCAAGAATCTACATCGTTTCCGCTCCAGAAAAATTAAATTTCTGAAATGAAGCGAAACCAGCGAAAAAAACAAAGCGTTGAAAAGCCGCAACTTTTATTGGTTGACCTTTTGGCTGTTCTTCATTTTTCATTAGTCGGCAACTTTGGCGGCAGAGTGTTTTTTGAACGTGAAGATTTCTTCGAAGGAGACGCCTAGCCAAACAACGCTAATACTTCCAAGGAGTACAATTGGCACACTCCTACCAAGTGGCTTATCACACCCATAGCCAGAAGCAAATCCGCCTGTGTTACGCCCAGCAAAGTGAAAATGACCACCCAGAAGGCTTCGTAAGATCCGACGTAGCCTGGCGTCGCGGGCAAGATGTGCGAGACGGACATGAGCACCCCGCCGAGAATCGCCTCCGCAAACGGCATGGGATAGTTAAACGCCATAAACGTAAAGTAGATGGTAGAGGTTTGAGTCAGCCATAAAACCCAAGTTAGAGCGATGTTCGCCGCAAACATTTTCGAGTTTTGGCTGAGTCCCTTTAATCCTTTGATTATAAACTTGTGAAATCTGCACTTCTTGCAGTGTATTTTTTGACGAGGGGAATTTTAGATGTGATTCTAGTAACCCCTCTTATGATTAGGTCTTCTTTTTTTATCCCCACGATTATGACTGCAAGTATTACAGCTATGAGCACCGCTACGGCTGTGAATATGTCCTAGACTATGCTGGATAATCCTGCTTGGGCGGAAACCAGAAGCATAGTCACTATGCCAATGCTGAGCAGTCCCATCAGGTCTAACGTGCGCGCCACAACTATGGACGAAAAGCCTGGAGCGACCCCCTGTTCCTTCCTTCTCGCCTAAGATGTAGGCTCTGACGAATTCTCCCAGTCTTATGGGAATCAAAGTGTTGACCATGAAACCGACGCCTGTGGACCAGAACGTGTTGCTGACGCGAAGGTCTTTCTTGCCTGGGGAAAGCAGCAATTTCCATCGGGACTGCCCTTAAAACGTAAGCGGGTATGATGACTAAGGCGGCTACCGCCAGCCATAATGGCGAGGCAGACCCGATGGCCGCTCCAATTTTGTCTATTCCTGTCCACCAGATTAGGCCTGCCAGCAGGAGGATGCCCACGGCGAGAGATACGCCGATTCTAATTGTGTTTTTTGTTGGAACCCAAGGCATCCACCTTAAATCTTGAATAGATGAAGGAAAATTATTAAAGGATTGTTTTTTTGGCTCTTTTTTAGACTTTTTGTTGCTGGAGAACCGTAGCGGTTGCAGAGCCATAGAATAATTATCCGCGCATGATGTGTCAAGAAGTTGCAGATGTAAACAAAAGCGTTATGAACGAGACTCTCAACTGTAAATTAGTCGCAACTTGAATATTGTATGTTGCAAAAGGGTGACGTAAACATGAGGTCCACTGCAAAACAGATAGCCAGACAGCGTATACAGGTTCTCTTTCAAAAAGCTAAAAGCATCTACAGCGATGATCCTCAGCTTTCCAGCCGCTACATCGCAACTGCCAGAAAAATAGCTATGGCTGCGAGAATACCCTTCCCAACAGTGTACAAGCGCCAGATCTGCAAAAACTGCTATGTGCTGCTTGTGCAAGGTGACAATTGCCGGGAGCGGATACGGCAGAGAAGGGAGCCTCATGTAGTGATAACCTGCCTCAACTGCGGCTACCAGACGCGGATACCCTTAAGAAAAAAGGAGAAACAAAGACTTGAGCAAGATAACTACCCGAATGAAACGACACGTTAGGCACGTACTAAAGGATGAGAAACCTACCATATGGATTGGGAAAGAAGGCTATACGCCTCAGCTTTCAGGTGAGATTGAGAAACAGCTGGATAAGAATAAGATGGTTAAGGTTAGACTTCTGCCGAGTGCGCTGCAAACCGACACCGCTAAGGCTATTGCGGCTAAGGCTGCTGAAGAGGCTGCCGCGGCGTTGGTTGAGGTTAGAGGACACATTTTCATACTTTATCGACGGCACAAGAAGCCGCCTTAGTGCTGTCGCGCATTGAAAATACCCATTATTTTTCTAGCGTTTACTAACATTGGGGTATCGTTGTTGAAATAGACATAGGCTTTTTCTGGCTTCGCCTTCATGATTTTCTCCAAAACTTCTTCCAGCTCCCTGTCACTGTAATTGTGCGCGTACCATGCTGTTCTGCCGTGCATTCTCTGGTAGACCAACCCGTCTGTGTTGTATACCTCTAGGGGAAAGTCAGGAGAGTCCACGCTTACCCACGTGATTCCCAGTTTCGAAGCCCAACTCCCCCCTTCATCTTTGAACCATTTCTCGTTTCTAACTTCGAGGGCGAATCTTTTTTGAAGACCTGTTGCCTCTGCGAATTTTTCGATGGCAACGGCGGATTCTGGTGTTATTTTGGGGTGTAGCTGGAACAGGTAGAAGTCCACGTTCGTATCCAGCGCCGAGAAGAGGTCGCGGAACTTCTGCCACGCTGGAAAAGCTTTCTCGTTGAATTTAAGACGATGCGTGATGAGGCGGTTGACCTTAACTGACCATCTCAGAGCCTGACCCTGTCTTACCCATGATTTGACCATGTTGCTATAGGGGAACCGGTAAAAACTCGCGTTTAACTCAACCGTGTTCAGACCTGATTTGGCAACAAACCAGTCCAAGCTGCGTTTCTCGTTCCATGGGTAGTACCAGCCTGAGGTGCCGACGAAGAAATCCATGTCAACCAGTATACATGTAACTTTCTGCGCAAAAAATGCGCTGTTTGAAATCCGCTTGCTCCCCGCTGGGGTAGATGTTGAATCTTTTTCGCAGGTTTGTGATGTCAATTGTCTGTGGAAAAACTATGTCATTGGGTGTCGCCATATCGCTTCCAGTATGCCCTCAGTAAGCGTTTTTTTGCTGAGGTGCCGTGCAAAATCTGAAACAACAATGATTCCAACCAGTTTATGCTGCTTTACCACTGGGAGTCTCCTGATTCCACTGTTTACCATTTTCCTCGCCGCCTCTTTAAGCGAAGCGTCAGGGCTGATTGTTATGAGCGGTTTTGACATCACGTCTGAGATTTTAGCGTCCAGAGGTGTTTTTTTCGCCACCACTCTTCTAACGAAATCTCTTTCAGTAACTATTCCTCTCGGAATTTCGCCCTTCAAGACTACCACGTCTCCTACTTCTTTCTGGCTCATGAGTTCTGCGGCTTCAAAAACGGTCTTCTCCGCGTCAATAGTCAGGACGCCCCTAGTCATAAAATCTTTTACTTTTGGCATAACTTTCAAGAAAGTACATTCCTTTTATTGGATAAAAGGTTTGCCTTATTTCTCCTTTTTTCCTCAGCCAACGGCTCGCAACTTGCGATTTCCAGATATACATGAGGACGGCGGCAGTTATCTCAGAGCAGCCAGTCTCCCCAGAGAATATTTATATTAGGCTTAATGATTTTACTGCAAGGAAAAACCAAAAGGAACAAGGCATATTGACAACTCCTTACGACGTTCCATCACCACAATTCATCGAAAAACTAGCCAAGTACCTACGTGAGAATGTTGACGAGGTGCAGCCTCCAGCGTGGGCAAGCATGGCTAAAACTGGCACTCACGTGGAAAAGCCGCCTCAGAATCCCAACTGGTGGTACATACGCAGCGCTTCAATACTGCGCAAAGTGTACGTTCACGGTCCCATAGGCATAGAGAAACTGCGGGCTGACTACGGCGGACGAAAAGACTTCGGGACCAAACCAGAGCATGCGGTAAAGGCGGGTGGAAGCAACATCCGCAAGTCCCTGCAGCAGCTTGAAGCGGCAGGCTTGATTCAGAAGGCAAGCCCTCAGGGAAGAACGATGGCTCCGAAAGGACGGAAGCTTCTTCAGGAAGTGGCTGAGGACCTGCAGAAAGAACTGGTTAAAACGGTTCCTGAGCTCAAGAAATATCAGGGCGAATGAGATGTCAGATGAAGAGCTTGAGGAGATTCGCAGAAGAAAACTCTTAGCCATGCAGCAACGGGAAGACGAGCAGAAACAATCTCAAGCCGAACGCCAGTTGGAAGCGCAGAAGCAGGCGTTGCTGAGGCAGATACTTTCGCCTGAGGCTAGGCAGAGGCTGACGAACTTGCATATGGTTAAGCCGCAGTTCACGGAACAGCTGGAACTTCAATTAATACAGTTGGCGCAAACGGGCAAGTTGCCCATACCCTTGTCAGACGCTCGACTGAAACAGATATTAATTCAGCTTCAATCTCGGAAGCGAGAAACAAAAATAAGAAGGATATGAGTATGGCGCGAATCAAACCTCCAGCGAAAAAACGCCGGTTAGCTAAGGCTAACAAACGGAAAAAGGCAGTTCCAACCTGGGTAATTGTGCGGACAGATGGAAAAGTTAGGACTAACCCTAAGCGAAGAAGAAATTGGAGAACAGGAAGAATAAAGGCTTAGGAGAATAAGGCTTATGGAAAAAGAAGACAAGGAGGAAGAGCAGGTTCCTGAAGAAGCACAGGCTGACGAGGAAGTAGCGGAAGCAGCAAAAGAAGAGGTTAGCGAAGAATCCGCTGACGAATTTAAAGAAATCTTGTCGGAAGAAGAACCCGCGGAGGAAACGGTTGAGGCTGAAGAGGAAGCTGCCCCAGCAGAGGAGGAAGAGGAAGCCAAACCTCGGCGAAAGAAAAAGGAGGAAGAGGAAGAAGAGTTCGTTGAGGAAAGGATTTACACTATTCCATTGGGGAAGGCGTGGGTTAGACCTCCAAAGAAGAGGGCTCCTCGCGCAATGCAGATGGTTAAAGCTTTTGTGACTAAGCACATGAAGTTGGAGATGCGCGTGGAAGAGGAAGAGGAAAAGGAAGAGTTACCCCGGCTTATTATAAACAATGATGTTAACGAGAAGGTTTGGGGTAGAGGCATAGAGAAGCCTCCGCGGAAGATTCGGGTGCGCGCCGCCAAAGACAAAGAGGGAAACGTCACGGTTTTCTTGGCTGAAGGAGAATAATCCTTGGCCGTTTACTTATCGAGCATCGTTGGAAGCGCAAGCATAGGGGTTTACTCGCTTGCCAACGACAGGTTTGTTGTTATTCCCCAGATGGTTCCACTTAAGAAATCTGAGAGGACGGCTGAATGGTTGAAGGTGAAGCTTGTTCACACTTCAATAGGCGGTTCCGTGTTGGCTGGCGCGTTGGCTTGCGCAAACTCCAATGGAATTCTTCTTCCCAACTCAGTCAGAGAAGAAGAGCTAGCTGTCATCAAAGCAGCGTTTGACGGTAACGTTACGGTTATGGAGACAAAGAAGACGGCTTACGGCAACTTGGTGTTGGCTAACGACCATGGAGCGCTTATTGACCCGCGTTTCAAGAAGCATCAAATTAAGCAAATCTCCGAAACTTTAGGCGTTGATGCAGTTGCAGGCGAGATTGCAGGGTTGCCATACGTGGGGTCTTTGGCTGTGGCTACAAACAAAGGTGTTTTGGCTCACCCGTTATTGAAGGATGAGGAAAAGAAAGTTATGGAGAGCGTTTTCAAAGTTCCCGTTGACGTTGGCACGATTAACTGTGGAATACCTTACGTTGGCACAGGCTTAATAGGCAATTCGCGTGCGGCTGTGGCTGGTTCTTTGACCACTGGACCCGAGATGTTTATAATTGGGAATGCAGTGGATGTTGTGCAGGAAGATGATTTAGATTGAAGGTTTTCAGAGTAACCGGCGAGATTAACAAGCCAAACTTGAAGACGTCGTTTGCGAAGGAAGTGGTGGTGGCTAAGCCTGAGCATGCTGTGGAGAAGGTTTATGCGGAAATCGGTAGCCAGCACCGCGTTAAAAGGTTTCAAATTAAAATATTGAATGTTGAAGAGGTTCCGCCTGAAGAGATTGAGAATCCCATTTTGAAGAAAATAGTCACTGGGGAGTAGGACATGGCGAACGTAAACAGAGAGGAAGAGGAACTTCGTAAGCTCAGCATCGAAATGCGCTATTTAGAGCAGACCGCTGAAACCCTGCAGCAGCGGATTAATATGATAAACGCGGCTATGACAGATTTGACTTACGCTAACATGACTTTAGACGACTTAGAAAAGGAAAAAGAGAATGCGAAGCTTCTTGTTCCAATCGGCGGTAGCTCCTACATCAAAGTGAAGCTGGCGAACACCGACAAGGTTGTTGTGGGAGTAGGCGCTGGCGTTTCGATTGAGAAAACGTTGCCAGAGGCAAAGGAGATCGTAAAGGAACGGTTGGGCGATCTGGAGAAGACCATGGCTTCGGCGCAGCAGCAGTTTGCGCAGGTTGCCCAAAGAATAAACGCGGGCAGAAACAGGCTTGAAAGTTTGCTTGCCACTGTGAGAGAAGGGAAAACTTAACGCGATGTTTGAGAAGCTCAAGTCAGGCTTTAAAGGGCTCGTAACCAAAGTTACCACAACCGAGCTTAAAGCTGAAAACCTGCAGCCTATCCTTTCCGATTTTAAGATGACCCTTGCAGAAAACGACGTCGCGTTTCCAGTGGCAGACCGGATAGGCGATGAGCTTGAAAAACGGTTAACTGGTGTTCAGGTCAAGCGCATGGAAGACCGCAAGAAACTTGTGGAAGAGGACCTGAGGCAAGTGCTTCTGGAGGTCATGCTTACAAACAACAAAATCGACTTGCTACAGAAAGTTGAGGAGAAACGCAAAACAGGTGAGCCGTTTGTCCTGCTTTTTGTGGGCATAAACGGCACGGGGAAAACCACGACTATAGCGAAGGTCGCGAAGTATCTTCGGGATAAAGGTTTTTCGGTGGTGCTTGCGGGCAGCGACACTTACCGTGCCGGCTCGATTGAGCAGTTGGAGGAGCACGCGAGGCGCTTGGGCATGCGCATGATCAAGCATAAGTACGGTGCGGATCCTGCGGCTGTGGCGTATGACGCGATAAGCCATGCTAAGGCGCATGGCGTGAACGTGGTTTTGATTGACACGGCGGGGAGGATGCAGACGAATCAGAACTTGATGAACGAGCTTGCCAAGGTCAAGCGGGTTGTGCAGCCTGACTTGACGGTTTTGACTTTGGATTCGCTGATTGGCAACGACGCGGTTATGCAGGCTGAAGAGTTCCACAGGTGCATAGGAGTGGACGCTACGATATTGACGAAGGTGGACGCTGACGTGAAAGGCGGCTCAGCTTTGAGCGTGACGTACGTGACTCAGAAGCCCATACTGTTTATTGGGGTAGGGCAGAAGTACCAGGATTTGGAAGTTTTTAACCCGGAAAAGTTTGTCAACATGATTATGAGATAAACGGCTTAGAGTGGCTTGTGTAGTTTTAGATTTTTTCTCTTCCAAAAATAGAAAGAAGCATGTGCTAACGACGGCTGCTGACGCTACAGCTGCTACTGTGTACACGGTTTAATTTGAATTCCAGAAAAGCAGTTTGCTGTATCCATAGGTGTTGCCTGGCTCTAGGCCTTCATCGTAGATTATGTCCAGTCTTGGACCATATTCTTCCAGTAAATTGCCGAGGGTTTTGCAGATTTGGTTAGTAATGCTGTCTGCTTCCCATAATCCCCAGATTCTGTCGTTTGGACCGCGAAAGCCATACCCGTAGTCCTTGGGAAGAACGTACGCTACTCTATCGCTGGTTGCGCTGTTTTCTCTAGGATTGTCTTGCATGTATTCCCAGAATTGTTTTAAAGCTGCCAGATGATCTTCATCCAAGATTCCTTGAGTGTAATTCTCGTTTGAGTCAAAGACCACGATGTAATTCGCTCCGTTTTCGTAAGCCAAAACCAAGTCGTTGTAGAATTCCCCTTCCGATTCGATGTACGGAGGGTTAGTGTACGTCCAAGCTATTATGACTCCCCACTCCTTTTTCTGCATTGTTGCGGCGCCTCTGCAGAGTGCTATGTTCAGTTGCCTGCTGTAGTTCCAGCCCAGCTGTGCAAGTAGTACATCGTATCCTGCTTTGTAATCGAACCAGTAAAGCCCGTAATCCGAAGCGCGCGCTATCCAAAGTTGAGTGGGCAGGTTAGCGCCGTATTCTGGAAACACTCCCATCCCGGTGTAGGCAAGAGTGTGAAGCAAATCCACTCCACCCACGAAAAGACAGGCGATGCCTATGAAAAGAAGATAACTGCTGTCCATCATGCGACGGGAGTTCCACGCGATTGCAAATATCGCGAAAGTGATGACGATGCTGAAGACTTCAACCGCGCTGTGGAAAAGCAGATAGTTGACGCGGCTTAAGAGGTACAGTCCCGTTAGGCTAACCGCCGCAGCCAAAACGAGTAGAACATACTTGCCTTTACTGTTAAGTTTCATTGTTACATCCGCATCTCCCTTATTGCGGAACTGTCGCCTTTCTCAGTGTAGTCAAAGAACTTGTTTAAAACAATGTTCATACCCACACAAACTTCGAACCATTAAAAAACCAAGCAATATAAAGGGGGCTATAGTCTGTTCCGAGCAGCCAGCCGCACGCGCCAGCGTAGCCCTAAATAACGCGCCTCACGGGACTTTCTGCGACAAAAAAGACAGAAAAAGGCGCGTGAAAAGCCCGTTTCACAGCCTGAACAGTGAACAGGGCGCAGAACACAAACAACAGCACTATAGAGGGAGTATAGATAAAATCGCACAACCGTACCGCACCCCGTACAGCGTAGTTTTTCATTCAAAATTTTGGGTTTAAGATGGAAAAACCTGCGGAAACGTGACTGAAACTTTATGTAGTTGATATGGACTTTTTGAGTATCTATGCACGCATGGTGCCCAGCAAAATGCTGCTCGAGGTGACGCAAAGTGACCGAAACGACAGCAACCCAAAAAGAACCCGTGAAGGCTTCAGAAATCGACCCGAAATTCAAGTATGAACTCTCACGGATGCACGGCGGCGAAAAACTTCTCAGATGCTTTCAGTGCGGAACATGCACATCTGATTGCCCAGTGGCAAGATTCAGCGACACTTACAGACCACGCACTCTAATCCACATGGCACAACTAGGCTTAAAAGAACGCGTTCTAAACAGCGACACCCTGTGGCTGTGCGCAGCATGCTTCACCTGCACCGACCGCTGCCCACAAGGCGTAGACGTCGCAAGCGTCATCCGCGTACTCAGAAACTTGGCGGCAGAAAAAGGCATCGTCCCCCAAGTTTTCAAAGACCAAGCCGCAAGCATACTCGAATCAGGCTACGCTTACAAAATTCCTTCGTTAAGAATCAAAAAACGCGAAACCCAAGGATTGCCACCCCTTCCGAAAGGCAACCCAGAAAAAATACGCAAGGCGCTAAAAGGCGTCAAATTCCTCGAAAACAAAGAAAAAGAAGAGGAGCAGCATGAGCAGCAAGAACAGTAAATACCTGATTTTCCTCGGCTGCGCAGTTCCCTACCGTGTATCATCGTACGAAATCTCAGCCCGCAAAGTCCTCCAGAAACTCGACGTGAAACTGGTGGAAATGCCAGAATTCAACTGCTGCGGATTGCCCCTTGACCCAGTCAGCCACGAAACCATGCTCATCCTCGCAGCACGAAACCTAGCGTTAGCCGAACAAACAGGCTTAAACATCCTCACGCTCTGCCCAGGATGCGCTGGAACACTGAAAAAGGTTAACAAGATTTTAAAGGCAGACAAAACACTAAGAGAGCAAATCAACGGTCACCTCAAAGACTCAGGATTAGAGTTCAAGGGAACCGTGGAAACAAAACACATACTGCAAGTGCTAACGGAGGATGTGGGCTTGGAAAAAATACGCGAAGCAGTAGTCAAACCGCTCGTCATGCTTAAGGTCGCAGAACACGTCGGCTGCCACCTGCTGAGACCAAAAGAATACATAGGCTTCGACGACCCAGAAGACCCCCAAACCCTCAAAAAGCTCATCGAAGCCACAGGCGCCACATGCCTAGACTACATCAATGAGACAGAGTGTTGCGGCGCACCAAGCGTTGGCGTAAGCGACAAAGTGGCGTTGCAGCTTGCCAGAGACAAACTCAACCACGTAAAAATGGTGGAAGCGCAAGCCTTAATTACGATTTGCCCGTTCTGCCACATAATGTTCGACACAAACGAGCTGCGCATAGAAAGAATGTTCAGCGAAACCTACGGCATCCCAGTCCTGCACTACCCGCAGCTGCTCGGATTAGCCATGGGTATAACACCTGAAGAGCTTGCCTTCAACGAGCTCAGAGTCGACACCTCAAAACTACTACAAGTAATAGGAGTACACTAAAATGAGTAAAAACAAGCTAAAAATAGCCTTTTACTGGGCTGCAAGTTGCGGCGGATGCGAAATCGCCGTGCTAGACATAAACGAGAAAATCCTCGACGTAGTACAAATAGCCGACATCGTATTCTGGCCCGTAGCCATTGACATCAAATACAAAGACGTCGAAGCAATGCCAGACAAATACATCGACATAACATTCTTCAACGGCTCCATCCGCAACAGCGAACAAGAACAAATGGCAAAACTGCTACGGCAAAAATCCAAGACGCTGGTTGCCTTCGGCTCCTGCGCCCACGAAGGATGCGTACCGGGCTTAGCTAACCTGCACGACAGCAAAGAAATCCTCGAACACGTCTACCTCAACGAGAAGTCAGTCGTAAACCCCGAGGGAACCATCCCCCAAACCGAAACCAAAGTGAAAGAAGGCACACTGGACATCCCAGAATTCTACGACACCGTCAAAACCTTGGCGCAAACCGTAGACGTAGACTACTACCTCCCAGGATGCCCACCCCCAGTCAAGCTCATAGCAGAAGCCGTAGACGCAATCGCAGCAGGCAAACTCCCACCAAAAGGCTCAGTACTCGCACCGCTAAAGGCTGTGTGCGACGAATGCCCCAGAACAAGAGAAAACAAAAAAATCACCAAGATTTACCGAGTACATGAAAAGGTACCTGAACCAGAAAAATGCCTCCTCGAACAAGGCATAATCTGCATGGGACCCGCCACCCGCAGCGGCTGCGGCGCACAATGCTTACAGGTTGACATGCCCTGCACTGGCTGCCAAGGGCCAGGACCAAACGTGCCTGAAACCGGCGCTGGAATGATAACCGCGTTAGCCGCCATATTCGGATACGACGAGAAAGACATGTCCGCGGAAGACGTGGAAAAACTGATGAGCCAGATAAAAGACCCAGTCGGCACATTCTACATGTACTCTTTGCCAGCCTCAATTCTCAGAAGAAAGGTGATGAAAAAATGAAAGAAATAACCATAAACCCGATCACAAGGCTTGAAGGACACGGAAACATCTCCATATTCCTCAACGACCAAGGCGAAGTAGAAAACGCCTACCTGAAAATCCCCGAACTCAGAGGCTTCGAAAAATTCTGCGAAGGAAGACGCGCAGAACTCATGCCCCTCCTAACCACAAGGATTTGCGGAGTCTGCCCAGTCGCCCACCACTTCGCCTCAGTCAAAACCCTAGACGCAGCCTTCAATGTGGAACCAACATCAACCGCCAAGAAACTCCGCGAACTCATGTACGAAGGCTACATAATCTACGATCACATCCTGCACTTCTACTATTTGGGTGGACCAGACTTCGTTGTTGGTCCTGACGCGCCACCAGAAAAACGCAACATCTTAGGCGTCATCGAAAAAGTAGGCTTGGACGTAGCAAAAGAGGTCATTAAGCACCGAGCTTACGGACAGAAGATAACCGCGATTCTCGGCGGCAAAGCCACGCACCCAGTGTGCGGGTTGCCAGGTGGCATATCCAAGGCGTTAAGCGAAGAGAACCGACAGGAAATCGAGAAGATGGCTACTTCCAGCGTGGAGTTCGCCAAATTCAGCCTGAAACTCTTCCACGATATAGTGCTGGGAAACAGCGCGTACGTGGACTTTATCAAAAGCGACGCGTACACCATGAAAACCTACTACATGGGACAAGTGGACAACAACAACAAGGTTAATTTCTACGACGGAAAAATCAGAGTAGTCGACCCCAACGGCAACGAATTCCTAAAGTTCGAACCGAAAGACTACCTCACGCACATCGGCGAGCACGTGGAACCATGGACCTACTCCAAGTTCCCGTTCCTCAAGAAAATCGGCTGGAAAGGCCAATTCTACGGCGCAGACAACGGAGTCTACCGTGTGGGACCGCTTGGAAGACTAAACGCCGCAGACGGCATGGCAACACCGCAAGCACAAACCGAATACGAAGTCATGTACAAAACCTTAGGCAAACCAGTACACGGCACGCTGGCGTTCCACTGGGCACGATTGATTGAACTGCTTTACGCCGCAGAACGCGCAGTTGAGCTCGTTAAAGACCCCGAAATCACAAGCACAAACATACGCAACAAGCCAGGCGAACCCGGCGAAGGCGTAGGAGTGGTTGAAGCTGCGAGAGGAACGCTGTATCATCATTACGTGCTGGACAAGGACGCGCTGGTTAAAGACGTGAACCTGATTGTGGCGACCACCAATAACTACCCTGCCATATGCATGTCCATACGCGACGCGGCTAAGGGCTTGATACATGAGGGCAAGGTTGACCAAGGCGTGCTCAACAAGGTGGAGATGGCTTTCAGGGCTTACGACCCGTGCTTCGCGTGCGCAACGCATGTCGCAGTGGGGCAGATGCCGCTAACCGTTAAGGTTTATGACAGACAGAAAAACCTGTTGCAGACCCTCCAGCGGTAAACCTTTTTCTTTTCTTTTTCTTATTCCTAGTTTTAGTTGGCGTGTTTCAACTTGGTTAAGGGTGAATATAGCGTTCAAGACGCACTGGAAAAGTGGTTTGCAGGCGCAGAGCAGGTGGTGGTTGCGGGCATCGGAAACCCTATTCGCAGGGACGACTTTGTGGGCGTAAAGGTCGTTCAAGACCTCAAAGGCAAGGTCTCAAAAAACGTGTGCCTACTTGAGTGTGAAACGGTTCCTGAGAGCTTTATGCAGGAAATAGTTGACCTCAAACCCAGCCACGTGTTGCTCATCGACGCCGCATTCATTGGGCTAAAATCGGGTGAGACACGGCTTGTCTTTCCGGAACAGGTTGCGGATTTTCCAGCAGTCACCACTCACGTGCTGCCTCTGCGCATTTTTTGCGAGTACATTACGAAGATGGCAGAGGCAAAAATAGCTTTGCTGCTGATTGAGCCTGAGAACACGGAGTTCGGGGAAGGTTTAACCGCTACGGTGCAGACGGCCGCAGAAAAAATCACGAAAATACTGCTGGAGTGCTTTCCTGCAAGCTGTAATTAATTCATCAGCTATTTCGTGTTTGTTTTCGGTTTTTTAGTCTTGGTTTTTGTGATGGTGAAGAACAGTATTATGGCGATGAGGGGTATCCCGAAGACGAGTATTGGTCCAATTTGGCTTTCGTTGAAGCCGACTGAGCCTAGGTTTATGGTCACTTGGTGGGTGCTGTGGTTGTACGTGAAGGACAGAAGCCAAGAGTCGTCTTGCGATGTGGTGGAACAGGTTACTTGTTAGCGCGCGCGATTGTGAACTCGCCGCCAGCAATACCTATGGTGCGGATTCCGGTGCTGGCTGTTTTTGTGCTTTTGATGAAGTTGTCTGAAATTACAGGTGAACCTCCAGTGGCTTTGATGCCGTCTCCATTGAAAATCATGGTGTTGTTTGAAATTATGGGCGAGCCACCCTCAACAGAAATCAAGATGCACCAAGACTCATCATAGAAAGAGTTGCCAGATATCTTTGGGGAGGATTTGCCGATGGATATTGAAAGTGAGTTAATAATGGCTTTCTCTATTATGCTGCCTGTGCCAGTTTGCTCATTCCAACTGCTGCTGTCATCTGCGAATTCGATTCGCTTGTTATCGTATAGGCTGATGTCGCAGTTGAAAACTATCTTATCTTCGCTGCTTCCCTGTGCGTGCAAGGTGCTGTTAACTTGCATGTAATAGGCGGCAAGGTTCACCGTGACTCCAGGTTCAATCGTTAAAGTTACGCCTTGGCGACACCTAAAGGTCCTGTAAGAACGTATGGGCTGTTAGCCTTCGTCCACGTTGCATCAGAACTTAATAGGCCCTTAACGCTTGTGGAAGTTTGTGCGCGCGCGCCAATCGATGCAGAAACCAATAGAGGGGGCTATCTGCACAGCGCTCTGCAGCATTCATTGCAGTTTAGTATATATAATGATGTGGTTCTCATCGTTCCCTTATGTATAAGGTTTTCGTGGTTCTGAACGTTGTCCTTATAGTCTTTATAAGGGCTGTGAAGTAACTAAAGTGAGCTGAGCTATATTAATTTAATTGAATTTAAAGTTTTACTGCGTAAAAAAAAATTTACGCTTTATCTTTGGGGGCATTTGGTGTTGGAAATTTGAAAGGTTTTCCAATTACTGCTGGTTATTTGCAAGTTTAGAGTTGCT
>Ga0307426_1000810_pt1 | contig 21203 bp, 18 predicted proteins | sample SalMarWE160340MG_FD_202165 | JGI IMG/M metagenome (GOLD analysis project Ga0307426, IMG submission 202165) | Salt marsh sediment microbial communities from the Plum Island Ecosystem LTER, Massachusetts, United States - WE1603-40 | ecosystem: Environmental > Aquatic > Marine > Intertidal zone >...
CAACTTTAAGATTTAGGTTACTATCTAGAAACAAAGAGAAAATTTATGTTTTATTATTATTCTTGAAGTATTTAACATATATATGGTAATACATTTCAAAAGCGAGTCCGAAATGAACAAAAAAGCAGAATAATAAACCGAAATATATGAAAATGAATCCGTTTAATAACCCCAAAAAGAAAGATAATATAAAGTAAGAGATAAATATTCTAAGATTCCGGAACCTAAACCAAAAATGAAGATGGTAGAGAGCAAAAATAATGCTAGAAAACAATATTACTAGAAAGTAGTTCTGAAACAAAATGTCTAATAAAATCAAGATAGCATAAAACCTAAAGATAAATTCCTCCATTAACATTGTCATTGGAAAAAGTACAATTAATACTAACTTTTTATTTTGATTAAAAAATGCTTTTATCACATCATGATCTTTCATTTGAGAGATACTTGGTCCATCTTGTAATACTTTCGAAATGATCACTCTTCCAAGGAGAAACACAGCAATAATACCGATAAATAGGTAAAAAATCACATGTATATCAAAAAAAGGAATAAAAATGTAATTCCTTTTATATCCAAGGATTAAAGGAATAATGCTAGCTGTTACAATTATAAAAAGGGTAATATATTTTTTATCAAGTTTCAAGTAAATCCATCCTTAGTAGTCTAATGATTTAAGGTGATTTTTTTATGTAAATCTATTTCAAAGTAATTCTTTAAGATTTATATATTCCAGTAGATTCAATCCTATCAATATAGATTAGTTAAAAATAACTCAAAGATGTAAATCATGACAGAATTGTATCAAAAAATTAAAGAAATTGTTTCAGAAAAGTACATCTCAAACAGTCTTTATGTAAGGCATGCTTATTCTCGAAATGTAGATCCCATCTTGCAAGGTGTACCTGAGATGATAATTAGGCCGAAAGATGCTCATGAAATCTCAGAGATTTTAAAAATTGCCAATGAAAATAAAATTCCCGTTATTCCACGTGGAGGGGGAGATTGTGAATTCGGAGGGAGTAAACCGATTGGGGATGTGGGGATTCTTTTAGATATGAAACGCATGGATAATATCCTTAATCTCGATGAAGAAAATCTGATAGTCACTGTTGAAGCTGGGATTTCTTGGGGGAAACTAAATGAATACCTATGTAACTTCGGATTGTATACGGGATGTATGGGACCAGGATCAGGTATGACCGCTTCAATTGGGGGAGGTATTTCCCATCATTCTGTTGGAGGTGGAGGTTGTGCCAAATATGGTGCGTGCACGAATCAATTAGTTTCCTTAGAAGTAGTTCTTCCTACTGGAGATATTATCGAGACAGGATCTCAAGCAAATAAATTTTCTAAAACTCCTTTTAACCGATTTGGGAATGGACCTGATCTTGCCGGAATTTTCTGCGGAGACAATGGTATTTTCGGAATAAAAACAAAAGTCTCTTTACAAGTTTTTCCAAGACCAGAATTCGCAGAATATAAATCTTTTCAGCTCCCTAGAAAAGAAAGAGAAGTTTCAGCTAAGATACTCTCAGAAATTCGCCATAAAGGGATTGATGTATACGATGCTATGTACATCATGGATTTAATCATTAGAATATCTACGGAACAAGGCGTCTTTCCCATGTTTGAAGATTTAAAAAAGAAACGAGGTATTATTTTTTACACCATCGAAGCAAATTCTGAACAAGAACTGGAACAAAAAGTAAAACAACTGGACAGCATCATGGAGGATAATAAAACGGAATATCTTGGACCAGAGATTTCTGATGGAAACATGGCTAAATGGCATTACACTGAGCAAGGACACTGGCAATTTTATCATAATTTATGGGGTATTTTTCCAGCAATGGAACCTCTTACTGGCGAATGCTTCTGCCCCATCAATGACTATCCTAATATAATGAATGATATAGATCAATGGGACATGGAAAATGATGAAGAGATGCGAAAGATTTTTGAAATTACGAAAACAAGACCAATATCTGGTAGCGGACCAATTCTTTTAATAGATGGGAATAATGTTGAAATAACTTGCGGATTTACAAGTTTTGGTAGTTATTTTAATGGAGAAACACATGAGATTATAGAAGAAATTAACTTAAAGTTATGGAAATCGTTTTTAGAACGAGTTACGCGCCACGGGGTGCAATGGTACATGATGGGAGACTTCATGTCAAGGACAATGGTAGATATAGGCGCATACACCGAAGAGTATTATAATATGATGAGAAACATAAAAAAACAATTAGACCCTAACATGATAATTAGTAGAGGGAAATTCAATTTTTGGGGTGATAAATAAAAAATGAGTGAATTAAAGCATTTAAAGAAAGAATGGGAAGCAGTAATGAGCTGTATGGGATGTGGTGATTGTGGATTTGCCATTCGACCTGCTGTTGGTCGATATTTAACTTGCCCTGTTAAAGAGGCCAAAGGAGAAGAGGGATTTGAAATTTATTTTTCGCGTGGACGAATGAACATTCTTAAGAGCGTATTGGAAGGGAAGTTACCATTAAGCAAGGAGTTAGCTGAATTCGTATATCAATGCACTGAATGTGGAAATTGTACAGAAGTGTGCCACATGAGCCAAAATGAGAATATTATCCTACCAACGAGTAAATGGATAGATCACGTGCGCGTTTGGGACGCATTGAGAAAGGATTTAGTTGAAGCGGGATTCGCTCCTCTTGATCGCCATGCTAAATTACGGGATTACATGTTAGATGATGAAATGAAAAATCCTTATGGTGAATCAAAGAAAAATAAATATAAATGGACAGAAGGCTTGTCCAATATAAAAGATAAGGGGGAAATAGGTTTTTTCGCAGGTTGTACAATGCCATTACGGCAAGCAGATACGCTCAGAAATATGATGAAAATATTTGAAGCTGCTGGAAAGGAGATCGCACTATTTAAGGATGATTGGTGTTGTGGATCAATAGCCCTGAGATTAGGAGATGAGCAATCCGTTAAGGATCTAATGAATCACAATGTGGAAAACATCAAGAAAATGGGTATAAAAACTTTATTTACGGCATGTGCAGGATGTTATCGAACCATTAAAAAGGATTATCCAGAAATCTTGGGAGAAGAATTGCCATTTGAGGTAAAACATATAACTGAGATCTTGAATGAGATGTTAAAAAATGATGAGATTCCATTTAAAGCAGTAGAAGGTGAAGAGTTACTCGTTACGTATCATGATCCTTGTCATTTAGGGCGACATATGAATTTATATGATATTCCACGAGATGTAATTAGGAAGCTCCCTGGAATAAGGTTAATCGAGATGAGAAGAAATCGGAATAATGCTTGGTGTTGCGGAGCGGGAGGGGGGGTTAAGAGCCAGTACCCTGAACTAGCAATTGACATTTCTAAGGAACGAGTAATGGAAGCCATTGAATCTGGAGCTAATATTTTAACAACTAGTTGTCCATTCTGTATAGGAAATCTAAGAGATGCTTATGAACAAATGGATGCTCAGATAAAAGAGAAAATTCAAGTTGTCGATCTCATCGATTTTATCTCTTCTAGATTGTGAATCATTCCTAAATCTGTGGTGAAAGATGACAAGTATCTATGAAAAATTAAAAAATGTTGTTTTAGATAAATTTTTTTCAAATGATATAAATGTACGTTATGTTTATTCCCGTAATTTTTGGAAATAAGAAGAAATGAAATCATGTTGACTAAAAGAAGTGATTTGGAACGAAATGTCGGCAAGAAAGTAAAAATTCAAGGCAAGATTTCTAATGTAATGTGGCAACATTTTACAATGAAAACTATTAACCATCCATATATGAATTATATTGATCTAGATGAAACTCTTCAAATTGTCGTGTATTCTAAGGAAGAGATCACTTGTAAAACTAATGTTGAGTTAATAGGAGAACTCATTAAAGTTGGAAATAAGGAAAATGATCCCAGATATAAAATTCACGATGAATTTTTTGAATATCAATTAATAGTTGATTCTTGGAAATGTATTTAGATGTTTTAATAAATTTATGATAAATATAAGCTAGAGGTTATTTTCTCTTCGATAAACCAAGATTAATTAATCCTCAAATTCCATATTTGAACGGAAAAATTAAAGTGAAAGTATTATTCTATTCTGAGCTTTCAACATGTCTTCCATAATTAATTTCATCGCAGCTGTTATCTCAGGTATATTATCTGGGAGGCTACGTTTAGCATTCACACTCGCCATTAATATTTCATTTAACCCTCTCAGTATCATATCTGAAGAGTACCATGGTCTTTTTGATGCCCACCATTGCTGACATGAATGTATCCCTCGATCTAATAAATTTCTTGCATTGTCATAAATACTTTTCCTTTCCGCATCCATGCTTTCTCGATATTTGTATGATAAATGAATTAAAGTAAGAGCATACATAAAAAATCTATGTTGTTCAAAATGGATTTGATTATTCGGGTCAGACCATAAGGGGAACGGGACATTATGAGCTAAATCATAAGGCATTGTTGACCAGCTAGATTCACGGGGGTTTTGAGTTCCTCCTGCAGGGAATCTATCAATAATCTCCGAAACCGTACACATTTTAACATCTTGCCGATTAGGTACATTCCTAAATAAAGGGATTAAGAAGTTTTCAATAGCGTGCTTAACATGGTGACCAAATGTTTCTCCATCCATAGCTATAACAACATAATAGTCATCAGAAGTATTCTTGTAATAGAGGCGCTTTATAAATTCGTCAACAGTATTAACTTTATCAAACGCACAATCAATAGAAATGTAGTCATCCCGAAAAATAAATTTCAAGCCATTTTGATCTTGAGATACAGTTGTGGTGGGAAACTCTGGTAATGTATTTGCAATTCCACTCATAATTATCCATTCATAACCCATTTTTCGCACTGCAGATATAACGCTCTCTGATATTGCCATTTCGGGAGGAAAAAATCCCTTCGGTTTAAACACATCCCCAAAAAAAAATCTATTAGTTTCTTCATTAAGCTTTATTTGACGCTCAATTTCAGGTTCTGGGATTAGAGGTAATAAAGGATGGAATTTTCCCGACCCTGTAAACTCAATTTGACCTTTAGATGCAAGTGTGGCAATCCCTTCAATAATATCATTATACTCAAAATCGTGTAATTGTTCAGTTAAAGTACCATTGATATTAAGCGTGATTTTAGCGTCCGGATGAGTTCTTAGGGCATCAAGTATAGGTCTATAGGACTCATTTACGATCTGTTTAACAACAAGTGGAATTTGCACGGGGGGTTGATAAATATGAAATAAGAATGCAAAATAAACAACCATATAATTAGGAATATTCCATTTTTTTTAAGCTATTTAGGTTTATATATAATTTATAAAATTGGAATCTTCTTATAGCTTTGAGAATTGGAGATGACTACTTTTGGGGAACTTAGTTTGTATTAATTTTTTTAATTAATTTAAGGTTTATATAAAATAGAAGTTTATGATCTTAGCTTATATGACTCTAAGATAAATTCCACGGCTCTCTTACCATCATGAAAATTAGGATTTTCTTGATTTTTATTTAATACGCAACTCACAAAATGATCAATTAATTTATGTTGCGGAATTATATTCACATTATAGTCTACTCCCAGAGCTTCCTTAAGACATGTATTCTTTTTCAATTTTTGAGGTTGAAAAGTGTAAGGGGTGCTGGATTGCAAATCTATTTTTAAAGTTCCTTCAGATCCAAATAATTCTAAAATTTCTGATGGTTCAGAACACCATGAAACCGTAATGTTCCCAAGAGTTCCATTATTGAATCTAAAAATTACATTGCAATTATCTTCATATTTAATCTTTTTACAACTGGTATTATAGTTGTATCCACCTATTTCAGTAAATTCTCCTATAAGATATCGAAGTAAATCTATGCAATGTACTCCCAAATCTAATAAAACACCTCCGCCTGCCATTTTAGCATCAAAAAACCATTTTTGTTCCGAAGATGCATGCCATGACGTATAAGGTCCACGATGCCCAAAAAAGTATCGAACTAAATGAATATCTCCAAGAACTTTGTTTTCTATTATTTTTTTGATATAGGGAACAACAATCATATACCTTTTCTGAAAAGACGAGAAATAAATCAATTCTTTCTTTCTTAAAATATTTTCTATATCATTTAATTCTGTTTTAGTGATTGCTATTGGTTTTTCACAAATTACATTACAATTATTTTCTAAAGCTGTTATGCTCATTAGTGCGTGCAAATAATTAGGTGAACAAATTGAAACTATATCTAAATTCTGTTCTTGTAACATGTTTTTCCAAGAATTTCCCCAATAAACACGTGGAATTTCAAATTTATCTGCCGTTTTTTTTGCACTTTGCTCAGATCGGGAAGCAATGGCAACTATATCACAATTAACATTTTTTTTATACCCTGATAAATGAAAGTATCCAAAACTACCAGCGCCTATTAATCCTACTTTAAGCTTCATGATTTTCTACTATTTAATTTATTCTTTAAATCTTTAAAGAATATGTACTCATTAATTTTTAGTTTTAATTAAAATAGTTTAAAATGAGGAAAGTATTATCATTTTGCAAAATATCTCATTTTAGATTTTGGTGATAATAATTACTGATTATATGTTAGAACGTGGGAATTTTAGAGTATTGCTATCCGAAGAAGATAATATCATTAATGAAAATCTTCAATATAAGCTTAAAGATGAATGGATCCCAATTCTAAGCAATATCTCTGGATTTAGTACGTTACAAATGACTGAAAAGGATGAAATTATCAGTAAAAAGTACAATTTCCTAAAGAGTAAAAAGAAAAAAATTTACTTCCATCTAAATGATGAAGATTTTGATATGAAATTGGATTATTGTCTGGAAGAAGATAATATCCTCCATGTTCGGTATCAAATCTTTGCAAACCGAAATTTATTTTTCTCCAAATTAGGTGTAAAATATCAGATCTTATTGAAAGAAAATCCAGATTTCAGTTGGGTGCCACATCTTTGCCCAAATGAATCATTGGTTGTTGGAGATCATGTATTCCGCTCACCAGTGATAATATATAAAAAAAATAATCTTGCTTTTGCATTTTTCCCAGATCTTAAGACTTTAACTCAAAATAGACCTTTACAAACTTTCTTAGGTATGAACCTCGATACCACTGATAAAAAAATACCCTATATTTCTTATAATTTTGGTAATTATCATCCTTATAGGCACGTTTTATTTAAACATAAGAAATCTCAATCTTTTAAAGTTAAAAAACTAACTAATTTAACATTCCGATATTACATAATCAGTTTTGAAGACAAAAAAGAATCAGAGATAATCCAATTCATCAATAAATTCTTATGGGAGAAATATGGAAGACGTTTGTTTTATGAAAATTTAGAGCCCCAAGTGCTCCCTTATGATGTAAATGTAAAAGAAGGATTAGACGCATTATTTAATAGACACTCCTTATGGGGTGATCTAAAGGTCAATGATACCGAAGCAGGAGGTTTTTGGGTGGGATCTTGGTTAGGCAATGAAAAATTTCCCCTTAAATTCTTTAATCAATCTAATATTGACGAATTTAAAAATAATTTCAACAAAAAGAATAAATCTGCAGCCATTTATAATAATGCTTGGTTCCTAAATATAAGAACTAGCTATGGAATGAGATATTTTGGAGAATTTTGGGATAATAAAGATCTTATTGCAAAGAGTAAAGCAATGCAAAATTTAATCATTCAATTACCTCGAAGAAACGGGATTTTTCCTAGTATAATTTTACCTAGTTCGAATAATACATCTGAATATTTAACAGTGAATGGCACTAAAGCATGGTGGCCGATCGATTATTTTCATGTGGTGGATGCTGCATTATCAATGTATTGGCTAAATAAGATTGTAATTGATTTTAATGATAAAAACGAAGATATCATGGAAAAGAGCAAAGAATTGGCAAGTCTAATAAAGAACATTCAGTTAACAAATGGAGAAATTCCGACCTTTATAGATTTTGATAAGAATGGAGATCCAATTATAATAGATGATTTGAAGAATTCTGCAAGTTCTGGAGCTTCATTAATGTTCCTAACAGAATATTACCATATTTCACGAGATGAAACATTAATTGAAATAAGTGAAAAAATTGCTAATTTTTTGTCAAAGGAAATTATCCCTAAAAATAAATGGTTTGATTTTGAAGCGTTTTATTCCTGCACTTATCCTCAAAAATATGTATATGATGAAAGAACTCATAGTTTTGTCATGAATAATCTTTCTATTTATTGGTGTGCAGAAGGTTTTCTTGGGTTATACAAGATTACAAAAAAGAAAAAATATCTAGATGATGGAGAGAGGGTGCTTAACGTTTTGTCACTATTTCAACAGGTTTGGAACATGCCATATATAAGTTTTAATACCTTTGGAGGATTTGGTGTGCAAAATGCTGATGCAGAACTAAATGACGCACGACAGGGGTTGTTTGTTAAAACCTATATGGAATATTATTTAGACACTGGAAAATGGGAATATATGGAGAGGGGAATTGCAGCTTTACGAGCATCTTGGGCATTACAATTATTAAAAGAATATAGTAACATATGTCCTGGAAATTTAAAGGGAATTGACACCATTGAAGGGATTGATAAAGGATGCATTAGCGAAAATTATGGTCATTCTGGACGGGACGAAAGAATTCCTGGATTTATTACGTTCGATTGGGGTGTAGGAACTGCAATTTTGGCAACTTCATATGCAAGAAAGCATTTCGGGGATCTATTTGTAGATTTTAAATATGAATTTGTCTTTGGAATTGATGGGATTCTAATAAAGAAGTTTAATTTTGATAAGAATAGAGTTAGTATTGAATTTGAAAATATTAGAGGAAAAGAAGAAATTATAATTAAAGGAAGGATTCTATCATCAATTCAAATTGAATTAGTCTTAAATAATAACCCGCTTCAAATTGAAAACGTCCAAAATTTACTTGAAGGATTAATATATAGATTATAAATAAATTACTATCTCTCGTTGATTTGATTGCCAAATTTCATGGCATTTTTAACTCCGATCCAAAATAGCTTTCGAAATCTAGCTTGATCAATTACTTGAGCACCTACTCCCTCAACTTTTGCTTTCATGTAATCAAGAGATTTTTTACCTGTAAAACGCGCCGTGTTAAAAACTATTGTTTTTTTTCCATTAAAATTTTTCATTCTTTTCACAATTTCATCAAAAGCTTTAGGGGGTTTATCTCCATAAGTTGGCATGCCGATAATGATTAAATCATAAATTGCAGCGTCGAGGCTATCAAATCCAGAGTCGATTTCCGAAAAATCACCATGCTCGAATTTATCTAATTTTTTTATTTTTTCTATAAATTTACCCGTTAGTTCCATCGGAAAGTAGCTCACTTCATAATTAGTTAGGACACTTCCAATAGCCTCTGCAGTTTTTTTTGTTCTACCGCTCATTGTAAAATATGTAATTAATGTTTTCATAATCAAAATATGTTTTCTTATGAATAAAAAATTTTAGACTATCATTTTAATCTCTTTAGAGCCCTTAAGTACTGTTTTAATAATCTTCTAATGTGATTATTATTTTTAATCCATATGGAAGATATGAAACCTTACTTATGTGTAAGCGAACTCTTTGATTATGATAAAGAGATTGTAAATGAAAAAGCTCTTGAAATAACTCAAAATTCGAAAAATGATGCTGAAAAAGCCTCAGCTTTATTCTACTGGGTACGAAATGAGATTAAATATAATATGAAGACATATTTACCAAATGATAAAACAAACTTCATAGCGAGTGAAACTTTGAAACGTAAGCACGGTTTTTGTGTTTCTAAATCAATTCTTTTATCCACTTTTGCCCGAACAGTGAATATACCGGCTAGAATCCATCTCGTTGATTTGATTAATCACAAAATTTCACAAAAAGTCATTGATTTCATGGAAACAGATGTGATGTACTATCATGGATATAGTGAACTATTTTTTAATAATAAATGGGTAAAACTAACTCCTTCTTTTGATCCCGATACAGCTATTAAAGGGGGGTTCATTCCAATGGTAGAGTTTGATGGAGAAAATGATGCTGTCTTTCCCAAATTTGACCATGATGGAAACAAATATGGAGAATATATCTTGGATCGGGGCGTGCATGCTGATCTTCCACTTGATGAGATTGATGTTGTATTTGAGAAGTATTATCCAAAATACGCCATTTTGAAACAAATGCTACAAAAAAGAAAGAAAAAAGCTAATTAATAATATTATACAACAAAAATAAATATTTAAAATGAAACCGTAACTAACTTAAAATAATTGAATAAAATAATTTGATTGTATAGCATAGGATTTGATTATATGTCTCCACAAGCAATTTTTCTTTATGAAATTGATGAATCATTCGGCCCCAATATGTTAGCTGAATATAATTTATCTCAACAAAAAATTCCTCCTGATGTTCTAAAAGATTTTACAGATAAACACGTAACTAAAGAGTTTAATGACGCTTCTACTCAGAAAGATAATATAAGATATTATTCAGGAGCTATTAGCGGAGAATCAATCGAAAAAAAGAATTTATATTTAGGATTTGCCTTGAAAGATGATGAAAATGTTATCTTCATTAAAAGTGCTTTTGGAATAATTCAAGAAAGAATATTGAAAAATTATTCCACCGAGAGGAAAGTGATGGATTTAGTTCTTAAGGATGCTTTCAATTCCATCCTAACTTTAATGGATAAATTAAAAGAACCAAAGATTATTATTGAAACAATAAATGAAAAAACAAAAGAAATGTTGGATGATGGTAAGTTACAAGAAGCACGAGAGTTGATCAATTTAGGAGAAGAGATACCTGAAAAGCTCGCTGAAGAAATCACGATTGCTGAACAATCACTACGGGAAAAGCTCTATAAAAAAGCTAAAAAAAGCTACTTAAAAGCTGCTGAACTGGCAGAGATAATTCAAGAATCTGAAATAGCATCATTTTTAATTCACAAAGCAGAAGTAGTCGGAACATTCCCAGATTTATCTAAAGAACGAGAACGAATTTTTAATGACGTTGAAAAAGCTATTGATGAATTACAAACTAATAAATTGCATCTATATCATGAAATGATTAAACCTCTTAACAGGTTAATTGAAGTTTCAAGTGCATTTGAAGATAATGAGCTTATAGCAAAACTACTTGATATTTATTCCTATTCTACTCGTGCGGATAAGTTAGCAAAAGAATTATTTAATTTAGATAAAAAGATTAAAGAAGAATTTGAATCTATTTGATTCTTTTTTTATTTTTTTCATTCATTATTTGAATTCTCAGTTAAATCTTCAACTGGGGGTGGAATGTAATCTCCAATATCGGGAAATATGATTTTTGCAATCTCCCATCCTTTTTCAGTGGGATATGAAAGTGCACTCGCAATGAGTTGTTCACCAGATTCATTAGTTAATTCAATCTTATGAATCTCTGCATTATTATTTATTATCATATCAAACTTAGCTCCACTACTCCCTTCCGGCACAATTAAAAGTGCATGGTCAATTGCTTTTTCATCAATAGCATCTTTCAATCGTTTTGCAGCATAATATCCCGCTACACCTGCACTTCGATCAAAAGTTTTAATAGAGGGTATTTCTAAACCCCATTTTTTTCCTTCTGCTTCAATTAAAGCTGCTAGAGTTTGGCTTCTTTTACCAAGCATAAATTTAAATTCCATTTGAGTATTGAATTTTTTCTTTTGTTCTTCCCCAATTTTGATTACAGTTTTTAATGCTGCACCAGCTACAGAAGATGGGTTAATATCAATAACATATTCCTCCTCTGCTAATATTTCTTCGATTGTTTTTTTAATAACATCACGTGGTTTTGAAAAATCAATAATTTCTTCCTCTGGTTGAGGCGGTTTAGCGGTAGCTACGATATCTACTCCTATTTTCATAAGTTCTTCAACACTCATTTCTTCTAATACTACTTTATCGATAAATCTACGGCATAATTTTATAGAGTTACGTGGATTTCCTTTTGTTTTTTCAAAAATCATTTCAATTAACTTTTCATTTAATGGGAATAGTGGATATAATGGAGGATTCAGGTTATTCTCATCCCAGAAAGTTTCCATGGTTCGTGAATAAAATATTTTCAAATCATTCAAAGTGAAAGGTCTTAATTCTTGTTCAGGTTCCATTCTCGAGCGAAGAGGCTGATCAGCAATTTCTAATATACGAGGCCAAATTTCTTTCAATACTGCAATGATGATAACTAATCCTTTTACCTCATTATATAATCTTTTAAGAATTTCAAGAAATTTTCTTTCGGCTGCCTCTCCAAGCATTCTATAAGGAGATTCGAGTTCATCAAAATAGAGAATGAGCACTCTATCAAGATTTTCAGTAATGATTTTAATCATAGCAAGGCAGACGTCGTCTTCTTCCACTACGCTATTTATTCCTAATTCATTTAACTCTTCGGGAGATAGATCTTCCCCTAATAACCATCGTTCAGCCAAAGGTTTCTTATTTTTATCCAATTGATAAGTTACTAGTGCTTTCACGCAATCTGCGAATACACCAGGGAACTCTCTAATTCCCTTTTGTATAATTTCGTCAATTTTTGGCTTTTGGAAGATTCCAGCTTTTTTTCCTCCCCATTTATCCAAAACAAGGCGTTTTGAAACAATATCGAGAATTTCTGGTCCTACATCTTCAATAATACAAGTATAAACATGAAGTAGGACTCTAATGCTTGCTGGTGGGCTAGGAACATAAATGATTGTCCAATCTGCAGGTTCAATTTGATTGACTTCAACCTCTTGATCTTCTGAAGACTGCTCCAATTTCTTTCTATTTTCTCTCTCTTTATCTTTAAAGGAATGATAAGTATGAGTTTTTCCCGTACCAGCTGAGCCTAAAATTGGAATCAAACGAGAGGACCTATCTCGAGATGTTTGACGTACCAATCTATAAACTTCTCTATCTATATAACTTCTAGGGCGAGCTATATCAATTTTGTCTGGAATATCTCCACGTGAAACGAAGTTAGAAAAAGGTAGCAGTGGGGCTTCACGCAAGACATCGAGATACATCTCTTTATCATCGTCTGATAATTCACTGTACACATTAATCTCCTTTATTTTTTTTAATTTTACTTAATTTAAAATTTAATTGGAATAAATTTATAAAACTAAACAATTTTTTCTAGAATATAAGCTATAATATTTTTAACTTTAAGTATTTATATTTAAATTTACATTTAAAAATTTATTGAAATCATATTACGGGAGAATTTATCATGCCTAACAGAGATGATTACGAAGAAGATGATGATGATGATGAAGATGATGAAAATGACCCATTAAATATTTTCAAATGGTTTAAAGATCCAAATATATTCAAAGATCCGAATAATTTATTTAATAATTTTGATCCATCCAAGCTCTTTGAATCAGATGAATTTAAAGACATTTTTAAAAATATCTTCAAACAAGTCCTTAATAACATGCCAGAAGAATATCAAGACATGTCTCCAGAGGAACTTTTCAAAGAATTGACTAAAAGTGCACCCCATTCGGCATTTTTTAAATTTGGGTTTGATCGTGATGGTAAACCGATAATGCAACCTTTTGGCAAACCAACAAAAGGAACAAAAAGGGAAAAACCAGCATCTCCCAAAATAAAAGATACAAAGGAACCTTTAGTTGAAGTCTCTGAAGTGGATGGGCAGATAATAGTTATTGCAGAGATGCCTGGGGTAATTAAGGAAGATATTGAAATAAAAGCAACCAACTATAGTTTAACTATATCTACTAAACCAAACACTGAAAGTAGATCTTATTATAAGGAAGTTGAGTTACCAACAGCAATTAATTCTGATTATGCTAAAGCTCGTTATGTGAATGGTATTCTCGAAGTTAAACTGAAAAAAATTGATGAAAAACATGCTAACATAGCAGTAGATTAAATATTAGATTTTATAATATGCCCCTATTTTTCTCAATTTAGCCACCATTATTATTTACTATACCCCCTTCTTTAGTAAAAAAGTTTTTATACTTCTAAAATCAAATAATTTTACACAACTTTATATTATGTGATAAAAATGTCTGAAAAAAAAAGTGGTATTAGTAAAAAGGGTTTAATTATAAATCTTGTTATATTTGCCTTACTATTACTTCTTGGGCTTATTCTACTACTGACAGGATTTAATGAAGCATTCTATAGCTCATCTTCCACGGTTAGAAGTATATTTAAATACATCACTTATCTCGGAGAACCGATCGTATTTATCGTTATCATTTCCATTCTATTCATCGTATATGATAAGAAATTTGCAAAAAACCTTCTCCTCGTTTTGTTAATAGTTAATTACGTGAATGAATTCATAAAAGATATCTTTAAAGATCCTCGACCAGCCACAAACGTTGATGTCGATGAAATTACACCAGAAAACCCAGCAGGATTAGTGGAAACATCTTATGGATTTCCTTCTGGGCATACTTCAACCGCAGTAGGAACCTGGGGTTATATTGCATACGAGTTTAAAGATAAACCAAAACCACTGGTTGTTCCCATAATTATGGCTGTTATAATGTTTCTGGTAAGCATATCACGCATGATAGTCGGAGTTCACGATCTACAAGATGTAATTGGTGGATATTTCTTTGGTTTTATTCTATTATTACTTTTTATCTACCTCGAGCCTCCAGTAACAGAGAAATTCAATGCATTATCTTTGAACGTGAAAATAATTCTCATTGTTGTGGTATCTGTAGGACTTTTTCTATTGGGTGCATTGATGTTTCCCACTTCTGGGGTAGATCTTCTTCCCAGTCCTCAACCATTTACTGATACGGGAAATTTTGCCTTAGTTGGTGGTGCTATATTGGGATTTGGAGTTGGTTATGTGCTAGAAAATGAAAAAATTCATTATGAACCCTCTAAGTTAAACGCCAAACAAAAAATAATAGCGTTAATCATTGGACTGGCACTCGTATTTGTGGTATACTTTGCTCTAGAGGCTTTAAAGGGAGTATTTGATTCGGCGATTTATAGATTTATCAGATACGCTTTAGTTGCGTTTATTTTGGTGTATTTCTTACCATTAATCTACACGAAAATGTGGAAAAATTAGATCTTTTAATTTCATTTTTCTTTTTTTTCTTTAGTTATTAACCTTTTTTCTGCTAACGATCCTAAGATTTGGGCTTAATATAATGACTGAATTTCCAACACATCAAATATCAAGAAATAACAAGTGTTTTTATTACACGTATGGTAAAAATGACAATGCTTTTCTGCTGAATTTTTTTTTAGCAATTTGGGGTTTAAAAAGCCATATGCTCCATCTACGTTACTAAATCACCTTATAAGGTGAATAAATAATAAATAGAGAAAAAATCAATACTTTAGTGTAGTTTATAGAAATATACGAAGTTCCACTATATCTGTTGTTTTGAAAATCTGATTGTTGAAACTAATTCATCTTCTCCAATAAAGCCCACTATTTTATTATTAACATCAAGTACAACTAAAATATGTTGTTTTGTTTTACTCTTCATTAGTTTATATAATGCATCTTTCCCATTTTCATCCAAAGAAACAGTTGGAAAGTTTGATAAATCCTTCATAGCATGTCCAACAAGATGGTTATCTCTTAAATCAATAGGAATTCTTTTAATATCTTCAACATGAATTAATCCAACAATCTTATCATTTTGAACAACTGGAAAATAAGATTTCCTGTAAACCATAAAATAATTCTTTATTGCATCAATTATTTTCATGTCAAATGGGATTTCTATTTTTATGGGAGTTATCATATTTCTTACTTCTATTTTTGATAATGTTATTTCATGTAAAGTTTGGACATAAGATCTCCGAGATTGATTGTTCAAAAAAAAGCCGATGATAATCAACCATAAACCGGTAAAAAAATCAAAAAACAGAATATAAAAAAAACCAAACGATATCAAGCCATAAGCTATGAAACTTCCTGCTCTAGAAGCTGTCTTTGTTGCTGACAATATATCATGTCTCTTTGACCAAAGAGCAGCTCTTAGAACTCTTCCACCATCCATGGGATAAGCAGGTAGCATGTTAAAAACACCTAATACTATGTTAGTATATCCAGAATAGAAAAGAGTAACAAAAAGAAATGCTGATAAATTAATATGAATTAACCAAAGTGGAAGAAGAAATAGAACTCCTATGATTAAACTTGATACGGGACCAAATAAAGAAATAACAAATTCACTCTTAGGTGTCTGAGGCTCTTGTTCTATCTCAGAGACCCCTCCAAATAGATATAATTCGATTTGAGACACCTTTAAACCATATGCTTTCGCAATTAATGAGTGAGTCAGTTCATGTAATAAAATAGAGATTAAAATAATAATACCATTAAGCAACCCAACTAAAATCAATTCTATTATTGTTGCATGTGAATCAAGTCCAAAATAATATTCTGCAGCAAAAAATCCTACTAAAGCCACAATCACTAAAGTACTCAAATGAAGTACAATATCAATTCCTTTAATTCTTGCTATTTTCATAGTTTTTTTACCCTACCATACATTCAAACATTGGATTCTCAATCAATTTTACTCTCATCATTTAAAAGTCATAATATTTCGAGAAACCAATTCTCTTTATATCCTTTCTAATAAAGAACTATATTTAAATAAATTGTTTTAAAAATATTAATCTATAAAAAGATATGATTTAATTCCTTGCATTTCTTCAAATTTTAATCGAGTTTGTGTAAATAATACATGAGTTTGAACAGGTAAAGATTTATTGCTTTATTTATCGTTATTGAATGTAAAAAATACCCTTGATCCAATTGATGATATCAATTGTCACTTCATCGTGAAACGCCAATTTCACGTAAATTTATTCCTCTCTTGATAATATCTGGAACCATATCTTGATATTAATCCTTTAATTGATTAATTAATTTTGATTTCATATCTTGAATAAACTGAGGATTTAGTTTACCATCATCTAATTGAATGTGCATATATTTAAAACCCGCTCTTTCTTCATGACCACCACCACCAAACGAAATTGCAAAATCACGACAATTTATATGTTCACTATGGATTATGATTTCACCATAGCGTATATCTATTCCAATATACGCAAATATTTGGGGATACTTTTCTCGTACAATATCATTTATTTTACCTCCCCCAATTCCAGAAAAAGAAATAATGAACTCCTTATCTTTATCCAGTTTATATTTTGTTGCTGTATTCAAAGCTAAATTAGATTGTTCTTCAATCCAGTACTGTATTTCGTTTAATTGGGAATCAAACCACGGATGAGAAAACTCCCCTTTTGAGAGCAAATCGACCAAGTACCTCCTTTCAAGTAATTTTTCTTCTCCTCTATTATAACCAATAATAGATTGAAGATTTGTCGCGAACTGGAATTTTTTTGTTTTAAAGTCAGAATCTCGAGCCAATTCTGCGATGCGAATTGCTATATCATCATTTGGTAAAAAATAATTCTGAACGATTTCAGCAGCGCACCTATTTTCATCATTTAAATAGATAGATGACATCGATCTTATTTTTTCTTTGACTCTGGGATCAACAATGTGATGATCAAACCAAGAAATTTTACAACTAAGGGTATATGCTTTTTTAATTAGCGGAAAAATCTCCATAAACTCTTCATTAAAACCTATATCTGAAATAATCAATTCCTTTGGGAGCTTATCAAAGTTCAAGATAAATTTAATCTTATCACTAAAATCAATATATTGTGCATAAAGAAGCATTAAATTTTTTGAATCACGTTTATTATTCAAATCAAAATAACGTTTAATTATCGCTTGGGAACCTAATCCATCAAGATCATGTTCATGTGTAAGTGAAACAATCATAAAACAATAAACTCCTATAAATTATTATCATTCTCTAAGAGGATAATGTAAGGCATAACTTTTTCCTTGCCTTTAGGGTTATCAACAGCTTTTAAGATCCTAATAGCTAATTCTCGTTTTTTTTTATAGTAAATTTCCATGATTTCTTCTTTCGTTTTATTTGGATATCTATCGAAAAGTGCTAAATCTCTCCTTGGACACCCTCCACGACGCATGCAACAATATGACATTGAACCAAAGCAAACAACATCAGAATCCCAGTTATTTTCTTTAGAAAAATCTTCCTTAACTCGAATAAATTCTTCAGGAGAAAGTCCTATTTCACTTAGAGTTTCGTCTCTCTTACATTTATAACCAAATGTCAAGGAATATCCTGGTTTGCAACAAAAAGTCAATCCACGATAATCTGCATCCATGCAAATATGGATTGGGGCCCCTTTCCATCCAGGTAAATCTCGAAGTTTGTCTAAATCTAAATCGACCATATTGTAATCCTGAAGATCATCTTTAAATTATAATTGAAAATATATCAAAAAATATTAATTTTCTACTTTATAACTCAGAAAAAAACATTCTAAAGTAAATGGATTGAATTGAAAATAAAATAGGGCCCGATGCGAGAATTGAACTCGCCTTTCCCCAGTATTAAGGAATTACTTATACTTCTAGGGATTCACAGTCCCCAATATTGGTTATATAAGTTCTGGGATCTGAAAATTCTCCAGATTTATATTCTAACCACTATACGAACCGGGCCATTTTTAAAAAATTAACTAATTAAATCTAATTTAAGATTATTAAAAAAAATTTCTTCTTTTCTTCAAGATCATCAAATTAAATCAATAAAATTATTCTTATTTTAAATAATCCTTAACTGTTAGGTTACATATGCCATTTTTGATTTTTTTAATTCTGTTCACATCCTTCATAATAGCGGATTTAATCTTATAATAATCTTCTTTAACTTCTTGAACATATTTATCCCCAAGTACTTTATCCACGTTGTTTTCAAAATTTTTTGTATTTATCATAGCGTGGCAATTTCCGCATAAACACACACATTCTTCTTTGATAATATAATTATTGATTAATTCTTTAATACTCCATTTACGAGAAATATCACCCCATCTATGAACTTTAAGATCTTGATTAGTATGGTGTGTTTGTAAAGATGGAAGGCGATTTTCTCCGCAAGAAACACACTTTCCATTGAAAACTTGTTCAATAACAGCCCTTTTTTTTATCCATCTCTTTACTTCAATCTTTAGTGACGCAGCCGTGTAGTTTGTATCATCGTTAATTTTATAATTATCTACTTCCAAATTTATAAGTTTATCAATATTTTTACTTGAAAAAGAAAATAAGTCTTTCTTCAATATTATAGATTTAAAATCATTGAAAATTTTGGCATTTTTAGGTAAATGGCAATTTTTACAAATAGGTTTTACTTTTTGAGCCTCTAAGGTTTTTTTTATTTCATAATATTTTTTGTGCATTATTTCATTCCAAGAAATAGTTTTAATATTCAAATCTTCATGATGAAAGTCGAATGCAGGTAATCGCGTGAAATCAGTATTGCAATTTGAAATTGAGCATTTTCCAGCAATTTGACCATTATATATCTCAATTAACAATTTATATTCTTTTCGTAAACATCTTATTGATTCCTTCTCTGATTCAGTTCCTGAGATCGGTTTTCTTTTAGCCCGTTCAAGTTTGAAATCTTCTAGATTTTGTTTAAAATATGTATAAACTCCTGAAATAATTTCTTCTAAACCTCTTTTAGTTAAATTTAAACCTTTACCTTGTTCTATTAAATTACGACTGAGTTTTGAAAAATTAATAGGTTGGTCTTTCTTAATTAAATTTCTCATATGTTCAACCAAATTAGCAAGATCATAAAAATATTTTACAAAACTATTTTCAATATCATTCTTTACACTGATCTTAGACAGTTTAATCCTTACTTCTTTCAATTCAGTATTCTGTATTTTACTTATCCAATTCGGTTGTTTTTTAATATTTCTTATATCTTGGATTATTGTTTTTACAATTATGGAATTTGAAACAGTACTATTCTCATTTAATTTTTTATAGATTTCTTCACAAATTATATTTCTGGCTTTCTTTGGTAAAGATTTAATTTTTAAATTATAATTTATTTCTTTGCATTTTGTTTTACGAGGTGAAAGCTCTGTAACTGCTTCAGTTGGACTAAATTCATTGAATTCTTTCAAAATTTTATTACTATCTTCAGAAGGATTAAAATCGTTATATTCTTCAAATGGATCTTCAATCTCTTTAAAATCAAGGAGGTGGCCATTTACAATTTCAGAATTTTTAACCTCTATCTTAACATTATTCTTCTTTTTAACCGGTTTAATAATTTCCTTATCAGTATTCCAATTATTACTAAACTCAGCCATCTTATTTCAAATTTACAATTTTATTATCTCAAAAAAGGAAGAATTGAAACTATAATATTTAAGAAAATATAGATAAAAACATTACTAATATTCAGAAATAAAACTCAATTACTACCTTTAACTAGAATTTTATGTGTTTTATTATTTTTTTTTTTGGTTTGAATAGTAGTAAGAATATAGTCTAATAATTTATTAATTGCATCTTCTAAATCTCCAGAATTATCAACGATAAAGTCGGCATCAGGAAAAGTTTGATTTTTTTTTGCTCTTTGAATTCTCATTTCTAATCCTTCTCCGCTTTCTCTTGCGCGTTCCTTAATTCTTTTAAGAGTTATATCGAACGGGACTTCAACAAAAACCACTTTTATGTTTTGATAAATATCACGCGCTTCTTTTACAATGGATCTGCTCACATTAACTAAAACTATGTCCCCTTTTTCTAACCAATCATCAATTTCAATTGGAATCCCATAATCAAGTCCATAAATGTGCCATTCTAATGCAAACATTCCTTTTAAAGATATTTTTCTGAATTCTTCGGGGGATATAGCAATATTATCTTCTGTATTTGAAGAAGGTCTCGTTATATATCTTTGAGAAAGATATAGAGATCTTTTATCAGAAGCAAATTTATTTTTTACCCCTTTCATTATCGAATCTTTACCGGATCCAGAATTACCAACGACTAAAATTAAACTTCCAGGATAATTTTTTTTCTGATTTCCTTTTTCTAACCGCATAGCTAGATTATTTAATCTCCTTTCCTATTTCAAAATGATGTTTGTAAAAAAAAAGTAATGCAAAAAATGATTAATTGGCTCTCTTATCCATTTTTTTTTGCATTTTTTGACGTAATTTTTCCATTCTAATTTCATCTTTTGCTAACTGCTTAT
>Ga0307426_1000814_pt1 | contig 21137 bp, 21 predicted proteins | sample SalMarWE160340MG_FD_202165 | JGI IMG/M metagenome (GOLD analysis project Ga0307426, IMG submission 202165) | Salt marsh sediment microbial communities from the Plum Island Ecosystem LTER, Massachusetts, United States - WE1603-40 | ecosystem: Environmental > Aquatic > Marine > Intertidal zone >...
GCCGAAAATCACCGTTTCACTTTCAAGTGGATTTCTCTGGTAAATGGAAAATCTGGTTGTGAGATACACATTAAACCTGAGACGGGTGGCGCCCCAGCAATTTTAAAGCCGATTTTTGAGAAACGCGGTTTAGAATTGAAAGAAGTTGACGGACTGTTAGTCATTTATAGGGAGCACAGCGAATAATTAGAGTTTACCATAAATTATTAGGTAGCCCTTTGATTCACGGATTCCAAGTTTATACGTTTCAACGATTTCCCCAAGATGATTACGGTACTCTGCGTTAACTAAGTGTGCTTTGAAACGCAAAGTGTAGCCTTCGCCAATATTATTGAAGATGCAAACTTCTGGGCGCTTCGCTGAGTCTTTAACAGGAATTGCTGAGACAACTTTCAGCAGCTCTACAGCTTCATCAAGATTCATGGTTGTGATGTGTATATACACTTTATGCATTTAATCTGTTGTGGCTGTCAAGCGACAGCAACAAGTTTGCGCCTCGCTGTTGTCGTGATGGTTTCGCGTGGTGCAAGGGGGCAATGGTGCACTTCTATAACAATTTTCTATTTTGAAATTCGTGTTTCAGTTTCGTTTGTTCCGAAATTTCTTGTTCTTTAAGTTTTGAATTTTTAGTTGTGACTTTCTTCCCGAGCTTTTTATGGTTAGATAGGAAAGTAAACAATAGAAGTGAGAAAAGCAAAGAGAAAAGAGCCACTATAAGAGCATTTAAAGCGTATCTCCATGATCGCTCAAGAAAGTCGATACCGCCCATTGATAAAGCAATATATGCATTATATAAAATAGCGAGAGAACCAACAAAAGGGAGCGCTAAAACTGCTAATACTGCTTCTTTCTCTTTAGTAATTTCTTCAAGCAAATCTTTGAAAATTAATCCAATAGTGGTACCACTAAATCCTATGATTATACTTGTAACCGTGGCTATGCCATTAATCACGGTCGGTACTGTTAGCGCGCGCTTTTGTGGTAAGAGTTTTATCTTCACGTCACTTTCCGCCGTAAGATACGCCCCTACCATCCCGTTTTTCTTTTTGTTCTGCGTTTACAGTTTTTGCTTTCTCTGGGGTCACTGCTTTCTGATCGGTTTTTTGCGCGGGCGGTTCTTGCCCCTCTCCCATCGCGATTTTTCTCAAAGTTTGTTTTGTGTTGGCTGGTTGCTGTCGCTGGGCTTGCCGTTGGTTCCGCGTTTGCTCGTTTGCGCTGCGATGTTTTCAGGTGTTGGCATGGGGAAAACTTTGGCGTTTTTCGATGTTGCTATCGTGATTGCGTGAGGGATTGCGTTGTTTCCCTAAACGGCATCGGGATAAAGGGTATAGACTTTTAAACGGGGTTCTTTTTCCATGTGTGGCGTTTTGCTTGGCGGTTTAGGCTAATTCGACACGCTTCGAAGTTGTTTATATCTTATTTGTTGCTTAGATTACAGTATGGTATATGAAAAGAAAAAGTCAAGTCGAAAAGACAGGACTACCACAAAATGACAACACCAAACAAAAGCGAAATAATCGCAAAGGCTCAAGAGTTGTACGCACAAGACTGTTATCGTAGTGGAACACCACAATTAGCTGATTTAAACCCCGAAATTTCAGAATTGCGCGAAGGCGGTTATCTCTCAGCGGCACAAAGCGATTTAATGAGAAACTTAGAAACCAAAAACGCTGAGTGGGAAAATTACGATCCGACTGAAATTTTAGAGTTTGAAGTCAACGTCGATCAAGCGTTAAAAAATGGCACTTACACATGCGGAACACGCGGTTGTGGCAAATCAGATTTGAACATGATGCTGGCTGATGCGTTAATGAAGCGTAACGTCATTGTTTGCGCTTTCGACCCTTCTCGTGACTGGCTTAAGCGAAGCAGTATTCAGAAATACGTCACAGTTAGACCATATACTAACATTGAAATTCCACTTGAAAGCCAAATCTACGATTTGTCGATTCTAACATTGAAACAACAAAAAGAGTCCGTTGAACGGTTTAACCGTGCTATTTTTAACTATCAAATCGTAAACGCTTCACGTTGGTACTTCTGCATCTATGAAGAGGCACACCAATACTTTCCGCAAGGCGTTCTAAGAAGCAGTGAAATGCAGTACACGGTTCGGCTATTAACGCAAGGCAGAAATTTTAAGATTTCAATGGGCTTAGTAACGCAGTTTAGCGCAATGCTTGACAAGGATGCAATGAAGTTTATGGAGCAAAGGTTTTTCGGAGCTTCTAACGAACCGAATGATGCGGAGTATGTTTCAAAATTCTTTCCGAAAAAAGATAGAGATGCGATAACGGAAACTTTGAGAGATTTAAAGGCTGGACAGTTTCTTAATATGGAGCAACAGATATTTGAAATTCAGTCGTATGAAGGCTCAACTGATAAAACGGAGATCACCGCACCAACCGCTCAACCACTGCCAAAAATCGCGGAGCCGCAACCGCAAGCCGATTACGGAGCGTTGATTAAACCAGTGGTCATATGCTTTTTAGGGCTGTTGATACTTTTGATAGGTGGGCGTTAATGAATAAAAACCAAAACAAAACCCGAATTGCGAGGGTTCCAATATCGCTAAACCATGAATCAAATAGGATAGACTTTTCACGGAAAAGTGTAGCGAAACTACACCCATCCAAATAACTGTAACGTTTATAGAAGAGGCGGAACTGGGAAAAATGGGTTGCGGAAGCGGTTAAGCCGTCCAGTCTAAGAGGCGTCTTTCGCCCTGAAGCTTTTTGATGTCGGTTAGGTCCTGCACCACTTCCATCGTTCCCAAGTACTTTCCTTCTGGGTCTCGCACCGCGAAGAACCTGATGTGCATGAAACGGTTGTTCAGGGTTATCCAGAACTCCGCCACGTTCTTTTCTCCGTTCTTGAAGGCTTCCACAATTTTGCTCACTATGTGCAGGCTTTTTTGGGGGTGGCAGTTGTGCACTTTTCTGCCGAGCACCGCTTTTGTTCGCACGAAAATTCTGTCTTCGGGCTTGTTGAAGTACCGCACCGCATCATCGGCGTCCACGAAGGTTATGTCCGTTGGCAGCGCGTTTAGCAACCCGTCAAGCTGCTCTTTAGTGAGGCTTCCTGTCTCGAACTGCAAAACGCCTTCTGGAGTCTGCTGGGCTGGAGTCATTTCTGTTTGGGGAATTATGGTGATGAGTTCGGGTGGGGTGAAGCAACAGTAGCCGATTTCGTCGAATTCTTGGCGGATGTCCACCCATTCCTGCTCGGTGACTACGCTCATGGCGGCTGGGAACAGGACATTATTTTCTTTGTAGAAGTGGTTTTGAAGCAGCTTGCCTAGTGCCTTGGCGGTTTCCCAGAGCTGGTCCTTGAAGTTTTGGAAGCCTGCCGCGTCCAGGTCCTTTATGAGGGTGTGGATTTTCTTTTTTAGCTCTCGTATCTCGTTGTGTTCCATCCACATCACCGCAGGCGGCTCGGTGATGCCGTGCTTCTCAAGGTAGGGAACAGCACGTTTTCCTCCCGCAAATAATGCTTCTCAGAGTCCGTGTTGTCCTCTGCCAAGTGCTAGACCTCGTGGATTTCCGCGGTGACGTAGCGCATGTCGGTTACCTTAAGCACTTTGTTCGCCAAGACCACAAGCTGATCTGCCATCTTGAGCATGATTTTGTGTTCTTCCATGAGAATGCTTATGGGCTGGCTGGGCTGCAGGTCGGGCTGCTGCTTTTCAAGCTTCTCTTTGAAAATAGCCATATGCACATCGCATAACTTGCGCATTTCTTCCCGTTTCATGCCTTCCTTGGCGAGTTTCTCCTCGATCTTCGCTATCTCCAAGGAGTCGGTGCCTTCCAAAACGTGCCTAAACTTTTCTTTAACCTGTTCTGGAGGCACGCCAGCGTGCAGTTGCCTGATGGCTTCTTTGATTTGGGCTTTTTTGTCTTCCAAAATTATCTTCCTCGGAGAGAATTAGAAGGGAATGAGTTGATTTATGCCTTTCTGAAGCGCAAAGAGATGTGGGAAAAGTTCAAAGGTATGGCAGCTCTTTATAGTTCCATGCGTGCCTAGGAAGATGGTGGGACAAGGTATGGGTTACGAGGCTGTTTGGAAGGTTCTGGAAGAAATAATAATTGAACTTCGAAAAAAAGGCGTGACAACCCCGCAAAGGATTATGAACGATTTGAAATCAGCCAAAGTCCTCATGAAAATCATGGATGCCTCCGAGAAAGACCGAGGCGAAACCGCGCCGAAAATAGAACAGTACCTTGGAAGCGTCGAAGCATACGTCATCACCGAGGCGCAAAAGACGTTTGCCCCCTCGCGAATCGACGCGTGGCTCAGGCGCATAGAAGAAGCAAGCTGCGACACCTGCCAAACATGCGTAGTGCCAACAGAAACGAAGGAAAAAACGGAGGCGAAGTTCATCACGGGTCTTCCGCGCGACCAAAAGTGGATTCGCGTCGAGCCGTTAGCCAGCTTGCCCGCTGAGAAGCTGAAGCAGCTTGCAGGAGAAACAAGCCTTTCTTTCCGAGAAGAAACGGATGGGCACTTGACTGTTTACGGAAGCGCTGAAAACATTAAGAATTTCGTTAAAAAAATGACAGAACAAACCGCCAAAGAATAGCTGGGAATTCAAGTAGATAACGTAGCAGAATACCCGTACCAACAATTAATAAGAGGCGGAGAAATAATAATCCAAGTCAAACCAATAAAGATGAAGTGAAAGCTATTTGCCAAAAAAAGTGGAAAGACTTGTATGTTCCCAGACAACAAATGCAAGAAGGAATTGACAAGTGCAAACGGAACATAACTGATTATCTTTCAGAAACAGAACTGCTTATGGCTCAAGGAAGATTCAGTCACGCACTAATATTGATTGGAGTTCGGAATTGAAGAATTTGGGAAAATATTAATGATTAAAAGAGCTTTTGATTTAGACCCAAATGACCCTTTTAGAATAAAAGCGAAAAAATTCTATGACCACGAAAAGAAATCAAAAAAGGCATGGACATTTCTCGACAAAAAATATAAAATACTATTCGATGAAGGCGTTTGTTTATCAAATACTATTTTTGAGAGAGGAGTAGCTGTAGAATACACATTGGCAGACTATGAGGGTAGGTTGAGAAGTGCGTTTGTAGATTACTGTTCGGGTCAATGGCTTCTTGGTTGTGCCGTAAAAGAGGATTACCTTAAGGGTCTTGTTGCTGAAATAAGAAATAAATTGTCAAAGGTTTAGGTGTTGTTAATATCATCCCTCGAAAGTTTACATGGACTCGCTTCCCTCAGAGACTTTACAGAATCGGGCTATAGTCTGCCGTGAGCGGCTAGTTGGTGAACCCGTCAACGGGGTCAAAACAAACGTGCCTCTTTGGGGCTTTCTGCGACTTTTTGGGACAGAAAAAGACGCGTGAAAAGCCCGCTTCACAACCAAAACAGCAAACAGGACTCAAAACACAAACAACCATTACGATATAGGGGGTATAGACAAAATCGCACAGCAGTCCAGCGTTTATAGTTGCTTCGGAGTTTTCTTGTGAAGCGCTTTTATGGTGCCTGAAACCGCCAGAACGTGCACCGCTGCTTCGTTGCCTGCCACAGACGTGATTGTAGCCAACGAAGCCTTAACCGAATTTAAGGTGGCAAGAGATGTGCGCAGAACAGCCGTTTTCCCCTCCATATCATAATCAATCAGCGCCAAACCCGTCAAGCTCGCACCGTACTCCCCAAAAAGCCGCGTGACAGCACCCCAAACAGCATCCAACAACTCCTTTCTGCTCGGAACTCCCTCACCATCAACCTGCAAAGCCAGATAACGTCGCTTAACCCGCTTCAACAGTCCTTTCCCTCCTTGAACACGCGAATTCCTGGAGCCACAAATTCTGCATCAAGCTTCTCCCTGTTCCGTTTAACAATCACCTCAGCGTTCTGCGAGACAGCGTCTAACCCAGAAGCCTCATCCAAGCCGAAGAGAAACGCCAAAGCAGCCATCTCACGCGGCTTCCGCAGCAACATCTCCTTTGCCACACCGCTTGAAACCACAACTGGCACACCAAACTTTTTCGCCACGGCAACTTCACGCCGCAACCACGAAAGCAACCTGACCCTCGCAGCACCCTCCAAAACAAGCAACGGCTTAACATCAACTTCCAAAGCCGACAAGCCATTACAGGCAAGCTCCGCTTCCGCCCTATCAAAAAACCTCCTCCGAAAATCCAGCAAAGGAAAACTCAACAAGTCAACACGCCTATCCTTAGCAGCCTGCCTCGCAACCACTTTACTCTCACACAAAACGCACACCACCTCAAAACTCCGCCTCAACCGCCGCAACAGACGCCCAAGCTCACTCGGACTTCGCGGACGCAAATCCACCCGCGAAACAAAATCCAATCCCGCCTCACGGCAAACCTCCCGCAACCTTGGTACTTCATCCTCACGCACTTCCGCCGCAAGAGGCACACCAACCAAACGGTAACCGAGCGCTGCAGCCTTGTTTGCCATCCGCACTGTCCCAGCCGCATCTTTCACGTTCAGCCGCAGATGGAAATCCACAAAAAACCTCTTCACGGCAGCAACCCCGCGTTCCGGCAAATTTCCACAATCTCCTCAAAACTCTTATTCTTAAAATGAATCTTGAAGTGTACCGGATCAATCTGCGAAAACCGCACCCTGCCTTGATAGGCGACTTGCTTGTCAAACCTCAGGTAAAGATTCCGCTTCTCCAAATGCAGCTTCAAGTCGCTGGCTAACGCTTCCTTATCCAACGCGGCTAAGCCATCCCCAATCTTCTTGAGCGCCGTCGGAAGCGCTTTTTTATCCGTCAGTTTTGTTTCAAAAAGGATAATGGGGTTTCCATGATGCCCCGTTAACTCAGTTTTTCGGAAAACCGCGTCTTCACCAAGCTCCAGCGGCAGAATGTTGCGCACTGCAGTTAAGACTTTTTCAGGGTCTTCCGTGGCGTGAGCGAAAACTCGCACATCGATGTACCCTATGGACGGTTTAGAAGACACGAAGGCACCGCGTTTTGTTAAGGGCGGTTTCACTTTTTAGCTTTTTTCTTAGGTTGCGGCTTCGGTTTCGGTTTGGCTTTGGCTTTTTTTTTGTTTGCTGCGTAGGTTTTTATGGTTTTGACGTTTTGGTCGTGGGCTGTTTTTCTTCGTTTGTCTATGGGGATTTCGAGTTTTTTTGCTTCTGTCTTGTTTATGCCTGCTTTTTTAAGCTCTTCTTGGCTGAAGCCTTTGCCGCTGCGTTGTTTGTTGCCTGTTTTGGTGACTTTGGGTTTTATATGGTGCATTTTACTTGGCTCCTTTTGCGCCTCTGCGTTTGCTGGGTCTTACTTTTTCTGCGCCTCTGCCTTTTTTGCGTAGGCTTCGCACTTTTTTGCCTGCGCTGGTTAGGCTTCGGAAAACGCGTCTGTGGTGCTGTTTCTGCGTGATCCAGTTTACGTCTTTGTCGGTTTTCACTACGGGGTGGTTTGGGTCTACGAGGATTACTTCGAACCATTTGTGGCGTCCATCTTCGCCAACCCAGTAGCTGTTCAGGACTTCTAGGTTGGGGAATTTTTTGGCTGTGCGTTCTTCGGCGATTAGCCTGAGGCTTTTGGCGGGTTTGAATTTTTTGACTCCCATGCGTTTGGGTCTGCGTCCTGCTTTTGGGCGTTGCTTGCGTAGTCCCCCTCTTCTTACGCGTGTTCGGGCTATGATGAAGCCTTGTTTGGCTTTGTAGCCGAGTTTTCTGGCTCGGTCGAGTCGTGTGGGTTTTTCTATGCGGATTGTGGTTGGCTGTTTTCGCCAGGTCATTAGTCTTTGTTGGAGGAGTTCTTCCACGTAGGATTTTTCTGGTTTGGACCATGCTTCGGTTATGTACTTGTATGCCATCTTACTTTTTTCACCTCTCAGTTTATGTTTGCGGTTCAGCCCTCTTCGGGCCACATCCCAACGGACACGGTTGGTCCGCCTGCAATTTTACATGATACCGCTCTGCTTAAAAATAAACCTTTCCACGTCACCACGGAAAACGGCTGCGAGAGAATCACTTGATTTTTGGAGTAATCTGTTGTCTTTTCTTACTTGCGTTTTCTTAATAGCTTGTTTCTTTTTCCTTCAAGGGCCCAAAGCACTTAATTAACGCGTTCTTTGTAATAGTTCTATGCTGAAAAAACATGTGTACGCATTGTTTTATCTTGTTTGGCTTGAACTAAAGAGAGTCATATTTAGAGTAAAATATTTTGCAGAAGTTGATGTGACGGATAACTGTAATCTTAGGTGTAAACATTGCTATCATTTTCACGGCAAAGACGTATTTAAAACACAAGAACTATCCATACATGTTTGGGAAAAGAGGTTCAATGAACTCTACAAATCAGGAATAAGGGCCGTTCTTTTGGTTGGTGGTGAGCCTGCGCTCAGGATTGATGTTCTCATGGTCGCTGACAAGGTGTTTCCTTTTGTTTACGTTATTACAAACGGAACAATAAGGATACCCGAAGAATTCAATCATAGATTATTCGTTTCAATAGATGGTTCTCAAAAAACAAACGATTTAATCAGAGGCAAAACTGTTTTTTCAAAGGTGATGGAGAACTATTCAGGGGACAAACGTGTTGTTATCAATATGACAATCACGAGAGATAATTACAGAGAGCTTGAGGATGTTGTAAAAATTGCAGAAGAGAATGGTTTCAACGGTGTTGTGTGTAACATATGCGCTGGAGGAACCAATGTAAGTGTTGAGATGGTTGTAAGAGAAAAAGAGAGAGAAAATATAATAAGAGAAATGAAACGAGTGAAGACATTGTACCCAAAAGATTTTCTTTTGAGCAAAGCTATGATAAAATGGTATGAATACCCCGACCACAGAGATTCATGCTACTGGGGCGATGAAGTATTGCATTTTGATGTTTCATGGAACAGAAGAAGGTGTTTTGGAAACAATGCGGACTGTTCCAATTGTGGGTGTCTGGCAGGGTCATTTCAAAGTCCTCTAGTAATGCTAAGGCATCCGAGAGAGATGCTGAAAATAGTTGTATGTTAATAAGTGGAACTTAGTGAAAGCATATTTTAACAACGCTTAAATCCCTTGAAAAAAGGGAAGTTGCGCGGGAGACATCACCATCTGAGGTGGGGTTCAAATCCCAGTGGGCCCGCCAAAAACATCTAAAAACCGTTTTTCTCGAACTGCTCCTGTTTAGAGAAGTATAACATAAAGAATAGGATTGGATTATTCTCTGCTTGACAGAATTACTATGTAGTCCGCTGTGTCAGCGCACATATCTGCAGCTTGTTCGATGAATTCAATCAGATCATCAAGGATTACCATGGCTCCGCAATTGATTTTTTTGTCATACTTCACAAACAGGCTTTTAGCCTTCAGATATTCCTGATCAAGGTCATGTTCGATATCCTGAACCTTCCGAGCCTGATCAATGGCTTCGGTTGGATTAGACGACATCTTCTCGATGCTTGCTCGCAAAGTTTGAGCAGTTTCCACCAACTTGGAAGTCATGAAAACCGTTTTCTGAGATAATTCATCAGGGATCTTTGCATCCCCAAGCATCAGCAAACATCTCGCGGCATCTTTACTGTGATCAGCCAAAGTGTCTAGCCTCTTGACGAGATGTAAGAGGTCTTCACGGTAATCCGCCATTAGCGCTATACCTTTTGAAAGTTCTGTGAAAACGTTTGTTCGTAACTTATCAACTTCCTCCTCTGTCGTGAAAAGATTCTCAATATGCTTTCTTGTTTCCTTCAAATTTCCCTCCGCAAAGCTCAACGCTGCTTTATGCAGCAAAGTAACAGTATCAAACGCTTTGGTTATTTGCTCTTGTGCCATCTCTAACCCTATTGTTCGACGGCGCTTTTCAAACCAGTTGTAACTTCTTTTCTCCACGAATGGCATCCTCCTTTTTATCATATTTGGAGCGTTTACATATAACCCTTGTCTGGGCTCAATGCGACAATTCTATCATGCGTGCGCTTAGCTTTTTAATTTTACCTTACCCTGTATATACTCTCGCGAGATTTGTCTTTGGAGACTATCTGATTAACAAGCATTTTGAACACGGTTTTTTGGTGCAATACTAAGATTCCTGCAGCAAAAACTTGTTTGACTATAGTTTTTAGGAGCCCTTTGCCCCTGCCTTTTTTCGAGCACTCATTGACAATTGGTAGTCTAAATGCGTTCATGCAAAATCCGGTTCCAGAAGTTAGCCAGAACCTGTAGAGCAACAACATATGGTTTGGCGCAGTCGTTGTTGTTGCTTATGATTAAGCTGTTTGTTGGTACGCGTATGTTGGCTTTTTCAGATGTTCCAGCGTATATGGACGAGAGCTTGACGCTTTGAAAGATGGCTATTCAGAAAAGAAGCCAACGGATGGGCGACGAGGAAACTTTCAAGCGGCGCGCCTGGTAGATGTTGGCAGCAGCTAAACGGATATTTCTTTCATTAATCCCGCTTGTGGATACGGAAAGACATGAGTTTTTTCAGGAGCGAAACTCACAGTAACTTCTGATCCGACGTCGGTCCATGCTTCTGCCATGGATGGTCTGATTACTACAACACAGTCTTGACTTTTGAGTCTGATAATATATCTCATGAAGGTCCCTTCAAAGGTGACCTTCTCTACCCTGCCACTCAGAGAGTTATCTTTCTGGACGAGTCCTTGGTCCATCGTGAATGCTTCAGGTCTGATAGCTAAAATTATCCTTCCACTTGTTGAAGTGTGTTTGCAGATTGTGTGGACCTTGTACCCGCCGCGCAGTTCCATTTCTAGATCTTCTCCTTCCGCGTTAGTAATTGAGCCTTCTAGGAAGTTGGATTCGCCGATAAAGTGTGCCACGAACAAACTGTTTGGATTCATGTAAAGTTCTTTGGGTGTTCCGACCTGAACGATCTTTCCTTTCTTCATAACTGCTATTCTATCGGAAATTGACATGGCTTCAGATTGGTCGTGAGTCACATGAATTGCGGTGAGCCCAAGATCTTTCGCCATCTTCCTAATCTCGTATCTTATTTCGTTCCTAACTTTAGCGTCTAATTGCCCCAGCGGCTCATCAAGCAGCAGGGTCTTGGCACCTGCAGCCAATGCCCTTGCAACTGCAGTTCTCTGCATCATGCCGCCGCTTAGCTCGCCCGGAAACGCGTCTAGTCTTTCATGCAGTTTGACCATTTCTAGAACTTCGTCTCCTATTGTTTTGGCTTCTCTCAGGTTGAAGTTCTTCACTTTTGGACCGTACAACACATTATCCCAGACGGTCATGTGCGGGAAAAGGGCGAATGTTTGAAAAACGAATCCGATCTCCCTGTCTTCGGGTGGAATCTTGTCAACGCGTTTGTTTGCTATGTATATCTCACCGCTAGTTGGCTCTATTAATCCAGCGATTAATCTCAGCAGAGTGGTTTTGCCACATCCGCTTGGACCTAGGAGGGAGAAGTATTCCTTATCATGAATTTGCAGGTTTATGTTTTCCAAAGCTGTTATGTTTCCGAATTTCTTGGTCAGATTGACTACTCCCACTTCAGGCATAATTTTTTTCCTCTTCTCTTCTGTTAGCAACAGATTTTGGCTTGTAATAGGGTATCATGTCAATATTTCCCTTTTCCTCTAGTTACAAGTCTCAGCAAGAACAGGATTAGGAAAGAAAGCATTACAAGAATCCCTGCGCCTAAGCCTATTTCCAGTGAATTGGCTGGAACAGTTCCTTTAACCCATTCTACAATCACTACAGGAGCGGTGCGCAAAGATGTAACGACTGCGATTGTCGCGCCTGTCTCACTTACACTTCGGGTGAAAACCATTATCGCGCCAGAAAGGATTGAATACTTGCTCAGCGGCAAGACAATACTCGAAAAAACACTGAAGGGCTTTGCTCCCAATGTTCTTGCGGCTTCTTCCATGTCAATGCTGATTCGCTCAAACGCCGCTGACATCGACTTCACAAAGTAAGGATAAGTAATGGACAAATGAGCAAAAATAAGCAACAGCATTTCAGGCATGAAAGGGAAGCTCTGTTTCCAGAAGAAGCTTAGCGAAACACCAAGGGCTATCGAAGGCACGATAAGCGGGATGTTGACGAGTATGTCAAGGAACGCCGACTTGGACGCCCCGAGTTTCTTCCTCGCAATCAAGATCGCCATTGGCAGTCCAGTTATGAAACCAAGAATCGTGACAATTGCCCCAAGAGCATAAGAGAGTAGGATGCTTTGCCAATAACTGCCCCAGATGCCTGAACCCGACAAGGCGTCGGGAAGTGTTCTTGTGAAAACTGCTTGTAAGGCGGGCAGAGCTACGAAGAGTGATGGAACTAGAACAATGATGACGAAGACAACAAGCGTCAGAGTGTTCCTAGAGTTAGCCGCCTTAGCGTAGCTTAGTCTTCTTTCAATGTTTGGCCAGATTCCCTTAAACGGCAATTTCATTCGCGGTCCCAAAACCCTGATGACACCGAACATAGCGCATGACACAACAATCAGTATCACACTGGCGAACACTGTGGCTCCTTCGTACGTGGCTTGAGAGACGAGCCCGGCTGAAAAGCTATTCTTGAGGTTCTGGATGAACACAGGCCCGTTCTCGAAGGCTCCTGCGACAATAAACGTCGCACCCGTTTCTGACAGCGATCTTGCAAACGCGAGAATAAACGCGGCAATGAAAGACGGTTTGAGTATAGGGGAGGTAACGGTTCGGAACGCTACAAAAGGCACTGCACCCAGCGTTCTCGAAGCGCGTTCATACTCCATCTTGTAATCCAACAGTGCCCCAACCATTACGCGGACAACGACGGGAAATGAGAACACGAAATGAAGCAGCAAAATGAGGAGCCACCCAGTAGAAACCAGAGAACCGCCGAAAAGGCTGGATACACCCTCTGAGCTATTCCAGAAAAGTAGAAGCGAATAACCAAGCGCTGCCGTTGGAACCACAAATGGTATGTCCGCCAAAGTGTCGAGCACACCCATCCATCTAGATTTTGAACGAGTGATTAGCCAAGCCATCGGTATCCCCGCAACGAGGTCCAATGCAGAAACTGCGAGCGCGATCACGAATGAATTCCCGATAGCGGTAAGAGCTCTGCCCATGAGTTGGGGCTGGTCGAAAACTTGCTGTATTTCACCCCATTTGATCACGATTCCGAATATTGGTGGAAGCAGAATAAGTACGAAGAACACGACGACCGCGGAAGCATAAACTGTGTACTTCACTGCTCTTTTCGATGATAACTCCTTCAGAGCGTTGAGGAAACTCCGTCTAAACCCACGTCCAATCAACTCGATTTAGCCTCTCGTCTGTTCTAGTCGATAATCTCAGTTGTGCCGCCAACTCAGCTTTATAACATATATGTGCGCTAACGCCACTTTGTTCATATCCTGCATTCGCGGATAGCCGTTTCAAATCTATGTACATGCCATAAATATTTTTTGTAGGCAGAGCACTGTAAGTCCGACTGACGCGGCAGTCAAATAAAAAGAAAAATGGGAAAATATTGCGGGAGAAGACCACACTTAAAGTTGGCGCGCGCGCTAAAACTCTAGTTTGTTGATGACCCGTACCTTTTCAAAATATTTCTAAGCAGCAAAGGTGATTATTTTTCTGCTGGGTAAGATGCTTCGTTTGTGACTTGAAGGGTGCGTCCTTCAGTTAGGGCTTGAGCAACTTTTTTTCTTGCGCTTTGAACTAGTCTCCAGATTGTGCCTCTTGAAACACCCATCTCTATTCCCGCTTGCTCCTGAGACAGCCCTTCGAGGTCTACTAGTCTTAGGGCTTCCATTTCTGCTGGTTCAATTGTTATATTCGCAGCAGGTGTTCTTGGTTGCGGGATGAATTGTTCCACTCTCGGGGGGATTGGTATGGTGACTGGTTTGGGGAATCTTCCTCTTCTTCCTCTTCTACATCGTCTGCGTGACATTGTTCTCTGCTTGTGTTATTTACGGCGTAATCCTTATATATTTTTGTGCATTATCTAATAATGTAAATTGTGCATAAACACAAAATAGAGGTGAAACAAAAAATGCCAAGAGGAGACAGAACAGGACCATATGGAGCAGGACCCATGACAGGAAGAGCAGCAGGCTACTGCGCAGGCTACTCAGCCCCCGGATACATAAACCCACGCTTTGGATACGGCAGAGGCTTCGGCAGAGGATGGGGAAGAGGTTACGGCAGAGGATGGGGAAGAGGCTTCGGAAGAGGCTGGTACGCTTACCCGCCAGCATATCCACAGGTAATACAACAGCAAACTCCAGAGCAAGGAGTCGCAGCCTTAGAAAATTATCAAAAAGACTTGGTGGCTGAGAAAGCAGACCTTGAAAAAGAAATGAACGATATCAAAGCCCGAATCGAAGAATTAAAAGCAAAAATCGAAAAATAATGACAACAGCAACATGAATTTAGAACACAATATATAGAAAAAAGCAGGAGAAGGTGAAATATTCATGGTAAGATTTAGGATAGCCGTTGCAACAGACGGAAAGGAAGGTTTAGACGATGCTGTATCAAATGTTTTCGGCAGAGCCAAAACATTCACCTTAGTTGACGTTGATGATGAAAAGATCATCAATGTAAGAGTGCTGGAAAACCCTGCCTTATCCTACTCTCATGGAGCTGGACCAATTGCAATTAAAACCTTAATCGACGACGGAGTAGAAATGGTCATTGCTAATGAACTCGGCATTGGCGCATCAGAAATCTTAGATAACCATAACATCAAATATGTTCCAGCTAAACCGGGCGCCAATGTGGGGAAAGCCGTCAATAAGGCATTGCATACACAAAAAATGAAGCTTTCTTAGAATTACCTGAGAGATTAAAAGCCCAAAAAACCCTTTTTCTTTTTTTGCATTAAATTTTAATCCAACCAACCAACCCAACCAACCAAAAACGGACAGACGTCTGCGACGGCTAGGTTGGATAACCAACTTTAACCTACTGTAGGAAAAAGGATAGGATGGATAGGATGGATAGGATGGATAGGATGGATAGGATGGATATAGTTAGTTAGTATAGTATGAGGGGTAAAAAATAGAAGAAAAATTACCCCTCATAAAAAGAATAGAATAATATGAGGGGTAAAAAGACAAGAAAAGTTACCCCTCGCAAAAGAGAATACTAGAATAAGGGGTAAGTGCGCGCGTTCGTCTGACTTAGTATTATGCCTGACGAAATTTGAACAAGCATTGTAGTAAGAGCGTTCTCAAATTCTGCTGATACGTCACTTGTTACGCTTTGAGCATGAGCAATCTCATGTAAAAGTGTTGCTGCATAGTCTTTCAAACTTGTTAGCTGGCTACGCTTCACTATAATCCTTTTTTGCGATACTTCCCATAGTGCGCGCTTGTCATCGTGTTGGATGAAACGTCACATTCCTAACTAATCATGAAAGGCGTTACCCAAGTCTTCCATCGCACATCGGACAGCAGAAAAATCTTTTCTTTTAAAACATCTAATTTGTTTGCTACATTTAAGGCATAAGCCAATATCACATTTTTTGCAGCGCCAGCTCATCATATGAAGCTTAGCGCCGCATGAATCGCACAGCCGCTCCGTATACCAAGCATGTTTAAGCTCTTTGCCCCTGAAATATCAAGGCTAACACGTCTGCTAACGATACTTCTATTTCTAAGAGTGAATTTTTTTATAAATTGTTTTTATTGAAAAAATAGAAAAGCAGACAAAACGAACAAGTGATTTGGTTATTAAGCATAAAAGAGCGGTGATTAGAGTTTTCTTTTTTTTAGAAATCTTAAATTTGCGCACTTCTTATCATTACAGAATAAGGTTAAATGCTGTATGTCTGGGGAAAAGCGTCTACCTATTCATCGAATTGTTGAAGCTCTTGAGAAGGTAATTGTGGATACTCCGTTGGGGCAGCCTTCGTTTGGAGATGAACGATATAGCCCTTTCGAATTGAAAGTTGAGCGATTTTTTCCGTTGCCAAAACGCATGACAAGTGGAAAGATTGCTTTTGTTGATGGTGGCAGCGCTGAGCTTTTGAGTGCCCCGAACCTAGCGATTGGGTTGAATAGAATTTATTTTGGTCTTTTCAGAGGCGACCAAAGACTCGAGCCTGTTAGGCTTCCGTCGAAAATTGATTTCTTCACTGCATGCTATGCCACTGTGAGGAGCAATCATATTAGTTACAAAACTGAGCTTGTGCCTGTCAAAGAGGAATTGTTAGACTTTTTGCCAGATAAAAATGATCTAGAGTTCAACTCTTTTGACCAGTCGCTAATGACTGGATTTCAGAGAGTAGCGATTAACAGAATCCTTAATGTGGCACGAGCATTTGCTGAATGGCGCTTTTCAAAATGGATAATAGAAGTTGAACTTGAAAAAGGCGATGTTCTAGTCAGAGATGGAACGCTTCAAACGTTCGTTACAAACGAATCCAAATATTCCAACGCAACCTATGAAGCTGCTTTAGAGAAGGGCGTGTACCTCACATCTATCTCGAAAACATCAACGCTCTTCACCGACACTGGTCAACCACTATTTCCTTCTATTCAAATTCTGTCAGAGAATTCAACGTTGAAAGACTTACCTTGGTATTACTACCCTATAGTTGACATAACTCATCCAGACCATAAAGCTGAAATGTTTGCAGTGAAGCTCCACGAAAACTCTGAACATGTTTTCAGGTTCGAAGTTTTGAAAGACCAAATAACAAAACATAATCTCGGAGAGGTTGAATTGTTGCTTTCTTCTCTTGCTGCTAATTCAAGAGATATAGGATTTCCAGGGTATCCTTACGGTTTAATTGACGCCGACAGATTTGCACGAATTAGCATGAACGAGAAAGCTGGATACGAATTTCAGTTTCGCGCAATTCTATCCACCCAGAAGCATCTCTGGGAGAAAATCTCTAAACATCTGAGAGCTTCTGACGCTCATGATATATTAAATCAGTTGATAGGGTGATAAATAATGGAAATTGTTGGAAGTATAGTCCACGGAAAACACGGCGCTTTGATGATTAGGCAAAAAGCTGGAACAGAAATTGAACTGGGTGACCTGCTAGTAGTCGAACAGAATGAAACCACTTACCCTATTCTTCAAGTGTACGACTTGGCTTACGGCAGTCAAATCCCGGAGAAAAACATCGAATTAATTTCAGGTATGAAGCTTGAGGGTTTCCGAGCTGAACTAGATTTCATGGAGCCTGCATTAAGAAACTATGTTCTGGCCATCGTTAAATCAGTGGCGTACATCAAAGAAAAGAAAATCTTCATTCCAAAAACGTTGCCGCAATTCATGACTAACGTCAGGACCATTCAAAAATCAGATTTGGACTTTTTGGAGACGCCAAAACACCCGATGTACCTGGGCGAGGTTCGAAGTGGTTCAAAAGTGCTTGATGTCGCGGTAAAGTTAGAGGGAATTGACGTTTTCACACATCACATTTTGATACCCGCCACCACTGGCCGCGGTAAAAGCAACTTGTTGAAAGTAATGTTATGGAGTATAGTTGAAGAGGACTATTGTGGTATACTGGTTCTGGATCCTCATGATGAGTATTTTGGAAGACATAAGAAGGGTTTGAAAGACCATCCTCTTGCGAGTGAAAAAATAGTCTATTATTCCCCTCGCCCGATCGCTGGATCTCCTACGTTAGTTATCGATTTCAAGTCGATAAAACCTTGGCACTTCAAAGGAGTGGTGGACTTCTCTGACGCGCAGAATCAAGCGCTCTACGTAGCTTATCACACTTATGGAGACGATTGGCTCTGTGCGATTGTCAGAGGCGAAGACCTTGAGAACGTGCAGCCAGGAACTCTCTCGGTTCTTCGGAGAAAAATAGATGCACTATTAGGTCTCTACGTCGACGACCTCGGAGAGGTTCAATGTAGGTCAAAAATATTTAACGCCGCTTTAGGTTCAAGAACGATTAAGGATATTCTCGGCTTTCTTGAATCTGGAAAGAAAGTCATCATCGACACGTCAAGCTTCACCGATGAAACGGAACTCCTCATAGGCAGCATAATTCTCAGTGACGTTTTCAACAACTACAGACGATACAAATTGGAGGGGGAACTCGACCTGAAGCCAGTCATCTCAATAGTGGTTGAAGAAGCACCCAGAGTCCTAAGTCAAGAAGTATTGAAATCTTCAGGAAACAACATTTTCAGCACAATAGCAAGAGAAGGTCGCAAATTCAAAGTGGGATTAACAGCACTCACGCAACTAACAAGCATAATTCCAAAAACGGTTCTGGCAAACATGAACACCAAAATCATTCTTGGAAATGAACTCTCATCTGAAAGAAGCGCAATAATTGACAGCGCCTCTCAAGACCTATCTGCAGATGAACAAAACATCGCAAGTTTAGACAAGGGCGAAGCCATCATCAGCTCAAACTTCACCCGATTCGCCATCCCAATCAAAATCCCCTTGTTCGAAGATTACATAAAACAAAATCAAGGTGAATCTAAACCTAAAAACAAAACAGGAGTCGTAATGTAACTGGCGAGATTTGCACATTTGGGAGACACTCATTTAGGAGCTTGGCGAGATCCGAAACTGAAAGAAATGAATATGCAAGCATTTACAGCTGCGCTAGATGAATGCGTTAAAGCCAAAGTGGATTTCATCATAATTTCAGGAGACCTTTTCGATACCACCTTGCCCGACCTTGCCATTGTTAAGAGAGCTGTCGAGAAAGTCAGAGAAGTAAAAGATAGCGGAGTTGAATTCTATCTGACTTATGGCTCCCACGATTTCGCGGCAAACTCAACCTCCATAGTCGATGTTCTCAACTCTTCAGGCCTCTTCAGGAAAGTTGTTCACGCTGAAAGCAAAGACGACAAAATCTATCTAAAATTCACTGTGGACGCTAAGACAGGCGTCAAACTCACTGGCATGTCTGGAAGGAGACTAAGTTTAGAAAGAAATTACTATGGAATGCTAGATACCAGCAGTCTTGAGGCTGAAGAAGGCTTCAAAATCTTTGTATTCCATAACGCCATAATGGAGATCCGCCCCTTATCAGCTTCGTATCCCGAAGGCGTACCATTATCCAGTTTTCCAAAAGGGTTTGACTACTACGCTGGTGGACATGTCCATGAAAGGCTTAAACAAACGGACTCTATATACGGCGTGATAGCGTTTCCTGGATGTTTATTTGCCTCCACATTCACCGATTTAGAAATAACTGCGAAAGGCGAAAAACGCGGTTTCTTCATTGTAGATTTCGAAGATAAGATAACCAACGTGGAATTTATCGAAATCAAGGTAAGTGAAGTCTATTATGAAGAAATCGACGCGACAAAAAAGACGGTCTATCAACTCACTGACATCTTGCAAAAGACTGTGGATGAAAGTGACGTTAAAGACAAAATAGCACTTCTCAAAGTCACTGGTGAACTTTTGAATGGGAAGCCTTCTGACATAAACTTTAACGAGACAAAGCAGGCTCTATACAAAAAGGGGGCAAGTGTAGCCCACATAAACCATCATAACTTGTCGACTGAAGAGAAATTATCTTCGGGGCAGGTAAAAGGAGAGAATAGGGCTGAGATTGAAGAAAAAATTTTGTCGGATATGGTTAAAACTTTCAAGATTGATCCCGCTTTGAAGGAACCTCTTATACTCAAACTTGAGAAGGTCTTGTCTGGAAAGAACGGGCTGCAGTTTGCTTCCGACCTTCTGAACTCGTTGAAACTTGAAAAGAACGAAGGCGAAACCAAGACCAATTTTGAAGAACGAATTCTCAAAAACACCTTGCATTTGCTTAGCTTGGAGGCTGACAATTGATCATCAAAAGCATTCTCCTAAATAACATTCGAAGCTACAAATCCCCAGATCCCATCCAATTAGATGCTGGCGTTACCCTTTTTGAAGGCGATATTGGCTCAGGTAAATCAACTATACTTTCGGCGATAGAGTTCGCCTTGTTTGGACTGGGCGATCAGGAAAGTTCGTATCTGTTAAGGCATGGAGAAATAAACGGCTCGGTTCTTTTAGAGTTTGAAGTAAACGGAAAAAAGTTTCAGGTTTATCGCTCTCTCCGGCGCAAGAGAAAATCAATTTCTCAGAATGAAGGCTACATAGTTGAAGAAGGCGTACACACAGACTATTCCGTTACGGAGATGAAGAATAGAATTCTTCAGATTCTGAACTTCAATGAGTCTCCCAGACCCAAAACAAGCTCGCTGATATACCGATACGCGATTTTCACTCCTCAGGAAATGATGAAGGAGGTTCTCCTGCAACCTGTTGAGCGTCGACTGGAAACGTTGAGGCGAGCCTTCAGAATCGAAGATTACAGCGTAATCGTCAATAACGCGTCAGTTCTGCTTACGTGGCTGGGAGGCGAAGCCAAACTGCTGGATAGGCAGACACAAAACATCGCTGAGAAAAGACAGCTATTAGAGGATGAGAAAAAGCATCTTGAAAAATTCAAGAAGGACTTCAAAGAAATAAGCGGGGCACTGAAGGTGCTTGAGGCAGAACAGACGCGAATTTTGAAGGAACTTGAAGAGCTTCAGCCACGAAAAGAGACGGTAAAGCAATTAGAGGTGGAAATTCCTGCGTTGAGAAAGTCTCTGCAAGGTAAGAACAGACAACTCGATGATATCAAATCTCGAATTCAAAGCTTGCAGGGTCAGTTGAATGAGATATCAGAGGCAGAAAAAGCTGTGGCTGAACTCAGCCCAGAATATGAAGAATACTCTTCAAAGAAAGCACGACGCGAGCAGCTTGAGCCTCAGATTCAACAAATCAACGACTTAAACGGTAAGAAAATCGGTTTGCGCGCAGCCCTTGAAAAGGAAAAAAGTCAATTAGAAAAAAGAGTATCAGATCTTCAGAAAGAAATCCGTAAAGAAGAAGAACGAATCTCCAAACAGAAAGCTGAAACTTCCAAAATCACCGAACTTGAACAAGAGGAAAACACGTTAGCAGCAGAAATTGAGCAGTTGCCAACAGTGTCTGAACAACTTATTTCCCTGAATAAGAATCAAGCTGCTCTGGAGCAAAAAATTAGGAGCAAGAGAGAGCGGTCAGAGGAATTAGAAGCTGAACTGGAGGAATTAAGAAAGATAGGTGTCGGTGCTCCTTGTCCTAAGTGTAAGCAAGAGCTAACCCAGCAGCACTACAGCGAGGTTGAAGAGGAATATCTGAGCGATGTGGAGAAGCTCAACAAAAGAATCGAAGAACTTGAAAACGAAGAAAAACAGAACAAAGAATTGA
>Ga0307426_1000817_pt1 | contig 21129 bp, 19 predicted proteins | sample SalMarWE160340MG_FD_202165 | JGI IMG/M metagenome (GOLD analysis project Ga0307426, IMG submission 202165) | Salt marsh sediment microbial communities from the Plum Island Ecosystem LTER, Massachusetts, United States - WE1603-40 | ecosystem: Environmental > Aquatic > Marine > Intertidal zone >...
TGGCAGATGGAAATGACGGCAGTCTAATTAAGCCGCAGGAATCAGATCCAGCCAGTCAACTAATCAACCCTGTATTGCTACCGGGTTTTTAAAGCTGCATGGTACGAGCGCCGCACACTTGCCGCAAACATGCGTGCTTTCCGGAAGATCGGAAAAGTAATCCAGCATCCGCCGGTTTTCATTAAGCCTATCCCAGCAACTTCGCCGGTCGAAACCGGTCTCGCTGAGTGCCTCCACCGGACAGGCTTTTATGCACTTACCGCATTCCTTGCCGGCTTTGAGCAGACAGGCCTCATCGGTTTGGATCAGCGGATGCACTCCCAGCTCAATCTCACTCACGAAACTTCCCAGACGCCCGGTGCATCCGACGGGTGTGATCAGCAGGTGATTGACTCCGAACCGGCCCAAATTCACCAGGTGGGCCAGATGTTTGTGCGACCAGCGCGCCATCAGTTTGACATCGTCAAAGTTGTGGGTGGCCGGTGTCAGTTCTGATTTATAGCCGTGCTCTGCCAGAAAATCGCCCAAAGCCTGGCTCAGCCGCCCGATGAGATCATTGGTCTGAACATAGGCGACTCCCCATTCGCGGCAGGGACGTTCGCCTTTTTTGTTTGCTTTGACCAGCTCTTTTTTAAACGGGATATAGAACACGATAACGGACCTGGCTGTAAGCAAAAGATCGCGCGGATGCAGATGATCATCGGCCGCAATCTGCGGCAGTTGATCAAACCTGGAATCAATCGGCGCCGCAGTCAATAATGGCGTCTGCCACCAGCCGTCGGTTCCCAGACGATCAGGTTCTTCCGCGACAAATTTCTCGGCAAACTTTCTTAAATCATCCATGGTGATTAAATTTGTCATGATTGGTAATGTCTCCTTTGCAGCATTATTCAGGCATCCCGGCTTTCCGGCCGTTAGCGCTTATCTCGGGGCAGTGTCAATTACATAATCCGCCCCTTATTTAGATTAACATTGTTAGACCTGCAAGTTATTTCCGGAATCAATCGAATTTCAATAAAATTTTATTTTTTACTTGATTCAAGGCAATTTCCAAGCTATTAAAATAGATACCACAATGTGCTAAAACATATGAGGTCGATAAAAATCAATTTAAGGAGGGGGTGGTTTAGGATCTGACACCATATTTTCTGTGTCTCACCTTTCAAGTAACTCAACGCAATAAAAGGCAGTGGCATAATAATTATTTCCCGCATCTTACGCCTGCTTCAGATCTAAAGCTGACTTGATCTGAAAGATTTGACCGGCATCCTGACTTCCTTCTCGGACGAATTCTCTTTTCTGACTGCCTTAAATCATAATTTTGATTAATCTGGCTTTCGGTTAACCTCGAGGATTGAAATGAATGCAGCTGCCGATTTATTTCTGGATCAAAATTTCTCCAGAACCCTGGTGGATGCCTTTCCTTGCGGCTTGCTCGTTATTGACGGGCAGGGTCGCATCCAGATTGTAAACAACATACTTGAACGGGCCTTAAAAATTGACAAGAAAGCATCAATCGGCAAAGCCACCGGGAATGTTCTGGGATGCCTGCATGCATCTGAGCATCCCAAGGGATGCGGATTTGCAAAATGTTGCGAATTCTGTGAGATTATGAAACTCAATTTGCAGGTCCTCACAACAAAGCAAAAACATTCCAGTAGAGCCAATATTCAACTGGTAAGCGACGGACTGCTGAGAGATTTGAGACTCAATCTTATTGCTTTTCCGTTTACATTCAAAAATAAATCATATTGTGTATTTGTTATAGAAAACCATAACGCGCCGAAGACCTTCCATTCAGAAGAGACGAAAGCGGGATTCAGGGGCATCGTAGGCAACAGTAGCGCTATGCAGGAACTGTTTGACACCATCCGGCAGGTTGCCCGAACAGATGCTGCGGTGATGATCCAGGGCGAAAGTGGAACCGGTAAAGAATTGGTCGCATTGGCAACTCACAGAGAAAGCCCCCGCGCAAACAAACACTTTGTTCCGGTTAATTGCGGGGCTTTGCCTGAAGGGTTACTTGAATCAGAGCTATTCGGCCATATTAAAGGTGCTTTTACCGGAGCACACGTGATAGAAAAGGACGATTTGAACTGGCTGATGGCGGGACAATTTTTCTCGATGAAATAGGCGAATTGAGCCCTGTCATGCAGGTCAAGCTATTACGCGTGCTTCAAGATGGGTCTTTCGAGCCGGTCGGAAGCGAACGTACGGCAAGGGTCAACATACGCGTCATCAGCGCTACGAACAAAAATTTTGAAGAAGAAGTGCTGGCCGGGCAATGTTCGTGAACTGCAAAATGTGATTCAATTCGCGCTGGTAAAATGCAGGGGCACCCGCATCAAACCCGAGCACCTTCCCATAGTTCTCCAGGCCTATATGGCAAAAACAAACATTCCGCGACATCGTGAGTCAAGTCTCAAAGCTGCCGAGGTCTTTAAAGCAATGGCAATCGGGTGCGAGCTGCTGCGCTTTTAGGCGTTTCCCGGTCAACACTGTATCGATTTTTTTCGGATCATTGTAAAAACTCTATCGACTCCTGCAATTAACCTCAATTATCTTCCCGCTTGTTAGCAAGTTTGCCCCATTCTCACTTCGACAAAAATGAAATAAAGTCCGGCAAAATGGAGCCGACAGGCAATAAGTGTTTCACCAACTGTGTCATTGTGTCGCATTGAACAATTGCGCGATAAAAGTAGGTCCTTCAGCATCTTTTTTCATCAAACCATCTGAAATTATAACAATAAATAAATCAAACCGCCGATCTTGATCATCTAGTGGTGTTCCATCCAAGAACCTTGATTGATAAATTTTGGAGAATACTGGGTTGGATGATTTTGCGCTTTTTAAAAATTATTTAAATGAAAGTCACTTTAATTTCCAATTGTTGATTTTCTTCAGAACGGCATAAATCCTTATCTTCATTTCTAGTCTGCTTAAAACCATTGGGAGTTGAGCCTTTCTCCTGATTGCCGGAATCTTTCAGTTTGCTCCCTTCAAATTCGTCTGCTTAGCTCCCTGGCGGTTTATTCTCGAAAACGGCCGCCGTGAAAAGGCACTGCCCGTAACTTGAACGCATACCCAACGAGTCATGCCTGCATGAAGGAAGGAAAGATTCGGTTGCTTGAAATGTCACAGCTCGGACAGCAAGGTGAAGCGCAAAAATCATCCCTCCACATACGGTGCTTTCGTCTTAAATCCCAATGCTTACTACAAGACCGGGAACATCAAAGCCCTTTCCTTACTCATCGATACCGACAATCTTTACCACAGCAAACTACTCCTTAAGGCTGCCAATAAAATTGAAGTAACAACAACCTGGGATCTTTTTCCGGATGCTGACCAGGAAGCCTATGGTGAGTTTGCCAAAAAAGCGATCGGTGAGATACTGAAGGCTCCCGGGCTTGTTAAATTTAGCGCCAACTGCAACATGTTGGGCTCACCCCAGGTGCGGACAACGTCGGTCTTTTGAACTTTGCCCGATTGGGCCGACTTTAACGATTCCAACGAATGGCGGGGGCTTGAAGCCGAGCTCCGAAACTTACCCACCAATATTCGCGTCGAGATCTGGGGACCCCCTGTGCTGCTCAAGCCGGCGCGCCCAGGTTGATAATTTGTTAAATCTTGACATCTCCGCATTCGATCTCCATTGTTCTTTTTGTGGTGCCCTAAATCAGAAGACTTCTGGATACCTATCGGAAGGAGTGTTTGAAAATAGTGTAATCGCTTGATTCGCTTCGGGAGACAAAGCAACTCGGCATCTAATCTATGAATAAGGTGTCTATATGCCGCCACGCACCAGATATGCGAAAAGCGGTGAGGATTTATTGAAACATTTTTAGAAAATTCTGTGCCTGCTTCCCAATAGCCACTGCGCTGATTATTTTCTCTGATTTCTTACAATTCAACTCAAGGACTTCCGATGGGTAAAGTTCTTAAATTGTGCATACCGTGCTCCTGGCAGAATATCTGTATTCTGTTGGGAGCCTTAGATTCACTTCCCATTACTGTTACCTAAACCAATCCATAAAAGGAGGTATTACAATGGCAAAATATATTTCTCTGGTAAAATACACCGGCAAAGGCGTTGAAAACGTCAAAGAAAGTCCAAAACGGCTGGATGCCTTCAAGCAGCTTTGTGAATCCATGGGTGCAAAGGTGGAAGGGTTTTATCTGACCATGGGGCGCTGTGACATGGTGGTGATTTTGGATGCACCAAACCCCGATGCTGTGGCCAAAATTATTCTCGCCACGGCATCAAGGGGCGCTGTAAGCACTGAAACCCTCCAGGCATTTTCCGAAGCTGAATATCGCAAAATCGTCTCTGAGTTGCCGTAGAAGTTATCGTAAGATCGCTTTTTGGAATGAAGGGGACTAAGGAAGCCGCATCAGGGCAGAGTCATTAGACTCTGCCTTGATTTTAGGCATCTTAGAGCAATTTAGGATAGTTAGGCATTTTCATTTAAGGATTTTGATTCAGGATTTTGCCGTTAACATTTTCAGAAAAACTGCTTCCTTGCTTCAAGCTCCTCAAGCGTGCGGGGCCAATCTTTTTTAAGCAAGCGGGATAGGGCACGGTCGGCCATTAATTTGCCGGCGGTTTGACACGTTGGGCAGTAATTGGTTTCATTGGCAGCATAACGAATCCGCTGAACTGGCGTCCCGCACTCCGGGCATGGCTTTCGGTAGCGTCCGTGAACAGCCATGCCGCTGCGAAATGCGGTGACCTTCTCTGGGAAACCATGGCCCACCTCATCCCGCAAGCGCTGCGTCCATTCTTTCAATGTATTGCGTGCTGCATGAAATAGCCGTTCAATCTGATCCTCTGATAGTTTCTCAGTGAGCAATATAGGGGACAGCCGGGTCCGGTGAAGAATTTCGTCTGAGTAGGTGTTGCCGATACCACTGAATATGCGGGGGTCCGTCAAAGATCGCTTCAGGGTGTGATTCTCAGCAAGAAGGGTGCTTCGAAACTCTTCCAGGGATGCCTCAAAAACCTCAAGACCGCCGGGATCAAGACCGGCAAGTTCAGCACGTCCGCTTATAAAATGAAGCGATGCGCGCTTTTTAGAACCCGCCTCGGTGATAAGCAGGGAACCGTTGGAAAAATCAAAAACGGCCAGTCCGACTTTGCCGGGGAGTTTACATGCTTTTTTTCGCCAGTGTAACCGTCCGGAGATCATCAGATGAATCACAAGAAACCGCTCACCATCAAATACAAGCACAATCCGCTTGCCCAGGCGCTCAACACCGCGAACCTCTGCGCCGTGGATAGTTTTAATGGGTGGTTCGGCAGTACGCAGAAAAAACGGGCTGGCAAAACGTGTTTGCTCGAGGATTTGTCCGCCGACAAGGGCCTCGAGACGCTCGATGTAAATGGTTATGTCGGGATATTCCGGCATACGGTTGTGTAAGCCCTAAAATTAAATTTTTTACAATGATTTTTGCTGCGGGATAGTTTGAAACTTTGATTATGGGTCATATATTTAAGTGTATGAAAAAACTATTTACCCTAAAGCTCATAGCATGGATGACTTGTGCAATTACGTCAATAGGCGCGTTTGACCTAATTGCGGCGAAAACACATCTTATGGCGGCAGGCGCCGATAATCCGGGAACAAAATGCGAACCGACGCCATCGGATTATCTGGGTCCTTTTTACAAGACGGATGCTCCGGTCCGCTCAAGTGTCGGTAAGGGATATGAATTGATGGGGCGGGTCATGTCTTCGGCGACTTGCGCTCCCATCCCGCATGCCCGCCTCGAGCTTTGGCTGGCTGGCCCGGACGGCTCATATGACGACGATCACCGCGCAACAATATTGACCGATAAAACAGGCAAATACAAATTTGAAAGCAATTTCCCGCCCGGCTATTCCGGCCGCCCGCCCCATATCCATATTCGCATCAGCGCCGAAGGTTTCAAAACCCTGGTAACCCAACATTATCCCACTCACGGCCAAACCACTGGAGAATTAGATATCGTTCTTGTTGCGATCGAATAAAGAGATCTTTCATAATATCCTCCTATGCCCGTATGTATATAAGATTAGGGGGCAAATGAATTTAATTCAGCGTGCTAAGGTCGCATTGAAATCGTCCAATCGGCTTTTGCATAAATTCTGCAATTTCCAATTCAGACTCTAACTCAACGTGCGGATTTCCTTTTGCCAGGCCGGCGAATATAGAAAATTCAAAACAATCGACATTCGGATTGGTAGCTCTGGCAGCATCCTCGATTTCTTTCAACCCGTGCTTTTGGAAATCCCGCGTGAAATTTTCCAATATCTGCTCAGCTTCCTCTATATTCGAAAAGGGAAGCACCGTCTCAAATTGATTAAAGTTGCGCCGGGCGGAAAATCCGCCAACCGCACCGAAATGCTTGTTGATGTATTGTCCCATAGTCCTGATGCTTTCCTGCAGCGCCGTGTGGCCTAATTTTCCGATGATGGATTCTGGATCCGCCAGCGTGAAAAGAAGGACGGCATAGGTCTCATTTATATTTCTGCGGCTTAAGTCGGTCTGATACCTCACTTTAAATTGGCGCCTGGAATATAACCCGGTTAACTCATCCTGCAGGCTTTCAATACTGTGGATGATTTCGTCATAGAAGGCGAGGTCACAATTCTCAAGTTCTTCCGGGGTTCCCTGAAAAACAATCTGGTTTTCGGAAAGAACAAGGATACGGTTGGAGATGAAGAAAACATCCGGTATATCGTGGCTAACCAGGATGGCGGTGAATCCATATTTCTTTTTGTACTCGGCGATCATTCCGAGGATGGCATTGCGCCTGACAGGGTCCTGGCCGGTGGTCAGCTCATCAAACAGGACTATTTTGGGATCGGTCACCAGGGCGCGCGCCAAGGCAACCCGCTTTTGCATGCCGCCGGAAAGCTCTGAAGGGTGCCTGTGGACCACATCCGCAAGCTCGGTTTGCTCTATTTTGGCCATCACTTTGTCTGTGATGGCCTGCTTGCTCAGCCGGGTGTTTTCCTGCAGCGGCAAAGCGATATTTTCAAACACCGTCAGAGAATCGAAAAGCGCGTTTCCTTGAAACATGTAACTGATCCGGCCGAGGTATTCATTCCACTCGGACCTTTTCATTTTTTCAAGGGATTTGCCGCGAAAAAGCACGCTGCCCTTATCCGCTTTAAGCAAACCGATGATATGCTTGAGAATTACACTTTTGCCGGCACCGCTCTTGCCGATAATGGTGGTGACTTCATCTTCATATATTTGAAGATTAACCCGATCGAGTATTGTGCGGCCTCCAAAACTCTTGGTAACATTTTTAAATTCGACTATCGGCAAGGTCATTTCGGCACCTCTCTTTTACGGCAAGTTTCAGAGGATCCGATTTCTATCCAAATCCGCTGACACCGCTTGCATTGTTATCAATGGTTGAGATCTATGCAGGGCCGTTGACCAAGAGGCTGGCCATCTATTTTTTTTCAAACCAACCTGTTTCAAGATTAATCATGAATTTAGATTGATCAAGAAAGTTTGGGATGGCTGAAAGCAGCATCCGCAAGGCAACGATCACCTTTAGCTGACACATTTGAAAATAAGACAGCGAAATTTTTGATTGACATTGCATAAAAACTTATCAGATAAGAAATTTAGTCTATTACTATGAATTGAAAATCCAATCTGAAGTGTTGCCTTTTTCCCTGATGAAGAAAGGAAATGTATCAACGCAAAACCATAATCCAAAGCGGGCTGCTCCGCATTTGTTTTGAGCTGGATCATGATTCTGAATCTCGGGTAAGTGCATGCCGGGAGATCGGTTCGGGGGAGCAGAACTCGGTGGTTGGCAAATCGGAAGACTTCAGGCTTAAACAACAAAAAAAGGAGGCTATCATGAGGTCCAAAAAATCATTATGCTGCTTAACTACTGTTTTGGCCGTTGCCGTCTCACTTCTGTTAATTCAAGCCGACACTTCCTGGGCCAAATCCATGACCTTGAAAATTTCGCATCAATTCGCGGCCGGAGATGTCCGGGATAAGATGGGTATTGTATTTGGCGAGATGGTCACCAAACGAACCAACGGAGAAATTCAATTCCGCAACTACCCCGCCCAATCGTTGTACAAAGCGCGGGAACAATGGGATGCCATGCGCAAAGGCGGCCTGGATATGGCTGTATACCCATTGGATTATGCATCCGGTAAAGTACCCCAACTGTCCATCACATTAATGCCCTGTTCGGTGGCCAATATCAAACAGGGTCTCACCTGGAGAAACAAACCCATCGGAAAAAAAATTGACGATCTGATGCAGGCTAACGGCGTCCGAAATCTGGTATGGGCCTGGTTTGACGGCGGACTCGGCAGCAAGATAAGGCAGATAATAGTCCCGGCCGATGTGAAGGGGACCAAACTGCGAGCCGCCGGAAAAAAGTTTGAATTCATGCTGCAGAAGGCCGGTGCGTCGATTACCAGCATGCCGTCATCGGAAACCTATCATGCACTGTCCACCGGCGTCCTCGATACCATGCTGACATCCTCCGCATCTTTTGTGTCCTATCGGCTATACGAGGTGCTCAAATATATAAATGTCCCCCGGGATTACTCCATCTGGTATATGGCGGAAAATCTGTGTATCTCAGAAAAGACCTGGGCGCGGCTCACTCCGGAACAACAAAAAATCTTTATGGAGGTCGCGGAGTGGATGCATGAAAACTGGATTTACCAGAACTTCAAAGGCCTGACGGACGACCTGGTTGCAGCATTTTCGAAAGCCGGCGTTGACATCCATTACATGAATGAAGCCGAATTTAATACATGGCTGAAGTTTGCCCAGGAAACGGCCTGGAAAAACTATGCGGAAACCGTGGACGGCGGACAGGAGCTACTCGATCTAGCCACTGAAGCCATGAAATGATCGAGCCTTGCGGCTCGATGTCCGGGGTTTGTAGTTGGTTGTCTGTTGTTAAAAAAAGCAAATTATTTTTTTTGTAGGGGCGGGATTTATTCCCGCCCAAAAAATGTATTATAAGCCGTCAAAACCTTTTGCCGGTCTACTTTTCGACCACAACGGACAGCTGACCCGCCCGATGTGGATGATTTACCAATCCGAAGCGTCACTACCCTGATACATTTGTTGATCAACATTTTAAATCGATCAAAACCTTTAATATTCAATCTGCAATCGAAAATACTCAATAATCTGAAGATGGGGCCGGAATCATGAAATTGCTTGGTAAAATTTTAACTCGGCTAATCGATGGTTTAACGTATATAACCGGCTGGACCGCTGCTTTATGCCTGGTCGGCGCGGCAGTTATCGTTACGGAAGGTGTGCTTGTCAGAAAAATATTGGGTATTTCGACAATCTGGCAAATCGAAGCATCCGTGTTCCTGCTGATATTTACGGTGTTTGCCGGTGCACCGTTTGTCCAGAAAAATGAACATCATCTCAACGTGGATTTGCTGATAATCCACCTGTCTCCAAGAACCCGGGAAATTACCCTGATTGTCGTTTCCGTAATATCCTGCATTTTTGTGGCCATTCTCGCATGGTATGCATGGCCCATGTGGTGGGAATCCGTTGTGGGAAATGAACATTCGGAATCACTCTGGGGACCGCCGCTGTGGACTCCGTATTTTTTTCTTCCCCTCGGAATGACGCTGCTCTTTTTGCAGTATATTGTGTACATCCGCGACAAAATAGTGAACCTGAAAAAGGGCGACCTGAGCAAGCAAGCCGAGCGATTTGAGTTAAAAGACATTGAAATATCCAAAACTAAAACAGACTCGGGTGGAGATTAAGTAAGCCTTTAGGCAACGGGGAAAGGAAAGCCGTCGATGAATGAAATTGCGCTGGCGATTCTTCTGTTTGGTAGCGCATTTGCGCTGTTGATTTCCGGTATCCCCATATGGGCTGGATTAGCCGGTATTTCCATCATCTTTATTCTCGTCTTCTCTCCCCACCTGCTGCAGATGGTTCCCTATGTACTGTACAGCAGCATGGACAGCTTTGCTCTTCTGGCAATACCGCTTTTTATTCTTCTCAGCGCCCCCATTGCTGAATCGGATGCAAGCAAAGATTTGTACGAAACCCTGCACAAATGGCTGTATAAAATACCCGGAGGGCTTGGCATCGCCAACATGATCGGCTGTGGAATCTTCGCGGCGCTGTGCGGTTCCAGTCCGGCAACGGCGGCGGCGATCGGCGGCATCGGAATTCCGGAAATGAGAAGGCGCGGCTATTCGCCCGCCCTGAGCACAGGATTAATTGCCCATGCAGGTACCTTCGGTATCCTGATTCCGCCCAGTGTCACCATGATCCTTTACGGCGTGGCTACCGAAACATCCATCGGCAAGTGTTTTATTGCCGGAGTTATACCGGGCATTCTCGAAATATTGCTCAGCTGCGTCTGGGTCGGAGGTGTTTTCTTTTATCGTAAACTGGTACCGGCCAAGCCCGGTGAGGTGTATTATATCAAGGACCTGGCCCAGGTAGAATCTTTTTCCTGGAAAGAACGGTTTACCTCCCTGATCAAGGTATTGCCGTTTGTCCTGATCATCACCGGTATTATGGGATCTTTGTACGGGGGCTGGGCAACGCCCAGTGAAGCCGGCGGATTGGGAGCGGTGCTCTCCCTGATTTTTGTAATGACCATCTATAAAATCTACCGGCCCCGGCAACTCTGGAAGATATTCATAAAGGCCTTAAACGAAAGCAGCATGATATTAATGATCATGGCGGCCGCACTTTTGTTCGCCTACGTCTCTTCGGATCTGTATGCGACCCAAACCCTGGGAGCGCTGATTTTAAAACTTCCGCTGGGAAAATGGGGGATTATCATCCTGATTAATATTTTGCTGCTGATTCTGGGGTGCTTTATTCCTCCGGCAGCGGTTATCTTAATGGTGGCGCCGCTTTTGCTTCCCATCATTCAGGGATTGGGATTTGATCCCATCTGGTTTGCAGTGATCATGACGGTGAACCTGGAAGTCGGCCTAGTGACACCACCGGTGGGACTTAATCTGTATATAGTAAAAAATATCGCACCCGATGTTCCCATGTCCCATGTCCTGCTGGGCGTCATCCCGTTTGTGATTATTGATGGTATTGTCATTGTGTGCATCTGCATCTGGCCGGAGTTGGCGCTATGGTTGCCGAACAAGATGATCGGATAATATGTCTTCTGGTGAGGATGAAAAATGAATAATATTTCACTTGCGCAATGTTTTACGAATTCCTTTTTGGCCCGCAAAGAAATGCCGGCGATAACTTTTCTAAGAGATGGCCGGGCAGAAACAGAAATCTCCTATCTTGAATTAGAGCGCGATGCCAAGCGGATGGCATATGTTTTCCAGAACTTGGGGGTTAGAAAGGGCGACCGGGTCATACTTTTTATCCCAAAATCCTTGATCTTTGTGGTGGCCCATCTGGCGTTGCAAAAGATGGGTGCCATTGCCGTGCCTTTGAATCCGGGTTTTAAGAAATCCGAAATGGCGTATTTGCTTCAGGATGCGGATGCAAAAGTAATTCTGGCGGAGCCCGGGGCAGAGGCCCTCATCAAAGAATTAGATTCCGATCTGAACCAGCTGATCATTGACACCAGCAAACCCTATCAGGATATCGACATTGTGCAGAAGGCTTCTGAAAATTTCAGTCCCCCCCAAATCGACGCCGGCGATCCCGGACTCATCATTTACACCTCAGGCACCACCGGCAAACCCAAAGGGGCGGTTCTGACGCAGTCGAACCTGATCCATGACGCCCGCAATATCATTGCGATCTGGGAAATCAGCCCAACCGACGTGCTCTGTCATGCCCTGCCGCTGTTTCATGTCCATGGGCTTTGTTTTGCCCTGCACACCGCACTGTTGGCCGGAGCGCACGTGGTCATGCTCGATCAGTTTTCGCCGCAAAGGATTATTCAAACTTTGAGCAACAAAGAAAGCCCCGCCGTGTGCACGGTGTTTATGGCGGTGCCGGCCATGTACGCCAAATTGATGGCCTCTTTAGGCGCCGAACGGCCTGACTTTAATCATATGCGCCTTTGGACTTCCGGGTCTGCTCCGCTGCTGCCCGCCGACTTTGAGCGCATCCGGCGGATATTCGGCAAAGAACCGGTGGAAAGGGAGGGAATGTCTGAAACCGGAATGAATTTTTCAAATCCGCTGCACGGCAAAAGAAAACCGGGATCCATCGGTATGCCTTTGCCGGAACTGGAGGTCAGGATCGTTCACCCGTATACCGGAAAGGATGTAATGCCCGGTCAAACCGGTGAATTCTGGCTGAAAGGGCCCGCCATAACACCGGGATACTGGCGCAAATCTGAAGAAACCGCAAAGGCCTTCGAAAAGGGCTGGTTTAAAACCGGCGATCTGGGACACATTGATGATGACGGCTATTACTATCTCACCGATCGGATTAAACACATTATCATCTCCGGCGCTGAAAATATATCTCCCAAAGAAGTGGAGATCGTCATCAACCGGATCGAGGGCGTCGCGGAATCATCGGTGGTGGGAATTGCCGATGAAAAATGGGGAGAAAAGGTCGTGGCAGCTGTGGTAAAAAGCCCCGGAGCAGATCTCAGTGAAAATGATATTCAAGCGTATTGCAAAAAACACCTGCACGACTGGAAGTGCCCCAAATCAGTTTGTTTTGTAAAAGAGCTGCCCCGCAACACCATGGGCAAAGTCTTAAAAGAAGATGTAAAAAAACTATTTTAGATCAAATTTACACCCGGCGCAAGCGCGGCGGCATAATAAAGACCCGTCGCAATCCCTCTTTGAGTGAAATGGCCTCCTCCGGGCAAAACCGGGAGCACACCCCGCATCCCAGGCAGGCGTTCTCATCGCGCTGTGCCAGCCCCTCGTCGTTCAGGGCAATGGCATCGGTGGGGCACCATTCCACGCAGGTGCCGCAGCCGCTGCACGTCTGCTGGTCGATGACGGAAAGATAGTAGGTGGAATTGATCAGCGGCCGTGTGCCGCTGCGCCAGAGTCCCAGGGTATCACAACAATCTTTGCAGCAGTTGCAGATGCTCGTTTCCGGGCTGGTTTCCCTGGAGCCCGGGTGAAAGGCTTTGTGAATCAACCCGGCCTGCGCTGCCTCCCTCATGATTTTGAGGGCTTCTTCCTTGGTGACCTTTTGAGCAAACCCCTGGGCGGCCGTATGCCGGGCAGATTTGCCGAAGGTAAAACAGTTTAAAACAGGCGCATCGGTGCTGCAGTGGTCGCCGAGCAGACTTCGGCGCTGGCGGCAAAAACAATGGCCCACGGCAATGTCGTCAAACTTGTTAATAATGTCCTCGACGGTCTGACTGGGAAGCACGAATTCTTCGCCGACATCCAGCATTTTATGCACCGGAATTATCTTAATCGGTTTTCCGTCTTGGGTCAGCCGGATGGGTATGGTTCGGTCAACCGCAGGATCGCTGTTGAAAAGGGGTGCAAACGTATCATAATTTTGCTGGGTCTGCTCCCGAAGTTCTTCCAGCAACGTTTCAAACAGCCGGGCAAGCTTTTTTTCTTCTTCGCTTCCGGTAACTTTCACCATAAATTTGTATTCCATCAGTCCCACCAGCATGAGCGGCAGGAGCCTGTAAACCATGACACCGGCGGAATTGGGTTGATTGAATACCAGCCCCTTCTCTGCAAGGCTTGTTGCCAGGTATTCGACTTTCTCCGCCGGAAACCCGCTCGATTCCACGAGCTGGTCCATTGTTTGAGACGGTTGCTCTCGGAATGCACATATCAGGTCAAGTTCTTCTGCATTCTCCCCGACAACGGCAACGACAATGGCGATGGCCGTACCGCTTACCGGAAATTGAACCATTCCCTGTTTGCAGATCACCCCAGCTGCTTTTTTAAACTTTTCTTTCAGCGCAACTTGCGTCATGAATATTTCTCCCTTCAGCTCAGGTTAAATCGTGACCACTTCTGGTAACGGTTTTATAAAATTTTGGCGAAGACTGTAGGTATAAGCACCCTGGTTTGGAATCATCAGAATATCACCGGGTTCAATATCCGCCCCCCAGTATGCATAGCCCCAGACATCATGAGGAGTGCACAGGGAGCCCAGGACATGGCAGGACTTTTCAATCATTGCCGGCCGCGTCAGGTTCAGGATCGGAAAATAATCGGTTTCGAAGCGTTCCCAGCCGATGGCATTGGTACCGGCATCGGTTATCACCAGATCCGGTGCCTTTTTATCGACAACTGAAAACAGCAGCTGTACGGCATCGTTACAGATCCAGCGGCCGGGCTCCAGACATATCCGGCAGGGCACGACCGAGAAAAGATGCCGGTGAATTGCGGCACTGAGTCGCTCAGCGAATTCCTCAATGCCGGTCGCCGGCAGACGGTGGTGGGCCTCAACCGGTTCTGTCTGCTGCCCCAAAGCCTCCAAAAGTTTGCCCTCCGGTGTTCCGGCCGGCTGCAGCCATTCGCCCTGGGCCGGCCAGTACCCGCCTCCGATGTCGATAAACTCCATCTGGGAAACAAACGATGCAGGCATTTCAGCCAGCACGTTGCCAAGGATCCGGATAAATTCGATCTGGGGGTCGGGCGAAAGGTTCCAGCTGGTGTGAAACTGCAGTCCCAGCAGCCTGACATGGCGGCAACGGCGAACCTCATTCCAGAAGGATGACAGCGCCTGCGGGACAATGCCGAATTTGCGCCAGAGGCCGTTCGGATTGACGGTTAAGCGCACGCCGCAGCGGACGCTCCTGGCGGCTTTTGCCGCAATGCCCTCCAACCGGTGCAACTCGCCCGGACTGTCCATAAGGACAATGACCCGGTGGGCATGCGCAACCGCCAGCTGCAGTTCGGCAAACGTTTTCCCCGGACCGCTGAAAACAATGTCCCGGGCACCGGTACTTAGCGCCATCTCCAGTTCCAGTCCGCTGGAAACATCAAGGCCAAAACCCGACTCCAGCATTACGCGGGCCACCTCGGGGTGGTTATTGCTTTTCACGGCATAATAGAAAGCAACTGCGGGCAATAAATCTTCAAAGGCTTTTCTCAACTGAGCGGCTCTGCTTTTTAAAATTGATGATTCCTGAAGATATACGGGAGCCGGGTGATTATCAATAATCTGCAGGTAATGATCCCGGCGGCTGAAATGATGTTGCACGAACGCCCGCAGCTCATCCAAGGGGAACAAGGGGGTGGGATGTTCCGGCATCAGATTCAGCTTTTGGAGTAAATCATATTGCTTTCCCGGCGTTGACATTTATTCAATCAATCTCCAAAACAAGCTTTTCAAGAAGTTCCCGGCATTGCAATGCCGCCTCGCCGACCGCATCCGGCTCAAAGATGATGTGTCCCATCAGCCATGAATCATAATCGTCAGGAGGTAATTTAATTGAATGCCCCGCTTTTCGAATCAGATGGATTTCATGCACCCGGGCATCCTGCTGCACTCGATGGGCATCGATTTTTTTTAGAATTCCGCTTTGACGCGCATGCAGGCGCAATCCTATAAAGGCGCGCGAATCAGGCGAATGGTTCAATCGCAGGGACCGCCGCTGGGAAAAATCCAAAAATAGCTTCAATATATCCAGTCCCCGGGACCGGCGTAAAAGGAATGGAAGGCAGTCGCCGCCCGGCCTGGGTGCCAGCTCCAGCAAAACAATCCGGCTCTTGCAGACCATAAAATCCAGCATACATAAGGCCCGGTCCAGTCCCAGCGCGGCTGCACTCCGGTAAAGTGTTCGGAGCAAATCACGTTCATCAATTTCAGCGGGCAGCGATGCCGGCAGGTAATAGCCCAACGCCGTACCGAACGGTTTGCCGGGAGAGAGGATTTTGCGGGTAAGCCGGATAACTTCTACCCGGCCGTCTTCGATCACAAAATCGCAGCTGTATTCGAAGCCGTTTACACACTCCTCAGCCAGAATTGCAGAATCATCCGCGCTGAAGGGCCGGTAGAGGCGTTGGGCCCGTCGCTGCTGCAAACCACTTTGGATCTTAAGGAAGCTTTGTTCACAGTCGCGAGCACTGTCGCAGCGGAAAATCAATTCACTGCCGCTGCCGCTCAACGGTTTTAGAACACAGGCAACGCCCAGTTCCAGGAAAAAATTGGCGGCCGCTTTGGCCGATCTGACAAGCCGATTCCTTGGGGTGTGAAGCCCCTGCCTCTGCCAAAGGGTTTTTGAAAGATGCTTGTCGCGACAGTTTTGAACGGCCTGGACGGAGGGGTAGGGCAGTCCATATTGCTGCGCAAGAACAGCTGCCAGCTCCATTGATTCACAATCGAAGCTGACGATGCCGCCCAGCTGCAACTTTTCTTCCAGCAGGTGCCGCTCTAACAGCTGCTTTGCCTGGTCGTAGTCGGATAAATCGCAGAGGATTTCTTCCGCAGGCGAAGGGCATGGCTCTTGAGCCTGCCGGCGGACCGCAGGCTCGGTTAGAAATAGGGCGCGGTCTGGGCAACTATGCCGGATCCAGTCGATATAGTCCGAGGTTGTGCCGACAATCAGAACTTTTGGGCTAACCGACAACTGCCGCTCTCCGGTCGACGACAATGTCCTGCCAGATCTCCTGGGACGGCAGGTTCCAAATCTTGTATAAGGGCCGGGGCGTTAAATGGAATCTTGTTTTCCAGTTAAAATCACCGCATAGGAAATCGACCTCTGCCAATCGCTGCTGGCAGGCCCATTCAAGATGGTGGAAGTTGATCAATTTGGCAATACCGGGGAAATCGGCATCGGTGCCTCCAGCCAAAACGGTGTAGCTTGAGTTCCAGATTGCGCCAATATCCACGGCGGCAATCCGGCCGCCGATAAGCACGGTGGTTACCCGCAGCATTTTGTTGGCATGGAGCCAGGCGGCTAGATTCTCAAATGATTTAAAAAAACGCCGATCACTGAAGTAGGAGTACTCCTTGAAGCTAGCCAGATTCATGCGAAACATATGTTCAATGTCCGCATAGCAGTTATACCGATAAGACAGACCGCCGGCGGCAAGCCGATTAATTTCATGATTAATTTTTTTAAGCGATTTGCCGGAAAAGGCCTTCAGGTATTGCTGGAAAGAATAATCATATTGTGGCGGGAAAAAAAGATACCCAATCTCATCTTCATCCACCGTGGACGCTCCGCTAAAACAGGAAGATCCGGTTAGATATCGGATTTTGGCAGCCGCCGGAATGTAGTTTATTAATGCAGATGCAGTCTCAGGATCGTCGGCCAGGATTTTATTTTGCTCCAGCCAGGTTTTGCCCTGCCAGATTTCGCCGGGAAAATGAGCGTAACACTGCTCTTCATCAATCCAGCTCAGGGCCAGCATTCCGCAAAATCCGCCGTTTTGCCGTGCTACCAGAAAATAGGGACTGTAATTAAATTGCGATTGAAAGCAGGCTCTTACCGGCCAAAGATCAAACAGGCGCTTTTGGGGCCAGTGGCGCTGCCAGAGGCGCTTGGCTTCTTCAAGGTCGTTGCAGACGCTAATTTCGAACATAATATGCCTCCTACTGACGCAATGTGACGTTCAGAACACTATGATTTCCACCGAAATAAAGTTGGGAAAAACTTTTTACGATTTCCGGATCGTACGGTTTACAGCTAAAAACGTCCAGGTAAACCGTATTCGTCTGATTTGCAAAATGGGCCGATACCAGGGAAGTTTCGATAAGCTGTACCATGGAGTAGCCGGCCACGCGTTCGTCTTCACCGAAATGTACGACCTGGGTATCGCCGAAACGTTTCATTTCGATTAAATCACAAAGCTCAACAACGAAACGCCGGATTGTTTCAGCGCATCGGATTTTTTCCGGGTCGCAGTCATAGATATCGATGGCGGAAGCAATCCCCCAGACTCTTTTTTCGACGGCCGCCTCTAAAGTTCCATGGTCAACAGCGCATGACGGATTTACAACCTGTTGTAGAGTTTGCATTATTCCTCCTGTTATCGGTTTTGCTTTTATTTCAGTCCAATTCTATATTGCTTTATCGCTGTGCTGATTGATAGATAAAGTCTAAGGGTGTCCGGAATATTGGAGTTTCCGGCAACGCTTCGCACCTTGCTAGCATATTTCATGCCACATTGTTTTATATTACATAACATACTTATTTAGCTCATTATTTTTTTATTTGCAGAAATATTTCAAGTATAAAATTGCAATGCTTTAGGCACAAAAATACCGTTTTATGTTGAAATCCGTATCAAAATACCATAAAATACACTATCGAACTGTTTGCGCTTGCGAACACGCATGCGATCCTGATTAACAGCTGTTTAATGTAGATTAATAATAATTAATTACAATACGTTATCAGACCGGGCGGACAATTGATGGATCGCCCATAAAACGGTATATTATTACCAATAATATAGTGCCCTCAAGTTGGCTTTAACGAATGCCAACAGGAATATTTTTCCGCTCCCAAGGAGGTTGTTGTGCTCATCCGTTTAGGTTTGGCAATTAAGGACAAAAGCATGCAGCGGGATCTGTTGCAGAGGCTTTCCGATTCCGATGTCAGGGTTGAAACGTTCGGGCCTTTGCGGTCAGTATGGCAGCAGGTGGTGCGCAGCGGATGCGATGTAATTGTTATCAGCGAAGCGCTTATCATCCGCCCGATCGATACCGGAATTGAAATACTGAATGAATTGCCCGAAAATCCCACGACCGTCATTATTCATGACAGTGATTCGTCCGAAGAACATGCCCTGTTGGCAGCAGCCGGCGCCGATGTCGTTCTTTATGCCGGTATTTCAAAAAAAAGCATGATCGAGGCCCTTGAAACTGCTCTGGAATCTCGCCGCCAATTAATTCAAAGAAGACGGTATGATCGCCGGGGGCAGACGGATCCTAAAATTTCTGATTTCGTTTCGGAAAGCCAGGCCATGCAGGTTTTCATGGAAGATGTTCATCAAGTGATTCGCAGCGACTCACCCATACTGCTGGTGGGAGAAACAGGAGTGGGCAAGGAACATCTGGCCAAAGCCATTCATGCCGAAAGCCCGCGCTCAGCAGGACCTTTTGTCTCGGTCAATACCGCGGCCATGCCCGAACAACTGCTCGAAAGCGAGTTGTTTGGCCACGAGCAGGGCGCTTTTACCGGTGCTATTCGATATCGCCGCGGTGCCTTTGAAATGGCCCATGGCGGAACCATATTTTTGGATGAAATCGGTGAGATGCCGCTGCATTTGCAGGCCACAATGCTGCGGGTTCTGCAGGACTATGAAGTCAAGCCGGTCGGAGGGGAAAACGCCATTGAGCTAGATGTGCGGGTAATTGCAGCTACAAACCGGAACCTGGAAGAACTCGTCGAACAGGGTAATTTCCGGCAGGATCTTTACTATCGTCTGAGTGTCATGATGCTGACGATTCCACCTTTGCGGTATCGCAAGGAGGACATTCCCACGATGGTAAGACGCTTTATGGCCTATTTTCGATATAAAATCGGTCGGGAAATCAACGGCCTCTCCGAAGAGGCGCTTAAGGCGCTTTGCAGCTATGGCTGGCCGGGAAATGTGCGCGAGCTGATGAATGTCATAGAACGCGGTATACTGCTGTGCAAAACTGATAAGATTACCATGGCTGAACTGCCGAACATGTTTCAGGGAGACATTCGCAATTCAGCCGGAGTGCTTACCGGTGTAAGTTTGGGTGCTAACAATTGGCTCGACAAGACGCTGCCGGAGCTGCAAAAAGAAATCATGGTTCAGGTTGAGCGGGCTTATCTTGAAATGGCCTTGAAAAAGACGCGCGGTCATGTCGGCCAAACGGCCAGGATCGCAGGCATCCATCCCAGGGGGTTATACAACAAAATGAAACAGTTCGGCCTCCGCAAAGAGGATTTTAAATTCTAGTGAGATGGTGCCTCCCATTTCTAATCGCCAAGGAATTTTTCCAGCTTTGCCATAGCTTCAGGCAAATTTTTGCGCCCAAAACCGATGCGAAAATGGTTGCCGCTATCATCGTACAAAGTGCCCGGCAAAAGAAGCACACCGGCTGATTCTAAGAGGGTCTCACAGAAATTCACCACATCTCCGCCCAGCAGCCGGGAGAATCCGATGGCGCCGGCCTTTGGCCGCTGCCATGTAAACCGGTCTGCATGTCGGGCGAAAAACGCATCCAACACGGCCAGATTATCGGCTATAATTCCCAAGTTGCGTTCGACCAGTTTTTGCCTGTGGCGCAGGGCCAGCGCGGCCAGAAACTCACTCGGTGCGCTGTTGCAAATTGTCGTGTAATCCTTCAGGGCGGCGACTCTCTGATAAATATCTGCATTACGGGTCGCGATCCAGCCGATTCGCAGCCCGGCAAGTCCGTATGTCTTTGACATCACCCCGAGTGATACGGTGTGCTCTCCCAGGTCACAGGCGGCCGGCAGTCGATCCTCTTGGCGGTACTCTGATTCGCGATAGACTTCATCAGAAAAAAGAATTATCCCCTTATCGCGGCAAATACGGGTTATTTCTTGAAACGGTTCCGGAGGCATTAGGTACCCGGTCGGATTATGCGGGGTATTCACTATGACAGTTTTCGTATTGGGACGTATGTTTTGTTGCAGTTCATCCAAATCAAGCGACCATCCATTTTCTTCACGAGCATTCCAAAGGGTCACCTGACAGCCGATACTGCGTGCGACTTCGAAAAGCGATTGATAGCAGGGCCAGTGAACAATGACATGATCGGCTGCATCAAGAACCGCATGCATAAAAAGAAAAATCGCCTCCTCGGCACCGGTATGCACCAGCACCTGCGCCGGCTCGATATTTTTGTATAACGTACTGATTTGACGTTGCAGGGAGGGACTACCCTGGGATTCCGTATAGCCAAGCCAGTGTCGATGAAACTTGTCGAGCGCACCCGGCTCCAAGGCCAGTATATCCTGAATTGAAAATGACTCACAATCGGAGGCGCACAAAACATATTTCACATTGAATTCATACCGGGCAAAATAGCGTTCAAGTTTAAAAGCAGGGATCTTCATAGGCCCTTAGCCTCCAGCGGCGTGAATTGGGTATTTAAGCTCGAAGATTGACTATTTAACGAATCCTGTCGATTCTGCAATTTACACATAATTCGGAACGAGTTCCGAATTATTCCAACACATGGATATTCTTCCTGGCACACATCTCCTTTAATATTTTGGGCCAGACGGTGACACTCACCTCCCCGAGGTGGGCTTTTTTAAGAATGGACATGTAGG
>Ga0307426_1000818_pt1 | contig 21121 bp, 19 predicted proteins | sample SalMarWE160340MG_FD_202165 | JGI IMG/M metagenome (GOLD analysis project Ga0307426, IMG submission 202165) | Salt marsh sediment microbial communities from the Plum Island Ecosystem LTER, Massachusetts, United States - WE1603-40 | ecosystem: Environmental > Aquatic > Marine > Intertidal zone >...
AAAATCCTCTTTCCATCCAGGTCCATCCAGATCTTGAACAGGCAAAGGAGGGATACAGGAGAGAAAACGAGCTGGGGTTTTCCCTGGGAGCACCTGAACGGAACTACCGAGACCCAAACCACAAACCAGAGATCATCTGTGCGCTTGACTACTTTGATGTTTTGAAGGGTTTCAGGAAGATTGATGCGATCATTTATCTGCTCAAGAAAGTATCCTCGGGCCCCCTCGATAGTTTGATTGATCTGCTTATGAGGGAACCTGACGAACGGGGAATGCGGGTTTTTTTTAGAACCCTCATGACCATGAAAAAGGAGAAAATGGCCGGGATCATTACCGGAGTGGCCGAGCAGGCAACTGAATTTGCGGAAAATGATCCGGCATTCGGGTGGATCGTTGCGCTGGAGGAGGCCTATCCGGGAGATCCAGGGATTCTTGCTCCCCTATTCCTCAATCTGGTTCAGCTTCGGCCGGGGGAGGCACTTTTTCTGCCGGCAGGAGAACTCCACTCCTATCTCAGGGGGGTGGGGATAGAGCTGATGGCGAATTCGGACAATGTGATCAGAGCGGGCTTGACCAAGAAAAATGTGGACGTCCCTGAACTGCTCAAAATTACCCGGTTTGCGATGGGAAATCCGCCGGTGCTCGGGGCGCTTCGGGTGTCACGGGGAAGGGAGGTATATACTACCCCCTCTGAAGAATTTGTGCTCAGCAGGATCCATATGGAGGACGAAGAAACCTACGAAGCAAGTTCCCGGGATGGGGTTGAGATACTCCTTTGCACGGAAGGGGAAGGCGAGATAGTGGATGCCTTCATTGCCCAACGGATACAGTACCGCACAGGAATGGCATTTTTCGTTCCCGCTGGAGTGAAGAAGTACAGGATCTCAGGGACGGGCACGTTATTCAGTGCCTCGGTTCCGCCCACTACCACCAGGAAATAGTCCGGTCGTTTTCAAAGATGAAATCTAGGAGTTTTGCGTAATCCGGATCTGGTTCATAAAGAGAAAACGAGGAGCTTTCCTCTCCATCTGAGATAAGGCCCATCAGGGTCTTGGTGACTTCGTCAGGTTCTGATTTCAAGATATGCAGTATTTTCATGCACTGCTCCCAAACGGTATGATAAGGTCCATCTCCTTCAACTTCCTTCCGATCTCTTCAAGGGTCAAATACTGGAAGCCATGTTTTTCGACGTTGACCTTGTTGTTGGAAAAATACTCACACTCCATGTCTTCCAGCCACTCCATGTTTTCCTTGTACTCTTCGGTCATGTCCACTTCCACGTCCAGTACAAACATGTAGGACCAGAAGTTTTCGACCGCGAGACCCAAGGTCGAACGGGAGCCCTCCCAGAGATCTTCTTTTCTCCTGATCAAGAAAGCAACGTGTTTTACATTTTCCATGATTTTTCAGCTCCTAGAAGGCCAGGTAACGATCACAATCTTCGATCATCTCACCGTTTCTTGCCTGGGTCGCATAGTCTTTATCCTCGATTCCCACGACCGGAGGTTTGAGTCCGTGACTTTCGAACCCCACGTTGCAAAGAGACAGCTTTGCCGATCCTTCAAGCTCTCCAAATCTGGGGTGCTGGGTAAGCAGCGTGCCGAGATGGCTGAAAAAAACGGTCACTTCTATGCCTTTGGTCTTTGCTGTCCGGCAAAGTGCGATGATCTTATCCAGATGCTTGTCTGAGGAAACAAAAATACCCAATGACTTGGCCATAGGTTGACTCCCTAATACTAGGCGAATGCACTGCCTAAGATGAAGTATGGGGGAAATAGATCAAGTTGACTGAGAAGAGCCAGGGTCACTTAACCTTGATATAGAAACGGGTAAATCCGTTGTCGTCCTTTTCCCCAAGGTATTCGTGCCCCGTTCTCTTTGCAAAGGCGGGAAGGTCGTTTTTTGTCCCAGGATCAGATGAATAGACCTCGAGTACCTGCCCGGATGACATCTTACTGATTGCCTTCTTGGTTTTGAGGATCGGCATCGGGCAGCTGAGCCCGCGACAGTCCAATGTTTCGTCCGCTGTAATGTTTTCTACCATTTCAACAAATCCTCCTCGGTTAAAAGCTATTTTCTAACGTAAGCCCTCGAATGGTGATGTCAAGTCTTTTTGTGCATCCCGACGTTTAGGGCCTTTACGGAGCCGTCACATTTCAATTGTGAATTTGTCGGTCTCCTCATTCCACGCGGCTGCAAGATAGTAGACAAAGAGAAGTGCCACCAGGCCGATAACGGTCCACTTGTACGAAATATAGTGAGGGAGAAAGACCCGGCGTCCCATGAGTGCGGTAAGCCCCTCTGATGATCTGGTCATGAGCTTGAAAAGGGATGTACTGAGGGCAAAGCAGACAACCGCTACCATGAGTTTTACCTGACCTTCACCCGCCCGCCAGACGGAACCGCTCCCGCATCCTCCTGCGACGACCATTCCGATGCCGAAAATGATGCCCCCGACCAGCCCTCCGAACCAGAACGCCTGAGCAACATAAGCCGATTCCGGCCGGAGACCGGTCCATTTGAGTGCCGCAAAGCCCAGGATGCTGATGATGAGACTGATGGCAATAGCGCGGGGCACTTGTCCTTCGCCGGTCATGAAGGGATCGCGAAATCCGCGCACAAAGCAGAAACGAGTTCTCTGGATGATAATTCCGAAGGCAATCCCGCAGAGCAGGAGACCGCCGATGCGCGTGTAGGCTTGACGGTTATAAAGGAAAACACAGACAATGGCGGCCACCAGGGCAGCGGCGCCCAGGTATGGTTCGACCTCGAGCCAGCTGAATCCCTTTTTCCCTTCGGACATTTTTGATCCACCCGTTGATCCCGCAGACAGGTGTTCCAGTTCCCAATACAGGTACTTAAGGCCGAGAAACGCTCCGATCAAAAGCCCGAACATCATGGCTATGCCGCTGAAGGAAAGGGCACTGACCGCGGAATAGAACCCTCCGATGTTGCAACCCCCCGCCATGGAAGATCCCACTCCCATGAAAATTCCTCCCACGCCTCCTTTGGCGAGCTCCAGGGGAGGGGCCATTCGAATGGAAAACTGTTTGGACAGGAGGGATGCTCCGAACGCACCCCAAAGCAAACCGAGGGTGAGTATGGAATTGGTAGAGAGCACCGGGGAGAGCACAGGATGATGGTAGACGCCCACGCTGGAAAAGAACCAGTCGCCCCAGTTCCGCAGCCCCCCTGCAACCCCCCACGGCCGTGCCCAGGCAAAGGTCACCACACTCATGATCCCGATCAAGACCCCCCCGATCCACATGGGCCAGTTTTCAAAAAAGATCCGGGAGTAACCACGGGCCAGGATACCAGTCAACACACTCGATTCTTTGTTTTCACTCATGACGGCCTCTCAAAAAAGCTTAACATCCTTCGTCTTCGATAATCTTGAATCCACTATCCTTTCCCTGGGGTTTTGCCTTAGCAGGGGGTGGTGGAGATGGTGGTTGCACGATTGCCTTCTCCGATTCCTGTCTTTTGGACACATCGGGCATGACAAGCCCGGCATTTTTTTCCACCTTTTCCGCCAGGGCGAAGATCACGGCCTGATCATAGTAGCGCCATGCTGCCGGGGAACCGGGATCGGCTTGAACTGCTTTGCGGAAATACTCCTTGGCATCAAGATACTTGCCCCTGGAATACGCCTCCTTGCCAAAACGGAGCATCTTGGCACACAAGGCCTTGTCAGGGACGAACCTGGCTCGCTCCTGAGCCATGGTCGGTCCAGGGACGCCAATCATCAAGGTCAGGAAAAGTGCCGTGCACAGGGCTAAAGACGTTGTTCTTGCCATTGTTTAACTCCTTGCATAGAGATTAGGAACGACGAATGAGACGAAGCCTAGAAAAATTACCAAAGGTTCCGATGTGTGTCAATAAACAATTTGAATAAACGAGTGAGTGAAAATCGTGGGAGCGGGCTTTTGGGTTTCTTTCTGATGCAGGAAATGCTAGCGTTGAACGTGAGAGTTCCGAGCCATGTTCTGCATCGGGGAAGGTTTTCCCCCAGCACGAATGGAAAGGAAAGAAGTGGAGAAAAAGAAACGGAGGAATGCCATGCCGGAAAAAATGGGGAAAAGACTCACCACGATCCTCCAGGCCATGGAGGACGGTATCTATATTATCAGCGAGGATTTCGTCCTTGAATTCATGAACAAGAGCATGGTCAGGGATTTCGGGGAGGGGCTCGGAAAGAAATGCCATCAGGTTATAAACCAGTTGGATGAGGTCTGTCCATGGTGCAGGGCCAAAGAGGTATTTTCCGGGGAGACGGTGCGGTGGGAGCATCACGCAGCCGGAGTGGGAAAAACCTATGACCTGACAGAACTGCCATTGCGGCATGAGGACGGGAGCGTCTCGAAGCTCACCATTTGTCGTGATATCACCCGAAGGAAATCGAGAGAGGACCGGATAAGGGCTACCGAAGAAGACTATCAGCGCCTCTTCGAACATGTGGGCTGCGGCGTCTATATCAGCAGCAAAGAGGGGAAATTCCTGGATGCCAACCAGGCCGTTCTCGATATGCTTGGCTATAAGAGCAAGGATGAATTCCTGGAGATGGATATTACCAGGGACCTCTACCTGCGGCCCGAAGACCGACGGAGTTTTCAGGAAATGATCGAACGGGACGGACAAGTGATCGATTACGAGGTGGATTTCAAGCGCCGGGATGGAAGCCCTATTGCAGTTTTGCTCACCAGCCACGTCCGCTATGATCAGTATGGAGAAGTCCTTGGATACGAGGGGATAATCGTTGATCAGACGCACCGAAAAGAAATGGAGCAGAAACTCAGGGAGGCACACGATTTTCTGAACAAGTTCATCAGGAATTCTCCCAATGCCATTATCGCCACTGATCTGAGAGGGGACATCATCATATGGAATCCCGGCGCTGAGGAGACCCTGGGGTACACTGCTGAAAAGGTCATCGGGAAGATGAATATCAAACAGATTTATCCGGAGGGCGTGGCAAGGAAGGTTATGAAAAAGTTGCGCGGCCCGGAATACGGCGGAAAAGGAAAACTGAAGTCATTCCCGATCGTTTTCGTGAGGCAGGACGGTGACATTGTTGAAGGAAGCCTCTCCGCATCCATCATTTACGATCAGAGTGGCAAAGAACTGGCTTCGGTAGGGATTTTTGTGGATCTCAGGGAGCGTTTGGCAATGGAGGAAAAGCTCCGCCAAACACAAGAACAATTGCTGCAATCGGAAAAACTTGCTGCCATGGGACGCCTCACTTCGCAGATCGCCCATGAACTCAACAACCCACTCTATGGCATTATGAACACCCTGGAACTTTTGAAAACCGAGATCTCTCCAGAGAGCAAGCGGCGGAAGATACTGGAAATGGCACTCTCCGAAACAGTAAGACTCTCAGAGCTGCTCAGAAAAATGCTCTCCTTTTCCAAGCCCGACGAGGAGGAAAAACAACCCACGGATGTTAATATCATCCTTGATGAGATTCTCCTGCTGCACGAGAAACAATTGAGGGAGCACAGTATTCGGATCAGCACAGTTTTTGAAGAAGACCTGCCGGAGGTTTTTGCTTCCAAGAACCAGTTGCGACAGGTTTTTCTGAACATGGTTTCAAATGCCAGAGATGCCATGCCTGAAGGTGGCACCCTGAACGTCTCCACACGCTGCGACGACGGGAGGATCCATATCGAGTTTTCCGATACCGGGATGGGCATTGAGAAAGGCCACCTTGACAAGATTTTTGATGCCTTCTTCACGACAAAGGCCAGCGTCAAAGGGGTGGGCCTAGGCCTGTCCGTCTGCTATGGGTTCATCAGGGATCATGGTGGTGATATACAGGTTCAAAGCGAAAAGGGATCGGGCACCACCTTTACGATTACCCTCCCGGCCTATCATCCCTCTGAGCCAGGATAAACTCGCTTTCTTTGCTCTCTTCATCACGAAAATTGCCCACGTCCCGCCTATAGGCCACTATAGGCAGGACTCCGCATTTACTTCGCAAAGCGGAGTCCTGCGGTTTCCCCCATACATAAGTCACGAAAAGAGGAAACCCTCTAGACAGTCAGAGGAAAAAAGATTCCCGTCCGTCGATCGGCTAATCCGTTTGCAATATGATTACAGTAATTATTGTTTTTATAGAAATTATTAATTACTGAAAAAGATGAGCGAATCAACTTAATAACGCGCGGGTATCCCTTACGAGATAAACCTTGCATTGAATATCCATTTCTATTCGCAACGTGGACGTTGCTCCTATCCATCGTTTGGCGGCTAGCCTTTTTGTGGGAGACCTCCCGGTCGCGAACATGTGTTGCATGTGCCGCCTTGTTTGTTGGTCTTATACAGCTGGTCAGTATTTTTCTATTGACAAACTATAAAAACTATAATAAAGATAAAAGCAATACATTCCCAGGAATCAGGAGGCATTTGCCAATGGATGATATATTGACTGTTTACAAGGCAAGCCAGTATTGCCGCGTATCACCCAAGACAATCATTAACTGGATAGAAGCGGGGCATATACAGGCCTACAAGACGGTCGGAGGGCATCGGCGAATAAAGCGTGAAGATCTCGAGGCGTTTATGAGAAAGCAGGGGATTCCCGTGCCTGAAGAAGAGCAGGGGAACGGGAAAAAGAGAATCCTGGTGGTGGATGATGATCCCATCATTGTGGAAACCATTGTGCAGGCCCTGGAGGAGGAAGAATTCGATTATGAGGTGATTTCCGCTTCTGATGGTTTTGAAGCAGGATTGCAGGTGAACCATTTCAAGCCCCATCTCCTGATCCTGGATATCATGATGCCCGACATAAAGGGCTATGATGTATGCAAAAAGATCAAGGAAACGGAAGAAACAAAAGATACGAAGATTATTGTGCTTTCTGCTTATTTGGATGAAGAAAAGTTCAAGAAAATGAAGGAGTATGGGGCGGATCTCTGCTTCTCGAAGCCTCTTCCTCTTCCCCAACTGAGGCAGGAAGTGGCCAGATTGTTGGGCCTTTCGACCTAAAGCAGCATAGCCACAAAGAGCAACGGAGAGGACCCATGAAACTGAAAGAATCCCTTGAAAAGAAAAAGTTCGTTGTCACCTCAGAAGTACAGGGAGCAGTGGATGAGAGCCCTGACCAGCTCGTCAAGAGCCTGGAACTGGTGAGAGGACGCGTAGATGGGGTTACGGTGCCGGAAGTTGAAATAGAAGGAGTTGTGGGCGATAGCATCAAAGCCTGCGAGGTGCTTAATAAGAATCGCTTTGAGGCTATTTACCAGACCACCACGCGTGACAAGAACCGTATCCAGCTTCAGAAGGATCTCTTGCAGGCCCATGCATCAGGGGTGGAAAACCTGCTTGTATTTACGGAGGATTATCGTATCACCGGAGACAGTCTCCAGGAGATGATGTTTTTCCATGTGGACGCGGGAAAACTTGAATCAGTTCTCGAACACATGCGGGAAGGAAGGACGGTGGACGGCGGAGAGCTGGGGAAAGGTGCTGATTTTGTGGTGGGAAGCGGGGTGGAATCCGGTTGGGGAAAGAATGTTCCGGACCTGGAGATGAAAGAGATGGAGGCTATGGCCAAGATTGGCGCCGGGTATTTTCTATCCACCCCGGTATTTGACGTGGATCGATTTGAGAAATTTCTGAAGCAGGTCAATACGTTCGGAATACCGGTGATTGCCGAGGTGATGATACTGAGGACCGCTGGCATGGCAAGCTTTCTGAACCGGCATATTAAGTCGGGGATGGTGCCGGAGTGGGTGATCAAAAAGCTTGCGAAGGCAATAGACAAGGAGCAGGCCAGTATTGAGGTCTTCGCGGATACGGTAAAGGGCCTGAAAGATCTGTGCCAGGGAGTTCATATCATCACCATTGGAGGAGAAGAAAAACTCCGCTACTACCTTGATGCTGCAAAACTGAAGTAGTCGGACATGAAGGAAGGGGAGGCAGGTCTTGGGGACAGTCACGCTCACCATAGATGATAAGGCCATCAATTGCCCGTCAGGAACAAGCATCCTCCAGGCTGCGCGGCAGGAAGGCATCAGGATCCCCACGCTCTGCGACCACCCGGCGCTGGAGCCGTTCGGCGCCTGTCGGCTTTGTCTCGTTGAGGAGAAAAACGGCCGCCTGATGGCGGCATGCGTCACGCCGGTGGCCCAGGGACAGGTTCTCCGGACCGACTCAAACCGTGTCCTTGAACATCGCAGAAATATTGTACGCCTCCTGATGGCCGAACACCCCGAGTCATGCCTGGTCTGCAACAAGGGGAACCGTTGTGAGTTGAGGGGTATTGCCGCTGAACTCGGGATCGGGGAGACAGATCTCTACCCCATGCCCCATCCCCGGACGCTGGAGCAGGCCAACCCATTCATTGTCAGAGATCTCAGCAAATGCGTGCTGTGTGGAAAATGTATCCGGGCCGACCATGAACTGGTGGTGGTGGGTGCTATTGACTACAACCGCCGCGGTTTTCTGTCCAGACCGGAAACCGTCCACCAAAAACCCCTTGAAGAATCGACCTGCACGTTTTGCGGCACGTGCGTGTCCATGTGCCCGACCGGTGCGCTGTCCGTAAAAAACGCGCACTACGTGGGAACACCGGAAAGAGAAGCGGCTTCTGTGTGCGGGTTTTGCGGTATTGGGTGCTCCCTTTTGCTGGGCGTTGCCGGGAATCGGGTCATAGAGATCAATCCTGGTGTTGAGCCCGATACGGTCAATGGCCCCACTCTTTGCATCAGGGGACACTTCGCCCATGATTTCCTACAAGCTGAAGACCGTCTGAAGGTTCCATTAATGCGGGGAAATGGAGATTTTGTTCAAGCATCGTGGGATGATGCCCTGTCGACAGTCGGGGAAAGGCTCTGGGGGATCAGGGAAAAATACGGGCCCCAGAGTATTGGTTTCCTGGGGTCGTCAAAGTGTTCAAATGAGGAAAACTATCTTTTTCAGAAGCTGGCCCGGGGTGTTTTCGGCACCAATAACCTGGACAGCGGAGCCTTTTTTTCCGCACGTGGAACCTTGAGCGCCATCAGAGACTCTCACATATACCGGTGGGGAGCTACGCCTCTGAAAAACCTGGAGGAGGCAGAACTGGTCTTTGTGCTGGGTATTGATCCGTCCCACTCATCGCCGGTGTTGGCATACCATCTGAAAAGGGCTGCCAGGAAAGGAGTTCCCCTGGTGTTGATTGATCCCCGGAAAACTGAGTTGGCCCGGTTCGCGCACAGCTGGCTTTCGCTGACGCCGGGGACGGACGCAATGCTCCTGAGCGGAATTGCTGCTCTGATCGCCGAACAAAAGAACCGCCAGGGGCACCTGGATGGTGCGTTTGCCAAAGGATTTGACCAGTACCAAGAACAGCTGAGAGCCCTTGAACTGAATAAAATCTGCCAAGAGACTGGCGTGAATGAAAATGTTCTGGGAGAGGTGGCAAGCCTGCTGAGCGACAGGAGGCCGGCCTTTGTGATTGGGCGCGGCATCCTTCACCAGGGTGTTTTTCGGGAAACGTTAAAAACGATCTTCAACCTGGCCCTCCTCACGGGAAGCACAGGAACAAGGGAGCCGTGGCTCTACGTGCCCACCTACGAAAACAACGAGGCAGGGGCATGGGACATGGGTGTTTCACCCAATACTCTTGCCGGAGGGAACCCCCTGAGCCGGAAGCAGGTCCGGAAACAGTGGGAAAGGGCATGGGGTGTCATGGTCTCTCCGGACCCCGGCCTTAACGTGATTCGCATGATCCATGAGGCGGAAAAGGGCAATCTCAAAGCCCTTTATGTGATGGGGGAAAATCCTCTTCGAAGTTTGCCCCAGCACGAATATGTCGCCCGTGCCCTTGAAAATCTGGAATTCCTGGTGGTTCAGGACATCGTGGAGAGCGAAACAACGAGGCTCGCAGATGTGATCCTGCCGGGCGCTGCGTTTTCTGAAAAGGACGGTTCTTTCACCAACATGGAAGGAAGGATCCAGCGCTTTGAAGCCGCGGTATCACCCCCGGGCGAAGCAAGAGCTGATTGGGATATCCTGGACCTCCTGCTCAAGAAAATGGATAAAGTTTCCTTCAGCGGTTCCCTTGAAAAAGTCAGGAGGGAAATAGGCAAACTGGTCCCGGGATACGGGGATATTTCTTCATCAACACCTGGCGGATGGATTCGAGCGGATAAACCTGAAAATGAAAAAATGACCTTTTTTCCGGCCCCCGAACCAACAAATCCGGAGCAGGACGAGGGGTTTCCTCTCATGGTGATTCTGCGGTCTTTTCGTGCGCATCTGGGCAGCGGTACCCGGACGAGTCGCTCAGAGCGGATCCAGGACAGCGGATGGAAAGGAGAGGTGGAAATCTCCCTGGAGGATGCCCACAAGCTGGGTATCCAGAAAGGAGACAGAATCAGGGTGGAATCACCCCACGGAACCATTGAGCGGGCGGTAAAGATCGAAAAAGGGCTTTCCCCGGGCCTCGTTGCCGTGCCAAGGGGTTTCGCGCAAAATGATGCAATGAATCTGGTCCCTTTCAGAGACAGAGGGGAGTCCGATTTTACAGGATGGATCACCGCTCCTGCAAGAGTAACAGTCGTTACTCAGGTTGATAGGCTGAAGGCGATTAGAAAAAAATAGATCGGCTGTATATGAAGAGGAACAGGGGATGAAAGAAAAAGACATAGACCTGGGTCAGTTGGATGCTCTCATCCGGGAATTCCAGGGGAAAAAATGGGGTTTGATTCCCTTGCTCCAGAAGGTGCAGGAAACACTCGGGTATGTGCCGCCCGTAGCCATAGAGCCCATTGCGGAGGCACTGGATCTTTTTCCGTCCCAGGTCCAGGGGGTGGTCACTTTTTACGCGGGATTCAGCCTGGAACCAAAAGGGAAATATGTGGTGCGAGTCTGCCGGGGGACCGCGTGCCACGTCAGGGGCGGCAGGAGCATCCTCAGATTGATGAGAAAAGAGTTGGGGCTCGAAGAGGGAGAGACGAGCGAGGACTACCGGTTCACCCTTGAGACCGTGGCGTGCCTGGGGGCGTGTTTTCTTGCGCCTACCATGATGGTCAACCAGACCTATTTTGGAAAACTTTCTCCAGCCAAGGTGACGAGCGTGCTGGACCAGTACCGGAAAGACTAATGGAAAAACTGAATTCCATAGGGCGGCTCGAATGGTTCCGGAACAAGATCAGGGCCGGACAGGAAAAAGGGAAAGCCATAGTTCATGTGTGCATGACGGGATGCCGAGCCTACGGCTCCGCAGATGTGCTGGCAGCACTTCAGGAGGAAGTGAAAAAGCAGGGCCTTTCCAGAGAGGTTGAGATCCGGTCTACAGGCTGTCATGGTTTTTGTGCAAAAGCCCCGGTCATTGCCATTGAGCCCCTGGGGATTCAATACCAAGAAGTTTCTCCTGAAGATGCATCTGAAATTGTAGGAGCGACCCTGAAGAATGACCGTCTTGTGGACAGGCTTGCTTACCGGGATCCGGAGACGGGGAGACCCATTTACTATCGAAACCAGATTCCGTTTTATGAAAAACAGGAAAGGCGCGTTCTGGCGCGATGCGGGAGGATAGATCCCACCAGGATCGAAGACTATGTGGCGGAAGGGGGTTATGAGGCCCTGGTGAAGGCCGTTTCAAGCATGACGCCGGAACAGGTGATCGAGGAGGTCAAAAGGGCCAAATTGCGCGGGCGGGGCGGTGCTGGGTTTCCCACCGGCGTAAAATGGGAATTCGCCAGGCGGGCCAAAGGTGTTCCGAAGTACGTTATCTGCAATGCGGATGAAGGGGATCCAGGCGCGTTCATGGACCGGGCAATGCTGGAGGGAGACCCTCACGCCGTGCTGGAAGGGATGCTCATCGGTGCCTACGCCATGGGCGCTGAATACGGGTTTGTATACGTCCGGGAAGAGTATCCGATCGCCGTGAATCATCTCCATATTGCCTTGGAGCAGATGCGTTCCCTTGGTCTTCTGGGAGAAAATATTCTGGGGATGGGCTTCAACTTTGAACTCGCTTTGAAGATGGGGGCAGGTGCATTCGTGTGCGGTGAAGAGACCGCCCTCATGGCTTCAATTGAGGGAAGAAGAGGAATGCCGAGAGCCAGGCCGCCGTTTCCGGCCGAGTCCGGATTGGACGGAAAGCCTACGAACATCAATAACGTAGAAACTTGGGCGAATGTGCCGTTGATTATCATAAAAGGGGCAGACTGGTACGGCCAGGTGGGGACGGAAAACAGCAGGGGAACCAAAATTTTTTCCCTGGCAGGCAAGGTGAATAATACCGGACTGGTGGAAGTCCCTATCGGGGTTCCCATAAAGGAGGTGGTTTTTGACATCGGCGGTGGCATCCCGAAAGGACGCCAGTTCAAGGCAGTTCAAATGGGTGGTCCCTCAGGAGGGTGCGTTCCGCCACAGTATCTCAATCTTCCCATTGATTACGATACGCTGCAGCGCATCGGTGCGATTATGGGATCAGGCGGCATGGTCGTCATGGACGAAAACAACTGCATGGTGGAAATCGCCCGCTTTTTCCTGAGTTTTACCCAATCCGAGTCGTGCGGGAAGTGCGCGCCCTGCCGTCTCGGGACGACCCAGTTGCTGGAGATCCTGACCCGCATCACCCGCGGAGAAGGAAGGATAGAGGATATTGAAACCATTCGCGGGCTGGGAGAGACCATTACCCAGGCGTCGCTCTGCGGTCTCGGGCAGACCTGCGCGAAACCAGCACTCTCCACCCTGCGGTATTTCAGCAAAGAATACGAAGACCATATCCTTGAGCATCGGTGCGCGGGCGCTACCTGCGACGCCATGGTTATTTCCGCATGCCAGCATGCCTGTCCCGCGGGCATTGATGTCCCCAACTATGTGGCGGCCATTGCCGAAGGAAAATATGAAAAGGCCGTGGAAATCATTCGGGAGCGGAATCCTTTCCCGGCGGTCTGCGGGCGAATCTGTATCCATCCGTGCGAGTTCAAGTGCCGGAGAGGGGAGCTTGATGAGCCGGTAGCCATCCGTTCCCTGAAGCGATTTGCGTCGGACTGGTATTTTCAGCATGTGGGGACAAGGAGAGAGCCGTACCCGGTGACCAGGGAAGACAACGTAGCGGTTGTAGGCGCAGGCCCGGCAGGGCTTACTTGCGCCTATTTCCTGGCCAGGATGGGATACGGTGTGACCGTGTTCGAGGGCCAGCCGGTAGCCGGGGGCATGCTGGGCATCACGGTTCCCGAGTTCCGCCTCCCGCGGCAGGTGATCCAGGAAGAAATTGATTACATTGAGAGCTGTGGTGTGCATATCCAATACAACACGCCCATTGACGCCAGGCACACCGTGGATGATCTCATGGGTGAGGGATATCGCGCGGTGTTTATCGCCGCGGGAGCCCAGGCAAGCAAACGGATAGGGATACCGGGAGAAGAGGAGGGGCTTGAAGGTCTCCACTACGGCCTTCCTTTCCTCACGGCAGTAAAAACCGGCGAAAAAATTCCTTTGAAGGGAAGGGTACTGGTGGTGGGCGGGGGCAACGTGGCCATTGACGTGGCCAGAACCGCCCTGCGGGTCGGGGCCGATGATGTGCAGCTGTTCTGCCTGGAAACGCGGGATGAGATGCCTGCCTGGAAAAAGGAAATAGAGGAAGCGGTTGAGGAAGGGATTGTGATCAATCCTTCCTGGGGACCCAGAGAGATTATGCATGACGGAAATAGGGTGACAGGCATCCGGTTCGTGCGGTGCGTATCGGTATTTGATATGGAAGGAAATTTTAGCCCCACTTTTGATGAAGACGCTGTCCAGACGGTGGAAGCGGATTATGCCATCATTTCCATCGGCCAGGCCCCGGACATGTCTTTTCTCTCGGAAGACAGCCGGCTGGAACGGGCCCTGTGGGGAGCACTTATCGTTGATGAAAAGACCCTTTCCACCAATATTCCGGGTATCTTTGCAGGCGGAGATTTCACCACCGGGCCCACCTATGTCATCAGGGCCATCGCATCGGGGAGACGTGCGGCGATTTCCATTGACCGGTACCTGCGGGGCGAGAAAGGCAGCTTTACCATCCTTGATGAGAAGACCCGGCTCGCGGAAGAGACAAGGCTTGCCCTGGATGAGGATACCGGAGAGGAGAGGCCGCGGGTGGCTGTCGAGGTGGCAAACCCCGAGGAACGGACAAGGGATTTCCGGGAAGTGGAAAAGGGTTTCACTGAAGCCCAGGCACGGTTTGAAGCCACCAGATGCCTGCGGTGTGACCTGGAAGAAGACGGGGGAGAGGAATGATCAGATCCATTACGCGAAAAAAGCCCGAAGAGGAAATCGACCGGCTCCTATCGGGACTGGGAAGGATCTTCGTGATCGGTTGCGGGACCTGTGTCACCCTGACGCACACGGGTGGCGCGCCTGAGGTTGAAGCGATGAAAGAGCAGCTCACGGGGAAAGGAAAACTGATCACCGGGAGTACGGTCCTACCCGTTGCCTGTGACAACCTGACCGGAGAGGCCCTGAAAGAATTCGGGCACCAGATGCACCAGGCCGACGCGCTTCTGGTCATGACCTGCGCCTTTGGAGTTCAAACAGTGGCTAGGCAGATGAAAGCGATGGTCGTCCCGGCTCTGGACACCCTCTTTATCGGGAAGGAGACGGGGCCCGGACTGTTTGATGAAGTGTGCACCCAGTGCGGAACCTGTATTATCGGCGAGACAGGCGGGATCTGCCCGGTGACCAACTGCCACAAGGGACTTGTCAACGGGCCGTGCGGTGGCACCAATAACGGGAAGTGTGAGATTGACTCGGAAAAGGATTGTGCCTGGACCTTGATCTATAATCGACTCAAGGAACTAGGACGGCTGGATTCCATGCGGGTCCTCCAGAAACCAAGGAACCACCAAGGGGAACCCACCCCTGGAAAATACAGGCTTGGGTAATGCTTTTGGGGTGGCAGGATTTTTTTTGGGACCTTGTTTAATGCCAAATGACAAAATCCAAATGTCAAATCAATTTCAAATGCCAAAGCGCAAAGCGTGAAAGGCTAGACAGCTTGGCAGCTAGGCTGCTGGGCCGCAAAACTGCATAAACAAATACCAGCCCGGGAGGCTCGGAATCGAAGAAAAATGGGCCTATCCCATACGCCAGATAGGCGGCACATATTTTGTCATTAAGACATTGGGATTTTGGAATTTGACATTAGAGCATTTTATTTGGTCATTCACGTCTGATCCGCCTCCTGCGGATTTGTCCGGTGCGTGTGACGTGAATTATTGCATGACGAGGTGAGAGATATGGCTTCTCGTTTCAAGGATGCCCTGGAATCAGGGAAATTTGTGGTAACCTCGGAGGTGGCTCCCCCAAAAGGCACCAACCTGGAAAAGATGGAGCACCACGTGGAGCTCTTGAAAGAGAAAGTGGATGCCATGAACGTGACGGACCATCAGAGTTCCGTGATGCGATTTCCATCACTCGGCGGTGCGCTCCTGGTGAAAGAAATGGGCGGTGAACCGATCCTGCAGATGACCTGTCGCGATCGGAACCGACTCGCTTTGCAGGCCGATCTTCTTTTCGCCTCCAGCCGCGGCATTAACAACGTATTGTGCCTCACGGGCGACTCGGTAATTCTCGGGGATCACAAGGAGGCAAAAAGCGTTTTTGATCTGGATTCCAGTCAATTGCTCGCGGCGGTAAGACAACTTGAAAAAGGCCATGACCTTGGAGGGAGCGATCTTGACGGGGCCGTTTCATTCTGCGCGGGCGCCATTGTAACGCCGGAGGCCAACCCCCTGGAGCCGCAACTCATCAAGTTTGAAAAAAAGGTGGAGGCGGGAGCAGAGTTTATCCAGACCCAGGCGGTGTATGACCTAGATCATTTTAATGAGTTTATGGCGTATGCCAGGCAGTTCCCGGTGAAAGTCCTCGCAGGGGTCATCCTTCTGACCTCGGCTCCCATGGCGCGTTTCATGAATAAGAATGTCGCGGGGGTCACCGTCCCGAAAAGCCTCATTGATGAAATGGCGGCGGCGCCGAAAGGCCGGGCCGTTGATACGGGAATCACGATCGCCGGGCGCATGATCAAAAGGATCCGCGACGAGAAAATGTGTGATGGTGTTCATATTATGGCCATCGGACGGGAAGAACTGGTGCCTGCTATCATGGAAGCCGGTGGCCTCCTCTAGTGAGCCCGAACTACTTCAGTGGGACGGCGACCAGTTTCCAGATCTCCCGCTGGTCACTCGGGCGGGTAACCCGTTTTTCGGTAACCATTGATCCGGTGAAATTTCTCATGAGTTCGGTGCTGGTGTGGGGAGCTTTGATTACGGTGTGAGCGTAAATCGTGCGGTGCACTTTCACAACGGGGTATCCCCCGCTCGACTGTGACCATTCGTAGATTCCCTCGATGTCTTCATCCATCGTGTTGCGTTCGGATTTGAGTTCTTCAACTTTTTCCTGCAGTTCCTTGATTTTTGCTTCTACCCGTTCAACCATCCCGCGGTCCTGGGCCTGTGCTAATTCAGTAATCTTCTTGGGGATCTCCTTTGAGAGCGGCTGGAGCTTCTCAATGACATGTTCCAGCTTTTTTCTCTTTGCCCTCTTTTTTTTCTTCAGCTCCTTGAGGTATTCGATTTTGGCACTAGCCCCCTCATCTAATCCCACGCCCAGGAAGCATGGCCTGGATTCATCCGAACCAATCTGTTCGGCCTCAATACCCGCTTTGGCAGAAATTCTCGAGTTAAAGATTTTTCCCACTTGCACAAGGAAGGCTCCACTGGTTGTAATATCGGAGTCGATTACCTCCTTTTCCACTGCTATGTCACCAAGGAGTTGAATTCTTGCCTGGTGGATAAAGCGGGCCTTCAAGTTCCCGTCCCCGCGAATGGTCGCGCCGATAATCCCACCCGAGACCATAATATCCCCGGAGACGGTGATGTCCGACCGCAGGATTTCGCCAGCGGTGAGCCTGCCTGCCTGCACCCTGAAACCGTCTTGAACACTCCCCGTGACGTCAACATCTCCATCGAATTGGACATGCCCGGATTTCAGGCCCACGTCTCCTGAGATCAGAAGCCTTGGAAATACTGACAGCTTTCCATCATGGGAGAGGGTTGGTTCGCCGTCCTGCGTGGCATGGGCTCTGAGGCCGTCTTGGGTCTTCAATGCCCCTTTTCCGCACCTGATCTTTGCGTCTTTGGGTTGGGAAGGCCGGATCTCCACTCCGAACACATCCGTCCCCGGCTTTCCGGCGGTAGCAGGCTCCTTTCGGGCGAGTAATGTTCCTTTCTTTACCTGGGGGATTTCTCCCCGGTCGCGGTAATCGATGGTTCCGCCATGACGCAGGGTCCCTATTTTCAAAGGATCTGTATCGAAGTAATAAGTAATATAGGCGTCCTCTCCCGGCGCAGGGCTCTCCCCCTGCGCAACCTCAAGCCCGTCGGTTTTTACGGAAGGATCCGCGAGGTACTTTTCGACGACTTCATCAGGGACAATTCCATGGCGAATGCCTTTGGACACCAGGAGTTCCTTGATTTTCTGCACTGTTCGGGCAGCCTCGGGGGCTTCCCTGAGCTGCAGAAAGGCCGTCAGGTTATCTTCCGAAACAGTGATCTCGATTCCGCCCATGGCAACACCTTGTTCCATTACTACTATTTTTCCTTTTGAGCGAGGTCCACGCGATTGTGGAATCACCAATAAGCGGAATTACGCGTGGCATTCAAAAGGTGTTCTATCTTTCTATTCGGTAACTTGAGGAAAAAACTTAAGAAATCCGGGTTAGTTTTTCTTGATGACCGTAGGCACTTCAAAACGTTTCTGGATGGCCCGGACAGCCTCGTTGATTTGTTTTGAAGGAACAACGCCCGACATGGAAGCGATTGAACAGCTCAGGGCGAGGAGTTCGACGCCTTCTTCGTGAAGTGCACCGAAGAGCTCATACGCCAATCCATACCGGTCACCAAAGTGGGGTCCGTTCATTGAAAAGAGGGCGACGGAAGGGGACTTGATCACCGTTGCATCGGGGAGCCATCTCCTGGTCGATGCTGCAAGATCGGTTTGGAGATCCTGATGGATGCAGAAAAGCAGCCGTGCCTCGTTTTCGATTCTCGGGGGCGAGGTGATGAGGAAGCTGAGGTAAAATCCCGTTTCTGCAAGATCTTCAAAAACAAGGCCCATGGCCCCGTAATAGGATTGTTGAAAAATAACCTGGCAGAGCGTCAGGTTGTCCTGCCACTCGAGGCAATAAACCCTGGGCTTCATCTCCTGGTAGGAGGCTACAATCTCTTTGTGGAGTTCTTCTTTCCCTTTCTGGGCGAGTTTCCAGTCGGCGGGGGTCCGGTAGGCGCCAAACTGGAAGGGCTCGAAGAGGGCACCCGCCGCCTTATTCAGAGCTGATTCTTTGAGTACCGCAGATATGGCTGATTGGGAATGGGCGAGCGCATAAAAGGAAATGTTTTTTTCGCCAAAGGCCTGAAGCAAGGCCGCGGCGATGTGGGGATCGTTTCGATGGGGAAAAAGAGACAGAATAGCCCCTTTTTCACTTTCCGGATTCTGTTGGCCCGGGAAGTTGTTGAGTATGCCGGCAGTTTCGTGGGTTTTACCGGCCTCCACGGTCATGTGAAGACCCATGGACTTTTCCTGATTGTCGCAGATCAGGAAAGGAATATTTATTTTCCTTTCCGCAAGGTTGTGCAGCAATTCCACGAGACGGCGATCATTTCCCTTGGGAAAGATAAGGGAGATCTCACCCATCTCCTTGAGGACCTTGAAGCCACCGAGTCTTTTGGACGCATCCGGCAAGGCTGATCTCCCTCACGTCGTCAGGAAGCTGCACAACGCAGGAAGCAGCCTACAGCAGACCACTTACCACATTCCATAAACCTTCAGTGTCGATGGGTTTGGAAACGTAATCATCCGCTTCGGTGGACATCCCGTCCGCGTGCGTATATTTCGTGGTGGGAACGGCCTCTCCGACGGCCGTGAGGAGGACCACCGGAATCTCCCGGGTTTCCTCCTTGGCCTTCAATTCGGCGCAGAGCACATACCCGTCTTTCCGGGGCATCATGACATCAAGGATAACGAGGTCAGGGCGACGCTCCTTGATGGATTCCTCCCCTTCAACACCGTCATAGGCGCGGCCCACCTCACATCCTTTGCTTTCCAGCATCATCGCAACAGTTTCCACCAAATCCGGATCATCATCTACTACCAGGATATACGGGTTTGACATAGCACCCTCCCTTCTCTTTGCTTATTGTAATTCTTTTCCGATGTGTATTGCAACGTAATAGCTCATCACTCTCCAACAGCAGGTCTCGGATACAATCCCCCTTGCTCGACAATTTCAGGCACCTTTTCCTCCCATTCAATGGCCATGATGTGGAACCCCTTGACTCCCTCCACCTCCTTGAGCCGTTGAATGGATTCCACACAGATCTTGATCCCTTCCTCGGCCTGCTTCTCCTTTGGAACGCCGCTGATCCTTTTCACTACTTCGTCCGGGACATCCATGCCAGGGACCCGGTTTTTCATGTACTTGGCCATGCCGGCAGACTTGAGCGGGGTAAGCCCGGCAAGGATAGCGACCTTGTCCAGGAGTCCCCTGTCTCCGGCCTGCTTCAGCCAGAGCTCGAATTTATCCAGGTTGTATATACACTGGGTCTGGATGAATTCAGCACCGGCAGCGATTTTCTTGGCAAGGCGTGGAACCCGAATCTCGAAGGGGTCGGCAAATGGATTCGCGGCAGCCCCCACGAACATCCGCGGCGGGCGCTTGATTTCATCTCCTCCTAAGAATTTGCCTTGATCGCGCATCTGGCGAACGGTCTGGATCAACTGCATGGAGTCGATATCAAAGACGTTCTGCCCCCTGGAATTGTCCCCGAAGACCTGGTGATCTCCTGAAAGACACAGGATATTGTGAATGTCAAAGGAGGCGGCTCCCAGGATGTCGCTCTGGAGCGCGATCCGGTTCCGGTCCCTGACCACCATTTGGAGCACCGGTTCCAGGCCCATGAGCTTCAGGCGAATACAGGCCGCCAGGCTACAGAGCCTAGTGACGGAGGTCTGGTTGTCCGTGATGTTGATGGCGTCCACATGGTCTTTGATCATCTCGGCCTTCTTGGCAATGGCCTCCCCGTCACTTCCGCGTGGGGGACCGCATTCCGAGGTGACCGCCAGCTGTCCCGCGGCAAGAATCTTTTCCAGTTTGCTGGGTGTATTTGTATTCACAGCCGTGCTCATAGTTTTACGTCCTCCCTAACCACTTTTCTGGGCCCCCCGGCCCTGTCTGTTGACCAGTCCTTGATGGGGGTCAGCTTTTCATAGTCATCGAGCCTGTCCAGTTCCTTGAGCCTGTCCACGATCAACTGCCATGCACAGTCCAGATCGGGGTTAATCTCGCACTTGCCGCTGCTGGACCCGCCGCATGGGCCGTTCAGGAGCCGCTTGGCGCAGCGCGAAACAGGGCAGATGCCCCCGGTACTCGCGAGGATGCACTGACCACAGGCCTGGCACCGTTCGGTCCAGACTCCCCGTTCTTCCGTCACCCCGAGAAAGCAGGTGTTGACGCCGGGAAGGATCGGTTTGTTGAAGTATTTTTCCGCCATGAACTGCACGCCGACCCCGCAGGCCAGGGAGAGCACCGCGTCATACTGATCAATATTGTTTCTGATCTCTTCCAGGTATTCGTGGTCGCACTGGCGCTCCAGGGTGACTTCATCGATTTTCACGTCTTTCCCCTGGTTCATGAAGTACATGCGGAGTGCCGAGGCAAGGACACCAACCTCTTTCTTGCCGCCGGCCTCACATACTGTTACACATTCATTGCATCCCGCAATGAGAATGGAGGTGTAGTCCTTTACCTCTTCAATGATCTCTTCAATGGGTTTCTTATCCGCAACAATCATCTCCCATACCCTCTCTTTCTCTTATACTCAGGCTGCCTTTCTCCGCTTAGCCAATTTTAGGGGGTTTGGCCCCAGTTTCCGTATTCTTTCCGTCATTTCCACGGCGTACGCTGCGAACTTGGTACCTTCTCCTGAGGAAAGGTTATACATTTGCACGCGGTCTCCCCCGATGCCGATTGCCTCAAGAATCACCTGAGCCTGTTCCACCCGCTTCCTGGCCCGAAGGTTTCCCTGGTTGAAGCGACAATCTCCTTCCATACATCCCACGACATACACCCCGTCTGCTCCTTTTT
>Ga0307426_1000822_pt1 | contig 21106 bp, 19 predicted proteins | sample SalMarWE160340MG_FD_202165 | JGI IMG/M metagenome (GOLD analysis project Ga0307426, IMG submission 202165) | Salt marsh sediment microbial communities from the Plum Island Ecosystem LTER, Massachusetts, United States - WE1603-40 | ecosystem: Environmental > Aquatic > Marine > Intertidal zone >...
AGGTTGAATTTCTGGAGTGCGTTTATCGAAACGATTGAAGTCCCATATCGGTCAGCTAACTCTCGCACCTGTTCCGCTTCCATCCCGTCGGTGATTCTCCCGCCGGGAAGATCGTTCCGCAGCTCAACCATGGACAGCCCAAGCTCCGATGCCAGCGCCAGGAAACTTTGCAAATCGAGATTCGGATAGATAATACGATTCAGTGCTATTCGAGTTGGACCGAACATGGGTGGCTCCCTCCCTCCTGGTAGATTCCAAGCCTAATTACTACCCGGCTCGAAAGTCAAGACGACGGTGGGAGCAGATTTTCGGATGAGGCAACAGGGACGACGGGGAAAAGACAGCCCAAGGCATCGATGATTTGCCGAGGGCGATCCTCGGACGGATCGAGAAAAACGTCAGAAATTCTCTTGACAGGGCGTACAGCTAGCGTATGATTATAAGCGGATAAACAAAATATCAGCGGTTAATGCAAACGTTTGCAAACTGCTGGCAAAAAACACAACAAGGAGGTGTTATATGAAACGTTTGTTTCTGGTGTTGCTGCTCGTAGCAATTGCCGTGGCGGGATTCGGTACTCCTCAACACGAGGTTCTGCACATGTACACGGCCTTTGACACCGAAGAGGCCCAGTACTACATCGAGGCTTTCGAGGCGGAGACCGGGATCGTCGTCGAGTGGGTGCGCATGTCTTCCGGAGAGGTCCTGGCCAGAGTCGAGGCGGAGGCCAGCAATCCCCAGGCCAGTGTCTGGCACGCCGGGTCGAACACGTCCCACATCAACGCTGCCAGCAAAGGTCTGCTGGCGCCCTACCGCCCTAATACCGATTTCCAGCTCCAACCGCAGCTCCACGCCGACGATTGGGCCTGGACCGGCTTCTATACAGGGGCGATCGGCTTCATCAGCAACAAGGATTTCCTCAGCAAAAAAGGCGCAAAGGCTCCGACCTCCTGGACGGATCTGTTGAATCCGGCCTTCGCTAAAAACGTCGCCCTAGCCTACCCCTACACATCCGGCACGGCCTACACGACCTACGCCACCCTGGTGCAGATGCTGGGCGAGAAGGAAACCCTCGACTGGTGGGCAAAGTTTGACCAGCAGAGCGTCTTTCAATATACGAAATCCGGGACGGGCTGCATCCCCATGGTAGGTCTGGGAGAGGTTGGCGTTGGCATCGCCTTTTCCCACGATATCGTAGCCAAAGGGATAAACGCGGGCTACCCGGTGGTCATGACCTTCCCGAAAGAAGGAACGGGTTACGAGGTCGGCGGACTATCCCTGATCAAGGGCGGACCCGAACCGGAGTTGGGCAAGCAGTTCATCGACTGGTGTTATACCGTGAAAGCGCAGAACCTGTTCCAGAAGTACAGCCGGCTGCCGGTAAACCCCAAAGCCACGGTGGCTCCGGGAGCCGTAACCATGGATCAGGTCAAGCTGATCGACTACGATGCCATCTGGGCCGGGGAGAACAAGGATCGCTTGATCGAGGCCTGGAGGGATCGGATAGGAAAATAATCGGCGACAATAAAATCTGATAGAGATCCCTGCCCTTCACTCTTTGAGGGGCAGGGATTTTTCTCTATAATCCAATTGGAGGCAGCGAAAGAGAGAAGATGAACGTGTCCACGCGCCGCACCAGAGAGATCATCGCCAGTATGCGGATTATCTGGAAGGAGCCCCTGCTGCTGGTGGCAATCCTGGCGATCTTCTACTTCCTCATCCTCTTCGTGGCTTTTCCCATATTCCAGGTCTTTCGCTACAGCCTGGTGGTCGACAAGCAGTTCGATCCATCCAATTACGTGGCTGTTTTTTCGGCCCGCTACTATTACCAGCCGTTTCTAAACTCGATTCTGCTGGGGACTATTACCGCCACTACCGGTTCGATCATGGGCTTCGGCTTCGCCTACGCCTTGACCCGCACGGCTCTGCCCCTCAAGGGATTTTTCCGCCAGACCATCACCTTTCCCATCATCTCCCCGCCTTTCGTGGTTGCCCTTTCCGCAATCCTTCTATTCGGCCGTGCGGGGAGCCTTGCACCCATCCTGCAGCGGATCATCGGGGAATACTCGATCTACGGCCTCGGTGGACTGGTCTTTGTAGAAACGATCGCCTACGGTCCTACGGCCTTCCTGGTTCTTTACGGCGTGCTTCAGGCGATCGATCCCGCCCTTGAGGAGGCCTCCATGGATCTGGGCGCCTCCCGAGCAAGGGTTTTCACCACCGTAACCCTCCCCCTGGCCGTCCCCGGGATCGCCAGCGCCTGGCTTCTGGTGTTTATCCAGAGCATGGCGGATTTCGGCAACCCGATGATCATCTCCGGAGATTTCAGGGTGCTCTCGGTCCAGGCTTTCCTCCAGATCACGGGGATGTACGACCTGTCCCGGGGTGCCACCCTGGCGGTGCTGCTGTTCATCCCCACCACTGTGGCTTTTTTCCTTCAGAAGTACTGGGTTTCCCGGAAAAGCTACGTGACGGTGACGGGCAAACCCACTGCGGCGACGATCAAGCGCCTGGAGTGGTACATCAAAGTGCCGGTGTACACCCTCTGCATTGTCTTCACCGCTATGGTGTTTCTCCTCTATGGAACGATCATCTACGGTTCCTTCCAAAAACTCTGGGGTGTCGACCGTACCCTTACGTTGAACAACTACGTTCAGATGTTCCGCGTCGGTAAGGACTACATCATCGACTCTTTGAGTCTGTCCACACTGGCCACGCCGCTGACCGGTCTGCTGGGAATGTTCATTGCCTTTCTGGTAGTCCGAAAGCGCTTCATCGGGCGGGGGGTCATGGAGTTCACCTCCATGCTGACCTTCGCCGTGCCCGGAACCGTGGTCGGCATCGGCTATATCCTGGCCTTCAACCAGCGTTCTGCCCTGTTTCCCTTCATCCTCACGGGAACCGGCTGGATCATCGTGCTTTTGCTGATTTTCAGGAACATGCCGGTGGGTATCCGTTCAGGGATAGCCGCCCTGCAGCAGATCGACCCGGCGATCGAGGAGGCTTCCACGGACCTGGGCGCGGACAGCAGCACGACCTTTCGCAGGGTCACCCTGCCGATGATCGCGCCGGCCTTCTTTTCCGGCCTGGCCTTCGGCTTCGTAAAAGCTATGACCGCCATCAGCGCGGTAATCTTCGTGGTCTCGGGGAAGTGGAACTTGATCACCGTGGCCATCCTCGGTTTTGTGGACAACAGTCAGTACGCTCCGGCGGCGGCCATGAGTTTATTGCTGATCGTCATCGTCATGATCTCCCTGGGCATCATTCAACTGGTGGTGAACCGTATTGGACAGGGCGTACGCACCACCACCATAATCGGGTAAGGAGTCGGTATGAGGGAAGACTATCTGATCCTGAACGATCTGGTGAAAATTTTCGGCGGCGCGAGGGAATCCGTGGTTGCCGTGGATCATGTCAGCCTTCAGGTGCGGGAAGGCGAGCTGGTTACGCTGCTGGGACCTTCCGGTTGCGGCAAGACCACAACCCTGCGGATGATCGCCGGCTTCGAGTTTCCGACCTCGGGCGACATCCATCTGGACGGCGAAAGAATGAACAACGTTCCGCCCAACCGCCGGCCCACCACCATGGTTTTTCAGAACTACGCCCTGTTTCCCCACATGTCGGTTGCCCAAAATATCGCATACGGGTTGAAGATCCATCGGGTGGCGGGCAGACAAATCAAGGAACGGGTTGAAGAGGTGATGCGCCTGGTGGGCCTGAAGGGGATGGGCGGCCGTCCACCGGCACAACTGTCCGGAGGCCAGCAGCAACGGGTCAGCCTGGCACGCTCATTGATCATGGAACCGAAAGTGCTTCTGCTGGACGAGCCCCTTTCGAATCTCGATGCCAAGCTGCGGGAATCCACCCGTATCGAGATCCGCAAGCTCCAGCGCCGGGTCGGCATCACTTCGGTGTACGTAACCCACGACCAGGAGGAAGCCATGACCCTGTCAGACAGGGTCGTGATCATGAACGAAGGACGCATCCAGCAGATCGGCACACCCTCGGAGATCTACTCCCATCCGGCCAATCGTTTTGTTGCGGATTTCATAGGCAAAGCGAACTTTCTGGACGCCAGGATCGCCGCCGTCGACTCACCGACAGGCCTGACATTGGATGTCTACGGGACGGACCTGAAGGTGTCCGCCGCTACCGAGAGCCTGGCGGAGGGCATGAACGTGATCGTCGTGGTCCGACCCGAAAGCGTAGCCCTGGAATCCAAACCAGCTGGAGGGCTCACCGGAGTTATCCAGGAGTCGGTGTATTTGGGCTCCGAGACCGTGTACGAAGTTCAGCTGGAAGACAGGCTTATCACCGTGAAGGTCCCCAACCCTGAGGAACACACCCTCTTCGCGGTCGACCAGGAGGTGGCCGTCCTTCTCAAGGAGAAGAGCCTGCACATCCTCCCGGCGGAGGAGCCGGCGGGTTGAAACCGGTTATCTGCTTCGAGATGCTCTTCCCGGATCTGGATCCGGTGGAAAAGATCGGCGAAATTGCCGAACAAGGGTTCGAATTCGTCGAGTTCTGGGGTTGGAGAGACAAAGACATTCCGGCACTCACCGCAGTCTGTGGGCGAGTGGGAGTGCAGGTGGCAAATTTCAGCGGTCATCGCCGGGGGAGCCTGGTAGCTGAGCAGACCCATGACCTTTTTCTCGACGAATTGCAAGCGGCCGTTGCCACGGCCCGGATTCTGGAATGCGGCACCCTGATGCTGCTGAGCAATGAGCTTACCGAAAGCGGTGCGGTTGCCGACTCCTATCCCGGAATTCCCTCGGAACAAAAGTACAGGAATGTTCAAGAGGGTCTCAGGAAAGCTCTCGGGTTGTTACCCCGAGATCTCCGGCTGGTGCTCGAGCCGCTGAACACCCGCATCGACCATCCCGGCTATTGGCTCTCCGATTTGGACACGGCCGTACAGCTTGTTCGAGAAATCGGGGACAGCCGGCTGAAAGTGCTCTGCGATCTCTATCATTTGGGGGTAATGGGGGTCGATCTGAGGGATGCGCTGAAGCGGCATATCGAAGATATCGGTTATATCCATATCGCCGATATACCCGGTCGGCACGAGCCGGGAACCGGAAACATCGACTGGAAAGGGGTGCTCCGCTGGCTCCAGACTGCACAGTATGACGGTTTTGTTGGATTCGAGTACAGCCCTCTGGGCGATTCGATGGAATCGCTGCGACGAATCCGCGCCCTCTGGAGCGAAATTCTTCACTGATTTTGGAGCGCCCCGACAATGAAGAGCTACGATATTGCCTTCATCGGAAACTACACGAAGGACACGATCATCGATTCCCGTGGCGAGCGGGTGGTGGACGGCGGCGCCTTCAACTACGGCGCCAACGTGGCAGTCAGACTCGGGTTCAGGACCTGCGCCGTCACGAGGCTATCCGAACAGGATGGCCACGTAGTAGAGCGCCTGGAGAAACTCGGCGTGGATGTGTTCCCCGAGTACACCCCGGATTCGACCCGATTACGCCTGGTGTATCCCGGCGATAATCCCGACGAGCGCCGAATCTATGTAGATTCATCCGCGGGTTCTTTCCGGCCGGAGCAGGTGGCGGATCTAGACGTCAAAACTGCCGTGGTCGGCGCATCCTTTCGTGGAGAGGTCGGGCTGGAAGTACTGCGGATCCTGAGGGGCAGAAAGACGCAAATTGCCCTGGACGTCCAGGGATTCGTGCGATCGGTAAAAAATGGGCTGCTGGTTGCTGAACCGTGGCAGGAAAAAGAAGCAATCCTGACCCTTGTTCGATACCTGAAGGCGGACATCGCCGAGGCTGATATCCTGACCGGGACGAAGGATCTGCGCGGGGCGGCGCGGTTGCTCGCGGGCCTGGGTTCCAAAGAGATCGTCCTGACCCACAGAGACGGCGTTCTGGTCTACGACGGCCGCCGGTACTACGAGGCGGGTTTCTATCCGAGAAAGTTGATCGGACGCAGCGGTCGGGGTGACACCTGCATCGCCGCCTACGCCTGCCGCCGCCTGATGTCCGAACCGGAGGAGGCCGTGATCTGGGCTGCAGCGATCACGAGCCTCAAGATGGAGTCAAACGGTCCGTTCAGCTCCTCCCCTGAAGCTATCGAAGGTCTGATCCGCGAACGATTCACGGGAAGACCCTGATCATCTAACCGGGTCGGCACCCCGGGTCTCGCCACCATGGTAGGATCAAATGAAAACGAAACGGAAGATCAGGTAGGCGATGACCAGGGCGATCGATGGTGTCCCGATCCAGCCGAACAGGATCATGAGAAGCGTACGTATTTTGATAGTCTGCACTCCTTTGACTATCCCTATCCCCAGCACCGAACCGACAATCCCCTGGGAGGTGGAAACGGGCACCCCGATGATTGCGAAACCGTGGACGACCAGGGCCATGGAAAACACGGCGATAAAGGCACTGAAAGGATCGAGGCTGACCAGCTTCTTTCCCACGGTGATCATCACGTTCTTGCTGTAGGTCAGCGCACCCAGGGCTATGCTGACGCCTCCCAACAGCACAGCCTGAAATTCGGTGAGTTGTCCGGTCTGGGTATACAACCCGGTTACGTTGGCCACGTTGTTGGCGCCCAGGGCATAGGAGCCGTAGCAGCCGGCCACTATCAGACCCCACTTGAGAATCAGATCCCGGGTAAAGATATTGAAGCTAAGCAGGCGTAAAAACCGCCCGATCAGAGGATAGAGGACCAGGGTGGCTATGATCGTACCTACCGGCGTGGCAATCCAAGCGATCACAACCTTGGTCAATCCGCTGAGATTCACCTCACCTCGCAGGAGGCCGATGCCGATTATCGCCCCGACCATAGCCTGGGAAGTCGAGATCGGCAGTTTCAGGACACTCATCAGGGTAGCGGTCAGGGCTGCGGCCAGGGTGGCTGCAAAGGCGCTGTCCGCGGTCTGTTCCACCAGGCCGCCCAGCGTGTGCATCCCCGCCTGCCCTTCCAAAAGCGCACCCACAATCACGAAAACGGCACATAGAATAACCGCAGTTCGGTAACGGATCTTCTTGGAAAATACAGCGGTTCCGAAGTTATTGGCGGAATTATTGGCGCCAAGGGACCAGCCCAAGAAAACCCCGCTAAGCAGGCGGTACATTGTACTAAATCTTGCGCTTGATGATGGCCAGAATCAGCCTGTCTTTTACGGTCTCCGCCTGATCGGAGATGTCTCCCGTAAAGATCACGATCTCCTTCAACAGGATCTTATCCGCTTTGTCCATCTTGCAGTTGAAGATATCCCGGATAAGATCCCTCTCTATATGGTCCGAATCGCTTTCCACAGCATCCACCAGGTCCGTCTGATCCTTCACGTCCTTGCTGTAAAACAGGCCCAGCACCGCCTGGCGCACCAAGTCGTAGGACTTGAGGTTGACATCCACCAGATGAAGGAAGCGTTCCCCGAACTGCTCGGGAAACACGATCTTCTCCAGCAGAAGTTGATAGCAGAGAGATTGAAACATGCCCGGAATCACATCCATAGTTTCCAGCAATCCCAGCACATCCCCCCTGGATTCCGGGATCAGAGCCCGTTCGTACAGCTGCAGCTCGATGCTCCTGCGCAGATCATCCGCTTTGGATTCTGATCTGTGCACCTCTTCGACGATCGCCGCATTCTCCGGATTCTCCGGTTCCAGTACGAGCTTCTCGACGCATAGACGGAAGCGGCTGCGGCACCTGTCCACCTGCTCCAGGTAGGTTTTGATTTTATCTATAACCGACTTCTCTTTTTTCCACAACATATTCAAAATCTCCTCAGGATACTTCCGACAGAGCCACCGGCCGGTTTTGCTCGCAGGACAGGCGGGCCGCCTTGCCCATCACCACGGGAACCCGGGCATCCGCCCCCGTCACCGGCGGATCCTTGTCTTCTCGAATGCACTGTATGAAGGCGTTCATCTCGTTCAGGTAGGACTCGGTGTAGCGCTCCATGAAGAAGCGGAGGGGAAGATCTTCCCGGACCGCCGCATCCGTCGCCAACCGGGTACGGTTGGGGGTGTTGTTCTCCGTAGTGACCATACCTTTGGATCCGAACACCTCGACCCTCTGGTCGTAACCGTAAACCGCCTGGCGGCTGTTGTCGATCGTACCGAAACAGCCGCCTGCAAACCTCAGGGTTACGACAGCCGTATCGACGTCTCCGGCCCTACCGATCTCCGGATCGATCCGTACACCTCCCAAAGCGTACAGTTCCTGCACTTCATCACCAACGACATAGCGCGCCATGTCGAAGTCATGGATCATCATATCCAGAAAGATCCCCCCGGATACCCTGACATACTCCATCGGCGGCGGCTCCGGGTCGCGACTGGCGATACGAAGCAGATGGGGCTCCCCTATTGCGCCTTCCCGTACCAGCTCCCGGATACGGCGAAAATTGGGATCGAATCGGCGGTTGAAGCCGACCTGGAGCTTGACCCCGGCGGCCGTTACCGCGGCCAGGGCTTGGTCTATCTGTTTCAAATCCAGGGCGATCGGTTTTTCACAGAAGATCTGCTTTCCCGCCTGCGCTGCATCCTTGATGATGGAGGCGTGGGTGTCCGTGCTCGAACAGATCACCACGGCCTGAACCTGCGCGTCATCGAGAACCCTGCGATAGTCCTCGAAGACCTTCGACACACCCAGGTCGGCGGCACACTGCCGGGATGCTTCCAGGCGGATATCGGTGACCGCCGCAAGTCGAGCTCCTCTAATCCTATGGGCAAGGTGCCCCGCGTGAAGCCGCCCGATTCGGCCGGCTCCGATTACCGCTACGTTTACTCTTTCACTCATCTGTTTTCCTTTTTCCCCGCGGCCAGCGGCCGGGAGGCGGCTCCCTGCGGGCGGCCGTTTTAGTCCATCAGGCAGGTGATCTTGGCCTCATGCCTGTCGGCGCGCAGCATCTCTATGTGCTTGGGCACTTCCTCCAGGGTGATTGTCTTGGTCATCATCGGCAGCATGTTCATTCCGGCAGCCATCGAGGCGATCACACGGGGGAAGGTTCCGTGGCCTGAATGTCCCTGGGAACCGACAATCCGGGCCCGGCGCACCTGCAGCACCTCTCCGGTGACCGGAATCTTGGCGTCCGCCCTGGCCACCACCACGACCGTGCTGTTCAAGGTTCTTCCTTCCCAAATGCAGCGCTCGATCTCCGGATAGACCACGGTCGGCAGGCCGGTGGCCTCCAGATAGAGCGACGCACCCATCCCCCGAGTAATCTCCAGCACCCGATCCGCCATGCCCTCCTTCTGCGGGTTGATCACATGATCGGCACCCAGCTTGCGGGCGATCTCCGCCCTGCTCTCCTCCGGCTCGGAGATGATCACATTGGAGGCGCCATTGCGCTTCAACACGGCGCAGGCCGCCAAACCCACCGGTCCGCCCCCCAGGATCACCACGTTGTCTCCCGGCCGCACACCGCCTCCCCGCTCGATCACCGCATTATAGGCCACGCTGGTCGGCTCCACCATGCTGCCGAGCTTGAACGCATCCTGGTCACCGTATGTCTCCCGCAGCGGGTCGAGGCTCCAAAGTACCCGCGCCGGAAGCACCACGTAGCGGGTGAACGCACCGTCCACGTTGAAGCCGATCTCATCGAGCCGCTCGCAGTGGTTCGGCCAGCCGTCCGCACAGGGTTGGCAGGAGCCGCACCAGATCATCTCTTCCACGCACACCCATTCCCCGCCCTTGAAGGGTTTGTTTGTATTCTTGTCCAGAGCTCCCGGACCACCTTCCACGACCACGCCGGACATCTCGTGCCCCAGTGTGCAGGGGAAGCCTGTCAAACCAGGGTACCAGATGTAGCCCTGGTCATCGGCCTGAGCCATATGCACGTCGCTGCCGCAGATGCCGCAGGCCCTGACTTCCACCAGGACCTGTCCCGGCCCGGGTTTGGGCACCGGTACATCCTCGATCTTCATAATGGGGTTTCGCCAGACCTTGCTCCCCAGATAGGTCTGCTTCTTGTCTATGTCTTTCGCCCCCAGCCTAAAATCCGGTTTGGGGTCCCAATCCGCATAGAGTCGCACGGCTTTCATTGTTTCACTCATCGATACCTCCTGTACCAATCTCCTAAGCTATTATCGTAAAGGTTTGCGTAATCGAACCATCAAGCTACTGCACACTGCTGCGCCTGACAATCAACCGCGGCTCCAGACAGATCTGTTGAATACGCGCCGATGGCGGCTGATCGAAAGCCTGGATCTGATCAAGAAGGATCTCCACAGACTTTTTTCCCATTTCATACGTCGGCTGACTCATCGTGGTGAGCTGAACCTCCGGATAGCTGGCCACGGGAATGTCGTCAAAACCGACAATGGCGACATCTTCGGGAACGGACAATCCGCTGGCCTTTACCCCGTGAAGAACGCCCAACGCCAGCAGGTCGTTTTCCGCGAAAACAGCTCGTGGGAAATCACCCCCGGCGATCATGCTGCGGATGATCTTGTATCCCGCTTCCTCCTTGAACTCGCCCAGCTGAATAAATTTTTTTTCAACCGGCAGACCGTATTTCTTTAAAGCCCGACGATAGCCCTCCAGCCGTTCCTCGATCGTGAGGGAATCCTCGGTCGAACCAACGAAACCGATCCTCCCGTAGCCTGCCTGAATGAGATGTTCCGTGGCTACGAACCCCCCCAGAATATTGTCGATCACCACGAACCCGTATTGTGTTCCCACAGGGGCGTTGCTCACATATACGACCGGGATAGTCCCTGTAAGCCGGTGTTCAAGAGCTTCAACCTCGTTGTCGATGGGTGCCAGAATGATGCCGTCCACCCGCTGCTCGGCCAGCAGCCTCAGGTAGTGCACCTCCCGGTTGCTCTCCCAGTTCGTGTTACAGAGAAAGATGCTGAACCCACTCGCCGCCGCACCCTCCTCGATTCCCCGAGCGACCTCCGGGTAGAAGGGATTGGTGATATCCGGGAGGATCAAGCCCAATGTCTGGGTCCGCTTATTTACCAATCCTCTGGCGATGGCGTTGGGCGTATAGGACATCTGCTTTGCCAGCTGAAGGACTTTGCGGCGAGTTGTCTCCCGCACACCCGTTTTATTGTTCAAAGCCCGGGACACAGTAGCAAAAGAAACATTGGCCCTGCGGGCGATGTCCTTGATGGTCACATCGGTCTTGTTGCCGGCGCCGGTAATCCGATCCAAAGCTACGATCCCTCTACTCGTTGTTATTGCAAACGTTTACGATAAGTAGTATATAACATACCAACGCTCTGCTTTCAAGCCGGCTCCCACAGTAATTGGCTAGCAAGGCTAGCAAGGCTCGCGATGACGGGGGACTCATTTTTATACACTAAGAACGGAGTAGATTACGGGGATACCGGCGGCCCGAATGTTGCCTGACCACCGCAGTTCCAAGCGGAGAAAGCAGACACGAGGGAGGAACCATGGGATCCAAGTACGACATCGTCACGATCGGCCACATTACCGACGACATACTTAACGACAGAGGTAAGGTTTCCCGGTTCATCGGCGGAGCAGCTTTTTTTTCCTCCTTCGCCGCGATACGTTCCGGCGCCGACATTTTGGTGCTTACAAAGTTGGCACAGAAAGACTTCGGGCTTCTGTACGATCTGAAAGAACAGGGAATAGAGCTGATCGCCCTGCCCAGCACCAGTACCACCTCTATAGAAAACATCTTCGAAAGCGAGGATGTCGACCAGAGGAAAGTAACTCTTCTCTCCCAGGCCGAGCCATTTCGCCTCGAGGAAATCCCCGATGTGCAGACAGAGGTCTTCAATCTTGCCGGACTGTTCCATGGAGACATCCCCCCGGAGATGATCCAGCCGCTGTCCCGGAAAGCCCGGGTGGGGCTGGACCTGCAGTGCATGCTTCGCACCAGTCGGGAGGGCAGCTTCTCCTGGATGGACTGGCCGGAAAAAAGAGAATGTCTTCCCAATGTCACCTATTTGAAGGCCGATTCCCTGGAGTCACGGGTGATAACAGGAGTAGAGGATCGACGAGAAGCGGCGCAGATACTCCACGGATGGGGAGCATCAGAGGTTCTGATCACCCATTCTAGTGAAGTGCTCGTCTACGACGGAAAGGAGGTACTGACGGCAACCTTCAATCCCTCGAATCTCTCAGGCAGGACGGGGCGGGGAGATACCTGCTTTGCCGCTTACATTACCTGGCGGCTGAACCACGGAATCGAGGAATCGCTCCGATACGCCGCCGCCCTGACCAGCATCAAGATGGAGAAGCCGGGGCCCTTTTTGGGAACGAGCGACGAGGTGCTCCAGAGAATGAGAGAGCTGGGCTGAGCAGACAGAGAAGCCGAAGGAATCCATGATGTTTAATCTATACATCTTCGATATGGGTGGAGTCGTCAGCCGGAATACGAACGTAGCCCCGGATATGGCTGCGCATCTGGAGTTCGATGGCACGAAGATGATCGACTTCGCCCGGGAAGATTTCGGTAGAGGAGTTTGTCCGAAGATTTTCCTTCAAAATCGGTCACACCGTCGAAGATGGGCTGCTCGACAGATTCTTCGAACCCGAGCTGGATCCGGATGTCGCGGCGATTATCGACACCTTGAAAAACGGCGCCCGGGTTGTGGCCGGTACCAATACGATCGGCCCTCACTACGAGATACATCTGCGAAAGGGGGACTACCGAATCTCCGATGCGGTCTATGCATCGCATCTGATAGGGCTGGCCAAACCGGACCCGGCCTTCTACACCTACATTTTGGAGCAAGAGGGTTGTCCGGCGGATCGAACCGTTTTCATAGACGAGGTTCCGGACAACGTTGAAGCGGCCAGGGTTCTCGGGATTCGCTCCCTTTTGTTTACGGGTGCGGAAAATCTGTAAAGCGACCTCGCAACGCTAAAACAGCAGCAGGCTTGAACGTCCGTTTATAGCTTTGCGAGCTACAGCACTATACGCTATACTGGAAACCGCAACTACCATTACATGTAAGGAGGTTTGTATGAAAAAACGATTGGTTGCACTCCTGCTCGGCCTGATGCTCGTGTTGAGCGCCGTCTTCGTCTCGGCGGACGGAAAGCTGGTGATCTACAACGCCGGCCAACCGGAGATGGGGGATGCTTTGGTTCAGGCCTTCAAGGCCAAGCACCGCGACATCGATGTGGAGGTGATCCGCCAGGGTTCTGGGGAGCTCATCACCCGTATCCAGGCCGAGGCCAAAAGACCCCAGGGTGACATCATCATGGCCGTGGCCAAGGAGAACCTGGACGTGATCTACGACCTTTTAGAATCCTACAGGGTGAAAGAGGCAGCCGCCTTTCCCAACGACGTGAAGGATGCTAAAGGCAACAAGTACTTCGGCTTCAGCTTCAACATCCAGGCTTTCATCATCAACACCGACAGGATTCCTCTGAGAGACGCCCCGAAGAGCTGGAAGGATCTGGGGGACAGCAAGTATAAGGGGGAAGTCGTCATGGCCAACCCGGCTCTTTCAGGGTCCGCCTACGCCCAGCTTTTCCAGATGGTCGGCCTTTACGGCTGGGACCATGTCAACGCCGTGCGCAAAGTTACCACCTTCGTGCCCAGCTCGACCCTGGTCTACACCTTTGTCGGCCGCGGTGAGTTCGGCATCGGTGTGACCGGCGAGGGCAACGTTTTCACCGAGAAAGCCAAGGGCAATCCCGTGGAAGCAGTGTATCCCAGCGAAGGAACAGGGCTTCGTTTCGATGCCTCGGGGATCATCAAGGGCGGGCCGAATCCCCAGAACGCCCGGATCTTCATGGACTGGCTGACCACCAAGGAGGCCATGACCATCATCTCCCAGGCTCCTTTTTTCCGCAGGATGACCCGCCCCGATGTGCCGCCTCCTCCGGGGCTTACACCGACCGGGGAGATCAAGTTCTTCGAGTACGACGCCAACAAGGCTTCCGCTAGCAGGAACGAATATCTGCAGAAATTCGGAGAGATCTTCGCTACTCGTTGACAGACTATCGGGCATGGATGGATCGCCAATCCGTCCATGCCTATTTACTTCATAATCACAAATTGAGGTTTTCCCAATGACGGAACACGAGGAGAGCCGGGTTACTTTATCCATCAGGAATCTCAGCAAGGTCTTCAGGAGCAAGCACGATCAGGTGCAAGCTCTGAATAATGTGAGTCTGGATATCCGGGAGGGGGAGCTGTTCACCCTTCTCGGCCCCAGCGGCTGCGGGAAAACCACCACGCTGCGCTGCGTGGCCGGATTCGAGAAACCGAGCGGCGGGACGATTGATTTCCTGGGTCAGGACTTCACCTCTATCCCCCCTTTCCGGCGAAACATCGGCATGGTTTTCCAAAGCTACGCCCTGTTCCCCCATCTATCGATCTTCGAGAATGTGGCCTACGGACTGAGAATCCGCAAGCTCTCCAGGAGGGAAATCGAAGACAGAGTCAACCGGATCATTGCACTGGTGGGACTGGAAGCGACCCAGAAGCGTAAGCCCAGCGAGCTGTCCGGCGGCCAGCAGCAGAGGATCGCCCTGGCCCGGGCTTTGGTATACGATCCCCAGCTTCTGCTCCTGGACGAGCCCCTGAGCAACCTGGACGCCAAGCTGCGGGTCTACATGCGGGAGGAGATCCGACGGATTCAGCAGCAGGCGAAAGTGACCACGATCTATGTAACCCACGATCAGGAGGAAGCCCTGTCCATCTCCGACCGGATCGCTGTGATGCACGCCGGTAAGGTCAGCCAGGTCGGGTCTCCCGATGAAATCTACGAAAATCCCCACTCGATCCGAGTGGCGGATTTTATCGGCCAGGCCAATTTCCTCACCTGCACAGTGCAACGAGATGCAGACTCTGTTTTGAGTTTTCGATCCGGCGAACAGATCAAGATGATAAACAGCTCCGACAATATCCGAAATTACCGGGAAAGGGAGGGAATCCTCTTCGTGCGGCCCGAGCAGATGGAGATCTCCGCGGATGCGAATCACCCGAACAGTCTGAGGGGGGAGGTAAAGGTCATCCTCTACCTCGGCTCGGTTGTCCGCTACTACGTCGAGATCTTTCAAAATCAGAAACCCCAGGAGATCCTGGTCGATCAGGATCGCCGTGTACGAGACGTGGGCGTGGGCGATCCGGTAGCCGTGCTCGTCCATGGACAGGAAGCCAAACTGTTTCCCACGGAACAGAGGAAACAGTTGGAGAAAATGTAGGAAATCCCATGGTACGAGCGATCAAACAGCGGCTGAAGACTTTCGAGTTCACTCCCTATCTGGTTCTAGGCCTGGCGTTGATCATCCTGGTCGTGTTCATCGTCTATCCCCTCTCCAAAGTCATCTTCAGCAGCTTCATCGTAAAGGGCGATGCGCCAACCCTGCGCAATCTCACTCTGGACAACTTCGCCCAATTTTCCACCTCCACCCTCTACAGGAGTGCGTTCTTCAACACGATGACGGTCGGACTCTCCTGCGTCCTCTTTTCCTGCCTTATCGGCATTCCCATGGCTTACTTCGTAGCCAAGACCCAGACTCCGCTGAAGACCTTCTTCCTCACCCTGGGCACCCTGCCCCTGATCCTTCCGCCTTTCGTAGGCGCCTACTCCTGGATCCTCCTGTTCGGGCGTCAAGGCGTGGTCAATTATTTTCTGGAAAACGCATTCAACTTCAAGCTGCCCGACATCTACGGAGCACCGGGAGTTATCATCGCCATAACCATGAGCACCTACCCGTTTATCTTTCTCCTGACCTACGGCGCGTTGATTTCGGCGGATCCATACATCGAGGAGAGCGCCGAGATCATGGGCGCCTCCCGTTGGCGGGTCATCCGCACCGTAACCCTGCCTCTGGTCATACCGGCCATCGTGGCCGGTGCCCTGATCGTGTTTATGCGCTCTGTCGGTAATTTCGGGGTTCCCGCCATTCTGGGAGGAAATTTCTACGTGCTGCCGACCCTGATCCACTTTCAGGTCACCGGTTTCTTCAACCTCAACGCCGCTGCGGCCATCGCCATGGTCAACGTGGTGCTGGTGGCCGCCGCTATTCTCCTCTCCCAGTACGTGACCTCCAAACGCTCCTACGTGACCATCACCAGCACCACCCAGGCTGCCCGGATATCATCGAGCAAGCTCCTGAAGTGGATCGGAACCATATTCTGCCTTGGAGTGATCTTCTTCTCCCTGCTCCCGCATCTGACCGTGATATTCACCTCCTTCACCGAGGGTTGGGCCGGCACCCGCTATCCGAACAAATTCTCGCTTCAAAACTACAGCAGGATCTTCGAGATCGCCCTGGTACCGATCCGAAACAGCCTCTTTCTGGCCACCACGGCCACCCTGATCGCCTCGGTCATCGGCACGCTGCTCTCCTATATCAACGTGCGCAAGAATCTGAGAGCCCGGTGGATCCTGGATCTGACGGTCATGCTGCCCTTTATCCTGCCGGGAATCGTGGTCGGGGTGGCCATTCTGGTCGGCTTCTCCTCCGGTCTTATCATCCTGAGCGGCACTTGGATGATCATGGTGGTCGGCTTCTTCATCCGGCGCATGCCCTACATTTTCAGATCCACAACGGCTTCCCTGAGCCAGATCGACGTGGCGGTGGAGGAGGCTTCTACCATCATCGGGGCTTCCTGGTTGACCACTTTCAGAAAGATCACCCTTCCCCTGATGGCTCCCGGCATCCTCGCCGGGGCAGTGATCTCCTTCTCCACGCTAATGGGGGAACTTTCCACAACGGTGATTCTCTACTCCGCCCGCTGGAAGACGATCTCCATTGCCATCGTGGAGTATCTGTTCTCCGCCACAATTGGTCCTGCCTACACCCTGGGAACGATCCTCATCGTGCTGGTGCTGGCCGCCATATTCCTGGCCAACCGGATTCTTGGACGGCGGATGTCGCAGATGTTCAAGATGGTGTGACTCAACAGCGGTAGAGCACCAGCACCTTCTGGGCGTTTTTTCCGGTTATTTTGTCGAAGACCTGGCGGCTGAGCGCTCCGCCGGATAGCAGCTCCCTCAGATACTGCAGGATAGGTATTTCCCCTTCCGGATCGGCAAAACAGACATCGGTTCCAAACAGGATGCGGTCCTGAAACTCGACCAGGAAGCGGATCCCGAAGTCCCGATCCCGGCTGAGCGCATTAAGACCGCTTCGAGCGGAAATATCCGCGTACAGATTGGGGTAGGAGCGCAGCAGCCGCAGCAGGCTGCCTTCCGTCTCCACCGCACCAGTTGGATAGATGAACTTGTCCCGCTGGGTCAACTCACCGCTTATCTCGGCCCAGAATCCCGGGGAGTGACCGATTACTGTTGTTTCGGGAGCCGCCTGCAGCAGCCGCTCCAATCGGGGAGAACCGATCTCATCGGTGAGACCGTAAACTCCTCTTCCCGGACCGGTCATATGGAACAGGACCGGCATACCGCAGCGGCCACACTGGCGGCAGAGGTTGATCACCCTGGGATCATCCAGAGGGATATTGGCGGTAACCTCACCGATCCCCACGCAGCCCAGCTCCCTGAATCGCTCCAGGATCCAGGTGAAGTCAGTTTGCGGGGGATTCGCCAACTGCTCCGCATCCAGGTTGCCCAGGCAACCCATACGGGGATCGAGGTTCCCGAACAGCATTACCCGGTCACGATAGGGCGACGCTGCGGTCAGCTGGCCGACTATATCCGGATTGGGAGCGAACAAGAAGGGAGCTTGCGTGCTTTCCGGGGATGCGCCCAGGGGCAGAACGACGGCCTTGTCGATGCGCTGCCGATCCAGACGCCGCATCAGATTTTCCCAGGTTACCGGAATCCTGTCCATCCGGTCGGGTGTCCGAAAATCACCCACGTGGGCATGAAAATCAATTACCAAAATGCCCTCCCCTCTGCCGTTCCCTCGACTATCCGCTCATCCGCACCGGCGTGAGGCAGGACGCTTCAGCGCGAGACAAACAGGGAGCTCGTGCCCCAGCTCCCGAGGGACTCCGGATCCCCGGGATCTTCGGAAAGCAGCTCGTGGTAGTTTTCTACGACTTTGTGAAAGGCCTCGGCATACTGGCCGATCGCCTTTGTTCGGTATCGTTTGAACCAGGGAACCTTGAAGACCTTGGGCTGGATTCCCGCGGAAACCCGGAGGCTCTTCTCCGGCTGTTTCGGCGTTTGCGAAGAACCGCCCATGTTCGTCGGCTTGCCGCTGCCGTAGACATCCAGGTTATGAAACAGAGGATGGGTGTGAAGGGCGAGATTACAACCCGGCTGACAATCCCGTACCCCTTCGGCTCTCAGGGCCTCGCAGAAGCGGGAGATCGAAAGACCTCCCAACACTTCCAAGACAGCTGCTTCCATCCGGGGAGTAACCACAGGCCAGGAAAAGAGATCCTCCTCCTCGGACACCGCTTTCCGCCCACCCAACAACGCCAGTTTACTCATAATAGATATATTCTACAGGATATGGAACCGTTTGAGAAAGTCGCTGTGCTGCCGCAGGTCTTGGTAGCCCTTCCCTTGCCTCCCGCTTGGAGAAGGCACCAAAAATTAAAGGGCCTTCCGCCCGGAAAGACGGAAGGCCCCTCGAAATCCTTGAGAAAAAGCTGCGGTTAGAACCAGAACAGTACGTTGGCTCCCAGCATGCCCGTGCTCTTGTCCAACGCGATGCCGTCTTCCACCATCAGGTCCATGATGTAGCTCAAGCCGACGGAAAGCCGTCCCAGCTTGACGTCCACGTTGGCCTTGGCGTTGAAACCGACCAGGTTCGGATCGGTACTGTCGAGCAGGAAGAACACCGTGGGACCAACCCCGAGGGACAGGCGCAGGATCGCCAAATCCAGAGCCAATCCGGCGTCCGCGTACAGGTCTATCGATTTCTGGTCACCCAGAGTGACCAGGCCCAGGGCTTCCAGCTGGAGGATGCTGAGCTTGAAGCGGGCATCCCCACCGAAGGTGAATCCTCCCTCCCGCAGTTCTGACTTATCGATCGGCGTGCCGATCAGCACCGGCGAGTTGAAGAAAGCCGAGGCGCCCAATCCCAGCTCCGCAAAGGAGAGCAGCGGGATGAAGGCCAGCACCAATACCAGAATAAGCGTCTTTTTCATCTAGTCCTCCCTCTGACGGGAACGCTACTCCCGTCTATATTTGTCGTAGGTTTAGTATACACCTATGGAACAGTTTTTTCAGGTTTCTCCGTCACCGATTTGGCGCATTTTTTTCTGTTACCGTTTCAACCTGGCCGAACCGGAGGCCGTGGCCAGGTTGATTCCGGGGAGGGAGGAGCCGCGGCTGAAGGACTTGCGAAGGTAGGTCTGACCGGCGTGAACGAAGATCTCCTGCTCGTCGAAGTCGAGCGGAGATTCGATGCGGCCTGCGTGCTGGAGGGCCGTAAAAACGAAAGTCCCCGCAATGTCGTTTCCGTTCAGGTCGAGCTCCACGGCACCGGATGCGGAGGTGAGAGAGAGATCGAAGGTCGGTGTCACAGCCAATTCAACCTTGACATCTCCGGCGGCGCTGCTGAAGCTGCACTCCCCGGTCGGGCGAAGCTCGACTACCTCTATGCTTCCGGCTGCCGTTGCCGCTTCGATCTCGGCGGCAAGATCCGCCAGCTCCACGTCGCCGGCGGCGGTGCGCAGGCGAAGGCGACCGTCGAACCCGGCAACCTCCACATCCCCGCTGGTCGTGGTTACCGACAGTTCCCCGGCCAAATCCCGCAGCCGCACGGCTCCGCTGGCTGTGTTGAGGTCGATCCTCCCGTTCAGATCCCGTATGGAAATACCCCCGGAGGCGCTGCCGGCTTCCAGCCCGGCGTAATCACCTTCTGAGTCGAAATCTCCGGAAGCGGTGGAGAACAGCAGCTGTGTGGAAGCGGGCACTGTGAGATGCCAGACGGCGGACCCCCGGGCCGATCCCCGTAAGAAGCGTTCCCGCAGTAGGATCTCTCCGCCGCGCTCGCGGACCTCTACCTGATAGCGATCCTCCGCGTAGCTGTGAACGACCCGCAGGCGGATCAGGTCTTCTGCGCCAGCCTCCACGACGCAGTCGGCACTGATCAGCTCTACAACGAGCTCCGGCTTGGCCGGCAGCTCCCGGAGCACCTCCCGCTGATCCGCCTTATCCCCCCCGGCGAACAGGGAGGACGGGGCGAAGATCGCGACGATCGTCAGAAAGGTGATGATGACAACCGCAGCTTTCGGATCGTCGCTCAGCAGATGCCTCATAGGTGCAGCTCCAGGATATCCCTGTCCCGGACGATCTCGTGTTTGGATACGGTGAGGGGTTTGTCCGAACCCCGCCACATGCGGGCGAAACGGAGATTCTGCAGGAAATCCTTGTGAATCAGGGAGCAGATATCCCCCACGGTCTGGCCGGCAAAAACGGTGTACGGTTTTTCCAGTTCCGGTTTTTTCCCGGGTGCTTTGGTGTACACCCGCACGATGCCGAGCCATTCGAACAGCATCCGGGGCAGACCGCCGATCGCCTCCGGGTTCCTGCTGGATAGGGGCAGGATCCGGAAACGGTCGCCAACCATCTCCCTCAGCAGCTCCAAGCGCGCCTCCGCACCCGGGGCGTCGATCTTGTTGGCGATCAGCCGACAGCGCACCCGATCCCTGTCTTGGCTTTGCCGCGCCACGAATGTGACGTGCCGCAGCTCAAAGGCCTGGAACACCGCCTCCAGATCGTCGAGCAGGGAATCCACCGACAGGTCCGCGACCAGCAATGCAGCCTCGGCGCCGCGAACCACGCTGAGCAGATGGGTGGGCATGAACTCAGGGGTTACCGGGGGGGTATCGACCAGTTGGATCTGAATATCCTCATACTGAACCATCCCCGGCTGCATCGCGTGGGTGCTGAATGGGTACTCCCCAATGTCCGGGGTGGCGTTGGTCAGCGCCCCCAGGATCGATGATTTGCCGCTATTTGGAGACCCCACAAGAATCACCTGAGCCGCCCCCTCCTTTTCGAATCCCAAGGTGGGGCCTCCGCCGCTCTTCCGCCCGGAGCTCTCCTGCTGCTTCTGCAGCTTGGACATTCTCCTTTTCAGATCCGCGAACAGGTGATCGGTACCCTTGTGTTTAGGCAGCAGGGCGATCATGTCTTCCAGGCGGGTGATCTTTTCATCGATGGTCTTGGCGGCGCGGAACGCCTCCTCCGCCTTCTTGTACTCCGGACCTACGTTCGTTGGCATGGGCCTAAGTATACGCAAAAAAGGCGTTTTCCTCCAACCGATCAGG
>Ga0307426_1000824_pt1 | contig 21095 bp, 18 predicted proteins | sample SalMarWE160340MG_FD_202165 | JGI IMG/M metagenome (GOLD analysis project Ga0307426, IMG submission 202165) | Salt marsh sediment microbial communities from the Plum Island Ecosystem LTER, Massachusetts, United States - WE1603-40 | ecosystem: Environmental > Aquatic > Marine > Intertidal zone >...
GGTTGAGGGCGCTCATTGTTAAAAGCTCCTTTTTTGCTCCTTCCGATTCCGGCTCACGAATCTATCTCATCCCATTGGATAACCCATCCGGCGCCGCTGCCGCCGTCCACGAACAGCGTCTGACCCGTTATGAAATTGGAATCGTCGGACGCAAACAGCAAGATCGCGCCTGTCAGATCGGTTGGTTGGCCCACACGATTAAGGGGAGAGCGTTTGGCGATTAAATCACGGCGCTTGGGAACCGACAGCCATTCCCGGGTCAAGGGAGTTTCCATATAACTGGGAGCAATCGCATTGACCGTGATATTATATCGCGCCCACTCGATAGCCAGCGCGCGGGTCAAATGAATAATGCCGGCTTTGCTGACGCTGTATGGCGTTAGCCAGGGAACCGCTTTGCCCCCCGCCGCGGAAGATATATTTATAATCTTTCCGCCGCCGGCATCCGCCATCGTCTTAGCGACAGCCTGCGAGCAAAAAAACGTGCCCTTCAAGTTGGTGTTCAACACGGTATCCCATTCATCTTCTCGAAAATCCAAGGCGGGTTTGCGAATATTAGTCCCGGCGTTGTTTATCAATATATCAATTTTCCCCATCCTGTCTACAGCCGCCTCAACCATCGGCAGCAATGTATCCGGGCGGGATATATCGGCGTATAATGCCATCGCCGGGCTGCAGGACTTCCCGATTTCTTGAGCGATCTTGCGCCCTTCCTCCGGATGTCTGCTTACGATAACTACTTTGGCGCCAGCCTGCGCTAAGTCCATGGCAATACATTTACCAATCCCCTTGCTTCCTCCCGTAATCAGCGCAACTTTGCCACTCAAGTCGAAGTGATCGCCTGGACTCATAATCGAATAAAACTCCTCATCGTATCAGAACCCTATCGCAACAGATACATTTTGGTTAAATTATCATCCAATTCAGGTTGATAGAAATTGTATCCGAATCATCATTGCCCCCGCTGAAACTCACCCTGTGCTATATCATACGGCGTAGTTGGTGTCCATCCATGATTAGTGTATGGACCTGTTGTGGGTCTGGTTCAGTTTTGTTCCTGATAAATCAGATGAATCCCGTTGCCAAACCGTCCTTATCTCATTCGGGGGACTGGGGGGGGACTGGGGTCGGACCAAGGTAGAATACCGGCAACTAAGGCGTGAGCTTAAAAACAAGACCGTTTTTCGGCCTTAGATTGCCCTTTTTACTGTCAAAAAGGTGCATTTAAGGAAAGGTCAGCTTGGTGCAACTCCATTGTTTGCCTTTTTCTTAAACTGCCCTTTTTGGTGTCAAAAACATCACTATAAGCCCAAATACGGGACTATTTTTAGCATACACCCTTAATTACCAGGCGTTCACCGTGGTCCTACCCTATTGCCGGTAACATTCATCCGGCCGCAAACTTAAAGATGGTTGTGTGTTCATATTTCGCTCCGGGTTCAAGTACCGTGGACGGAAAATCCGGCCGGTTCGGTGAGTCCGGAAAGTGCTGGGTTTCCAGGCAAAAGCCGCCTCGGTGATGATAGATTCGACCGGCTTTGGCGGCAATCCGGTTAGCCAGAAAGTTAGCGGAATAAAACTGAAGGCCGGGTTGGGTCGTATAAACTTCCAGGGTTCGCCCGGAATTCCGTTCCAAGGCCCTGGCCGCCAGGCACGGACCGTCACCATCTTTGTTCAAGACCCAGTTGTGGTCGTAGCCCTTTCCAAGCATCAGCTGCTCGTCGTCATGATCGATGCGGGCGCCGATGGCGGTGGATCGGGTAAAGTCAAACGGGGAACCCTGGACGCTTCTCAATTCGCCGGTCGGAATCAGGCGGCTGTCAACCGGTGTAAACCGATCGGCATTGATCATCAGCTCATGGCTTAAGATATCGCCGGATCCGGCCCCGGCCAGATTGAAATAGGCATGCTGGGTGAGATTTACGATCGTCGGTGCATCGGTGGACGCACGGTAATCGATCTTGAGCTCGTTGGCCGCGCCGAGGGTATAAATGACGGTGCACGCCAGATTTCCCGGGTAGCCTTCCTCACCGTCCGGGCTCAAATAAGAAAACCTTAAACCCATGTCGGCGTTATCTTCGAATTCCTGCGCCTGCCATACCATTTTGTCGAAGCCGCGCAGGCCGCCGTGCAAATGGTTGCCGCCGTCATTGGCGGCCAGCCGATATTGCGTACCGTAGAGCGTAAACTTGCCCCCGGCGATTCGATTGGCATAGCGTCCGACAATGCAGCCGAAATAATTTCCCCCGGCGATGTAATCTTCCAGCGAGTCATAACCTAAAACCACATCTGCGGGTTTGCCGTTGCGATCCGGTACCACCAGCGAAACCACCGTCGCACCATAGTTTGTGATTTTTACTTCCAGTCCGCCGGCGTTGGTCAATGTGTAAAGGTCAACCCGCTTCCCATCGGCGGTCTGTCCGAAAGCCAGCTTTTTGAGACCCATGTCGGTTTTCCCCTATTTGTTGAAAATTCAGGCGCTTTTAAGGACGCTGGCCATAGTAGGCATCGGCGCCATGTTTGCGCAGATAATGCTTTTCGATAAGGTGTTGCGCGGGCCGGGGAGCGTCCGGATTCAACTGCCGGGTGTGCAGTTCCATTTTCGCCAGAAATTCAACGATCACGGCGTGATGAACCGCATCCTGCGGATTGGGGCCCCAGACAAACGGGCCGTGATTGGCAACGAGCACGGCCGGAATTTGCTGCGGGTCCAACTTTTTAAAGGTCTCGGTAATCACCAGGCCGGTGTTTTTCTCATAGTTTTCGATAGTTTCAGCCCGGGTCATCTCGCGCGTCACCGGAATGTCGCCGAAAAAGTAGTCGGCTTGGGTGGTTCCCATGCACCGGATCCGGACGCGGGCCTGGGCGCAGGCCGTGGCATATTCCGAATGGGTGTGGACAATCCCGCCGCAGGCCGTAAACGCCCGGTAAAGCGCCAGATGGGTGGCAGTGTCCGAAGACGGGTTGAGATCACTGTCGATCACATCACCGCTTTCAAGGGCGACGCACACCATGTTTTCGGGCGACAGCGCCTCATAGGGCACGCCGCTGGGTTTGATCACCAGAAATTGGCGCTCACGATCGACGCCGGACACATTGCCGAAGGTAAACAGCACCAGGCCGCTGGCGTTGAGCGCCATATTGGCCCGGTAAACCGATTCTTTCAATTGCTTTAAATCCATGGGCTGGGACTCCTCTTTATCAACGCATAGGCCGCGCTTTAATAGCAGGCCGAATTCCAACGCAGCTCCTTTTTAAAGTCGGACAATTTCGTTTCCCCATTGATCAGCAAAAATTCAATCCGGGCCATCTCGGCAAAATCTTCCAGATGATCGCCTGTAACGGATTGACTGAAAACGGTGTGATGGGCGCCGCCGGCCAGGATCCAGGCCCCGGCCGCAATTTCCAAATTGGGTTTCGGCACCCACATGACGCGTGCGACCGGTAATTTGGGCAGGGGCTCATCCGGCGCAACGACCGTAACCTCATTGACGATCATGCGGAAACGGTCGCTCAAATCGATGATGGATGCATTCAGCGCATCCCCCGCTGCGACGTCAAACACCAGACGCGCCGGATCGGCTTTGCCCCCGATTGAAAGCGGGTGGACGGCGATTGATGCACGGCCCTGCGCGATGCTGGCGCAGAATTCAAGCATATGGGCCCCCAGCACCTTCATCCCGGACGGATCGAGGTGATAGGTATAATCTTCCATGAAAGACGTCCCCCCCGCAAGACCGATGGACATCACTTTCAGGGCTCTGACCAAAGCGGCTGTTTTCCAGTCGCCTTCGGCGCCAAAGCCATAGCCGTCGGCCATGAGTCTCTGGACCGCCAAACCGGGCAATTGTTCCAGCCCGTGCAAATCTTCGAACGTCGTTGTAAAGGCATTAAAGTTTCCCTCTTTTAAAAACGCCCGCATGCCCAGCTCGATTCGGGCGGATTCCCGCAGCGCTTGATGACGGCTGCCTCCCTTGGCGGCCGATTCAGCAATATCATATAGCTCGGCATATTCACCGATCAGCCGGTCGACGGCCGAATCCTCTATTGCTTGGACGTATGCAGCCAAGTCACCGACGCCATAGCCGTTCACCGCATAGCCGAGCCGCAGTTGGGCTTCGACCTTATCGCCTTCGGTAACAGCCACATCGCGCATATTGTCCCCGAAGCGGGCGATTTTGCCTTGCTGCGCATCATTCCAGGCACAGGCCGCCCGCATCCAGATATTCAACTTTTCCTGAACCGTCGGCTCCTGCCAGTGGCCGACAACCACCTTTCTTTGTTTGCCCAGGCGGGTGCAGATGTAGCCGAACTCCCGGCCGCCGTGGGCCGACTGATTTAAGTTCATGAAATCCATATCAATCTGCGACCAGGGTATATCGCGGTTGTATTGGGTATGAAGATGGAGAAAGGGTTTTTGCAGCGCCTTTAAACCCGCGATCCACATCTTGGCCGGCGAAAATGTGTGCATCCAGGTAATAAGCCCGACGCAGGCTGATTCGGCGGCGGCTTCAAGACAGAGCTTCGCAATGGCTTCAGCCGTGGTCAGGACCGGCTTGTACACAACCCGGACAGGGATCGTCTTGGAGGATGAAAGGGCATCGGCAATTGTGCGGGCGTGTTCTGCGACCTGCCTGAGGGTCTCGTCACCGTAAAGATGCTGACTGCCGGTCACAAACCAGACTTCATATTTTTTTAAATCCTGCATCGCTTGTTCCTTTCTATTGAGTTGTAATTTCCGTCACCCCCTCGGATGCCGTACAAACATAGACGGTTGCCTGTCGACCGGATACGGATTCATAACGCGCTGCGATGGCGTTGGTTAAATCTGCGGCCGTTTCCGGTTGCACCAGGGCCACCATGGATCCCCCGAATCCGGCGCCTGTCAGGCGGGCACCGTATACGCCTTCGACGCCCAGCGCAATCTCCACCAATAGATCGAGTTCAGGGCAGCTGACTTCAAAATCATCCCGCAAACTGGCATGTGAAGCAACCATCAAGTTGCCGATGGCCTTCAGATCGTCAGCCTCCAATGCCTCGGCCGCCGATACGGTGCGATCGTTTTCGGTGATCACATGCCGGGTCCGACGGCGTACAGTCGGAGCCAGCTCATGGGCCCGGTTATTAAATGCTGTCAAGCTGACGTCACGCAGCGCCCGGACTCCAAAATGGGCAGCGGCGGCTTCACATTCCAGACGGCGTGTGTTGTACTCCATGTCCACCAGACCCCGGTGTACACCGCTGTCGACAATGACGATCCGCGCCCCGAGCGGCAATGGCAAGGCCCGATACCCCAGGTCGCGGCAGTCAATGAGCAGGGCGTGATTTTGCCTCCCCAAACATGAAATATACTGATCCATAATACCGCAACGCATCCCCACAAAGTCGTTTTCGGCCTTTTGGGCGGCCAGGGCCAGGGACTTTCGATCGAACAGATTGTCCGACAGTTGCAGCATGGCATAACCGGCGGCCACTTCAATGGCCGCCGATGAGCTCAGGCCGGCGCCGATGGGAACATCTCCGGCGACGGCCGCATCCATGCCCCTTAATTGACAGCCTTCCCGCAGCAACGACCACGCCATGCCCCGGATATAGTTGCCCCAGGAATTTTCGCCAGGCCGCGCAATCTCTTTTTGCAAATCAAAATGATCCCATTGATCAAAATCCAGGGCATACACATTGACCAGGGAGTCTTTGCGGGGTGTGGCCGCAAAAACAATTTGCCGATTAATGGCGGCCGGCAGCACAAATCCGTCGTTATAGTCCGTGTGGTCGCCGATCAGATTGACACGGCCGGGCGCCCGGAAAATACGGGGCGTCGCCCGCTGGTCAAAGTGGGTGCGATGGGAAGCGACCGTCTGTGAAATCATTGACATAAAATCCTTTAGGAACGCCTGCCGTCCGGTGGCTTATTTTCAGACGCTGCGCGGAAAAGCACTTCCGGCAGCTGTCTTAATTGCTGTGCGGCGCTCTCCGCGGTAATGTCGCGCTGCGGTTCCCCCAACATTTCAAAGCCCACCATAAATTTGCGCACGGCCGCCGATCGGAGCAGCGGCGGGTAGAAGTGCGCATGCAGGTGCAACTGCGGATACGGGCGCCCGTCGACGGGACATTGATGCCATCCCATTGAATACGGAAAAGAAGTTTGAAAAAGGTTGTCATAGCGTATGGTTAACCGTTTCAAAATGTCGGCCAGATCCCGCTGTTCATCCGGCGTCAATTCGGCCAGGTCGGCCGCATGGCGACGTGAAATAAGAAGGGTTTCATACGGCCAGACCGCCCAAAAAGGAACCACAACCACAAAACTGCCGTTTTCAATGACAAGCCTTTCATCCCGTTGAAGTTCCAGACCGAGATAATCACACAACAAACACGCTGATTCGGCCTGCATGTATCGGCTGCAGGCAGCCAGTTCTTTAGCCGGTTCGGCCGGTATACTTTGGCCGGCCCAAATCTGGCAATGGGGATGCGGGTTGCTGGCGCCCATCATCGCCCCCTTGTTTTCAAAGATCTGAATATGATTGATCCACGCAAGTTTACCCAGTTCAAGGTATTGACGGACCCATTCGGCGATAACCTTTTGAATCATGCCCGGCGCCATCTGCGGCAAGGAAAGATCGTGGCGCGGCGAAAAACACATGACCCGGCAAAGGCCCTTTTCAGGAGCTGCTTTCAGCAAACCGACGGTAGTCATTTCGCGCGCCGGAAGGTCGGGCAGCAACGCCGGAAAGTCGTTGTCGAATACGAATATGTCCCGGTAATCCGGGTTGCGGCTGCCGCCTGTACGTGAATTGCCCGGACACAGATAGCAATCCGGGTCATAGTTCGGACGATCCGACCGGGCAGATGATTCCTGCTGCCCCTGCCAGGGTCTCTGGGTGCGATGGGGCGACACCAGAATCCATTCATCGGTCAACGGGTTAAAGCGGCGGTGAGGGAAGTCGATCATTTGGATAGCTTACTTTCTATGCCATTAGCTGATTTGAGATATAAACAAAAAAAGAAAAAATGCGGATTAATTAGCTCACCTCGTCCCGGATCCGCTTAAGGGTCTTCATCACATTGTTCTCGCCGCGACCGAAGTAATCGTGCAGGCGAAGGTATTCGGCAAACAGCCGATCGTAAATTTTCTGATTGGCAGGGATCGGTTGATACACTTCATCCTTTAACCCGGCCATGTGGCGGGCGGCTTCATAAATGGTGTCATACCCGCCGGCCCGGCTGCCGGCCGCCACTGCTCCAAACATGGCGGACCCCAGAGCGGGCGTTTGTTTAGCGGCTGAAATTTTAAAATTACGCCCGGTAACATCGGCATATATCTGCATCAACAGTTTGTTTTTTTCCGGCAATCCGCCGCACGCGACGAGTTCATCCACCCGCACGCCGTTTTTTTCAAAGGCTTCGATGATGACCCGGGTTCCGTAAGCCGTCGCCTCAATCAGGGCCCGATAAATGTCTTCGGCTTTGGTGCCCAGGGTCGCTCCGATTAAAAGGCCTGAGAGATCCACGTCCACCAGCACGGAACGGTTGCCGTTCCACCAATCCAGCGCCAGCAGACCGTGCTGACCGGGTTTTTGCACGGCCGCCTTTTCTTCCAGCAGCTGATGAATATCCATTGCACGTTCGCGGGCCTCGCGCTGATAGGCTGCGGAAATGCCGTTATTTACAAACCAGGCAAAGATATCGCCAACCCCGGATTGGCCGGCCTCAAATCCGAACAAACCCGGAATGATACCGTCTTCGACCACCCCGCACATCCCTTCCACCCGCCGCTCTTCCTCGCCAAGCAGCATGTGGCAGATACTGGTGCCCATAATCATCACCATCCGTCCGGGTTCGGTCACCGTAGCGGCCGGCACCGAAACATGGGCGTCAACATTGGCGACGGCCACCGCCGTGCCCTCCTTGAGGCCGGTCCAAGCGGCGGCCCGGGCAGTGAGTTCCCCGGCCTTGGCGCCAATGGGGTAAATCGTGCGCGCCATTTTTTCATCGATGATCTTTTCCAGGCGCGGGTCCAGCTCCCTGAAAAAGGCGTCCGGCGGGTACCCTTCCCTTTTGGACCACATGGCTTTGTAGCCGGCGGTGCATGAATTGCGTTTTTCGACGCCGGTCAATTGCCAGACTACCCAGTCGGCGGCTTCAAGCAGACGATCGGCGGCGTTATAGATTTCAGGCGCTTCGTCTAGGATTTGCAGCGCTTTGGCAAAAAACCATTCCGATGATATTTTCCCGCCGTAGCGGTCGAGCCAGGTTTCGCCCAGGCGGTGCGCGGTGGCGTTTATTTTATCCGCTTCCGGCTGGGCGGCGTGGTGTTTCCAGAGTTTGACCCAGGCATGCGGGTGGCGTCGATATTCGGGCAGGGCGCACAGGGGTGTGCCGTCGCTTTTGACCGGCATCATGGTACAGGCGGTAAAGTCGATACCGATACCGATGACTTCCTCCGGGCTGACCCCGGCTTGGGACAGCACCGCCGGTGCCGTCTTCCGGAAGGTTCGAATATAGTCCTGCGGGTCCTGCAGCGCCCATTCGGGTTCGAGTCGGACCGGCTCACCATCCACCGGCAGTTTTGCATCAATGACGCCGTTTTCATAGGCATAGACGGCTGAAGCGATTTCTTTGCCGGTCGTCGTTTCCACCAAAACAGCCCGTCCCGATTCGGTACCAAAATCGATGCCAATGGCATATTTGTTTCCACTCATTATTTCCTCCATACTCCCGTCAGGTGCCTAAAGGGGCAATATCGACAAATAATTGTCGTTGTTGGCTGCTGGTCCATGGCCGCGGGTTTCCGGCATCATGGTTCAATGATGACTTTTAACCCCTCTCTCTTTTTCGCGGTTTCAAAGGCCGTTTTGTATTCGGATAATGGAAAGCGATGTGTTACCAGGGACCTGACGTCCACAATGCCGCTTTTTACCATCTGGATGGCACGCGGGTAGGTGTGTTTCATCCTTCGCACCAGTTTTAGCGTCAATCCTTTGCGCCGGGCAACCGAAGCTGGAAATACCGTTCGATCGTCATCCGGAATCCCGATCAGAATAACCTGTCTGCCCGGCCGGGTTGCCAGAATCGCTGTTGCGACGGCCTCGTTGTCGCCGGCGGCTTCAAATGCGATATCAACACCGTCACCATGGGTTGCGCCATCCACCTCCTCGTTTTCCCGGCCGCCGGCCACCAGTATGATATTGGAAGCACCAAATGTCCGGGCCGCATCGAGACGGTTGGCTAAACGGTCTGTGGCGATGATTTTAGCCGCGCCGGCCGCCCGCGCAAGTTGAACCAACAAAAGGCCAATCGGCCCGCACCCGAATATGCCGACAGACATTCCCGGCAGCACGTGCCCCAAAGACAACGCATGCAGGGCAACCCCCAGCGGTTCCAACATCACTCCATCAACAGCGGTGAATTCATCAGGTAATGCGTGCACCAGGGACTTCGGCCAGCAAAGCTTTTCGCGCAAGGCACCATCTACCTCATCATGACCGGCAAAGCGCAGGTTGTTACACAGGTTGGGATTGCCTTCTGCACAATAGCGGCATTGCCGGCAGACAATGGCCGGATCAACCGCCACTTTCCGGCCCTGCTGATCTCCGGAGTCAAAGATTCCGGCAAACTCGTGGCCGAGAACAAGCGGTTTTTTTAAATGGGCATCGCCAATGCCGGCCTCCTCATACCAATGCACATCGGACCCGCAAATCCCGACTGCCGTTATACGCAGCAGGCACTCATCGCGATTGGGAAGCGGATCATTTTCATCATGCAATCGTAAATCGCCGATAGCATGCAAACGCAAAACTTTCATATATATTGAGCTCAATCAGTTGAAATTACGTAAGATGTTTTCGCCCTTGAAATTGAATTGGGTAATTATTTATTCTTACATTGAAAACCAGGTCCTTTGGGCCTGGATTCCTTACTCCTTTATCGCCCCCGCCGTTAAGCCTGCGACCAAACTTTTCTGAACCAAAGAGAAAAGAATAATTGTAGGTACGATGGTCAATACGGCGGCCGCGGCCACCTGCCCCCATCGGATCAACAGCGCTGATGACAGCCGCTGGATAACGAGGGTGGCGGTTGCGGTTCGTTGGCTTTGACTGATAATCGACACAATCAGGTAATCCCCCCAGGAAACCACAAAGGAAAAAAACCCCGCCACCATAATGCCCGGCGCTCCGATCGGCAAAATAACATACCATAACCGCTGGAGCACGTTGCAGCCGTCGACCCGCGCCGAGTCGTCAATCGCCGCCGGAATGCCGTCGAAATATCCCTTCAGCATCCAGATGGAAAACGGCAGAACCAGGATGAGCTGCCCCAGCACCACGCCGGGAACCGTGTCGAGCAGCCGCAAGGAAAATACGATCAGATACATGGGGATGATCAGCAAAACCTGGGGAAACATCTGGGTCGAGAATATGCCCAAGATGATCGTTTTTTTGCCTCTGATGTTAAAACGACTCAGCCCGTACGCCCCGAATACTGAAAAAACAAGCGACAGCAGCGACACGGTCGTCGCAATTTTAAAAGAGTTCAAAAAGTACGCTGGATAATCGGTCACCGCAAATATGAGCCGATAATTTTCGAGGGTAAATTCATTCAGGGGCGGAATGACCGTGCCGGTAAATATGGATGCCTGGGTTCTAAAAGAGCAGTAGATAATCCACGCCATCGGCAATAGAAAAAAGATCGAGGATACGATGACCACCGTATAAGCGGTAATTGCCACACCGATTTTACGCTGCATTCTTGACATTATACGCTGTTATTCCCTTTCACTTATTTTGATGAAAACAATGAAATACAGCATTAACAGCAGCAGCATCACCGTTCCGATGCTGGCACCGTACCCCACCGTATAACTGCTCCAGCACTGACGATACACATACACCGGCAAAACATCGGTTGCATTCACCGGACCTCCCCCGGTGGCCAGATAGACAAAATCAAAATTGTTAAAGGTCCACAGGACATGAATGGTCACCATCACAATCACCATGCTGCGGATTCCCGGCAGCGTGATGTAATAGAATTTATACCAGGAATTGGCCCCGTCAATATCGGCCGCCTCATACAAGCTTTGGGGAATGGCCTGCATCGCCGCCAAAAAGGCGACACCGTAAAATGGAACATTCCGCCACAGATGCAGCAGCATGATAAAAGGCAGGGCCACATCCGGATCCCCCAACCAGTACCGGTTGAGATCTTCGATTCCAAGCGACCGGATGACGATATTGATCAGTCCGATATCCGGCTGAGCCATAAATTTGAACAAAATTACGGTAGCGGCCACCGGGATGACCCAGCTCGCCATGATGACATTTTTAAAAAGCGACATTCCCGGTAGCTTTTGATTCATCGCCAGCGCCAGAATGAGTCCCAGGATAAACTGCAGCAACACCACCACCGTCGTCAAAAGAACGGAATGATACAGCGAAATCCAGAAAATTTCATCTGAAAGCAGCCGGATGAAATTTTGAAAACCGATATAGCGCACGCCCTCTTTCAGCAAGTTCGCATTCGTGAATGCGATTCTAAGGCCTTCAAACAACGGATAGACCGTAAACAGCCCCATCACCAGGATAGCCGGCAGAATCAGCATGATTCCCTGTTGTTTGCGCAGTATCATAGGCTCTGGCCGCTAATTGAAACGCTACAACTCGTTATTCGCCTTCAGCTCCAGGATCCTGTCATAAAGCCATTGTGCGGCTTCCCGCGGGGTTTTTTTGTCATAGATAACAAAATTAACCGCTCTTAAGTTGGCCTCACTGACCGGTCCCCAGTTGATCGGAGCCATGGTCACCGAAATGGGCAGTTCGTTGGCAAACCCCTTCATCCACCATTGGATCCCTGCTTTCTCAAAAACATCCATCTCGGCGGAATCCTTTCGCGGGGGTATACCGCCGGAATCCACCAGCCAATTGGCCATTTTTTCCTTGGAAACAATGTACTGAATAAGCTTCCAGGCGCCTTGTTTGTCCTTGGAATAGGCATTCATCATGATCGGTTTGACTTCCAGATAGGTGGCCGCCTCGCCCTCTTTGGAATAAGGAATTCTGGTAATACCCGTCTGATTCTCGAGTATATCTTTGGCACCGGCGCTTTCCGTCCGCCGGCCCCAAAGCCACGGGCCCATCGGTGCCATGGCCCATTTACCGGCGACGTAGCCGGGGTCCTCCACCGGCCATCCGCTGCCGCGCACATTGGGGTCGCAGGCCGGGAATTTTTCGCCTTTAAAAAGCTCATCGTAAAGGGTCAGGACTTTTTCAAACTGATCCACCGTGCCGTTAAACGTAATATTCCCGTTGGAGACTTCAAACAGATTTTTTCTTTTGCTTACCTGATAGTACCATGAAATAAATTCCTGGGCGGCGCGCGGATCCCCGACCTCCGTGCAGACAAAGAATCCAAATGTCTTTTTAGCGGTCAATTCAGTAATTTTTCTGGCGGTTTGGATCAGTTCATCCCAGGTCTGCGGTATCGCAAGGTTATTCTTCTCAAAAATGTCTTTGCGGTACACCATCGCCCTGGCATTGGTATTGTAAGGCAATCCATACAGCTTACCATTGATTCTCAACGGAGCCAGGGTGCTTTCGATAAACTGGCCTTTTTCATCCCAGCTGTCAAAATAAGAATCCAGGGGCTCAATCAGGCCTATCTGCACATAGACGGCGGTGTCTTCCAAAAGACCTTCGATGACATCGGGGGTGGCGCTTTTGGCCTGCAGCAAAAATTTATCGCGTTGATCTTTGTACTTTCCGGGGCCGTAAAACTTGTCTACATTATAATCAGGCAGAGCCGTCTGAACATCCTTCTCCCAATTTGCGACGTACTCCGGTGATACCTCCTGGGTAACAAACGGCATATTCCAGAAAGACAGGCTTTTTTTGGCTTTGCCCTCGGACACCAGGCCGAAGGGACCACCGATAAACAGAACGGCGCACAATCCGATTAGGATCCATTTTTTGTGGTTCATCTTAACACCTCCTTTGCTAAGGGTTAGTTTAGCAGCATCCACGCTCGGCGGGCGTGAAGTGAATTGAAGATTGAAGATTGCATCCTCCAGCGGCGGACAAGAATTGCATATTTTATGCTTTCCGCTTTAATAGGATCGCGTAAATCGATACCGAGACCATGATGATCAAACCGTAAATCAGCTGGATCCAAAAGCCGGTCAGACCGATGGCAATGATTCCGGCTTCCAATGAACCGATGATGACGGCGCCGGCAAAGGTCCCGAAAATGGTGCCCATGCCACCGAAGACGGAGGTGCCCCCGATGAATACGGCCGCAAGGGTGGTCAGCAGATACCCCTGGCCCTGACTCGGCCAGAAGTAGGTGACTTCAAGCGTGGATAATATCCCGGCAAACGCCGCAAAAAAGCCCATCTGCATAAAGACAATCGTTTTGACCCGTTCAACGTGGATGCCCATCATGCGGGAGCTATCCATGTTGTCGCCGACAAAGAGAATGTGGGAGCCGAACCGGTGACGATTCATCAACAGCCAGAAGGCGATACCCAACACCAGCATCCATAGCGCCTGAGCCGGAATAACGCCGCCGATTCTTCCGACCGCCAAGCTGTAAACCAGGGTTGTTTTCGCTGCGACCAGAGGAATTCCCTTACCCTGGGCGATGACGTTGACCATGCCGCGAAAGAAGAACATGGTTCCGATGGTGGCTACCAGGGACGGTATCCCCACGCGAACGATCAGAACAGCGTTCAAAGCCCCGGCCATCAGGCCGATCGTCAGACACACCAGCACCGCCAGCCAGATGTTTCCCGTCAGCATAAAGACTTTGCCGAAAAGCAGGGCGGACAGGGCCAGCACGGAGGGAAACGAGAGATCCATCTCACCCAGGGTTACCACCGGCGTCATGGCCAGGGCCATAATTCCGAAAAACGGAATGGTCGACATGAAGGAGTAGTAGATATCAAATCGTGTAAACACCCTGGGGTTTCCGATAATAAACAGCAAAAAGATACCCACCATTACGGCGGCGATACTCAACTCCAGTCTTGCCTGTCGCATTGTAGCTGTTTTCAAAGGGATATCCTCAAAATTAGCGCCTCATAGATCTTTTTTGACTCAATGAGGACCCAATTCCCCCGTGCGTGCCAGCTGAACCATCTTTTCAACAAGGTCTTCCTGAGAAATGTCTTTTTTCAAAAATTCTCCGGCCACCCTGCCGCGGTCCAGAATAACGAATCGGTCGGCCACCGGATATACATAGTAAATATTGTGGCTGATAAAGATGGCCGATTTCCCCTGCTCCTTGATGTTGCGCACGAAATCAAGCACTTTGCGGGTTTCGGAGAGGGAAAGGCCCATGGTCGGCTCATCGAGAATGATTAAATCCGCTTCAAAGTAAAGGGCCCGGCCGATGGCAATCCCCTGCTTCTCGCCGCCGGACAGGGATAAAACCATGGAATCCGTGGCAATGGCCTTAGAGGTAAAGCCCATATGCTCCCGGATCAGCCGGTCGGTTTCGGCTTTTTGTTGTTTGACCCTAAGAAACCCGAATTTATACGTCAGCTCCCGTCCGGCAAAAACATTGCGCCAGAGCGCCTGCTGATCGGCCAAAGCCCTTTCCTGATAGACCGTTTCGATACCCAGTTGGCGGGAGCGCTTGACCGAATGCCGGGTGATTTTCTCTCCTTTGAAGTAAATCTCCCCGGCGGTGGGTGGATGCACACCGGTGATGATTTTGATCAAGGTGGATTTACCGGCGCCATTGTCTCCCACCAGGCCGACGATTTCATTCGTGCCGACTGCAAAATCGACATTGGCCAGCACCTTCACCTCGCCAAAGGATTTTGATATGTTCGACATGGACAGCAATGCAAGATTTGAATTCGCAGCGGCCATCTGCTCTCCTTTTAGCGGATGCCTTTTTCCGCCAGAGGCGCAACAAAGTCGATGTTCGTCTTATCGATGATGGCAGCGCCCGTATCAATATGCAGACCGGCAAAGCCGTATTTTTTGGTCAGGCAGATCTGCAGGATCGGCAGGTACCCTTGCAGCCACGGTTGTTGATCGAGAACACAGCCGACCCAGCCTTCCTTGATGGCCGTGGCGGTGGCCGCACTCAAATCAAAGCCGGCGGTGTATATTTCGCCCGGCTTTCTGCGGGCGGTATTCAGATAGGTGCCCAGCGTGGCGGTCAAGGCTCCGTGGTCCGTGATGAGCAGTTTTACATCCGGGTGGGTGGCGATATAGCTTGCAACCACCGGCGTGCCCAGCGAAGCATCACTGTTAACGGCATCCGAGATTTCGATGTAATCGACGACCACACCCAGTTGCTTGAGCGCATCAATACATCCTTTGGTCCTCAGCCCCCGCGTTTCCTGCCCCAGCAGCCCCCAGACCATGGCCCGGTCGCCTTTTTTCAGACCGGCTCTTTGAGCCGCACCTTTGGCCAGCATTACTCCGGAAGGATAGAGTTCCTGCCCGACATAACCAAAGCCCTGGGCCTTGTATTTGTCTTCGATAGCGGGCAGCGTAGTGTTCTGGCTGGTCACAATAATGCCCTTGGAAACCGCCTCGTCCACCAGCGGCGCGTAGGCGGCCACTCCGGGGTGTCCCATGATGGCGATGCCGTCCGGCCTTCTGGCAATCGCATCTTTGAACTGCGCTACCATTTTATCGGGCAGCCAACCCGACCAGACGTAATCCACCTTGCAGCCGAGATCTTCTTCCGCGGCTTTGGCGCCGCGGTAAACCACCGACGCAAAGGGCCCCCCTTCACTGCCGCCGGGGAAAAAGACGATCCGGATTCCTTCAAAGTGTTTGCCGGCGGCTTGGGCTTCGGAAACACCCATGCCCGTCATCGCCGCGCCAACGATCAGCAACAGTCCTAGTAAAATTACGATAGTTCGTTTAGCCATTGCTTTCCTCCTTTCCCAGGCCCCAATTAAAGACCCATTGGGAGTTATTAGATTGCCTCTTTAGTGAAGTTCGAGGTCAAGTTACCGCAATTGACTTGGAGCGATGATTGTTGCTCTAAAATTCAGGTAATAATTTTGTTAATATGGATTAATTAGAGAGCATAAATCCTCCCTAACCGGATGAAGCCGAGCAGCGTTGTCCGATACACCGCGGGCGGCTCAAGCCGCCTGCATATACATTTCGGGTGCTGTTTCTGCGGAGCGGTTTTTGGTGGTGATGGAAGTTGCCGAAAGGTAGCGCTGCAATAGTATGAAAATGAACAACAGCACCCCGATGGCGATCTTCGTCCACCAGGAGCTTAAAGTCCCCTGGAACGTGATAAATGTCTGGATCAGTCCCAGGATCAATACCCCGATCAGCGTTCCCTCCACGTAGCCCGTGCCGCCGGTAAGAAGCGTTCCGCCGATAACCACCGCAGCGATGACGTCCAGTTCCAGACCCACGCAGGCCAGAGGATATCCTGAAAGCGTATAAAGCGAATAGACAATTCCCGCCAAAGCGGCGAGAGTGCCGTTAAGGGTATAAATCAGAATTTTGGTCCTGCCCACCGGAAGTCCCATCAAAATCGCCGACTGCTCACTACCGCCGATGGCGTAAGCATTGCGTCCGAATCTTGTGAAGTGGGAGAGATAGCTTCCGATCAGCACCACGACGATAAAAATGATCCCGGTGGCCGGAAGCCAGGCCCTGAATCCCAAGGGAATGCCGAAATCCACCACACGCTCCAAAAACGGATGCTTGATGGGAATGGCATTGAGGCTGATGAGAAAAGCGAGTCCCCGGGCGAGAAACAGGCCCACCAGGGTCACCAGAAAGGGCGGCAGGTCAAAGAAGTGGATTAAACATCCCATGGTAAAACCGAAAAGGGCGCCGAACAGAAGCGCTATCAGAATGACCAATACCGGATGGATATGATGGACGTGAATCAGCTTGGCCGACAGCACCCCCACAAACGCGATCACCGAACCCACGGAGAGATCGATTCCGCCTGAAAGGATCACAAAGGTCATGCCGACGGCGATGACCCCCACAAAGGCGTTGTCGATAAACAGGTTGGTGAAGACCCGTAAAGAAAAGAAACCGGTGTACATAACGGATCCGGCCGTATAGATCAGAAAGAATACTGCAATGGTGGCAAGAATCGGGATATTTTTCTGATTCAATATAAGCTTCATGTTCGCTTTACCTTTAGTCCCGCAAACCGGGTCATGACTGTATTCCTGAACGCTTCCGACTGAATCAGGGCCACACAGATAATGACGACCGCCTTAAACACCAGGGTAATCTCCGGGGCAATGCCGATGGTGAGGATGGTGGTGGTCAGGCCTTGAATGATCAACGTACCGATGATGGAGCCGGCCAGGGTGAACCGTCCCCCCCACATGGTTCCGCCGATAATGACCGCTGCAATGGCGTCCAGTTCCAGAAACAGGCCGGCATTGTTGGCGTCGGCTGCCCTGATGTCGGCGCAGGTGATCAGACCGGCGATGCCGGAACACAATCCGGAAAACATATAGACCGCCACTTTGATCTGCTTTTCTTTAACCCCGATGTAGCGGCTGGCCACCGGATTGGCGCCCACGGCCTCGATGAACATGCCCAGGGCCGTTTTGCGGGTGACCAGGTACGTGGCGGCGGTCATAAATATGGCAATCGAGATGGGAAAGGGAAGACCCAGGAAAAACCCGCTGCCAATGGTTTGGAACGGTTCGTGGATGAAGACCACGATCTGCCCCTGGGTAATGAGCTGGGCGATTCCTCGGCCGGCCACCATGAGGATGAGGGTCGCGATAATCGGTTGGATTCCCACAAAGGCCACCAGAATGCCGTTCCACAGCCCGGCGGCGATCGATAAAATCAGGGGAATGGAAACCACGATCAACAGCGGGCGAAGCTCCCCGTATTCCAAAACCCCTTTCACATAATCCGGACGGATCATGGTGGCGGCCAAAGCCCCGGCAATGGCCATGACCGCACCCACCGACAGGTCGATGCCGCCGGTGGCGAACACCAGGGTCATACCGATAGACAACAGCATGACGGGCGCTCCCCGGTTGACGATATCCACCAGGCTGCCGAAAAGATGCCCGTCCTTGATCTCCATGTGAAAAAAGCCCGGGGTAAACAGCATGTTAAAAAGCAGAATAATTGCCAAAGCCACCAAGGGCCACAGCAGTTTATGGAAACTGTCGTTTTTGATCCGCTGAGCGCTCATGCAACGTCCTCATTGGCTATAATGTGCATAATGGCTTTGTCTTCAATCTGGTCCCCCGTCAGCTCGGTCAGTTTTTTTCTGTCCCGCAAAACCGCCACCCGGTCACAGCACCGAATCACCTCTTCAAGCTCCGATGAAATAAATAAAATGGCCATTCCCTCTTCTTTGCTGAGGGCCACAATCAATTTTTCGATTTCCGCCTTGGCGCCCACATCGATTCCGCGGGTGGGCTCATCCAGAATCAGAAATTCCGGCTGGGAAGCAAGCCACCGGGCGATGATGACTTTCTGCTGATTTCCGCCGCTTAAATTGTTGAGGATCTGTTCCGGACCCGGGGTTTTTATGTCCAGGACGCGAATATATTTGGCGACGATTTCCTCCTGTTTTTTGCGGGGGATGGTTTTGAATATACCGCTTCGGGCCTGAATGGCAAGGATAATGTTTTCCCGTACGGTGAGATCGGAAACAAGTCCTTCGGTTTTGCGGTCTTCAGGACAAAAGCCGAAATAATGGGCAATGGCTTTGCGCGGCGAAGTTATGGACACTTCGCGCCCGTTTAAGGTTGTTTTCCCCTTATTGGGCCGATCGATACCAAACAGCAGGCGCGCGATCTCCGTCCTGCCCGACCCCAGCAGACCGGCGAGTCCAAGTACTTCGCCCTTGCAGATATCAAGATCAAACGCCGCTACAGATCCCTTGCGCTCCATATCGCGAATCTGATAGAAGATCTCTTTGGCGCGGGCCGGTTTGCCGTTGTCGCCGGCGTCATGATTGCCCTCGAACTCCGATACATCCCGACCCAGCATCTTGGCGATCAATTCGATGCGGGGCAGTTGTTGGGTCTCATACTCGCCCACCCGCTTGCCGTTTCTTAGAACCGTTATCCGATCCGTGATCTCATAGGCCTGATCGATAAAGTGCGTGATGAAAAGAATCGCCATCCCGTCGTCCTTGAGCTTGCGCAGGACCGAAAAGAGCTGTTCCACCTCGGCGCTGTCCAGGCTGGAGGTCGGTTCGTCCAGAATAAGAACCTTGGCTGAGATGTCCAACGCCCGGATAATGGCCACCAGCTGCTGAACGGCCACAGAATAGGATGATACCGGCAGGGTTACATCGATATCCAGATCGAGCTTCTTGATGGCGGTATTGGCGCGGTCGTAAATGACTTTCCAGTTGATGCCGCCGAAACGCTTGGGCTCCCGTCCGATGTAGATGTTCTCGGCGACCGACAGGGCCGGAATAAGATTGATCTCCTGATACACCGTGCTGATACCGAATTTTGGGGCATCCTCGGGAGAATTCAATACCAATGGCTGGCCGTCGAGAAATATGTCGCCCGCGTCCTTGCCGTAGAGTCCGGTCAACACCTTAATGAGGGTCGATTTACCGGCGCCGTTTTCCCCCATCAAACCATGGATTTCGCCCCGTCTAAGGGTAAAATCGACATTGGAGAGGGCCAGTACGCCGGGAAACCCCTTGCTCAAGCCCTGAATGGTAACGATCGCATCGGATCCCGTCATTTCACGAATGCCTTTCACACGCCTGTTTTCAGCCCCGGTTCACACAATGCGCCGGGATTTCGGCCGCAGGATGTGTGAACCCGGGGCCTTTTTACTTCAAGGTACTATCCATTAATATTTTCTTGTCGGAAGGGTCTCGGCCGCGACTTCCTGGGGAAAAACCCCTTCAATTGTTACAATTCGCCGGGGAAGCGTTTTTCCGGCCATCAGATCATTGACGGCTTGAAACAGCTGCGGTCCCAGCAGCGGGCTGCACTCCACGGTGCAATTCAGTTTCCCTTCCAGCATCGCCTCAAAGGCGCCCCGCACGGCGTCGATGGAAACAATGATGATGTCCTTGCCCGGTTTCAGTCCGAATTCCTCGATGGCCTGGATGGCGCCGATGGCCATGTCGTCGTTATGTCCGAAGAGCACGTCGATTTTCTTGCCCTCGGCTTTCAGAAAAGCCTCCATCACCTCTTTGCCCTTTGACCGGGTGAAATCACCGCTCTGGGATTTGATGATTTTAAAATTCGGATATTTTACGATGACTTCCTCAAAACCGACTTTGCGGTCGATGGCCGGAGCGGACCCCACGGTTCCCTGCAACTCAACGATGTTCACCACATCCATGGATTTGCCGGGGTCCTTCAATCGCTCGTAGTTTTCAACCAGCCATTTGGCGGCCCGGCGGCCTTCTTCCACGAAGTCAGAGCCCATAAAGGTCGCCCAGAGCGAATCGTCGTCGGTATCCACGGCCCGGTCGCTGAGAATGACCGGAATTCCGGCCCTTTTGGCTTCCTTGAGCACCGGTGTCCACCCCGTCTCCACTACCGGAGAAAACGCGATCACGTCAACCCCCTGGGCGATGTATGACCGGATGGCCTTTATCTGATTTTCCTGCTTTTGCTGGGCGTCGGAAAATTTCAGCACGATATTCGGATATTTTTTGGCTTCGGAAATAATCGATTCGGTGTTGGCCACTCGCCAGGCGCTTTCCGCGCCGATCTGAGAAAACCCCACAACAATCTTCTTGTCTGCCGCGCTCGCGTTCACGACCGCAAAGGAACAGACCACCAGTACCGCTACGATCACCGACATGGTTTTAAAAAGCGCTCTCATATTTACCTCCTTTTAGTTTTTTTGGACCGATCCGGGAACCAACCCGCAACCGGCACGTTTCTCGCATCACCGCGATTATAGTATCTTGATAGCAATCGATATGCCAGGTTCGCAGTTTTGAGGTGTTTTGAAAACATTGGGGAGGAACCGGTATGGGGGGACTGGATGGTACCATAGCGGCGAGTAAAACTATAATCGTCTGATATTATAACCGATCAATGATACGACCAAGTACGCAAATCAATGAGCGTGCGCATCCGAAGGGATCATTCTCACGGCAGCGCCGAAGCTGAAAATTGGATTTTTATGATG
>Ga0307426_1000825_pt1 | contig 21088 bp, 18 predicted proteins | sample SalMarWE160340MG_FD_202165 | JGI IMG/M metagenome (GOLD analysis project Ga0307426, IMG submission 202165) | Salt marsh sediment microbial communities from the Plum Island Ecosystem LTER, Massachusetts, United States - WE1603-40 | ecosystem: Environmental > Aquatic > Marine > Intertidal zone >...
GATCAGCGCGACCAAACCCAGATCGCGCAGGATCGTCGCCACTGCTGTGAGCACGAAACCGACCTGCCCCTGCTTGACTGCAAAGAACGAGAGCGCCAGCGACGGCAGGATCAGGAATAAAAAGACCCCGACCTCGATCAACTGTTCCCTGCGACTCGGTTCTCCAGTCTCCGGCCCGGCCCTCGGTTCACTTTCTCTACGTTCTACCACGTGTGCCTCCTAGCGTTCCCCATAGCGAGTAACTGTCCTCCTCATCTGTCGATCACGCGAAAGTTGTCGAAACGAGACTCCACCGGCACCGACGTCCACGAGCCCGTGATCAGGCCCATCTGCGGCCGGCCGCCGATCGGCGAGAACGTGCCGATCAGCGCGTCGTTCAGATAGATCGCCACCTGGTCGCCGCGCACCTGGGCCAGGGCGTGGACGTTGTGGTCGTAGCCAGGGGTGATGCTCGGACAGTGTACCCAGCCTTGGTAGATCGGGTCCGGCACGGCATCCGCGGGGATAAAGGAGTCCATGTAGCTGCCGCTGTATGCGCTCACGGCGCAGTTCCCCTCGAAATTCCACTCGACAGCATAGGCTGAGGTAAAGTAACCGCTCGCCCCGATATCTCCCCGAAAGACCAGGCTGGCCTTGGCAAAGGCCGGCTCGACGTCGCTGGCCGGGAGAAACACCTGGTCCACCTCCACGTCGTACGTGTCGTCAAAGTGCTCGTAGGGGGAAGGTACGATCCCCATGTGCTCCAACGAGGCACCTGTATCGACCAGGATCCGCATATAGTAGGCGCAGCTTGAGTAAAAGGCAGACAGCACCGGATGCCCGTTGATGGTGAATACCTGATGCGGCCAGCCGCTCGACGCGTTGCAGAAATCGTCCTGGAACGCATAGGTCACGCTGACGTGCGTGCTGACGACGTTGCTCCACGGACTCGAATAAGATGTAGTGGCGGTAGTATGCGCCGCCTTGACCCGGTAATAATAGTCACCAGGGGCCTTGCTCGTGGCCGAGTAGAGCAGGGCCAATCCCACGAACACTTCTTGCGCGTCGGAAAAGTCGCTGTGGGTCGCTTCCTCCAACACATAGTACGTGGCTAGAAAGCTGGAACTCCACAGCACCAGGTACGAGGATTGCCCGTTGGGGTTGACGATCGGATCCAGATGCGGTGCCGCCGGGATCGGAGGCCAGTTCCGCGCCAAGATCGGGAAGTACATGGTCGTCCCTGGAATCGCGTTGCCGCTTGGCCGGCCGGGGAGCGATCCGGAGAGCGAATCCGCACCCGTGAGATCCATAGCCAGAACCCTGTTGGAGCGGCTATGCTCACTCAGGATCCCACTCGGTCCGCCTGCCAAGGCAACGATCAGCAACAGAACCACGATCTGCGATGTCCGCCACACGCCTCTCTTTTTCATCGAAATACCTCCTGTAGACGCTGGACCTCGATGCAGGCACCAGACGCCGCCCTTGGAGGCTGCTCGTGCCCCGCGCCCGGCTGGCCGGTCCCCCTCCGGGATCTTGCAGCCTTCCCTTCCAGTAGATGCGATGCCCATATAGGTGTGCACTATGCCAGTGAAGCTACGATGCACCTGCCTCCTATGGCCTCAACAAAGAGGCTTGACTATGGCGACGGTCCAGGGGCTTCGTCAGAGGCTTGCTCCTCCTCTTTCTCCTCACGCTCTTCCTCCACCGTATCGATCTGCTGGCCAAAGCGCTGCAGCCAACGGACGGCAAGGACATCCGTCGAGGAGTTGATCACGATCGACACGGCCACGGCGATGGCGACCAGGTGAAACAGGCGCGGCCCTTGCGGCACACCCGTGTTGAGCATCAGGATGCCATAGACCAGCGAAGAAAAGCCCTTGGGACCAAACCACCCGCTGACGAGCCGCTCCTCCCAGCCGATCCGGCTGCCGAGAAGCGCGACCACCATGACCACCGGGCGCACGACCAGTATGGCCAGGAAGCCAAAGAGAAATCCCCGCGGCGTGATCCTGGTGGCGACCGTCGTCGGCGAAATGAGCGCCCCGAAAAGCAGCAGCGTGAACAGCTTGAGCAGCTCGGTAACAAAGTCGCCGAACCGGCTGAACGCGTTGCGCACCTGCTGGTTTACCGATGCTACCGTGATCCCGGCAACAAAGGCTGCCAGGAACAGGTTGGCGCCGATGATCGAGGCCAGGCCAAAGACGAGCAGCCCGAGGGCAAACGCATTATACGGCTCAAAGCTGCTGGCAGGCGAGAAAAACTGAAAGCGCTCCAGTCGCAGCAAGAGCCAGGTTACCCCGATGCCCAGCACGATACCCAGTATCAGTTTGACGGCGATCGTGCCCGGCTCTACCGGCGTGGCACGGATGCGATCCAGCATCACCACCACGATCGGCAGCGCCAGTCCATCGTTCAGCCCGCTCTCTACGTTGAGCAGGAACCGTACCCGAGAGGGGACGTGCTCGCTGCCGACGATGGCCGCAGCGAAAACCGGATCCGTCGGCGTCAGAACAGCCCCGAGGAGGATCGCCTCGTTCCACGGCAAGCCGACCAGGAATCGAGCCAGGATCGTGTTCCCGGCGAGCGTCAGCGGAAAGCCCAGCAGCAGCGCACGGCCCGGCAGACGCCAAGTAGAGATCAGGTCACTCACACCGACGCGCATGCCATCGGTGAACAGGACGCTGTACAGCGTGGCTGTGGCGAGCCAGTAGACGAGTGGGTTGTTCGGCTCGAATGGAGCCACGTGGAACACACCCCTCCCGACGACGAAACCGATGATCAAAAAGAGCACGGCCGCCGACAACACGCTGCGTTGCGCCATGCCGGAAACCAGCACCGCCAACAGTAACGTTGCCGCAAAGGCGATCAGGATCTCCATAGCTCATCCTGTGACCAACGCCCAATAGAGCAGATAACCGGTGGCGCCACGATCGGCCCTGCCGTTCCTGGCTACCCTTTCCTGCTTACTCCCTACAAGCCCGGTTCATCGCCCGTCCGCTGGCCCCGGAACGACTTGGCGTGCAGCGATAGCCACTTCATCAGGTCTTGGCGCCGCAACAGGCCGAGCAGTCTGTCACCATCGACCACGGGCACCTGGCGTATGTCGCGCTCGGTCAGCTTGTCCATGGCGTCAGCCGCATCCTCCTGGAGGGTCGTGGTGACCAGCTGATCGGCCGGCGTCATGATCTCGCGCACGGTGACCATATCCCACTCCGAACGTGGCACGCCGCGCACGTCGTCCAACGTCACGATGCCGACCAGGCGATCTCCCTCCAGTACCGGGAAGCCATAATCGTCTGTACCCATCACGTGGTCGTGTACCAGGCTGGTGACAGAGCTGTTAGGCCCGACCGTGGGCGGATCTTTGCGCATTATCCGTTCCACCGGCACCCCCGCGAGGATGTCGTGGATCACGACCTGGCGATAGCTCTGCGTAGAGGCGTTGTTGAGGAACCAGCCGACGAAAGCCAGCCACAGACCGCTGACCAGGCCTCTGCCCAGGTAGGGGATGCTCACCCCGAACGTCATGGCGATCCCCCCACCAATCATAGCCCAGGCGACCAGCCGGCCCGTCCAGGAAGCCCATTGCGTGGCTCGGCGGAAATTGCCGGTGGCGCCCCATAGGATGGAGCGAAACACGCGCCCACCGTCGAGGGGAAAGCCCGGGATCAGGTTAAAGATCCCCAGCGTCAGGTTGATCGTGCCCACCCACAGGAACATGGTGTCCACCGGGCCGAGATTGGCGAGCTCTTGCACGGGGTCCATCCAGGCAGCCAAGGCCTTGATCCCGCCACCGCTGACCAGCAGCAGAATGGCGCCCAGGACGAGGCTGGTCAGCGGACCCACCGCCGCCATCACGAACTCGACGCCAGCCGAGCTCGGATCGCGCTGGATGTTGGAAACGCCGCCAAAGAGAAAGAGCGTGATGTTGCGGACCGGTATGCCGCGCGCCTTGGCCACGAACGAGTGCGCCAGCTCGTGTGCCAACACGGAGGCAAAGAACAACAGCGCGGCACCGAGCGCCAGCCCCCAGCGCATCCCTGCCGCCCAGCCCGTATGCGCCTGGCCAAACAAGGCGCTCAGACTCCAAGTGACCAGGAGCAGGATGAACAGCCAACTCCAGTCCACGCGAACGTCGATGCCAGAGATACGAGCAATGCGAAAGCCGCTGCCCATAGCCAACCTCCTCGTCTCGGCCTAGCCGAGAATGCGATTCATTAACGTTTACGGATCCGACGGCGCACCACACGACGCGATGCCGGGATATCATCCCCTGCTGCGTCGGGAGCGCCTCTACTTCAGCTAATCAGCCGTGCGATGGCAAAGGCGGCCCCTGCCGCAACACCTCCAATCACAAAGGTCTCGAGTGCCGAACGCCTGGCGTTGACGCCGGTCACGCGGCCCTTGAGGTACCCAAACACCAAGAGCGCGAACGAGGTCACGGCGACAGAAGCGTACAATCCGGTCACGACAGATGTGACGATAAAGTACGGCGACAGGGGGATGAACCCCGCACCGGCATAGGCGAGGCCGATCGTGAGCGCGCTCTTCCACGATTGCTGTGGATCGGGCTCCTCCAGGCCCAGCTCAAAGCGCATCATAAAGTCGACCCATCTGTCGCGATCCTGCTTGAGGGAAGAGACCACGGGCTCTGTTTCTTTTTCATCGAGACCGATATCCTCCTGAAGGATGGTCCTTATTTCCTGGGTCTCCTCCCCGGGCACATCTCTCGTCTCCTGTTCCTCCCGCTGCCGTTCGACCCGGTAGTGCTCAGCGTCCGTGCGCGCCGAGAGATAGCCGCCCAGCCCCATCGAGATCGAGCCTGCGGCGATCTCGGAGAGTCCGCCGATGATCACGACCCGTGTGGCTACCGACGCCCCAACCAGCCCGGCGGCGATGGCGAACGGCACAGTCAGGCCATCGGACATCCCGATCGCCATATCGTGCACCAGGCGCGACTGCATGAAATGTGGTTCTTGTGGTCCTGCTCCCCTCATTCTATACTCCCTTTGTCAGCTCATCTCCGGGCAGTCTGCCCGCCAGGCGGCCGTTTCCCAGCACGGGTGGCGGCAGCGCAGGTGGTTTACCTGCCATTGTCCCTGGTCCTATGCGGTTGCTCCCCTTGCTCTGGCTCGGCGTCACCCACATCCGCTGCGTCGAGGCCCACGCCTCGACCGGCGCCGCGCCGCGTCAGCGCCTCGGCCTCGATAAAGATCCGTCTGATGCTTGGGTGCTCCTTGCGGATGCGCGCCTCTAGGCGATCCACCGCCGCCGCAACCTCGTCCGCCGTCAACTCGGGCCGAAACTCGATGTCCAGGTTGAGTAGCACTCGATCCGGCCCAAAGTGCATCGTCAGGGGACGAGATGCCTGCACGACGGCGGGATCGGCCTCCGCCAGAGCTCGTATGTCCTCGACGACATCGGTTCCTGCACTCTCCCCGACCAGCAGATCCCGGCTCTCTACCGCCAGGTAGCCTGCCACAGTGGCCAGGATGAGGCCGATCACGATCGAAGCGGTCCCGTCCAGGTAAGGATCGTGCAGCCGGTGCCCGAGCAGTACTCCCAGAAAAGCGACCAGGACCCCCGCCAATGCCGCCGAGTCCTCGGCTACCACGGTATAGACGGTGGGGTCCTTGCTCGTGCGCATCGTTCGCCACGCGCTCTGTCCTTCTCTCCGGCCTTCGAGCAGCTTGCGGACGGCAATGACCCACGAAGCCCCTTCGGCGACGAACGCAACTCCCAGCACGACATAGTTCCAGGTCGGGTCGCGGATTTCTACCGGGTGCTGCAGGTGCGAGATCCCCTCATAGATCGACATCCCGCCACCGAGCCCAAAGAGCAGGATCGCGACGATCAGGCTCCAAAAATAGAGCTCCTTCCCATGGCCGAACGGATGGAGCGCATCGGCAGGCCGCGCGCTGCGCCGGATGCCCAGCAGTAGCAGCAGCTCGTTGCCCGTATCCACTACCGAATGGATCGCTTCGGCTAGCATCGCCGAGCTGCCGGTGATTAGCGCGGCGGCAAATTTCGCCGCTGCAATCGCCAGGTTCGAACCAACCGCCACATAGACCGTGATCGGGCGTTCGGACTGCTCGACGTTGGCATCTCGCTGGGGATGCGAGGACATCGCTAGCCCTTCCTCTTTTCGTGTCCAGCGCTCGACGGCACGAGCCAGTAGGTTAGGCCTGCCGCGATGAATGTGAGGGCGCCGCCTATAAAGAACGGGAATTGAAAGGAGACCAAGGAACCGACGCCACCGATGAGCGTGCCCATCGCAATACCGAAGCCGAACCCCATGGTGACGATACTCATGTGCCGGCCCTCCCCGCCGACCTTGCTCATATCTGCCGCCAGGGCAAAGACGGGGGCTGCAATCGCGGCTGAGCCTAGACCCTGAAAAACGCGCAGGAGGACGAACTGCCAGTTCCGTGTCACCCAACCGAGGGGCACCGTAGATGCGGTCATGAGCATCAGCCCAGCAATGATAAACGGCTTCCGGCTGCTCTGATCGGACCAGCGCCCGATCGGTATCTGTAGCAGCACACGGCTGATCATCAGTGCACTGAACGCGATGCCAAAGCCCAAAGCACCCTGGTGCAAGCGCGTGTTGAACTGTTTCTCTAGGGCAGAGATCAGAGAAAACGCGGTGGCCATCGCAAGTGTGGCGAGCCCGAGCGTCAGGAGGGCGGGTGTTAGCTGCCCACGGAACGAGGGGAGCTTGATCTCCCTGGTGGTGGATACGGGTATATCCTGCACCCACAGCCATACCAAGAACGCGCCAGCGAGGACAAAGGCGGTGCCCGTGTAAAAGACGGAACGGAAGCCAAGCGTATCTTGCAGGGCACCTCCAATCAACGGCCCGATAGCGAGCCCTACCACGCGCAGCGTGGTATAGACGCCCATTGATCCGCCACGAGTGCGACGCTCGGAGGCGCTCGTAATCAGGGCCAGCGTCGCGGGGATGGTCAGTGCTGCACCGACGCCCTGCCCGACGCGGCTGATCAGTAGCTCTTCATATCGGCCGGCGAATATGTAGGAGAGCGTGGCTACTCCGAGCAAAAGTAGCCCCCCGATGATGAACGGCTTGCGCTGGCCCGCGCGATCGACCAGCATCCCGGCAAAGGGCTGCAAAACGCCATTGACCAGGCCAAATAGGGAGAGCAGAATGCCGGCGCGGACCGCTTCAGGATAGGGCACAGCCGGCGAAGGCAATTGGGCCACGTAGAGCGGGACGACGACGAACAGCACGCTGTTGCCGATCGCGTCTCCCATACGGGCCAGCGAGAGCGCCAACACCGCCCGGTTGGCGCCGATGCCTCCCGCCATGTCTCTCAGTCTCTGAACCCAGGACGGTTCGCTGCCCTCCTGATTGTTCTGACGGTCTGGTTCGTCGCTCATGTACAGCTCCTAGCACTTTTGGGTTCGGCCCCTCGACGCAGGCGGATCGTCCACTCGATCAGGGCCTGGAGCAGCTCTTGCAGGAATCCGATCGACGTCTCGTCCGTCAGTCGGCCCTGCTGGTCGAACTTTTCCCGGGCTCGGGCGACGAGAACCTGTGGCCGGGTCAGTGCGAGCATGTTTGTGAACACACACACCTGGCGCAGGTGCATCTGTGCGCGCACGGTGCCAAAGGATCCCGTGCTGGCGCCCATTAGCGCTACCGGTTTGCCGTTCAGCGGAGAGGTCTGCACCGGGCGCGACGCCCAGTCGATCGCGTTCTTGAGAACGCCAGGGATCGAATAGTTGTACTCGGGTGTCGCGATCAACAGCGCGTCCGCCTTGCGGATCGCCTCCTTGAGTGCCGCGACAGGGGCCGGCACGCCTTGAGCCAGGACGTCCTCATTGTAGAAGGGCAGTGAGCCTAGATGGTCAAAGGTAACGATCGTCATCTCTGCCGGAGCCAGCTCTTGCGCAGCGCGGAGCAGTGCCCGGTTGTAGGAGCCCTGACGCAGGCTACCGGCGATCCCCAAGACACGGATTGCCTCTCGTGAATGCTGCTCGGGCATCTTGCCTCCTTTCGTCTCTCATGAGGATGCTGCCAGTAGTTGCAGGTATATCCTTGCCAGGAGCGCTCTGTGCCCGCAATCCCCAAACCGGTCATGCTGTCTCGCGCCCATACCTACAGCCGCAACCGCAGCGAGTTGCCTACCACGAGCAGGCTGCTGACGGCCATCGTCACAGCCGCAATGGCCGGGCTGATGATCCCCAGGGCGGCCAGCGGTATCGCGACCACGTTGTAGGCAAAGGCCCAACCCAGGTTCTGGCGGATGATCCGCCGCGTGCGGCGTGAAAGCCGGATGGTCTGGGGGATCAGCGTCAGATCCGAGTGTGTCAGCACCAGGTCCGACGTCTCCCCAGCTACGTCCGTGCCGGTGGCTGTGGTGATGCTTAGATCCGCCTGGGCCAGCGCTGGCGCGTCGTTGACCCCATCGCCGGCCATTGCCACTTTTTGTCCCTCCTCCTGCCACTGCCGGATCCGTTCCGCTTTGTCCACCGGCGATACCCGGCCCTCGTATTCATCGATTCCCAACTCGGCAGCGATGGCCCGCGTCGTCTGTGGGCTGTCCCCGGACAGCATCACGGGCTGGATCCCATCCGCTGCGAGCTGCTCCAGCGCTGCGGGAGCTGTCGGATTTGGCTCGTCGCGAAGCGCGATCCAGCCGGCGACCGTGCCTTCCCACCCTATCCAGACGATCGTCTCCCCTTCTCGTGCACGGGCATCAGCTTCCTGCGACAACTTTGAGCCTACCTCCACCTCCAGCAGGTCGGGTGAACCGACCATGATGCGCTTGCCATCCAGCGCCTCGACGGCTGCACTGACCCCCAGGCCGCGCAGTGCCTTGAATGCTTCGGCGTGGGCAGGGGAGCGCGGGCAAGCGCCGACGATTGCTTTTGCCACAGGGTGCTCGGAGAACTGCTCCACGTCTGCGGTCAAGCAGAGGAGCTCCTGCGACGACATCCCGGAAGATGAAAGGGGTGAGACGCTGACCACGTCGAGCTTGCCGCGCGTCAAGGTGCCGGTCTTGTCGAGCACGATCCGCTTGACCATCGCTGCCGTCTCGAGTGCTGCCGGGTTGCGCACCAGGACGCCTCCCCGGCTGGTCCGCCCGAGCACGATGGCGAGTGCCAGCGGCGTGGCCAGCCCGAGCGCGCAGGGGCACGCGACCACCAGCACGGCTACTGCGATCAGAAGGGCCCTAGGTACGGAGGTGCCGGTCAGCCACCATCCCAAGAAGGTGATCGCAGCCGCACTGACGATGCCGATCGCGAAATAGCGCGAGGCCGTGTCTGCCAGCCGCTGGATCGGAGGTTTGGTGTCGAGCGTCTCTTCCACGATCGCCGTGATCTGGGCCAAGCGTGTCTCTTGCACGGTATGGATCACCTGAGCGGTCAGCGCGTTGTCGGTGACGACCGTGCCCGCGAAGATCGTATCTGATGGCCCCTTGTTCACCGGAGCGGATTCCCCTGTGAGCAAGGCTTCGTCTACCGCGGCTTCCCCCTCCAGGATCGTGGCATCGACCGGTACACGTTCGCCCGGCTTGACCAGGATCTCGTCGCCAAGGGCCAGGGCGCTGGGCTTGACCTGGTGCCACTGCTCGCCAACACGCTGCCAGGCCTTGGTCGGCTGCAGCTCGAGCAGGTGGCGGATATCCTTGCGTGCCTGGGCACCCCCTACCTTCTCCAGGTAGCGGCCGAGCATGATAAAGGTGGTGATCATGGCCACCGAATCAAAGTACGCCTCCCCGCCTCCGATGAGCGTGACGTATACGCTATAGCTGTAGGCTGAGAGCGTGCCCAGCGCAACCAACGTATCCATGGTGGCCGTGCCCGCGCGCAGGCCGCGCCAGGCACCCTTCAGAAACGAAAGGCCACCGATAAACAACACCGGCGTCGCAAGCAGCCAGACCAGGTATTGCAGCTTCCGGACGTTCTGTGAATCGAATTGACCCCGCGCATAGAGGGGATAGAGCTGCACCAGGTACAGTAACATGACCTGCATACCAAACGCCGCAGCGGTGATCAACTGCAAGAGCAGGTATTCCTCTTGCCGCCCCGCCTTTCGCTCAGACGGATCGCCGAGCACGCGTGCACGGTAGCCCAGGCTGTCCAGGCTGCGTAGGATCTCATCTGGATCAACGAGCTTGGGATCGTAACGGATCCGCCCTCGTTCGGCGGCGAAATTGACGTTCGCTTCCTTGATCCCAGGCTGCTTTTCGAGGATGCGCTGTGCAGCCTGAGCGCATCCGGCGCACCACATACCGTCCACAGCAAAGCCAACGGATTCGCCCGGATCCAGGAAGTACTTGGGCAGGTCGATTGGCTTGGGCGTGCGTACAGGCTCATCGTGCGGCAAGACCTGATCGAGCATACCGTTTTCGTGCGCCAGTTGGTAGATCCGAGCGCACCCTTCACAGCAAAAGTGCTTCTCCTCGCCGTCGAACGCGCGCACCACCGGCTTTCCGTCGATCTGCTCCCCACACAGGTCACAGGTCAGCTTAACCTTGCTCACCACAGCATTACCTTTCCCACCCGTAGATGCGGCACGATGCTCAGCGCAGCCAACCCACGCAGGATCAGCTGCAGGCCGATCAGGCCAATCAGGAACCCAGCGACACGCGCAAGCTCCTTTCTGACACGGGCGCCAAGGGCGCGAGCACTCAACCCAACCACGAGCAGGGCCGGGGCCGTACCCACACCAAAGGCGAGCATGCCCAGCGCCCCAGACGTCACCCGACGGCTGGCAGCAACCGTCAACAGCGCACTGTACACCAACGCACACGGCAGCAGCCCGTTCAAGGCACCGACCAAGGCCAGCCCCGCCGGGTGCCTGGCCTTGGGGAGCGCCCAGCTCTGAGCCTGGTGCCATAGTCGGCCCAGGCGTGGCATCTGAAGCATTGGGAGCCAGCCCAAGTATCCCAGCCCCAGCAAGGCGACGCCGAGGCCCAGCACGATGCTCAACACACCGGGCCACATGCCCAAGCGAGCCCCCGGCGCGAGGAAGGAACTGATCCCTGCGACGAACGCGCCGAGAAGGGCATAGACGGTAACGCGGGCACCGTGGTAGACTAGGTAACGGAGCAGGACAACCATCCCTTTGGCCTCGATCTGCAGCCCGACCATCCATACGAGGGGGCCGCACATCCCGAGACAGTGGCCCAGGCTGCCCACCAACCCGGTCACTAAGAGCGCTCCATAGATCTCCATCGTGCTGGCTCCTTTGCCTTCGTCCCCTTCCGGAGATAGTGCAAACAACGTGCCCCGGGGCTCAACGTAGCCGGGGCACGTTGTAGAACGGCCTGCAATCACAAGATCGGCCACCGTCGATCCGAGAACCGGTCAAGACTGCTCGCTACATAGACAACCTGTTGCCAGCCTGCCGCTCCCCCTCTCCGGCCGCACCGCGGCGCAGAGAGGGGTGTGGCGGACAGCACAGCCTCAGGCTACTTCCTCAAACACGTGGACCTCTAGATCCTCTAGCTCAACGTGCGGTTCGAACTCCTGCAGTACCTTGTCCTCGGCCAGGGAGGACTCGCGATGGTGTTCGAGATCCTCCCACCATTCCCACTCGCTTTCGACGAGGATGTGGACCTGCTCATCTTTGAGGTGGACCGAGCGCGCGGCGCGGACGGTGATGAAACCGACATCCGTCGGCAGCAGGGTGCGCAGGTAGCCCAGGATCCGCTCAAGAGAGGAGCCGATCTGCAATTCGTTCATCTGATCAGGATGAATGTCAAAGGTAATCTGGTAGATGTACGCCATCGTCGGCCTCCTCAGTGGGGTGTCCAGTTTAGGACCAGGTAAAGCAGCCACCAAAGCCAGATGCCGACAAAAAACACGATGACGATCGGCGGCGGCGCCCCGCCCGCTTCCTCGATCACACCCGCGAAGCTGTCAATGTACCCATCGGCGCGGATGACTTCGTGCTCCCCCTCCCCTTCCTTTTCTCGGTGTCCACTGGAACCCGGCAGTGTGCTAGGCCGGTTGCGCAAGGCCAAGAGCACCGCAAAGAGGACCAGGACACCTGCGCCCCAGAGCATCCACGTGAGCGCTTGCCCAGTAACCAACACATTCTGCGTCACGATTGGCCTCCTTTCCTTCCAGGCCAGTCTTCAGGCTCCCTGTCTTCCAACATGCGATACTTGGGTTCCTCGACCTTTCGAAACTGGCCGCTCTTCCAGCCCCAGGCCAGGAGAACGATCCCGGTCAGGATGACAAAGAACATCCATAGCGCATAGGCCCACACGCCCATGGGCATCATGGTCCACCTCCTCCTTGGCCAGCAAACGTATCGATGTAGGCGATAATGTCCCAGATACCGGCCTCCGAGAGATCGCCCGACGACAGGAGCGCTTTGTACGGTCCCATCACGCTCTGAGGCACACCCTCCCACGTCCGCCAGTAGATATAGGCATCCGACATGTTGGGTGGGAAGGCTGCCGGTGCTCCGCTCGGACTGCCCTGCGTGCTGGGGCCGTTACCCTGCCCGCTCGCGCCGTGACATGGAGCGCAGTACTTGTCGTACAGGTCTGCGCCCAGCGTAGGTGAGATTACGTGTCCCTCTTCGAGCCAGAGGTCCCGGCTCACCGTTGCAAAGTTGGCGGCCAACTGGCCATTGTTGTACACGCTAGAGCTCGAGGGCATACCGGCGACAAAGGCTTGTTGGACATAGCTGATCACGTTCCACCGCGCCTCGATCGGCATCCACTCACCCCAGGTCGGCATCGCCGAATTCTGCAGCCCATAGCTCACGCGTGCAAAAAAGTCGCCATCCGACAGGCCCCGCACATCGGGATCCGTGAAATTAGCCGGCTGGACATCGAGATACTGGCCGGTCCATCCGTCCCCGAGTCCGCTCAGGCCGTGGCAGCGGGCGCACATGCGCAGGAACATCATCTTTCCCGCACCTACCGATGGCGCTTGGCTCGTGATCTGAGTCAAGTTGCCCTCGCGGATCTGCACCGTGTTGACGGTCTCGGGCATCTGTTGTGCCAGCGCGATGGCCGGGTACACTTGCGCGGGCGCGGAAGCAGGGCGCGGCTCTGTCTGTGTAAAGTTGACCCGGATATAGTAGACCAGGCTCCAACGGTCTTCCTCTCCGTAGTGAACCTTCCACGCGGGCATCGCCGTCCAGGGCACACCCTCGCTGATGCGCCAGTAATAGTCCGCGTCCGTAAAGTCTCCGTAGCTGCCATCGCCGAAATCCGGGGGCACCGGCAGCAGACCCTGGCGATAGACCCCTTCGCCTCGTCCGGCATCGCCGTGGCAGACCCAGCATTCCCGAATAAAGATCATCTTGCCTTGATTGAGCGTAGCGACGGTCTTGGGAAGCGGGTTCGTCACTCCGGCATAGCTGCCAGAAGGATCGCCCTCATCCGGATCGTGCTCCACCGGCATAGCAAAGACCTGTTGGATGTAGTGGATGATCTTCCAGCGCTCGTCTTCGGTCAGGCTTGCCTTCCACGGCGGCATCACGCTCCCCTGCACCCCTTCTGACACGTGCCAGAACCACTGCTCGTCCGGCATACTGCGGAAGGGCTCCTGCTTGAAATCGGCAGGGGTCACCGTCAGGGTTCCGGCATAGCTGCCCAGCCCATTGCCCGCACAGCCGTGACAGGTGAGACAGTACTTGACGTACTTTTCTTTTCCCTCTTGTAGCTGGGATGCCTCCCAGAGCGGCCAACCACGTGGCTGGTCTGCGGTCGGTGCGACCTCGGGGTAAGAGAATGGATCTGACGCCCCGACATACTCTGCCGGTGGTGCGACCATGTATTGTGCCGCCACACGATCTCCCAGGTTAAAGACATAAGCCGCCATGTCACTGAGTTCCTGGTCGCTCAAGAACTCAAAGCTGGGCATGAGGGACATCGGCGACATGTCGCGGGGATCCTTCCAGTGGTCGACTTCCCACTGCTCGCTCCGCTTGCGGCCGATGTACGACAGGTCGGGCCCAGTGCGCTCGGAGCCCAGAATCATGGGATCGTCAAAGACATAGTTTCCTCCCTGAGACTGTACTCCCATCCCCGTATCTTCCAGCCGTACGTACTGCGTGTGACAGTAGTTGCAGCCATTGGAGTAAAAGACGATGCGTCCCCGCTCTTCCTCAGCGGTGTAGGGATGCGCGACGAACGTTTGCGGTGGGTTCCAGACCAGCCCGGGGATGAACACAACAGCCATGACGACCGCGAGAAAGACAATGATCGCGCCCGCCAGCGTCACTGTGAATGTCATTTTCATCGTAGCACCTCGCTAGTCATCTGCGGCCACGAGAACCCCAGATACAGGAAGCGAAGCGGGGCGCTCGACGGGCCGTCGTCTTATGGCGGTTGCGTAGATATTGTAGGTGAACATGATAAAGCTGATCACCACCAGCATCCCGCCTGTAGCGCGCAGTGACATGTAAGGCCGCAGCCCCGGCAGCACGCTCCACACAGGAAGCCCTTGGTGGATCCAGTTTGTGCCCTGAACCAGCCCGGTAAGAAGAAAGCCGGCAAAGAAAAAGGTAAAACCGATCACGTACAAGGCGTACTGCATGTTGGCCAGCCTGCGGCTAAAGATCTGGCACTTGTAGATCCGCGGAACAGCATAGTAGATCCCACCCATGACGATGGATGCAGCAAAGAACAGCAGGGAAAGATGGGCGTGGCCGGGCACATACTGCGTAAAGTGGGTCAGCAGGTTGATGTTGCGGATCGCCTGGTGCGAGCCCTGATAGGAGACCAGGATATAGGCAGCCCAGCCTGTGATCGTAAACCGCAGCGGGATGCTGATCATGAAACGGTTCCAGTTGCCGCGCATAGTGAGGGCGATGTTCATCATGAACGCAACCACCGGCAGGACCATCCCGATGCTCTCGGCTACCGCGATCGTTTTGAGCCAATAGGGGATCGGCGCCCACAGGAGGTGGTGCCCGCCAACACCCGTGTAGAAGAAGGCAATGCCCCAAAACGCGATCAACGACAAGAAGTGGCTGTATAGCGGCGTCCGCGTCTCGCGGGGTACGACATAGTACATCACCGGCAGTAGCCCGGTCGTGAACCACAGGCCCAGCACATTGTGCCCGTAGAACCAGTTAAAGATCGTGTCGTCGATCCCCGTCAGCGCTCCGGTCGGAGGATTCCACATCGCGTTGCCGATGAAATACAGCATCGGGAACCAGATCACAGTGCCGATGATGTACCACAGCGTGACGTACAGCCCTCGCTCGACGCGGTTGGCAATGGTCATATAGATGTTGATCAAGTTCAGGATCAACACCACCATCACCGCAATGTCGACCGGCCAGACCAACTCGGCATACTCCCGGCTCTGAGTCACGGCTCGCAGCAACTGGACGACGCCAATGACGAGGGCAACGTTCCACGCGATCCCGTTCAAGACCCCTAGCGGCTCACTCCACAGCTTGCGGCCGGTGAGCTGCGGGACGATGTAGAGCCAGATCCCCATCATGCCTCCTGACAGCCAGGCGAACAGTACCGTGTTCACGTGCGCCTGCCGGAGGCGGCCAAAGACCAGGAATGGTACGCCACGGAGAAAGTATGGGAACACAAACTCGATGGCTAGGATCAGGCCCATAAGCACGCCCAGGATGAGCCAGAACGAGGCAGCTAGCATGAAGGTGAGGCTTGCGCTATTCTCCCTCCCAAGCCAGAGTAACATAGAGTGAGGACCCGCCCTGATTTGCTTCCTAAACCAGGGTGACACAGCGTCAAGACCCGCCCTGATCTGCTTCCTAAACGACATGGGATCGCTCCTTTCCATCTGTCACCGGGCAGCGCGGGGTACCCTCGCCTGCGGAGGGGAGATACCATCCTCATGCCATGTGCGCTCCCTCCTAGGCCTCACCTATCAGCAGTGCACCTCAGGTCGACTGGGCCCATCCAAGGGCCACTGACCTTCTGTTCTTCGGTCTGGGAAGTTCAGTATACTCGTCTAGCTCGCCATACCCCGCCCGCTGGCGCACGGTTGAGGAGGGCATGCCTCACCTTCGGCGCGGGATACGGAAGCTATTGCCGGTGGAGGCGATTCGATCATACATAGTATACCAGAGTGAGCATCCCTTGAACCTACGGGACAGGTTAGCGGTTCAGTTGTCTTTTGCCACAAAGGTTGGATTTCGGTTGGTTTGCGTTCGTGGCGTCAAACCCGAACTACGAGGCTGCACAACCTCGATGTCCGTGCCAACAGCTAGGTGATGGTGTCCTCAGCGATCCCGCTCGGCAGCAAAGTCGGCCAACTGGAACAACTGTGCACGTGCTGGCGAGTTCGGCAGAATGGCTAATGCTTCCTTGGCCTGGTCGGCATAAGCGCACGATTTGTCCCGGGCATATTCCAGGGAGCCGGTCTCCTGGAGAAATTGGATCACGCTTCCTACGTCGTCAAAGAGGCCCTGTCCGATCTTCCCAGCCGACCTGTGCAATGCATCCACGAGCGCCAGGCTCATCTTTTTCTGGCGCAGGTCCGTGCCGATGGGCTTGCCCAACTCCTCGGGCCTGCCGAGGAAATCCAGCATATCGTCCCTGATCTGGAAGGCTACGCCCAGGTTAAGGCCATATTCTTCCAGGGCACGGACTTGGGCCTCAGGCGCGCCTGCCAGGATGCCTCCGATTTGGGCGCTTGCGGCAAAGAGTGAAGCGGTCTTTTGCCGGACGATCTCGAGATACGTGTCTTCATCGATCTCTAGGTTTTCCAGGCTCAACAGTTGCCGCGTCTCCCCCTCCACGATGCGAATGCACGTATCGGCCAGGACTTCGATGATCCGCGGATCTTGCCTGGCGACGAGCTTCATCGCTTTACAGAACAAAAAGTCGCCGGTCAAGAGCGCGGCAGCGTTGCCCCAGCGCGCGTTGATCGTCGTCTGGCCGCGCCGCAGGTCGCTCCGATCGTTGATGTCATCGTGAACCAGCGAAGCCGTATGGATCAGCTCGATTGCGGCTGCGGCGGGGATGGTCTCGTCTGGTATCGTGCCTCCTGATGCCTCGTACGCAAGCAGGGCGATCTTGGGCCGGGTCCGCTTGCCGCCGGAGCGGATAATGTGCTCGCTCGCCTCAGACAGCAGGCCGACCGTGCTATCTGTCACTTGGTCGATCATCTGTATCAAGAGGTCGTCTTCCATCAGTCCCTCTATCCCCATCAAGCTCATCCTCCTACGGAGCTATATCCTCACCCAGGTCCGCTGCCCGGCTCCCGGTGTGCTCTACCGCTTGGCAGTTCCGATTCTCAACAGGCACTGGCTTGCCGCGCACTTTTTTCAGCGCAGGAAGAGGGTGTACGTGAGTACGCCCAACACGAACGTCGTAAAAGCGACATATTTCCAGTTACGTTCTGCCAGTGCGAAATAAGCTACGGACGCTATCACGCGTACATAGGGCGTCAGCATCAACACCGCCATGCCTGCGCTGACGATGGTCTGTGGATCGAGGGGTCGGGAGGCAAACTGCCCGGCATCCGACGACACGAACTGTAGCAGATTCATCCCTGCGATGCGGTACGTGAGTTCGAGATGCCCGGTGGCTGCCCAATGCCAGGCCAGACCCGAAACAATGAGCGCAATGCTGAGCAGAACTCCTGCCAGCAAGACATATCCCACCACCGTGTCCATGCCGAGACCGGGCAGCGTCGAGCGATCCGGTGCTTCCGTGTCTTCCTCGCTCATAGCCCGCCCTGAATGCCGCGCCAGACCATCTGCCCGCCCAATCCCAGCAGCACGACCACGAACAGCATCCGCACGGCCCGATTCGTCAGCCGAACGAGCACCCGCGTGCCGACGTAGGCACCTGCCAACACACCCAGGATGACGGGGGCCGCACGTCCTGGATCGATCAGCCCTGCTGCCAGGTAGACGCTGGTCCCTGCCAGGGCGGTAACCCCAATGATCAGATCGCTCGTAGTCGTCGAAACCTTGGAAGGCATGCCCATGACCACATCAAAGATGAGCACTTTCAATGCCCCGGCCCCAATGCCGAGCAGCCCTGCGATCAGGCCGGCCCCGAACATGAACGGCCCACCCAGGTAGGCACGCCGGGGCGTATAGTCGATCCGCTGCTGCTCAGCGCTGTCATAGTAGCTTCCCTCCAGCTCGAGCCAGTGCGTGAACTTGTCCTGCTCTGGCGCGGCCTGCCGGTCTCTGCGCCGCTCTGCCAGCATGCTCACCGCAGAAGCTAACAAGATCGCGCCAAAGAGGATAAAGAGCCAACGCCGGCCCGCTGCCAGCGTGATCGATGCCCCAACCCATGCTCCGAGGATGGTAAACATCTCCAGGAACATCCCCACCTTCAGGTTCGTGATCCGGTCCCGTACATAGGCTGCCGCCGACCCGCTGGACGTGGCGATGACGGCGATCATGCTCGTCGCAATGGCGTGCTTGATGTCGACCCCAAGGAGCGTCAGCGCCGGCACCAGGACGACGCCCCCGCCCATCCCGGTCATCGATCCGACGAGACCAGCCGCCACCGCTACCAAGAACAGGATCCAGAATGGCACCATGGGCGCCTCTAACCTCGTGTGGGTCCACAGTCTCCCGGCAAACCGCGAGCAGTGGCAGAACTAGCCACCACTGCCCTTTCCGCCGGATGCATCGCTAACCACCTCGACCGTATAATCCTGGCTGTCAGGCCGGTCGGTCCCGGGCCAGGAGAACCGGAATACGAGCTTGGTGCCAGCCGACAGGTCACCTGTAGGCAGGTCAGCTATGTATACGGCCAGCCCGGTATCGCGCCCTTTTGTGCTGTGCGTCGTCTCCCACTGATCGGCGCTCCAACGGACAGTTGCTGGTCTAAAACTCTCCACGCGTAGAATGTGGCCCTGTACCATCGTCCGGATTTTCAGGTTCGTGCGCCACAGCGCATAGGGTGAGCCCTGGCCCTCTTTGATGTAGCGCTGGGCCGTCTGGGTCGGCATATCAAAGACCCGTCCATCACCCAACGATCGCTGGAGCTTGACGTATTCGGCATGTGCCCACACCAGTGGCATGGCAGAACCCGAAGGCTGCCCGAGGTGCAACCCTTTCTCCGGGATATCGTCCGTATCCCAGATCTGCTCCGGGATCATGCCGCCGTCGCTGGTAAACGATCCCAGCGCACCCAGCAGGCGCTCAGCCTCCTGCCGGTTTCTGGCAGCCAGCTCGTAATGAGCGCGCTCGCCGGTCAGCAGTGGCCACGCCCGTCCTACGCCCGTTCCATCGAACGGTGACCCGTCCTCGTGCTCGCCATAGCCATCGTCGTCGTAGCGATGCCACGACGGGCCGTGGGGCGTTTCTACCTTGAGCAGCGCGTCGATCACCTTGACTGTATCGACGATCCGGGGGTCGTCGGCAGCGCGGAGACCAAAGCGGACCAGCGCCAGGGCATCGGGGCTGACGATGTTCCGCGCCGGCTCCTCGCTTTGCCCGGGTACCTGGTTCTTGATTGGGACGAATCCCTCCATTGGCGACGCCGCTTCCGCCATTTGCGGTGGTGCGATGCGCACATAATACCCTTTGACCCCCACCTGCTTGGCCAAGTCCGTCCCGGCGACGTACGTCCAGCGCTCAATAGAGGCGTTCCAGGCATCCGCCGTCTCGCGGAGGTAGCTTGCCACCGTCGATTCGCCATTGACCTCCGCAAGCTCAGCCGCACAGAGCAGCGCCGCCACCTCGGCCGCCAGGGTAAAGGGCGAATAACCCGGATCCTCTTCCCACCGGTCCTGCGGCGTCACTGGCCCGTTACACACCAAGAAACAGGCTGCACGACGGACCATTGGCCACAGCAGCGTCGAGTCGCCGTCTTCCAGAGCGCCCTGCCGCTGGGCAAGGTCCACGAGAAGGATCGGAAAGGCGGTTTCGTCCATCTGGATGCCGCCCCAGTAGGAGGTGCCGTCCATCCACATATTCTGCGGCCAGTGACCATCCTCCTCCTGTGTCACGCGCAGGTACTGGATCACGCGGGCTGCGTCCTCGTGCGCGCCAAGCGCGAGCAGCCCGCCGGCCGTCTCGACGAGATCCCGCGGCCAGGCCAGGTGATAGCCTCCCAGATCGTCATCTCCCTTGGCATCCCCCCACGGGATGGCAAGGCTGGCGATGATACCCCCCGGGAAGCGCTTGGCTTCGTGGGTCCGTAGTACGGCCGCGCTGATCTGGCAGAGGTCCCACTCGTCGCTGCCAGAAGCATCGAAGGAGCGCAGGTTCTCCTGCCACGCCTGCCACTGCTGGAAGTAGACGTCTCGCGCGGCCCCAAAGCCGGCCTGAAGGCTGGCGCGGGCACGGAGGCCGGCTTCGGCGGTGTTGAGGCCAAAGCCGAGCGCGAGCACGATCTCGCCACCTGAGCTCAGGTCGATCTCTCCGGTAAGCGCAATGTTGCCGTTCTCCGCCCGGTCATAGGCCCACGCCATCTGCTTGTGTGCCTCCAGGTCCTGCCAACCATCTGAGGTGCCGACAAAGCCAACCGATCGCTTGAGCCACGGCTGCGAGCAGGCCAGTGCCAGGGCATGACCGTCCCGCTCCGCATAGAGTACAGGCAGCCCTTTGTAATCGTCGGCCCAACCCGTGTTGCCGGCGCCATGGTTTGCCAGGTGCGGGGCCAGCAGGGCATAAAGGTGATAGTCGGCCAGCTTTCCTTTCAGGGGCGTGAAACGGATGCGTTGCAGGACCACGTCACGCCTGGGATCGCTGAGTATCTCTTTTTCGATCTTGTAACGGCCACCCCGGTCCGTATTGACGAGGCGATATGCGGGGCAGCCTGGGGCAAGGTAGGACACCTCGTGTCGCGTGTCGCGTTTCTCTTCGGAAAAAAAGTCCTTCCCGTCGGTGACGATCAGTCCCAGGTCGCGGGTGCAGGCCTGGTCCACGCGCGGGTAATAAATCTCGTCCAGGATGCCGTGGCTCACGGTGAACCATACACGGCTGGCGGGGCTCAGCGAAGTGCCGACCCCGCTCTTGGCGCTGGAGGTCCAGCGCGGCTCGATGCCGGGCCAGCCCGGCGCATAGTGGACTTGGTCGCTCATAGGATCTCCTCGATCTATCGGTTCATCTGTGACCGGCCTCTGGCACCGGCTGCACCCTGAACCGGCGGGTGCAGGTCACTACAGCGCTGTGTATCAGCGCCTACCCAGACCAGGGCGTGCGAAAGTCGGGATA
>Ga0307426_1000827_pt1 | contig 21076 bp, 25 predicted proteins | sample SalMarWE160340MG_FD_202165 | JGI IMG/M metagenome (GOLD analysis project Ga0307426, IMG submission 202165) | Salt marsh sediment microbial communities from the Plum Island Ecosystem LTER, Massachusetts, United States - WE1603-40 | ecosystem: Environmental > Aquatic > Marine > Intertidal zone >...
CACGCATGTTGAATACTATGCGCCGACGGGCCTTGATCATCCTTCATACTTAATGACAGCCGATGACTACGTCCGTTTAAAGAATTAAACGGTCTGTAATTCAAATTGGATTCTGCGAGAAAGCTATGAAAATATCATCCAAACTAATCTTTTTTTTGTGTCTGCTCTGGGGTCTTCATTTAACGCAGGCCGCATCAGGCAGCTCAGACGCCAATCATTTTTCTGCCAACGAAATTCCGATTTATCAGAAAGGCTACAATGTCGAAAAACACGTCGATCATGCCACACAATCCGAACTTTTAACTTATTATGTTCGGACGGACCATCCGGCTGCTGAAGTAATTGAATTTTATGACGCCTACTTTAATGGAATTGGCTGGAAATCCTCGTTTGAGATATGCCAGAGACATTGGGACGAAACTGCGGTTAAAGACGAATATGGTAAACTGCAATCCCAACAATTATTCACGTCCTGGCAGTCTCCAGAAGCGGATTTAAAGGTTTCCCTCTGGTTGATAAACAGGCTGTATCTTAGGGGGCCGCCGGACGAAGTACTTGTCAAGTTTCAGATCCAAACCAGCGGAGACCGGTAACGGATTATATCCCAGGTTACATCATATCTCATAACAGTCGATGAGATATGCAATGAGCAGTTATTTGTGAATCAGACCAACGGCCATGCACGGATAAGTTGGTGAATTGACGAGATGTGCACAGGAGGCAACCATGGAGACAAGGCCATTTGGCAAAATCGGCGAAAACTTTCCAATTCTAAGTTTCGGCGGACAACGAATTGTGGACGAACATCAATGCACCGAAGAGCAAGCGATAGAAATTGTCAACACCGCCATCGACCGCGGCATTCGTTACTTTGACACGGCCTGGATATATTCCGACGGGCAGGCCGAGATGCGGCTGGGCAAGGTGGTCAAATACCGCCGGCCGGAAATGTGGCTTGCCACCAAGACCTGGGACACCACCGCTGACGGTTCACGGCAGCAGCTGGAAACCAGTTTGACGCGCTTGCAGACGGATTACGTGGATGAGTGGCGGCTGCACAATGTATGGGATTATGCGCGGCTGGACGAATTTACCGGCAAAGGCGGGGCTTTGAAAACAGCAATAAAGGCCAGGGATGAGGGTCTGGTGCGCCATATAAGCATCAGCTGCCACACCGACCCGCAGATTCTGGTGGAAGCCCTCAATCGTTTCCCTTTTGATAGTGCACTGATTGCCCTGTCAGCCTTGGACCATTTCGTTCTCAGTTTTGCCGAGGAGTTTTTACCCGTCGCCAATGCCAGGGGCGTCGCAACGATCGGAATGAAAGTTCTGGGCTTGGGAAGCCTGACGCATGAGGTGGAACGATCCGTACGCTATGCCTTCAGCCTGCCGGTCAGCACGGTAATTGTAGGCATGGAAAGCATGTCTCAGCTGGAGCAGAACCTGGCAATCGCAGAGGCATTCTCCCCGTTGACCGACGAAGAGCGCCTGTCATTTTTCAAGGATATCATTTCGTTGGTGCAGCCGGATAAATTGCGCTGGAAAACTGTTGACTGGAATAATCCGACACAGTGGGTGCCGCGTGGCCGGGGACTGAAGTAACAAGCACGACTAACAATATTAGAGATAAATACGAGCTTTTAGCAAGCTTAACCCTTGCCAAGGGGAAAGTCGTAGGGTTTAGTTTAGATTAAGTTGATGCAGGGCACCACCCTATAAGCGTTAAGTTATTTTGGTGTGGGAAGAACTGAAAAAATGAACATTTACAAAATAACTTAGCACTTATGGGACGCCACCCCTTGCCCGGAGTTTCAGTATGAATTGAGACATCTCATGACCAAAGATACCTACACCAGTTTTGAAGAGCTGAAATCTCATGAAGAAATCAACCGGGACTATAAAATATGGACCGGCGATGTGGGATCGCCGATAACCATTATGGCGCCCCATGGCGGCCGGATTGAGCCCAGAACGTCATATATTGCCAGAAAAATCGCCGGGGATAAATTCAACTGCTACTGTTTTGAAGGCTTCAAAGCCGGCAATAACAGTCGCCTGCACATAACCAGCCACAATTTTGACGAACCGCAAGCCCTTAAACTAATCGCACGGTCCCAAACCGTGGTTACGGTCCATGCCTGTACCGACAAGGACAGCCGGGTATATCTGGGGGGTCTGGATAAAAAGCTGATCTCGACGATTGCCGGCCGATTGAAAGCCGGCGGTATCGCGCGGGCAAGGACGAATTCCAAATACCCGGGGTTGAACCCGGATAATATTTGCAATCGCGGTGCCGCCCAAAAAGGTGCACAGCTTGAAGTCAGTCGAGGGCTGAGAGATGATTTGAACCAGATGAATTTATTGACCGCTGCGATTCATGCCGCCTTGACAGACTTCATGGCCTGAAACGCGACGCTGCTGCCGCGGCGAACGGGTGGAGGTATTCTTCAAGTCGCCTGCCGACTGAATCAGAAAATGATTCTGAAGACAAAATATATCGCCGCTGCGGCAATAATACCTGCCAGGCAGTATTTGATTCTTTTCTTATGCTCGACCAGGTGGCTGTCCCGGGTATCATCTGCTGCAAGAAGGAAGGAAATGAGCTTGAGCGGCCTCACAGGATAAAAAAAGAAATCTTTTCGCGGTATACCGAAAGGATGTTCGAAACATAGCTCTTCCCAGACAACAGCATGAAATCTTTTCAGATATTCAAAAAAGTCTATTAAGAGGTAGATGGTAAGAAAGCCGGCCGCGAAAAACAGCAACAGCAGAATAAAAGAAAAAAAATTTCCCATATTTTTATGCCTCCCTGTAGACGATGCATGGGCTCAAATAACCATCGGCCGTTTTGCCCTTAAACTTTAGCAAAATTTGGAATGAGAAAATTGCGCGGAATAATCAGCGGCATGATAAATTCAGAACATATGCATCGGGAGGCTTTGAGGGCTACTTCTCCAGCGCCGTAAAACCGGAGCGTGCTACCTCGATAATTCGGTCGCCACCGAGCTCCTGCAGAAAATCATCGATCATTTTTGAAGTTCCGGCCAGTTGGACAATGAAGACCCCATGGCTCCGGCGATCGAGTATCTCAATGCGGTATTTGCCGGTAAGCTGTTCCATTTGATCGGCATCGATTTCAAATTTTACGATCGCCACTTCGCGCCAGAAGCTCTGGTCGATATCCAGTTCCCGGGCAGAGATAACTTCCGTCACTTTCTCAATCTGCCGGACGACCTGGGCCATCTTTTCATCACTGTTTTCATAAAGGGTCAGGGTCATACGGCTGATGCCGGGTTTCGGGGTGGTGCAGGCCGTTATGGTTTCGACATTGTACATTTTGCGGCGAATCAACATTGAAATCTTGTTGAGAACCCCTGGACGGTTCTGCATGAAAGCCAGGATGGCCCGCCGTTTCATCTGAGTTGTGGTTGTCATGGAATCCTTCCGATTTGGAGTCTTAGTTAGTAATTTATTTGTCTTGTGCCAAAATATTTCTTAATTGAATGCAGAAGCTACTCGAAGAAATGCCTAAAATTTCGGATCAAGTACTCTTGTTCAGGGATACAATCATATCCGCGATGCCCCCGCCGGCCGGTACCATCGGCAATACGATCTCACTGGGATCACACAAAAATTCCACCATGCAGGCGCCCTTGTGTTCAGCTGCCGTTTGAATGGCGTTTACAATTTGTTCGGGTTTCGACACACATTGGTACGGTATCTTATAGGCACCGGCGATCGCACCGAAATCAGGGTTTTTCATCGGGGTTCCGGCATAGCGGCCATCGTAGAACATGGTTTGCCACTGCCTGACCATTCCCAGATAACCGTTGTTAAACAACAAAATCTTGATATCGATTTCGTACTCCATAATCGCTCCCAGTTCCTGAATATTCATCTGGAAGCCCCCGTCACCGCTGATGGACCATACCCGCTCATCCGGCCGGGCCAGCTTCACACCGACGGCCATCGGCAGGGCACATCCCATGGTGCCGGCACCGCCGGAATTGAACCAGCTGTTGGTGGTTTGGAAATTATAAAACCGGGCCAGAATCATCTGGTGCTGCCCCACGTCCGAGACAATCAGATCTTGGCCGCGGGTTACATCCGACAGATGCTTGACGATGGTTTTCATCAGTAGTTGGCCCTCCTTGCCGACACCGGCTTTGATCTCAGCGGCTATTTCATCTGCAATTTCAGCCCGATAGTTGTCTATCTGTTCAAACCACGACCGTCTGGGTTTGGTAAGCAGTTCAGGCTCTTTTGCCAGGAAGGTGAGGACCTGACTGGCATCGGCGTTGATGGCGATCGAGGTTTTGACGTTTTTATCGATCTCCGACGGGTCGATTTCGACGTGGATAACCTTGGCATCAATGGCGAAGTCTGCCAGATTGCCCGTCACCCGGTCATCAAAACGCATTCCGAAGGAGATGATCAGATCGGAATTCAGCAGCGCTCGATTGGCTTCGACGGTGCCGTGCATCCCCACCAGGCCGAGACTTAACGGATGATCGACCGGCAGCGCCGATAGACCGTGCAGCGTGAACGCTATGGGAATATGGGCCTTTTCAGCGAATGCCGTTAAATCCCGGCCGGCATTGCTGTTGATGACCCCGTGCCCGCAAAGGACAATCGGCCGTTCGCTGCGGTTGATCATGCCCACCGCCTTTCTGACAAGTTCACGGTCCGGCACCGGTGAGTAGTTGAATCCCGGAAGATTCGGTTCGTAGCTTTGGGGATCGAAATGGTACCCGTCATCGGTGTCAGCGTTTTGAACATCCTTGGGAATGTCGATGAGGACCGGTCCTCCGCGGCCGGTGGCGGCCACATACATCGCTTCATGGATCGATTCTTCGATTTCGTTTACGGACAAAGGCATATACGTCTGCTTGGTCAGGGGCATCATCACACCGACCACATCACTCTCCTGAAACGCATCAGTCGCAATGACCCCGGAGGGAACCTGCCCGGTAATAGCCAGCACCGGGACCGAATCCATCATGGCATCGGCAATTCCGGTAACAAGATTCATGGCACCCGGGCCCGATGTTGCCATACAGACCCCGACCCGCGGGTTGGCAGTAGAAATCGAGGCGCGCGATATTCCCTGGGCCATGAAAACAGCCCCCTGCTCGTGCCGCGACATGATAAATGAGAAGACTTTTTGTTTCTCCATTTCGTCAAATATCGGCATGATGGCTCCGCCGGTATACCCGAAAATATACTTAACGCCTTTGTCCAGCAACGCTTTCAGGGCTAATTCTTTTCCTTTCATTTTCTATCTTCTTCCTTTCTTTCGACTGCCTACGGTGCGGCTCATGCGGGTGGAGACGGAACCTTAAACCAATCCGCTCCGCTGAGGATTTTATTTCGGATCCACTTCCTGCCGCCAAAAGAGCATTTACCCGATTAACCCAAACGTGATGTTTGAGATACGGAGCAGACATATTTGCGCTGTTGCATAAGGGGTAATATAACCTCTTTTTTGCCACATTCAAATCCGTTGATAAAGTATATCAAATTTTAAAGGGATTATTTTTTTGCATGCAAAGGTTCAATTTTCACCGATTACTTGACGCGCGCATTTCTTTTTGGCATATTACGACATATTGGAATTTTTGCAGTTGCCGGGGGTCCAGGTTTAGCTGACCCATTGCGGGCAAAGTTTGGAAGATACCTGCATGGCAACCATTTAACAACATTTAGCCTGTCCCGTCTGCCTGGTGTTGATACCCCGGGGCTGACGGGAATTTTGAAGAGAACCTAATAATGGGAAAAACACTGTTCGAAAAAATATGGGAGCCCCATGTTGTGCGCGAGATACCCGACGGTTCGGCGCTGCTGTATATCGACCGCCACCTCGTACACGAAGTTACCAGCCCGCAGGCATTTGAAGGCATGCGGCACGCGGGGCGCCAAATCCGCCGCCCCGAGTTGACGTTTTCTACCATGGACCATAATGTCCCCACCACCGAGGACCGGCTGGACATCAAGGATCCGATTTCCAGAGCCCAGGTTGAGGCTTTGAGAAAAAACTGTAAGGATTTCGGGGTCACCCTGTATGACCTGGGCGACGATCACCAGGGCATCGTGCACATTATCGGACCGGAGATGGGGCTGACCCTGCCGGGGCTGACCCTTGTCTGCGGAGACTCTCACACTTCGACCCACGGTGCCTTCGGCGCCCTGGCTTTCGGCATCGGGACCTCTGAAGTGGAGCACGTAATGGTCACTCAGACCCTGGTTCAGCGCAGGCCGCAAACTTACAAAGTGGAGTTTACCGGCCGGCTGGCGCCTCATATTTTCTCCAAGGATCTGGTGCTGAAAATGATCGGCACGATGGGTACCGCCGGCGGTGCCGGACATGTGCTCGAATACTGCGGCGAGGCGGTGCGCAGTCTGTCGATGGAGGCCCGCATGTCCATCTGCAATATGAGCATCGAGGCCGGCGCGCGGGCAGGCATGATCGCCCCGGATGAAACGACTTTCGAATACATCACCGAACGGCCGCGCCGCTTTGCGCCGACCGGTGAAGCCCTGGAACGTGCCCTGGCCTACTGGCGCACCCTGCCAAGTGATGATGACGCTGTATTTGACCGGACGCTCGTCATTGATGCCGGCAATATCAAACCCCAGATCACCTGGGGAACCAACCCCGGCATGGTGATCGACATCGACCAGCCGGTCCCCGGCCCGGATTCAGCCGGCGGATACAACCCGGCGGATGTGAGAAATGCCCTGGAATACATGGGGCTTAAACCCGGCACCCGCCTGACGGATGTTCCCGTGGATGTCGTTTTTATCGGCAGCTGCACCAACGCCCGCATTGAAGATCTGCGTCTGGCGGCGAATATTTTCAAAGACCGCCAAAAGGCCGAACACGTTAAAGCACTGGTGGTGCCAGGCTCCCAGCAGGTTCGCCTGCAGGCTGAAGCCGAAGGTCTGCATCACATCTTCAAAGCGGCCGGTGTCGAATGGCGCTATGCCGGCTGCAGCATGTGCCTTGGAATGAATCCCGACCAGCTGCAACCCCAACAGCGCTGCGCCTCGACTTCCAACCGCAACTTCGAGGGGCGTCAGGGCAAGGGCGGACGCACCCACCTGGTCAGTCCCGAAATGGCGGCCGCTGCGGCTGTGGCCGGCAGGTTCGTAGATATTCGCAATTGGCCGCAGATTGATGCGAATAAATAAGGAAGAAACATGAAACCGTTTAAAACACATACCGGCGTTATAGCTACGCTTAACCGTTCCAATGTGGACACCGATGCCATCATACCCAAACAGTTTTTAAAATCGATCAGTCGCACCGGATACGGGCCCAATGCCTTTTTCGATTGGCGTTACACCGCCGATGGGGCGCCCAACAGCGATTTTGAACTGAATCACCCTCGTTTTGAGGGCCGTTCCATCCTGGTGACCCGCAATAATTTCGGTTGCGGATCAAGCCGCGAACACGCGGTCTGGGCACTGGCCCAGGACGGCTATCAGGTAATTATCGCTCCCTGGAAAGAGATCAATGGTGAACGCGTAAACGCCTTTGCCGATATATTCAGAACCAACGCCACCAAAAACGGGATGCTGGTCATCGAATTATCGGAAGAGGAAGTGGATATCATTTTTAAGCATGCTCGGGCCAATGAAGGCCTGCAGGCCACGGTCGATCTGCTCGAACAGCAGGTTGAGATTCACGCACCTACGCGGACAGTTTTTAGTTTCACCATTGAAAAGGGCGATAAGGAGCAGCTGATCAGCGGCCTGGATGATATTGATCTGACCCTCAAGTATGAATCAGATATCACGCGATTTGAAGAAACCCACGATCCCTATTTATAATAAATGAATCCGGCAAGCCATTTCCTGATAAGCTGGACTGTTGCCAACGCGGCTGACCTCAGGCGCCGGGACAGGGTAATGGTAACGCTTTGCGGCGTCGTACCGGATTTTGACGGCGTTGGTATTATTGCTGAGTTGCTGACTGAAAATACGACGACGCCTTTGATCTGGTATAGCAAGTACCACCACGTCCTGGGACACAACCTCGGATTGGGTTTGATATTGGTGGCGGCTGTCTTTTTGCTCAGCATCAGACGATGGATGTCTGCCTTTCTTGCTTTTCTGGCATTTCATCTCCACCTTCTCGGAGATCTCGTCGGTTCACGGGGTCCGGATGGTTATCAGTGGCCAATTCCTTATTTTTTCCCATTCTCAGCGAATTGGACCCTCACCTGGAAAGGACAGTGGGAGTTGAACGCATGGCCCAATATTCTGGTTACCTTGCTTGTTCTGGGAATCACCCTGTATTTGGCCTGGAAGCGCGGCCGCTCTCCTCTCGAAATGATTTCACGCAAGGCCGATAATGCTTTTGTTGCCGGGTTGCGTAAAAGATTCGGAGAAACATCAGCGGCGTGAGTCAGGCGAAGGAACTCCGCAGCACCAATTATTTGTGACCCGACCCATAGGACCAGGTTTTCAAAATGGGAATCATTAATGAAAGAGATTCGGACTGAAATCGAAATTGATGCAGCGGTTAACGAAGTCTGGTCAATATTAACCGACTTTGCGCGCTATCCGCAATGGAATCCCTTCATCCGTGAAATCTCCGGCGAACTTCGCAAGGGTGCACAACTGCAGGTAAACCTCGGTCCCCCCGGCAAACACACCATGAAGTTTAAGCCAATCGTGCAAACGGTCGAGCCGGGAAAAACATTTCGCTGGCTGGGCCGTCTCTTATTTTCCGGCCTGTTTGACGGCGAGCATATATTTGAGCTTGAAGCCGCTGGGGCTTAAGCTTAGCAAGCTTCTTCAGTTTTTAAAAACAATTTTAGACCCTGAATAGGCTATTATTCAGGGCGGATTAATTTGGAGAAACCGCCATCGCCTATCGCTACCTCATCTGCCTCCTGATTTTTTTATGCTACGTCCTGGTGTTTTTTCATCGGCTGTGCCCGGCGGTTATCGCCCTGGATATTCAGGCTTCCTTCGGCCTCAGCGGGACTCTGCTGGGTGTGCTGGGTTCGGCCTATTTTTACGCTTATGCCATCATGCAGCTGCCCACCGGCCTTTTGGCCGACTCCTGGGGTCCGCGCAAAACCGTATCGACTTTCTTTATTCTGGCCGGCATCGGGTCAGTGTTGATGGGCGTTGCGCCGAATCTGCCGGTGGCCGTCATAGGTCGCATCCTGATCGGAATCGGCGTATCCACGGTATTTGTGTGCAACTTTAAACTGCTGTCCGAATGGTTCACGGTACGCCAGTTTGTCATCATGGGGTCTGCCTTTATGGCCATGGGCGGCCTCGGTGCACTGTCTTCCAGTGCCCCTCTGGCATGGATCAGCGATGCCATTGGCTGGCGGATGACACTGATCGCGGTCGGCATGATTACCCTGTTGATGGCCGGCCTCGCATATGCCTTTGTGCGCAATCGGCCGTCTGATATGGGCCTGCCTTCAATCAGGCCGGATCGTAAAACGGTGGAAGAAAAAATTGGTCTGATGGAGGGCATGCGGATGGTGGCCTTTTCGGGCCGTTTCTGGCCGATCGCCATCTGGGCTTTCTGTGTTGTCGGGATGTCGTTTGCCGTCGGCGGATTGTGGGGCGGGCCCTATCTGATGCATGTTTATGGTCTCAGCAAGTCGGCCGCCGGCGCGGTGTTATCCACTTTTGCCCTGGCGATGATCTTCGGCAGCCCATTATTAGGCTGGCTCAGCAACCGCTTTGGCCGCAAGCCGGTTCTTATCGGCTGCAGCGTGATATTGATCACCGTGACCGGACTCATGAGCTGGTTTGTGGACACGCTATCCCTGCCGGCCCTGTACATTCTATTTTTCTGCTTTTTTATCACCGGCGGCGCTATCGGTCCGATCGTTGCAGCCGTGTCCAAGGAACTGTTTCCCATCTCCATTTCCGGGACTTCCGTCGGCGTCGTCAATCTTTTTCCGTTCGCAGGGGCCACATTCTTCCAGATCCTTATCGGGGCGGTATTGACAGCCCGCAGCCAGGGTCAGGTCAATTACGCAACGGCCGGTTATCAGACTATGTTTTTGATATGTCTGGCCGGCGCCCTGCTGTCTCTGGTGGCTGCATTGCTGATGCAAGAAACCATGGAGTTGACGGCATTTAAGTCAGATATCAGTGGACAAGGAGAGCTGAATTAGAGCAGGATAATGAGCTCGGAGCCGTCAATGACTGAATTACAGAACATTACCATTGAAGCGCTGATCGAACGTTATGCGGTGCTGTTACTGGATGCTTACGGCGTTCTCGTCAATGACTCCGGCACACTTGCCGGTGCCACCGAACTGATCCGCATGCTAAACCGGACGGCAAAGCCATACTACCTGCTGACCAACGATGCTTCCAAGTTACCGCAGACCGCCGCAGCTCGATTTCAAAGTTACGGACTGGAAATAGCGCCGGATCGAATTATCACCTCCGGCGGACTGCTCAAAAACTACTTTAAAACTCAGAATCTGCGGGGTGCACGCTGTGTCGTGCTGGGCCCGGACGACAGTGCAAAGTACGTTGTCGATGCGGGCGGGAAGGTGGTGCCGCCGGCAAATGGATTTGATGCGGTCGTCATCGGAGACGAGGCCGGGTTTCCTTTTGTTGAAACTGTGGATACGGTTTTAACGGAGCTTTTTCGCAAGGTGCAGCATCGGGAAAGATTTCACCTGGTGCTGCCCAATCCTGATTTGATCTACCCCAAAGCCGACCGTGGGGTCGGCATTGCCAGCGGCAGCATCGCCCTGATAATTGAGGCAGCGCTGCAGCTGCGTTATCCCGGCCGTCCGAGCCTGCGCTTTGCACGACTTGGCAAACCCCATGCCGCTATCTTCCAGGAAGCCCTGGGGCGCAGCGGTACCAAAGATATGGTGATGATCGGCGATCAGTTGGAAACCGACATTCGCGGCGCCAAGGCCTTCGGCCTGGACTCCGTGCTGGTAGACACCGGGATCACGGACACAACGGCCGCCGCAACCCCGGATCAACCGCGCCCGACATATCTCCTGCATTCGATCGCGCTTGACAGATCATCAAGCTGAAGCTTTAATTTTGCAATTAAATTGATTTGTGATATGTATTTCTGGATTTGATTTAGAGAACACACAAACGATTTTAGGAAGGGGATAGCTCCAATCAATGGCGAAAAAACCTTTTGAAAAATACGATAAAGATTCAAACCACATACCAGGAATTTACAATTACTGCGATCGATGGTGCGAGCGGTGCCCTTTCACCTCGCGCTGTCTGAATTTTGAGATGAGCGAGGAAAAATTCGGCGATCTGCAGGATGGTGATGTAAACAATAAAGTCTTCTGGCAAAGATTGGGCGAAACCCTCCAGGAAACCATGAGCATGCTGATAGAAATGGCGCAGGAAAGGGGAATCGATCTTGATGCTCTCGACGGGGACGATGACGATTATTCTAAAAACAGTATTGAAGAAAAGCCCGTCGTTCATATAATATCCCATATGGCCAAATCATATATAACCACCGTCGAGGAGTGGTTCGATGAGAATGTCTATATCTTTGAAGACGATGCCAGGCAGCTGGCTGCAATGTCCGCCTTGGATCCTACCCGCTATCCGGCCGAGGAGGAAGAAACCGTGACGCTGGTCGATTCGGTGGAAGTTATTCGATGGTACCAGCATCAGATTTATGTCAAACTTCAAAGAGCGTTGCACAGTGTTGGAAACGAAGAGTTTGAAATATTAAATGGTTTTCCCAAGGATTCGGACGGCTCCGCAAAAGTGGCTCTGATCGGGATGGATCGATCCATCAGTGCCTGGGGTAAAATGATAAAATACTTTCCCCACCTGGAAGATAATATCCTTGGCATGATCGCCCATCTTGAGCGCCTTCGCCGACGAACGGAAAACGAATTTCCCGCGGCAAGAGCCTTTGTGCGGCCCGGCTTCGATGAGATCAATTTGCAAAAGGAGCAATTGTAATGAATTTTCTGGATCGTCTTAAAAATGAGGTTGTACTGGTGGCAGAGGGCTATATTTTTGAACTGGAGCGGCGGGGTTATTTAAAGGCCGGACCCTTCGTGCCCGAAGTCGTGCTGGAAAATCCCACGGCGGTCAAAGAACTCCACGAGGAATTTTTGCGGGCCGGCTCGGATGTGGTTGTGGCCTGCACCTATTACGGACACAGGGCCAAATTAAAGGCCATCGGCAAGGAGGACCGGCTGGAAACCCTCAACATTACGGCACTCAAGCTGGCCAAGGAGACAGCCGGCGCGTACAATGCCCTGGTGGCCGGCAATCTGTCCAACACCTGGGAGTACGATCCCGCTGTCGCAGCTTCCGCCAAAACCGTCCGGGCGATTTTCGACGAGCAGGTGGGCTGGGCCGTTCAGGAAGACGTTGATTTTATCATCGCGGAAACTTTCGGCCATCTGGGAGAGGCCAGACTGGCGCTGGAAGCCATAAAAAAAGCGGGATTGCCGGCCGTTATCACCTTCAGCCCTGCAACCGGCCAAAGCTGTGACGGGGTTCCGTGGGAAGATGCCTGCAAAAGTCTGCATGATGAGGGGGCCGATGTCGTGGGGTTGAACTGCGGCAACGGACCGGCCACCATGCTGCCCTATCTTGCAAAAATTCGCCGCAAGGTCGACGGTTGGGTTGGCGGACTTCCCGTGCCCTATCGCACCACGGAAGACCAACCCTGCTTTCAAAAGCTAAAGCTGCCGAATGCCGACACGGCCTTTCCGCTATCCCTGGATCCCTTTATGCTGACCCGTTATGAGATGGCAGACTTCGCGCAAAAAGCCCGTGACATGGGGATCAATTATATCGGCATCTGCTGCGGTGCAGGCCCGCATCACGTGCGTGCCATGGCCGAAGCGTTGGGACGCAAACCCGTGGCCGGCAAATACTCGCCGGATATGAGTCTACACCCCATATTCGGGGATAAGGACACCCGGGTGCAGCACGTTGAGTGTCTGCTCGGACCGGTGGAACGGTGAAGAATCGATCAGCGCGGATATTGCCCGTTATTATCTTGTCTCAATTTTCGGGGACCTCGCTGTGGTTTGCCGGCAACGCCGTTCTGGGTGATCTGCAGCGGCAGTGGGAACTTGGCGATGCTGCCTTGAGCTATATGACTTCTTCGGTGCAGCTGGGCTTCATAATCGGAACCCTGCTGTTCGCATTTTTTACCATTTCGGACCGATTTTCGCCCCGGATTGTCTTTTTTCTTTGTTCGCTGCTGGGCGCCCTCTCCAACCTGGGTATTTATTTAGCAGCGGACGGTCTGATCTCACTGCTGGTATTTCGCTTTAGCACCGGATTTTTTTTGGCCGGGATTTATCCGGTGGGCATGAAAATAGCAGCCGGGTGGTATCGCAAGGGCCTGGGTCAGGCCCTGGGGTATCTGGTGGGTGCCCTGGTGGTGGGAACCGCCTTTCCTCATTTACTGAAAAGTACCGGCCAGTCATTTCCCTGGGAGCACGTGATTATCTCAATTTCGGCAATATCGATGCTCGGGGGTATTCTCATGCTGCTGCTGGTGCCCGATGGGCCTTATGCAGTCAAAGGAACAAAGTTTAACAGCAAAGCGTTTGTCATCATTTTTAAATCCAGGGACCTGCGAGCAGCATCTTTCGGTTATTTCGGCCATATGTGGGAACTGTATACCCTGTGGGCATTTTTTCCGGTGCTGATCACGGCTTACGTCGCCATGGCCCGGCAGCCGTTGAATGTTCCGTTCTGGTCATTTTGGGTGATTGCCGTTGGATCCCTGGGCTGCATCGGCGGCGGTATTTTATCATTTAAATTGGGCAGCCCGTCGATCGCCTTTTTTCAGCTGCTGACATCGGGGATCTGCTGTCTGCTGTCTCCGCTTTTTTTTCATGCTCCGCTGGGAATATTTTTGGGATTTCTCGTTTTATGGGGTATCGTGGTGGTCGGGGACTCACCGCAATTTTCAGCCCTGACGGCCCAAACAGCCCCCCGGGAACTTGTCGGATCCGCTCTGACGATCGTCAACAGTATCGGATTTTTCATCACGATCATCAGCATCCAGTTCACAAATTTTTTAACTGATTTTTTATCCCCGCAATATATTTTCCTGTTCCTGGTGCCGGGGCCGATATTCGGCCTGGTAAATTTATGGCCCTTATATCGCAAGTATTATGAAAAAAAACAGAACCGACAACCATACGGGGGATCGATCTTTCCCCAACAATGAGAGGCTTCCGGTACTGGTCTATCACAGTGCCCTGGCACTGCCGCAGAGAAATCCGGCAGCGATTGTGGAGAACCTGTTTGCGTCAAACGGCTGGAGCGGCTCCTGGCGCAACGGCATTTATGGTTTTCATCATTTCCACAGTAGCGCACATGAAGTTCTGGGGGTTTACAACGGTTGGGCTAAAGTTCAACTGGGCGGTGAAAATGGGATCACGTTGACGGTTCGTCATGGGGATGTGGTCATCATTCCGGCCGGTGTGGCCCACAAAAATCTGGGAGCAAGCTCCGATTTTCGGGTGGTCGGAGCCTATCCATCGGGACAGAGCCCGGATATGTGTTATGGCAAGGCCGGTGAAAGACCCCGGGCTGATGACCGCATCGCCGGGTTGCCATTGCCGCACATGGATCCGGTCTATGGCGCCGAAGGCCCGCTTACGGAACACTGGAAAATACCGGAAGTTAAAAATGCAAAATCAGATGATCCTGACGCCGTTTTTTCTGGATGAGCCGCTGCCCGGGCTTGAAACTCTGGCGGCATCCGATTGGCTCATCAACAAACCGCTTTTGCCTGGCGGCGAAACCCAGCAGCGATTGTCCGCCCTGCACATGCCCCTGGCGGATTTCACGCAGCAATCCGTTTCAAACGCAAAGCGGCCGGTCAGCATCGCAGGGGATTGCTGCACAACCATCGGCGTACTGGCCGGATTGCAGCGTACCGGCCTTGATCCGGTCCTTATCTGGTTTGATGCCCATGGCGACTTTAACACCTGGCAAACCACCCCCAGCGGTTTTCTGGGCGGAATGCCGCTGGCCATGCTGGTCGGCAGAGGCGAGCAAACCATGCTAAAGGCACTGGGACTCAAGCCGCTGGCCGAAGATCGGGTGATTTTAACCGATGCCCGGGATCTGGATCCGGCTGAAAAGTTGCTGGTAGAAGAAGCCGGTATTATTCATCTAACCGATGTCAGCAATCTATTGGATTTAACTTTACCGGAAGGCCCCTTATACGTTCACATTGATACGGATATTCTGGATCCGACTGAAGCCCCGGCCATGAATTATTTGGCGGCCGGCGGTCCGTCTGCCAAGCAATTGCACACCGTTATGAAACACCTGAACCGGACGGAAAAAATTGCAGCGGTTTCCGTGTCGACATGGAATCCGAAGATGGATGAAGACGGCCGGAGCCGCAAGGTGTGCATGGGGTTGCTGGAAACGCTGATTAATCCGCCCTGAAAAATAGCATATTCAGAGTTGTAAAAGGATGAGAGAGCCAATAGTCCCCTGCGCCAAATATTTTATAATGCCCCAAACAGGTGTGGCATTTACCGTGCAAAAAGGCCAAATCATCCGCGGCATCGATGTGGCCGGCGAGCAGGTCGCGGATCTGGTTTGCTTTGCGCGAAAGGACATTGATGAGTATCTGTCTTCCGGACGCAGCATTGACTACAATGAAAAACTGTTTCTCTCAACCGGGGATATTCTTTACTCCAACCACAGCAGTCCCATGCTCACCATCGTGCATGATCCGGTGGGCAAACACGATTTTCTCTTTGCGCCCTGCAGCCGGGAAATGTTTCGTACGACATACAAAATTGCCGATCCTCATCCGAATTGTCTGGACAATCTGGCTGCCTGCCTGGGTCCATACGGCATCCAAGCCTGTCGAATCCCGACCGCATTCAATATTTTCATGAATGTTTTGGTATCAGAGACAGGAAAATTAACCGTTCTGCCGCCGTTGTCCAAGGCCGGCGACTATATTGATCTGCGTGCCGAAATGGATATGATCGTCGGGGTAAGTGCCTGTTCAGCAGGTAAGTGCAACAACTTTCGGTGTACGCCTATCAGGGTTGAAGTTTACTCTGCAGTCAAATAGACAGCATTATTCTCAATCTATTGGAAGGTCGGAAATCTGGGAGGATAGAAAGCTTTGAAGCTATAATGTAGACAAGGGGCAACATTTCACTAAAATTTACCAGGCAAAATAAGGAAACTACTCATAATGAAACGGGAAAACATATCTTCCGGGGCACCCTGGGAAAAGATCGTCGGTTATTCCAGGGCGGTTAAAGTCGGCTCCTTCGTACATGTCTCCGGTACAACGGCGACGGATAGCAACGGCAAGATCGTCGGTGCCGGGGATCCGTATGCTCAAACGATTCAAGCTATTAAGAATATTGAATCGGCCTTAACCCGGGCGGGCGCCGCGCTTGCCGATGTCGTGCGAACCAGAATTTATGTGGTCAACATCGAAGACTGGGAAAAAATCGGCCAAGCCCATGGAAAATTTTTTTGCGACATTCGGCCGGCCACCAGTATGGTCGAAGTCAGCCGATTGATCTCAGCCGAGATCCTGGTGGAAATCGAAGCGGATGCGTATATCGACTAGTATCCTATAATTAATTTACAAAACAAAGACTCAAATATAGTTTTAGCTATCCAGGTCCAGTTTTCTAATGTATCTGTGGGACGCAACACTATAAGGCTGGGAGGCCGGGAAGTAGGGACAAATCAAAATTTGAATTCACCTATGGCTGAAACCATATTTGATCAAATACGTAAAACCTGTGAAGAGGTAGCCAACCGGACAGGCCATGTGCGAGTCAATTACGATAGGATTCCCGCATACGCGTCTAGCCTGACGGTGGAACAAGCGGTTCAACCCCAGCTTGATCCCAATTGTCACTACCTCGGCCGGCAAAAAGATACGGTATCTTTCCTGCTGGTTCTGGACAGCATTAATTTCGGATCCGGCTATTTTCCGCATCTTCACAAACGACCGGGAATGACGGGCTATTTCACGGTTGCATCATCGCTGCATGATTTCTATATGTTAAACGGCCCTTTTGCGGCCGCACAACTGGCCGCGCTCTCGGTCGAAGATTGTACGCGGATATTCGATCAGGATCCCGCCGATAAAATCATCGGAGAACTGATGGCGCATTTTACCGCTGCATTAAACGATCTGGGTCGCTATTTGCTGAACCGGTTCAACGGCAGTTTTTCCGGCCTGGTGGAGGCGGCCGGCTCATCGGCCGGACGGCTCGTGCATTTGCTTAAGCAGATGCCCTACTTCAATGACGTTGAGTCGTATGATGGGCTTGAAGTGCCGTTTTTCAAACGGGCCCAGATTGTCGCGGCTGATCTGGCTATTGCCTTTCAGGGGCGGACGTGGGGACATTTCGCCGATCGGGATCATATGACCATTTTTGCCGATAATCTTGTCCCCCACGTGTTGCGTATGGACGGAATTTTAAGTTATGAAGACTCACTGCTCACCCGCATCAATGTCCAAACCCTGATCCCGGCCGGCTCAGCCGAAGAAGTCGAGATTCGGGCCTGTGCGGTCCATGCCGTGGAGCTGATCAAAAACGCAATTCGTGATGCCGGACAATTTATCTCTTCCTGGCAGCTGGATAATTTCCTCTGGAACCGTGGTCAGCAGCCGCATTACAAGGCCGTTCCGAGACACAGAACCAGAACCGTTTTTTACTAATAACACGGAGTGTTGTATGACATCATCCTCCGGCATCAGCCCCAGACAAATTGCTTTTTATGACCCGGAAAGAAAGGGCATGTTTATCCATAAAGATCAGCTGACCGATAGTCCGTTTGAAGTCGGCGACAGGTTCTCGCTTCGCAAGGGCAAGCGGGAGCTGTTTGCAATGACCCTTATCAAAGATGATCAGGGCGATATCTTTTTTGATAAAAACGGCATATTCATCGCGCGAACCCGCAAAATTGATATCCTGCTCGGCGGCATATTCGATGAATATGTTTTTTACATTGAGCCTGAAATTACCGGGACCATCAAGATAAAGCCGCTAGATATCGTCCGGGAAACCGGAGAGAAGTGGCGTTAGAAGTTGCAGAGGTGATCGAGATGATTGCCACAATCACGAAGAGAGCTTGTGTTTAAAGGGGATGAATCACATGAATTTAAATTTCCGAAAGTGGATAATATCGCCGAAATTGTCCGGGTGCCGGATCTGGATGCGATTTTAATCGGACCGTATGATTTATCCGCCAGTATGGGAAAAATGGGAATCATAAATGATGCCGATGTCCAGGCGGCCATAACAACGGTAACGGCAAGCTGCAAGGAGGCTGGTGTTCCCCTGGGCATATTTGCCGATTCAGCAGAATCCGCGGCACCTTTTATCCAGAAGGGCTATACCCTGATCGCCATCAGCACGGATGCCCTGCACATGGCGCAAAGTGCCAAAGCGACCTTGAAGGCGATTAAGGCCAAGTAAAACAAGTCTGCAATTTTGAATTCCGGTCATTGTGATTTGTTGGGTATTTGTTTTTGATATTTTTTAACTGCTGCAACCTGAAGCCTTCGGTTTCCGTCAACATGTTGTCAGCAATAGTGCACCAAGATCCTAATGGCACAGCAGACCTTATCAACCCAGCCGCATATAAAGTCAAACTTTCAAAAAAGGCAACCATACCGAAAGATCGGAATATTTTCCCTCAAGCTTTCACTTGCAGCCTTTACCGCTTTGCTGGTCCTGCTGATTTATTCCAGCAGTTTAAACGGGCCCTTTTTGTTTGACGACGGCAATAACATTCAGGACAATCCCTGCATCCGCATGACCCGGCTCACCTGGGAAGGTTTAAAGCGGGCCGGATTCGAAAGCCCGCCATCCCACCGGCCGATCGCCAATATGACTTTTGCCTTGAATTACTATCTAGGCGGCTATCGTGTCGTTGGATACCGAATGCTCAATATTTTGATTCATATCTTTGGCGGCCTTTTACTTTATTTATTTTTATATATGAATGGTATTTCTTGCAGGATCTTAGCCGCAGCTGGCTGAAACGCAGCGTTATATTTTGGGCAGCAGCCCTGCTGCTGCTCATCGGCGTATCCTATCTGTATCTGGATGGTCATCCCCTCACAAAAATACTAGCGGGCTACCAGACCCGTAACTTTACTTTAGGCCAAAGGGTACTGACCGAATTCAGGGTGATCATCCTCTATCTGAGCCTGTTGTTTTATCCCAACCCGAGCCGGCTGACTCTGGATTATGATTTGCCCCTTTCCCACTCCCTGCTGGACCCGATTACCACGCTGCTGTCCCTGACTGTGATCATCACCTTGATCATTCTGGCGTGCCGGCTGGCTCGCAAAGATCGACTGCTATCATTTTGCCTGTTGTGGTTTTTCGGAAATCTGGCAATCGAATCCTCGATCATCGGGCTTGAAATTGTGTTCACACACCGAACCTATCTGCCCTCTATGCCGATCATTTTGGCGGCGGTGATACTGGCTGACCGCTGGGTAACATCAAAAGCGCTCAAAACAGCGGCATTATGCGCGGTGGTGATGGTATTTTGCACTTGGACCTTAGAAAGAAATACCGTGTGGAGCAATGCCGCCACCCTCTGGCGTGATACGGTCAAAAAATCACCGCAAAAGCCCCGGCCGGGGCGGTCCCCAACCCTGAATAACATCTGCCCTGTCCCTTTTACCGGTTGATGACACAATTAAATTGCCGCATGTCAATGACTTCCTGCAATCCGAAAATCAACTGATGAAGCCAAAATTTTTCCGAAAGATTGATTTATGGGGTTGACACGCGCGGCGGTATATGGTCTGAAATGATCTCGCCCTGACTACCCAATGATATCGACACCGATATAACCAACCCGGCCAAGCCACAGCCAAACAGGTAGGTGTTTTTATCTCTTGTGACAACTCGTTTGCAGCCTATTGGCCTGTTGCAATATTGCAATATAGAATTATGCATCAAAAAGCGGAAATACAATTTCCAAGGCTCTGAGATGCCCAAATATAGAACAGTAAAATTGGTGAGGTGATGAAATACGCGTTTGCCACTGCGGATAATGAACCTGAAATCAAGCAATTGCTGGCCTCCAGTGAATTGCACTACGCAGATCTTGATCCGAGTCAATTGAAGCACTTCAGGCTTGCTTGGGAGGGTTCCAAACTGGTGGGTGTGGTCGGGCTTGAAATAAAGGCAGACTGTGCGCTACTGCGTTCGCTGGCGGTCGATGCCGTCTACCGCAACCGGAAAATTGCTACCGGACTGATCAGTGACATAGAGAATTATGCAAAATCACTGCAGTTAAGTAGGCTTTATTTATTGAGCATGACGGCTGAAGAATTTTTTAGCAGGCGCGGCTATCAAAGAACCGCCCGGAATTCCGCTCCGGCCGAAATTCAACAAACCACCGAGTTTAAAAACCTTTGTCCGGCCAGCGCGGTCTGTATGGTTAAACATCTGACTGACAGGATGGACGAAAGAAACATAACCCTGAACGATGAATTTTGAATCTTTAAGAGGTCAACAAGCGGGAAATCAGATGACGGATGAAATTCTGGAGAAGATGAAAAAAGGCGTGTACTATCCCGGCCATTATCTGGGTAAAAGGAAGAAATTAACGGAACTGGTCGATAAAGGCTATCTGGATCGCATGGATGGTTCATTTCTCTGCGGCCCGGACAGTGAACCGAATTACTGTCTCACAGAAAAAGGCCTCTACAGCAAAGGGGCGAAGAAAAGGTGATTTAAGGTGTCGGGTTTCACGTGTCAGGAATAAGGACAGAGGCGGAGGGTATAAGGTATAAGGTTAAATTATAAAGGAAAAAAGCGGTGAAGCAGCGAATTGGATCCGAGGCTTTTTTCAGAATTCCGATTTACACTAATCAATAACTAATAACCAATAACTATGACCTATCTCCCACTTCTGCGTGCTGCGCAATAGCCCTTCAGGGCGAAGGCGGGTCATCTGACACCTGGTAATATGAAAAATGGACGACCTTGGTGTATAAGGAATAAATCATCGCAATTTAACCTTTGCACCGAAAGGAGGTCGTCGGATGAGAAAAATAGCATATTTGGCAATGGCT
>Ga0307426_1000829_pt1 | contig 21058 bp, 15 predicted proteins | sample SalMarWE160340MG_FD_202165 | JGI IMG/M metagenome (GOLD analysis project Ga0307426, IMG submission 202165) | Salt marsh sediment microbial communities from the Plum Island Ecosystem LTER, Massachusetts, United States - WE1603-40 | ecosystem: Environmental > Aquatic > Marine > Intertidal zone >...
ACATTCGACATTCGACATTCGATATTCATTATTCGACCTGCCCGCAATGCCTTGAAACCGGGTCGAGGTAAATTTAAAAATTTGATTCTGAGATTAATGATTACGCTAACCCAAAACACTATGCATGGCAGGCGGGTATTCGCTTTTTTAGAGTTTCCTCTTTCGATCAAACTGGACTCTCGCGGCCAGAGGCGGTGCTGAAACCTGAAACCATCCGTCACCGGCAACATGTTGACATAAGGACCGGCCCTAAAGCCTTACTGGTCAGTTGCACCGTGAGCTTTCACATGATAGCGGTCCTCGGGTCGGTCCTGCAGGAAAATCATATCAAATTGATCGATACCCGCCCGATCATACCATTCATAACCGGTTTCGCGGCATTGGCTGCAGGCGTTACGGGGAATATGGACGGCCAGGATATGAACGCCGCGGTCCGAGGATGATTCAATGCGCAGCGCGCCGGCGCAATCCTGGCAGATCCGGATTTGTTCGTTTTGAGATTCACGGATTCCATCCGTATCATAAAAAATGTTGCGCGTTCGCTGCCGGGGATTTGTTTTTTGCATGAGTTGATCCCGGATGAATGACCGTTGCTGCCAGAGGGTGAGGACGGTGTCGCCGATTTTTTCGATGGCATCGGTCACGGCCGGAGTCTGCCGCATCCTGTCCGGGTCGTAATTGGGTTCCTTGACCTTGCTGAAGTCGACGCCGGCCATGGCAAGCACGATTCCCACATTGACATACGGCAGCGCGCCCTCGATGGAATAACCGCCCTCCAGCACGGCGATATCGGGGTTTAATATCTCTGTCAAGCGGGCGTATCCCTGGGCTGAGAAATTCATGTTGGTGATGGGATCGGTATAATGGTTATCCTGACCGGCGGAGTTGATGATGATGTCCGGTTCAAACTCGGCGAGAATCGGCATGACGATATTCTCGACGGCATATAAAAACCCCTCTTCGGATGTGTGCGGCGGTAGGGGAATATTCAGCGTTTGGCCCACCGCATTGATTCCGCCCAGTTCATTTGGAAACCCCGATCCGGGATACAGGGTCCGGCCGTCCTGGTGAATCGAAATAAAAAGCGTGTCCGGGTCATGCCAGTAGATGTCTTGGGTGCCGTCGCCGTGATGGCAATCCGTATCCACGATGGCCACCTTTTGGATGGAATAGGCCCGGCGCAGGTATTCGATCATGACGGCTTCAATGTTGATATTGCAAAAACCCCTGGCACCGTGCACGATGCGCATGGCGTGATGCCCCGGCGGCCGGACAAGGGCAAACCCCCTTTCAATCTGTCCGTCGAGAACAGCCATGCCGATGGTCTTGGCACCGCCGGCGCTGATAAAATGTGATTCGGTCGTCACCCGCCACACGTCCGGCACACAGAAATGAACGCGCTGGATATCTTTTAAAAGGACCGGATCCGGTTTGAGTTCTATAATGCCTTCGATATCAAAAAGCCCTTCTTCGAATATCTGGTCCTGGGTGTAAAGCAGCCGCTCCTCCCTTTCGGGATGACTGGGGCTGATGGCCCAGTCGAAGGCCGGAAAAAAGACCAGACCGGTTTTGTGCTTGGCTTTTAGCATGCGATATACCTTTTTTAGAGTTGGTACCGAGTTTCTACCAAATGCCTGGTTGGCAGTTGGCACATCGCCAAGCGAGCGCTTCGCTGAAGGAGCGCTTCGCTGAAGGAGCGCTTCGCTTGATGAGCATCACGCCTGGGGCGTGATTCGAGGAGCGCTGCGCTTGCGGTTGGAGGCAATAAAGGATGCCCTCAAGCCTCGCAGAGGCGCTCCTCAAGTCCCGCAGGGACGCTCCTCAAGGCTCGCAGAGCCGTTCATTAATCCACGATGATGGAGATCAATGCAAACCGTCAAAGTGGTTCTCACAATCGTTTGAAAGATTGGCTATCAGTTTATCATGACCGTGGATTAATCCCGGCTTGACCTGTACTTTGACCCGAATGTTTTTGCCGGTGGTATTAAAACCGCGCACCATGTTAAACTCCAGGCTTTCGAGCACTTCCATTTCCAAATAGTCGATATTGGCTCCCCGTTCGATGGCTTTGGCCTTCAGCAGATCAAGCGCCTGCTGGACGGCAGCCTGCCTGTCAAATGAATGATCGATTTGGCGGCTGAAATTTTCTTCCGGGGCTTCGACCATGCGCCGCTCGGTATCGGCGAAAAGGGTGACTTCACAGGTGGTTCTTGCCAGGGCCGCCCCGATGGCGTTGGCCACCTTCCAGCGGGGAATCACCTGGACCCGGTAATCCGAAATACCTGCAAGATATTTGGCAAAATACGGCGCGGGGCCGCCCAGCACCAGAATGGTTTTTGGCCTTACAAGATAGCCTTCCATAAGCTCATGGACCGTATAAACCGGTTTGGTGTTGATCTGACAGACCAATCGCCCGGCCGCGTCTAATATTTTTCGGCAGACGACATCCAGAATTTCAGCAGCCAGAGATTTAACGGAGAGTCCCAGCCGGTCGGCCAGCGGTTTGAGCCCCTGAATTGATCTTTGCCGGCTGCCGTCCGGGATATCCTCCAGTACAAATAGGGCATCCGTGGGTGTCGGACCCGGTCCACCATAGGCCATGGCCGGTCCCCGTCTCTCGGGACCGACGCAGATTTGTCCATCGCTGACCTTGACCGCGCTGTCGCCGCCCAGGCCGATTGAAAGGGTTTCAAGGGAACGGATCAATGTTTTGTAGGAAGCCAGTTCTATCCCCAGCGGATTCAAAATCGGGGCCCGACCGATGAGGACCGCCATATCCGTCGTTGTCCCCCCGATATCCATTACCAGGGAATCTTCTTTTTCCGAGCCGAAGGCAACGGCTCCCATCACGCTGGCGGCCGGCCCGGAAAGAATCGTTTGGGCCGGATAATCGATGGAGGATTCAAATTTCATGTTGCCGCCGTCCGCTTTAAGAAGACGCAGGGGCAGGTTTAATTCTTTTGTTGCCAGGGATTTTTGTACAGCCTGATAGAATTCCCGGTGCAGGGGGTATACGGCGGCATTTAAAAACGTGGTCGCAATACGGCGGCCGAAGTTCAGATTGCCGGATGTACGGTGACCCATAAAAATCTTTCCAAAAGAGGGCTGCAGGATCGAATTGATGGTCAGTTCATGGGAAGGGTTGCGGATGGAAAATTTGCCCACGACACCGACCTGGCGGATGCCGTCTTTTTGCAGTTGATCGGCGACGGCGTTAATTTCAGCGTGGTTGATGGGTTCGATTTCCCGGCCCCGGTGGTCGATGGAGCCTGCGACTGCAAAATAATGGGAGCCGGTGCGGTAAAATTCAGGATCGATGCCGGGACCGCTGGAAACAATCATCCCCACCGGCGGGAGTTGATTTTGAACAATGGCGTTGGTGGCCAGCGTGGTGCTCAGAACGATGCGGGTAATCCCTGCGGGGTCAATGCCCTCGGTGATTGACGTTAACCCCGCTAATACGCAGTGAAACAGGTCGGCCGCATCGGTCGGAACTTTGATCTCCTTCAGGAGTCGGTCCTTGTCCAGCAGGACCACATCGGTGTGCGTGCCGCCGATATCTAAACCTACAATCATGGATGCTTTCCTTTTGATATAAACTATATATGAATGAAGTATTTTATTTTTACAACAAAAATTCATCCGTCCATTTAATCGGTCGCGAACAATAACGCCCTGAATCCTAAGCATACGGCGATTTGATTGACGTTAACTCAATTTTAATGATATGGTAATTTAACCGAATCCGGACGCCAATCCCGCCGGCCGTTCAAATTTTTGCGCGGTCCGTAACTGTCCTGTTCGCTCCCGGATCGAACCGCCCGGCGAGCATATTCCCCGTAGATTGGCGCAGCCAGGATTCGACTTTTTTTTCAGCAGGCAAGGCTTTAAAAACTCTGTCTCTGCGGAGGATGCTCTGATGCATCAAAACGACCCGATTCATAGTGATCCGACTGCCCCGGCAGCGGGCTCACTGAAAGATGATATCAACCGGCACATCCGGTTTACCCTGGGCAACGACGAAACCATGCCGGACAAGTATTCCTGTTTCATGGGGCTCGCCTTCAGCGTGCGTGATCGACTGATCGACCGCTGGATTAAAACCCAGCGCTCCTTGTATGACACCCTGGCCAAGCGGGTCTATTATCTTTCCCTGGAATTTCTGCCGGGCCGATTTCTTAAGAATTATCTCATCAGTCTCAACATGGTCGAAGAAGCCTGCGAGACGCTGCAGCAAATGGGCTTTGATCTGGACGAGCTGGAGGAAGAGGAATGGGATGCCGGCCTGGGCAACGGCGGACTGGGCCGCTTGGCGTCCTGCTATATGGATTCCATCGCCTGCCGCAATCTGCCCGGATACGGATACGGCATCCGCTATGACTATGGAATCTTCCATCAGGTTATCGACAACGGGTACCAGCGCGAAAAGTGCGACAACTGGCTGCGCAGCGGAAGCCCCTGGGAAATTCAGCGCCGTGAGCACCTGCAGCCGGTCCGCTTCTACGGCCGGTCCGAGACATACGTTGACGGCGAGGGACGGCATTGCTACCGCTGGGTCGATGGCGAGCTCGTGATGGCCCTGGCGTGTGATTTTCTAATCCCCGGCTACGGAGACGAATACGTTACCAACATGCGGCTGTGGGCGGCCCGCCCCAGCCGCGAATTTGATCTGGAAGATTTTAATCAGGGCGATTACATCGGGGCGGTCGAGTCCAAGGTGCGCTGCGAAACCATTTCCAAGGTGCTCTATCCCAGTGATGAAGCTGAAGCGGGCCGGGAGCTCAGACTCAAGCAGCAATATTTTTTTGTTGCCGCCACGCTGCAGGATATCATCCGACGCTACAAAAAGCAGAATCGGTCCTTTACCGAATTTCCAAATTCTGTGGCCATTCAACTCAACGACACCCATCCATCCATCGCCATTGCCGAGCTTATGCGCATTTTTATGGATGAGGAAGCGCTGGCGTGGGACCAGGCCTGGCCCCTGTGTGTGAACACTTTTGCCTACACCAATCACACGGTGCTTCCAGAAGCCCTTGAAACCTGGCCGGTGGACCTGATCGGCCGGATTTTACCCAGACATCTGGAAATAATTTTGGAAATAAACCACCGTTTTCTGGAGCACCTGAAAAAAAGCCGTCCGGATGATCCGGATTTGCTGGCCCGGCTTTCCCTTATTCAAGAGGGGCCCTTGCGCCGGGTACGCATGGCGCATCTGGCCATCTTGGGCAGCCACACGGTCAACGGGGTGGCCGCCCTGCATACCCGCATTCTAAAGTCCAGCCTGTTTCGGGATTTTGCCGATATTTTTCCGGATCGCATCAGAAACGTCACCAACGGCATCACGCCGCGCAGATGGCTGTACCAGGCAAATCCGACGCTTTCACAATTGATTACATCGGTCATCGGCGCGGATTGGATCGGCGACCTCGACCAGCTCAAAAAGCTGATGCCTTATGCCGGCGATCCGGAATTTCGCGCCGCCTGGATCCAAACGAAACGCGAAAATAAAAAACGGCTGGCCCGCTATATTCTGCGCAAAATCGGGTTGGGGGTTAATCCCGACACCTTATTCGACGTCCATGTCAAGCGCATGCACGAGTATAAACGGCAACTGCTCAACCTTTTGCACGTGATTACTCTGTATAACCGGATTGTGGCCGATCCAGAGGCAGACATTGTCCCGCGGACCGTCATTTTTGCCGGTAAAGCCGCTCCCGCTTACCATCAGGCGAAACGAATCATCAAGCTGATCAGCTCGGTGGCGGATATTACCAACAGCGACCCGGCCGTCCGGACGCGGCTGCGGGTGCTTTTTCTGCCCAATTACTGCGTATCCCAGGCCGAAAAGATCATTCCGGCGGCCGATTTGTCGGAGCAGATCTCAACCGCCGGTATGGAAGCCTCCGGAACGGGAAATATGAAAATGTCCCTTAACGGGGCCCTTACGATCGGAACCCTCGACGGGGCCAACGTCGAAATTATGGAAGCAGTGGGCCGCGAAAATATCTTTATTTTCGGTTTGACGGCCGAGGAAGTAATTGCCGTGCGCGCTGGCGGCTATGATCCCCGTCAATACTACCAAAACGACCTTGAGCTGCAAACGGCTTTACAGATGATCGGCTCGGGTTTTTTTTCACCGGAACAGCCGGACCTGTTTGTCCCCATCGTCCAGGCCCTGCTCGACCGGGGTGATTACTACATGCTGCTGGCCGATTACAGGCCGTATGTGAACGCCCAGGAAGAGGTGAGCCGGGTGTTTCGGAATCCGGACGACTGGGCGCGTCGATCCATTATCAACACCGCCCAAATGGGTAGGTTTTCCAGCGACCGGGCGGTGCTTGAGTATGCCGACGCTGTCTGGGGTGTTCAGCCCCTGACACTCTAGCAAAACAGAAAAAAGGTATCCTCCGGTTTACGCCAATTGCCGATGTTTCGGCATAACTGCCTGGTTCAACCCAACTGGAGAAAGGCGCGATGACCGAGATTAAAAATAACGGCGGGAGTGCTATTTCCGTATCCATCGGCCGGCAGCCTGTCTTTGATGATAAACGAAGGCTGTGGGGGTATGAGCTCTTCTGCGTCGGAAGCGCCGAGACGACACCTGCCGGTCTGCCGGAAGAATCCGGCGCCGCGGTCAGCGTGGCATCCAGCGCCTATATGGGGTTGCAGCATATTATCGACCGCAGCCGAAAAGTCGTTGTGAATTTCAATGAAAAAACCCTCCTGGAGAACCTGCCCTATGCCCTGCCGCCGGTTCTGACGGCCGTTCAAGTGACTGAGCAGGTATTTAGGCGGCCGTCGGTTATGGAACAGCTCAGCCGCTTTAAATCCGACGGCTATCTGATTGTCATCGCGGGGTTTAGCGCAGATCCTGTATGCGAAAAGCTGTATCGTTTGGCCGACATCCTCAGCGTGGAGGTCGCCCACCGCACAAAGGATGAACTTGCCGTCGTGCTGGACGGCGCCCGATCGTTTGACGCGTTGCTGCTGGCCAGCCGGGTGGCAGACACCGTGCGGTTGGAAAGCTGCCTGGAGTTGGGATTCTCGCTTTTTCACGGCTCTTTTTTCAAATCACCGGATAAGATCACGGTTCGAAAACTGTCTTCTAATGAGGTTGCGCGCTTTAACCTGTTGCGGCTCATTGAAACGAATGAACCGGACGTGGCGCAACTGGCCAAGGCGATCCAGACCGATGCGTCCATCAGTTTCCGTCTTCTGGCCTATCTGAATTCTGCGGCCTTTGGTTTGCCCCGTAAAATACAATCCATCCCACATGCCATTTCGCTTTTAGGGTGGCAACAAATTAAGAATTGGCTGCGCGTTGTTCTGTTAGCGGATATGAGTCAAAGCAAAGAAGCCTCCGAGCTGATTTTACTTTCTGCCCAGCGAGGCAAATTCCTGGAGCTGATTGCCCGCGAACATGATTTCTGGGGGTTTGACCCGGCAAGTCTGCACCTGCTGGGTGTATTTTCGCTGTTGGATATCCTGATCGGTATTTCCATGCAGGAGGTCGTCTCCCATTTGCCCCTTGACCCTAAGCTGAAGGCGGCTTTGTGTCGGGAGCCAAACAATGAGTACCTGCCCCTGCTTCAGCTGGCGCGGTATTTTGAAGAAGCAAAATGGCCGGAAGCCGATAAGATGATGCAGCAGTTAAACCTTGACAGCCGCAAAGTCAAGACGGCCTTTCAAACGTCGCTGAACTGGGCCGGTGAACTGGTCTCGCTGCCTGCCGCCGAGTCTGAGATGCATTGAAACCTATCCCCAGATCTAAAACTGCAGTGGCAGGTTGTATTTTTTTATCTTTTTGTAGAGCAGCGTGCGGTGAATGCCGAGAACTTTTGCGGCTTTGGCCTTGTTGTTATTGGTTTCCTGCAGGGCATAGCGGATGGCTTCTTTTTCTGTCCGGGCCTGCGCATCTTTTAAAGAAGAACGGTTAGGTGCCGCTTCAAGCCGGCGGCTGCGATGCAGATAGAACGGAAGGTCCTTCAGCCGGATGGTCTTGCCTTCCAGCACCGACATCGTCCTTTCAAGCACGTTGGACAATTCGCGGACATTGCCCTGCCATTCGTAATTTTCGAGCGCCTTTTGCGCCTGCTCATCCAGCTTTATTTGCGGTAAATTTGCTTCCACGGCCAATTGCTTGAGCAGGTATTGAGCAATGGGAATAATGTCTGCTTTTCGTTCCCGCAGGGGCGGGATGTGCAGCGGAATCACGTTGAGACGATAAAACAGATCCTTGCGGAATCGATCGTCGGCCAGCATTTTTTCGAGATTCTGGTTGGTGGCCGCAATCACACGAAAATTTGACCGAATGATTTTGGTGCCCCCCACCCGTTCAAATTCATTGTCCTCGATGGCCCGCAGCAACTTGGGCTGCATCTCCAGCGGCAGGTCGCCCACTTCATCCAAAAATACGCTGCCCTGATGGGCCAGTTCAAACTTGCCGGGTTTGCCGTCGGATTTGGCGCCGGTAAATGCCCCCTTTTCATAACCGAAAAGCTCGGACTCCAGCAGATCTCTTGGAATCGCCGCACAGTTGATCCGTACAAACGGGTAGAGTTTACGCGCGCTGGCGTGATGAACTGCCTGGGCGAATAATTCCTTGCCGGTTCCGCTCTCACCTGAAATTAATACCGGATAATGATTGGAGGCTGCCTTAAGTGCTTCCTGCTTGAGTGACAGGATGGCATCGCTTTTTCCAATGATGCTGGCGAAGGTATAACGGGTCGAGCGCAGATTAATGAGCTCCGCTTCATAGAGCTTTACTTTCGACTCTAAGAGCGATAGCTCGGCAGCCAGCTTGCCGACATCTTTGACGTCCTTGAACATAACCTGACCGAATACCGCTATGACCCGGCCATCTTTTTTAATCGGAATACGCTGGACGACCATGTTTTGTCCCATAATACGATGGGATTGGTTTATTTCGGGGATCCCGGTTTTAGCCACAATATGCATGCGGCTGTTTTCCACGGCTTCGCCGCAATGCTTTCCGATCTGCTCTGAAGGGTTTACACCGAGAAATTCCCCGTAGGGTCTGTTAAAATGCGTAATGTACCCGTCGGCGTCCGTTACGATGGCGCCATTGTAGATGCTGTCAAAAACCATCCGGTACATTTCCAGCTGCCGCTGCAGTTCTTCCCTTGTCAGGTGCGCCCTTTTATCCAGCATGGCTATCTCCCCCCGTGAACCCAGCCCGGCGTATGTAGAAAATTTGATACATATTTTTTTAACACCTTTCCCTGCAACTTGTCGAGGGTAATTTGATCATTTTTCTTTAAATGCAAATTTTTATGGTATATGTTTCATCAGTCAAACCACTCCGGGAGGTCGAGAGCTTATGGAAGTTGAATCCATTGCGATTATTGGTACGGGGGTCATTGGATCCAGCTGGGCGGCTTTTTATGCGGCCAAGGGCTTTGAGGTGAAGATGCATGATGCGGATGCGGTCCAATGTCGGAAAGGACTCCGGCAGGCGATTGATATTGTCGAACAGCTCCAGGCCCAGGGGATATTAACAGGAGATGGAACTACGAAATCTGTTGCCAGAATCACAATAGCCGATGGCCTCGCGCAGGCCGTGGAGGACGTCCAGCTGGTTCAGGAATCTGTCGCTGAAAATTATGCGGTCAAACAGCAGGTGTTCAAGGCCCTGGATGCTGAAACCGGCTCCGATGTGATTCTGGCGAGTAGTTCTTCGGGCCTGCTCATGACCGAAATCCAGAAGGTGACGCGTCATCCCGGGCGCTGCCTGATTGCGCACCCGTTTAACCCGCCGCATCTGATTCCACTGGTTGAACTGGTCCCCGGGGACGCAACGGATGCGAAGACGATTGCGACAATAGAACGCTTTTACGAGGCGTTGGGAAAAGTGCCGGTCGTCTTGAAAAAGGCGGTTCCCGGGCACATTGCCAACCGTCTGGCGCTGGCCCTCTGGCGTGAAGCCGTCGACCTGGTTGTCCAGGGCATTGCCAGCGTCGAAGACGTGGACAAAGCCGTGTGCGCCGGTCCGGGACTGCGCTGGGCGATTATGGGGCCGCACATGATTTATCATCTGGGTGGGGGCGAAGGCGGCATGGACCACTTCATCGATCACTTCGGCCCGGCGGTCAAAACCTGGTGGGAAAGTATGGCTACCTGGACCAGCCTGCCGCCCGAAACCAAAGATGTGCTGATTGAAGGTTTGAAAAAAGAAATGGGTGATCGATCCTTAGCGGGAATTAACCGCTGGCGGGACGAAAAGCTAATCAAGATGCTTAAGATCCTCTACGATAATTAAGCCGCCGCCGTTTAGGTCTATCAAGTTTTATCAGTTTTCAAAGAACAATTTACAACCCTGGGCATGCTATTTTGCAGGGCGGATGTATTAGGAGAAAAATTATGTTAAAATCCGGCCGTACATATCGTGATGTGTATGATTCCTTTCAGTGGGAGGTTCCGGAATTTTACAATATCGGGGTGGATATCTGTGATAAATGGGCCCACCAGCGCTATCGGCTGGCCTTGATTTATGAAGATGAGAACGGGCAGGTTGAAAAATACACCTTCTGGGACCTCAAACGGCTTTCCAACCGACTGGCCAATGGTCTTAAAGCCGCCGGCGTCGGTGCGGGTGACCGGATCGGCATTCTGTTGCCGCAATGCCCGCAAACAGCCCTCTGTCACATTGCCGCCTATAAAATCGGGGCCATCGCCATTCCGCTTTTTACGCTTTTCGGCACCGATGCCCTGGCGTATCGCCTCCAAAACAGTCAGGCCAGAGCCATTGTCACGGATGGGGCCAATTTACCGAAGATACTGGAAATTTGGCCGAATTTGCCTCACCTTCAGACCGTCCTGTCGACCGGCGGCGAAAGAAATGAGAAAGTGCTGGATTTCCAGGAGACACTCGCGCAGGGGTCACCTGATTTTGCGCCGGTAAAAACAAAGGCCGATGATCCGGCCCTTATCATTTACACATCCGGTACCACCGGCCCGCCTAAAGGTGCCCTGCATGCCCATCGCACCCTTTTGGGGCATTTGCCGGGGGTTGAGTTTCCTCATAATTTTTTCCCCCGGGAAGACGACTTTTTCTGGACGCCGGCAGACTGGGCCTGGATCGGCGGACTGATCGATGTACTTTTCCCCAGCTGGCATCACGGCATTTCCGTGCTGGCGCATCGGGCCAGAAAATTCGACCCCGAAAAAGCCTTTCATCTCCTGGCCCGCTACGGCATCCGCAATGCCTTTATGCCGCCCACTGCTTTAAAATTGATGCGCCAGGTGCAGGATCCCAAAAGCCGCCACAGTTACAGCATGCGCAGCATCGGCAGCGGCGGTGAAACCCTGGGAGAGGAACTGCTCGACTGGGGCAGGGCGGTGATGGGACTGACCATCAATGAATTCTATGGTCAAACCGAGTGCAATCTCATCGTGGGCTGCTGTGCCGAAATTATGCAAATCCGGCCCGGCTCAATGGGGCGCGCTATCCCGGGCCATGTGGTCGATGTCGTTGACGGACAGGGCCAACCGGTCAAAGAAGGCATTGTCGGTGAAATTGCCGTCAAGCGACCCGACCCGGTGATGTTTCTGGAGTACTGGCAAAATCCGGATGCCACCCGCAAAAAATTTGTCGGGGATTGGTTGTTGACCGGAGATCTGGCCAAAAAGGATGGCGACGGCTATTTCTGGTTTAACGGCCGCAAGGACGACGTCATCACCAGTGCCGGCTACCGCATCGGACCGGCCGAGATCGAAGACTGTCTGATGAAGCACCCGGCCGTGGCCATGGTGGCGGTGATCGGCAGCCCGGATGCGGTGCGCACTGAAATTGTCAAGGCCTTTGTCGTGCCCAAAGCGGAGGTGACACCGGGCCCGGAGGTGGCCGAAGATATCAAAAAATTTGTCAAGACCCGGCTGGCGGCCCACGAATACCCCCGGGAAGTCGAATTCGTCAAGGAGCTGCCCATGACCGCTACCGGCAAAATTATGCGTCGGGAGTTAAAAAAACTGGAGCTGCAGCGCAAGACCAAGGCGGAATAAAAAAATGATAGATTCTCATATTAGCCCCAAAATGATTATTTTGATTTGGATGTAAAAATTTAAAAAAGGCTTGACATCATCACGCCTATGGCATACCGGACGGTATACCATTAGAATACAGGTGGTCGGCCATGCATAAGGACAGCGTTTATCAGACAATAAAAGAAAAAATATTGAATGAAGAATTGGCTCCTGGTCAGTGGCTGGTTGAAAGAGAAATCAGTGAGAAATTTCAAATCAGTCGTACGCCGGTCAGAGAATTACTTCGGACACTGGTATCAGATGGTCTCGTTTCGCTAGAACCGTCCAAAGGTTATTATGTTAGAAAGTTAACCATTGAGGAAATAAGAGAAATTTTTCAGGCACGGGAGGCTGTAGAGGGGGCCGCAACGAGACTCTCTTGCTTGAGGGGGGACGACTCGTTTTTTAACCATATTGCCCTGCTCAAATCACAATTTGAAAAACTTGACATCACAAGTGACAGTTCATCGGGTATCGTAAAAGGAACCGAACTGCATGATGCTATCATAACCGCCACCAATAATTTTATTCTATCGGAATTCTACCAAAAGTTGAAAAATCTTAATGGATTAATAAGAAATCTAACAAAAAAATCTATCGAGATCGAAACCCAATCAAAGGCAAACCATTTGGTCATTGCGCATGCGATTCTGGACAAAGACGCTGAAAAAAGTGAGCAGTGCATGCGGGAGCATCTTAGCAATACCTGCAGATTGTTGATGGAAAAATTCTTAAAATATTAGTCGGATTGCCTGAATGATTGGCTGCAGGACAAATCGCCCTTTAAGTTAAAAGAGAACGCTGCTGGATTTCCTTTAATGACCGAAGTAGAAAGGAGGTGAAAATTACAAGACCATACGGCAAAAATAGTTAAGAATAACCAACGTAGGGCAGCAAAGGAGGAAACAAAATGAAAAAAAAGAATCACTTGCTCAAAATTTTGCTTGTTTGTGCTTTGCTGGCACAGATTTTTTGTTTTTCTCAGGCCTTCGCAGAAATAACCTTAACCTATTCCGACTGGCAGCTGAGCCAGGACATTTGGGGTCAATCGCTAAGAGAGGCTATTGCCGATTTTGAAAGGTTAAACCCTGGCATTAAGGTCACAACCGAGCCGGTCGCTTTGGGTCAGCGAGATGTAAAGTTCACAACGGCGATACGGGGCGGAAAAGGCCCGGATGTTTTTGCCTTGGATGCTAATCCTGTCAAACAATACATCAAAAACCGATGGGTTAAGGACCTGACGCCATTTATTGAGAAAGAGGGCGGCAAAGAATGGCTGTCGGATTTTTATCCTGTGACGCTAATGCCGGTTACCGAAAATGACAAAGTCTACGGTGTACCGAAGAACGTCGTTGCCATGGTACTTGTTTATAATTCCGATCTTTTTGGTAATGCGGGTGTCAGTTCACCACCCAAAACATGGGACGATTTTCGCGCCATCTCCAAAAAACTTACCATGGCAACAAAATCAGGTGGACCGATTGACCAATGGGGCGCCACCCTTGTTCTGGCCAAAGCTTGTTTCGATTTGCGCTTTTCAGTTGTGCTTAGGGGATTTGGCGGTGATTTTTTAACTCCGGACTGGAAGCATTCGGCCCTCAATAGCCCTGAGGCCAAAGCGGCTTTCAATTTTGTTGTCGACTCAATCAATAAGGATAAGACGATGCCTCCGGGGGTTGCCCAGGTTGATTGCAACGGTGCCAGAAGACTGCTGGCCCATAAAAAGGTCGCTATGATTTTTGGTACCATGTGGACCATTACCGAAGTCAGTGGAATGAACAAGGACCTTCATGGGTGGAAAGTCCTTGAAATGGCGCCGGTGCCACAGGCTCCCGATGCCAAATCAAAGATCCGCTCAACCCTCTACCAAAAGTCAATCTTTATGAATCCAAACACAAAAAATGCCGAAGCCGCATGGAAACTCATTAAGTTCTTGACTGAAAAGAAGCAAATGGAAAAATGGTTTGTCGATAATAATATGCTTTCATGCCGCATGAGCGTTAACGAGGGATTCGGTCCTATCCTGCAAAGCAAATATGCAGCCGTCGTGACGAATGAAATTCAGAACCACGCCGCTTTTCTGCCGCTGATACCTCAGTGGCCGGAATGCCTGGAAGCCTTCCGACAAAATTTACAAGCTGCCGTAGCAGGAACGAAAACTCCCGACCAGGCGCTGATGGATGCCCATAATCAGATCGAATCCATTTTAAGCCGCTAATCAAATTACAGGGGTAGGGTACGGCAGACCCTGCCCCTGTAAAAGTGTTTCATGACCCCTATTCTCGCTATGAAGATGACAGGCACTCATGTCCATTAAAGAACACAACAAGGGCTATTTGTTCATTCTACCGGCATTGCTGTTTCTGGTCGTAATTCTTGGTTTTCCTGCGGTTGCTGCGGTTTTGCAGAGTTTCAATATCATGTGGGTTTCGGAGCCCTCTTTTAACACGAAGAGTTATGTCAGGTTGTTGGGTGATGCCGAATTCAGAGCTTCAGTTTTAAATACGGTAATATTTGTCGGCAGCACCGTTGGGTTTCATTTGCTGATCGGGCTCGCAGTGGCCCTACTGCTCAACCTGGAAATTAAAAACAAGCACTTTTTTCGCGTTGTTGCCATTTTGCCCTGGACCGTACCGGATGTCATCGGAGGTCTCATCTGGCGCTTTATGTTTGATACGCTGCCCGGCATAGTTAACGCAGTACTGCTTAAGACGGGCTTGGTTGCAGATCCGATAGATTGGTTGGGCAACCCGTCCCTTGCCTTTCCCTGTGTTATATTTGCCGAAATCTGGCGGGGTTACCCCTATGTGATGTTGATCTTGCTGGCGGGACTTCAGGCCATTCCAAAAGATCTGTATGAAGCTGCCGAAATTGATGGTGCCTCAAAAATGGCAGGCTTTTTTTACATAACACTGCCGAATCTGAAATTTATGATCATTATTGCAACAATATTAGACATCATCTGGGAATGCCGTCTGTTCGGCATGGTATACAGTATGACCGGCGGCGGTCCGGGATATTCAAGCCAGGTTCTTTCTCTGTTAACGTATAAACACTATTTTATATTTTTTAACTCGCCGTATGCTTCAGCAATTGCGGTCGTTTTGGCGCTAATCATGCTCTTAATCAGCATTCCATATCTTAGAATGACGATGCAGCAGGAACTTTAACTCACAATGAAAAAGAATATCATCTACTGGTTTCTGATCTATCTGGCCTTGTCCTGCATGCTGGTATTTAATCTCGTACCATTTTTTTGGATGGCCACTTCTTCTCTGAAAACCGACTATGAAGTGATTGATTATCCCGCCACGATTATCCCACGTGAAATATCTATCGGAGCTTATATCCGGATCTGGACCCAGGAGAACTTCTTACAATATTTTAAGAACAGCATTATTGTCTCAATATCTACTGCCGCCTTTTCATCACTGGTAGGCGCCTTTGCCGCATATGGATTCTCCAGGTTCGCTTTTCGAGGAAGGAGTCTGATAATGACGTTGTTTTTAGCATCCCAAATGATACCGGGGGTGCTTCTGGTCGGTCCTTACTTCAAAATGCTCGCATACGTCGAGCTTTATGATACGCTGCTGGGGCTGATACTTTCCCAAACAACGATAACCCTTCCCTTCAGCATCTGGATGCTCAAAGGCTACATCGATACAGTACCGATCGAAATCGATCAGGCCGCAATGGTTGATGGGGCGTCACGGGCAAGGATATTTTCCATGGTCATACTGCCCAATATTCTGCCCGGTTTAGTAGCCACCATTATTTTCGCTTTTCTGTTATCCTGGGGCGATCTTCTCTGGGCGCTTTGTCTCATAAGCGAGAAGTCCAAACAGACCATGACGCTGGGGATTACTCAGATGGTAGGCCAGTTCCGGGTACAATGGTCCGAGATTATGGCCGCAACAATGATTGCCACCATCGTGCCGGCGACACTTTATCTATTGCTGCAAAATTTTTTAGTTAAAGGTTTCACCGAGGGAGCTGTAAAACAATAGAGACCGTTTCAAACCCTGTCCTTGTCCCAACGGCAGTTTTGCAGACCTGCTCAAAATGATCAATTCATATGCGGTCTGCGACGAGCCGCGAACCTGATCCGGGGTTTTAAAGCAGCTGCGGATCATAACATGGGAGTAAATATATCAATGCAATACCGCAAATTTGGAAAAACCGATGTCGCCCTCTCAATATTTGGCATGGGTGGCCACGAGTATCTGGCGGACGGAAGATCACGGGGATTCAATGAAAATTTTAATTTGGCGGTCACACCTAACCATATTTTTGAAGGATTTGGTCAGGAAGTCCGTAAAAAAGCATTAAAAATTGCATTTGACAGCGGTATAAATTTCTTTGATGTGACGCAGGATTCAGAAAAAGAGGCGCTTGGACGCAACCTCAAAGAAATAAGTGCGCCCTACGAATTTTATATCCAAACCAGGCCGGAGGGCATGGTTTACACGTATGATGAATATAACCAAAAAATGGCAGATTTAGATCTTCTCAGAGCCGAGGTGCAAAGGATTCTCAAATTACTGCAAAGAGATCGATTGGATTTTTTGAATATCGCTTTCATGAAATCTGCCCTGGATAACGACCCGCAATATCTGGAAAAAATTGAATCAAATATTGCCGATCTGAAAAAGGAAGGCCTGATCCGTTTTGCCTGTGCGGATACTTTTTCCGGTGAATACACTTACCTGAAACAGATCGCGGCAGGGTGTTTCGATGCGGTTTATCTAAATTTTAATTTTGCGGATCATGGCGCCGGCCTTCATGTTTTGCCGGCCGCAAAAAAGCTCGGCCTTGGCGTAATTACGAGAGAAGCATTTATGAAAGGGCAGTTGTTTAAGATGGGGTATGAATGCGGTTTCACGGACCGCAGCCGTTTGGCCGAAATCGGCATTAAGTGGAATTTATCCCACCCCGCGGTGACGAATGTAATTGTCGGAACCAATAATCCGGATCACCTTATAAGCAACCTGAAAGTAATCGACAACATTGAGTTGACTGACGAAGACCACAGAATAATTGATCTGATCAAAACCTCGGAAACATACAAAGCATATGAAGAAAGAAAAACAAAAGAGTTCTTCGCTTCGAAGTGATAAGCGCCCGCCAATCTTGCGCGAGACAATAGGCAGAAGACATAAAAGCATAATGGGTCTCAGCCTGGCATGGTCTGTTTTTATATTGCTTCAATTGTCCTTCAATGCCCTTTGCGCAGAAAGTGTCACCCAATTTGATACCACATTTCATTGGAAGAGCCCTAATATGATTTTGCGCCAAACCACAGAATTACCCGATCCGCAAAAAACGGGCCGCAATGCCGGGGACACAACACCGCTGAGAGACTACGCCTACAACTTTCATTTTGATTCATTCGGTGCGCCGCCGCCAACCGATTTTTTAGCAAAACTCGAACCTTGCAGCTCAGACGCCGTTGAAATTGACAGCCATTATATTAAATTTAAAAAATACGGCAGGACTGTCCCCTTGAATGCTTCACTGATTCCCGATTGGGCGGATCCGGCCAAACCTTATGCCATTTCAGCACCCTCCTTCGATAGGGTGGTAGTTGTCTACCCTTACTATTTTTATCAGTGTAAAGAAAACAAATATTTTGCCGAACTCTACAGCCGGGAAGGCAAGCTTCTTCAAACCTTTGAATCACTGCCGACGCATGTCGCTGTCAACAATCCGAATTTATTAATTTCCCCGGAAAGATCGGGATGCTGCGAGTCGATTCGGTGGGATTTTCGATTTTATAACATCGCACATAAAACAATGACACAACTTTCCTGCCCTGAAGGATTTTGCGGGGATGTCCTTTTTGAATTTATTGATCAGCATGGGCATTATCTGCTGATCCAGGAAATCGTCGATTCCGTTTCAGGTGTGGGCGCCTATTTGCAGACCAACATCTATTTGATCGATAATCAAGGTAATCTGGCCGCATCCGGCCAGACCATTTTTGCAACCAAAGACAATCGGATCGACAAGGAAAACATCAGCACGAACGCACCCTTTAGCTTAAGGAACCTGCAATCAGTTGCAAGAATTAAAAATGACAGTTCATGGCTGCTGCATTACAAGACCGGAAACAAGCTTAGCACGGCGCAGATAACCGGCCAAACAGATACCGCGAGTCCGTCGGCCCTTTTTTTGTTAGCCGATAAACACGTTGCCCACTTAACAAATGCTGAAATAAAAATCGCTGGTTATAAAGTCAAGGAATTACCGTCCTTGCTGATCGCAACCCCGGGTAAATATATGATCACCACCCGCTCCGTCAGGGGTGGTGGGAGCAGCAAAGAATTCGAAGTTAAACCCAATACCATCAACAAGCTGCCGATCGAATTTTCAAATTAGTACTGCACATCGAGGAGGTATTTACCTTGGGGGAAAAAGTACAAGGCATTATTACAGCGGTGGTCACGCCTTTTGACGATGACGAGAACTTCGATATAAAAGGATCCCTGAGGAAATTCGCTCCATTCTAAAAGCGCGGGAGTTTTTCACATGGCTCAAGTCCGACTAATAAACACCACCAAAAAATATGGTCGTGTTACTGCCGTTGAAAGCATTAACCTGAATATATACGACAAGGAATTTCTTGTTCTGGTAGGACCATCAGGATGCGGTAAAAGTACAACCTTGAGAATGATCGCGGGGCTTGAAGCGATAACGGAGGGAGAAATATTCATCGGCGACAGACGCGTTAACGAAGTCTCACCCAAGGATCGTGACATCGCAATGGTATTTCAGAATTATGCCCTGTATCCGCATATGAATGTCTATCGCAATATGGCCTTTGGACTCAAGCTCAGAAAATTCAGCAAAACAGAAATCCAGCAAAGGGTTCAGGAAGCTGCCGGCATACTGGGAATCAATGATCTTTTCGACCGGAAACCCAAAGAGCTTTCCGGCGGACAACGCCAGCGGGTTGCAATGGGCAGAGCCATCGTACGGAAACCCCAGGTTTTTCTTTTTGATGAGCCGTTAAGTAATCTCGACGCCAAGCTCAGAGTTCAGATGCGAGGTGAGCTTGCCAGACTGCACCAGCGTCTCAGCACAACCATCGTATATGTAACTCACGATCAGATTGAAGCAATGACCCTGGCGAATCGGATCGTAATTATGAATGCAGGCACCATTATGCAAATCGGTGCGCCGATGGAAGTCTACAAGCACCCTAAAAATATCTTTGTCGCCGGTTTTATCGGAAGCCCGACAATGAATTTTATCGAGTGCCGCATGCTCTTGCAAAATGGCTCGCTGGGACTGGAGGGTTTAGGAAAAACGATGGTCGTACCTAAGACTTTGCAGGAGCGATTTGCAAAATCGAAAGATCGGCAATGCATACTGGGAATTCGACCGGAACATATTTATGACAGGGCTCTGAAAGAGCCTTTTCCGAATGCCGAACAACATACGGCCAGCGTCGAAGTCGTCGAGCCTATCGGGTCCGAAGTCATTTTGCTTATGAAGGTAGGTTCCGAGAGGCTGACAGCGAGCGTTGATCCGCAAACCCGCGCCCAACCTTCATCAGCAATTGAATTGCTGATCGACATGAATCAAATGCATCTTTTTGACAAGGAAACGGGAATTGCCTATTGAAAAAACCTGGGGCTTTGAAATTATCTAATTAAAAGTTAAGTTGAAAAAGATTGATGATACGGCGGTGAAAGAATGAAGGCCAAAATGAAACCCCGTGAACGTGCCCTAACTGCCTTAAACCATCAGGAACCTGATCGCGTCCCACTCGATCTTGGTCAGGCTGCTGGAGACGGTATCACTGCATCTGCCTATGAAAATCTTATTCAGCATTTAGGGCTTGAAAAACGTTCTCATCGTATCAATAACAAGATGGCCCAAACGGTATTTGTCGATGAAGATATCCTCAAGCGTTTCAGGGTGGATTTTCGACGTGTTGATCTTGGTCTCGCCGAGAACTGGAAAGACGTGCCCGTCGGGCAAGACGGGTACAGAGACGAATGGGGTGTCGTGCGAACTCGTCCAAAAGGCGGCTATTACTATGATCTTACTGATTCTCCGATTAAGGAGGATTCATTATCCGCACTCGAACGGCACTTATGGCCGAATCCTGACGATCCAGGTCGGTATCGAGGCCTCAGAGAACGTGCCCGGAAACTTCACCAGGAGACTGATTATGCAATCGTTCTTCAGACTAACTGCTCGTTTTTTCTAAGATGTGCGGAATTGCGGGGTTGGGAAAATTTTTACATGGACCTTGTTGGGAATCCAAAATTTGCATGTGCGTTAATGGATAGATATCTTGAAATTCGATTGCGTATTGCTGAGCGAGCGCTGCAGGAGGTAGAAGATCATATCGACATCGTAATGGTTAGCACCGACGATCTTGGCATGAATGATCGCACACTTATCTCTCCAAAGATGTACCGTGAGCTGATTAAACCTCGCCAGGAACGCACTTTCAATTTTTTTAAGGAAAAAACCCCGGCAAAACGTTTCTATCATTGTGACGGCGCCGTTTATCCTTTCATTGAAGATTTTATTGAGATTGGCGTTGACGCGCTTAATCCGATACAGGTTTCAGCTGCCGGGATGGATAACACCAAAAAGCTCAAAAAAGATTTTGGAAACCGAATTTCTTTCTGGGGTGCAATTGATACACATCATATCCTTTCGCAAGGCACGAAACAGGAGGTTTATGAGGAGGTTCATCGGAGACTATTGGATCTTGGCCCTGGAGGTGGATATGTAGTTTGCTCCGTGCATAATATACAGCCAGAGGTGCCACCTGAAAATGTGGTGGCCATGTTTGATTCAGCACATGAATTGGGCAAATACCCACTATTGCATCATTCCATTACGCCAATTGCGAGCGAAGCGTGCTGAGTTCTTCGTCGTTTTTGAGGGCTACTCCCCTTTAGGCAGGCGTACCACCAGAACCGGTTTTCTGCATCGCCGTATTACCCGCCTGGAAACATTACCCATCACAGCGTCGGCGATGGCACCATGC
>Ga0307426_1000830_pt1 | contig 21053 bp, 23 predicted proteins | sample SalMarWE160340MG_FD_202165 | JGI IMG/M metagenome (GOLD analysis project Ga0307426, IMG submission 202165) | Salt marsh sediment microbial communities from the Plum Island Ecosystem LTER, Massachusetts, United States - WE1603-40 | ecosystem: Environmental > Aquatic > Marine > Intertidal zone >...
TGGATCGCCGCCGCTGCTGGCCCGCTTCAATCTTTCGGCGGACGCTGGAGTGTTTTGCGAGAATTTCCTTATGTTGCCCGGGAGTGATGATTCCCCTGTCCGCCAAAATTTGGCAAATTTCGTTTGCTGGGAAAGCGCGGTCCCAATTTTCCCGCTGGTTCATCTGCCGCCACCTCTTTGCTGCTGGGTTGATTCTGTGTAAGTGTAGACGAGATCCTACCACCTCCATTTTCACTTTAAAAGTCTTTTTTGCGCTATCGTATTCATCGCAGTATTGGCGCCGGGGAGATGAACGTTGACCTCTCCACCCACAGCACCTGGATGCACAATATCCCTTTGGTCTTTCCCGGGATTCGTGGTATAGAAAAGTGTTGCCAAGCGTAGGGCGTAGGGAATTATGTTTGCTCGGAAGACGGGTATTTGATGAATGGTGATGCGATGATACTGGGACTGGATGTAGGCGGCACCCAGACAGACGCGGTGCTTTTAAACGAGCAGGGGGTTTTAGCGGAAATAAAGACACCCACCGGCGAGGATTTGCTTGAGACGCTGAGAACGGCCGTTTTGAAGGTTACCGGTGCCATTGATCCGGGAAAGATCAAGAGGATGGTTTTTTCCACAACCGTGGCCACCAATGCCATTGTCCAGGATAAGCTGGAACCGGCTGGAATGATTGTCTCTGCCGGTCCGGGCATGAACCCGGAGTGGTTTTCCGTGGGGCCTTCGTTCCATATTGTAGGGGGATGCCTGGACCACCAGGGGTTTGAGGCAATGGGGGTGGAGAGGGAGGCAGTTGAAAAGGCGGCCGAAGCTGTCCTGGCAAAGGGGATCTCGGTGGTGGGGATTGTGGGGAAATTCTCGGTCAGAAACCCGGCCCACGAACTCGAGATGGCCGATTGGATAAAGGAGCGGTTTTCGTCCATTGCGCTCGGCCACCAGGTCTCAGGAAACCTCAATTTCCCCAGAAGAATAGCGACGACCTATCTAAACGCCGCCCTCCACCAGGTACACAAAGAATTTTTGAATGCCCTCACGCGAATCCTGGATGAACAATCTCTTCAGGCGCCGCAATACCTCCTGAAACCGGACGGCGGAACCATTGACCTTGCGTCTACTGTGCATTCACCGGCGGCAACCGCGCAGTCAGGCCCGGCGGCAAGCGTCATGGGCGCTCTGGCACTGGACGGATGCCCCGGCACGGCACTGGTGCTGGATGTAGGGGGAACCACCACCGATATGAGCGTGGTGCTGGATGGAATCCCCCTTTTGGAGCCGCGCGGCATCAGGATCGGGCTGTATCAAACCCTTGTCCGTTCCCTGCTCACCCATTCCATGGGAATCGGCGGGGATAGTGAAGTTATGATGGAGGAAGGAACCCTGCGTGTCGGGCCGCGGAGGCAGGGACCACCCATAGCGTTTGGAGGCAGGGTACCAACGCCGACTGATGCAATGATTACCCTGGGCCTGCTGGAAGCAGGTGATCGGGAAGCGGCAAGCATTGGCATGAAAAAAATGGGGGAATCCATGGGGTTTTCCTCGAAGGTCATGGCACAGCGCATTCTTGAAACCATGGCCCGTGCCATTGCCGATTCTGCGGAGGCTTTCCTGGCAAGGATCAATTCCAAGCCGGTCTATACCATCCATGAGGTCCTCCAGGAGGAGAAAATTGTTCCTGATTCACTGGTGGTGATTGGTGGTCCCGCTCCCCAGGTAGCCCCTTTCATTGGTGAATCCCTGGGGTTACCACATCGGGTCCCGGAACATTTCGGGGTGGCGAACGCCATTGGCGCAGCAGTGGCGAGGGTGACTGCGGAGATCACGGTCCAGGCTGACACGGAAAGGGGATCGCTTGTCATCCCGGAGGCGGGAATCGATCAGAAGATTCCCTTCAGGTATCAGCCCGGGGAGGCCATGTCCCTTGCCAACGAGGTGCTCAAGGAGCAGGCACTGAAAATCGGGGCGGATCCGGACTCCCTAGAGATATCCATTATTGAACATCAGGTTTTCAACATGATTCGGGGGTATTCACGTACTGGGCAGAATATCCGCATAAAGCTGTGCATAACGCCGGGGATTATCCGGGAGTGGAAAAAGGAGCAGGGGGCATGATAAAGGCACCGAGACGCATGGGGCTGATCTTCTTTCCGGCCTATGACTGGGCCATCAGTCCAACCCATCCTGAGCGGGAGGAACGTCTTCTGTACACCCAGGACCAGGTCCTGGAAGAGGGACTCCTGGATGTGGAGGGAGTCCTTGAGTACCGGGTCAGGCCTGCCGGGGCTGAGGACATTCAACGGATCCATTTTTGCGTTCCCGATGAGGCAGCGGTGACCACGGAAAGCCACCTGATCTCGGCCGGGGGGTGTCTTGTAGCTGCTGATGCGGTTCTGAAAGGGGAAGTGGAGAGCGCTTTTGCGCTGGTGCGGCCGCCCGGTCACCATGCCATGCGGGTGGTGCACGGAAACCGTGGTTTTTGCAACATCAACAATGAAGCGGTAATGACGGAGTACATCCGCGACACTTACGGGGTCGAAAAAATTGCCATCGTGGACACTGATTGCCACCATGGTGACGGGTCCCAGGATATCTTCTGGCATGACCCGAATACATTGTACATCTCAGTGCATCAGGACGGGCGAACCCTTTATCCCGGGTCGGGTTTTCCCGAGGAATTGGGTGGCCCCAACGCGGAAGCGACCACCGTGAATATCCCGCTTCCTCCCCAGACAGGGGAAGAGGGGTTCCTGTATGTACTGCAAGAGTTTATCATGCCTCTGCTGGAAAAGTTCAAACCGGAACTGGTGATCAATTCCGCAGGCCAGGACAATCACTTCAATGACCCCATCACCCACATGAATTTTTCGGCCAGGGGATACGCCCAGCTCACTGCCCGGTTGAAACCGGATATCGCGGTCCTGGAAGGGGGATATGCCGTGGAAAACGCGCTTCCCTATGTGAACGTGGGAATTATCATGGCCATGGCAGGCCTTGATACCACCTTTGTGAAGGAACCCAATTATGACCGGGACTACAAGGCCCAGCGCTCCGATATTACCCGTTATATTGAACAGCAGGTGGTGGATTTGAAGGGGATGTTCCTGCGCGAGGAGTTCCAGAAAAACAGCTATGACCCTGGTGAGATAGTGCCAAGGAAGCGGGAGATCTACTACGATACCGACAACATCCGGGAACGGCAGCAGGAGAAAATCCGCCGGTGCATGGATTGTGCGGGCACCCTTGCCATCGAATCAACCTCCAGCAGGGGAAATCACATTTTTGCCGTGCATGTCCCGAGAAACGCATGCACCTCGTGCCGGGAACTGGGACAAGCCTGGTTTGACGAGGCCTGCGGCGGGGCATTCGACTTTGTGTATCTCCAGGACCGGGTCAGGGGAATCTATGAGCGGATCGAAAGGTAAGCCCGACCGTGAGCAGTGCGCCTGGAACCATCGCGGATGATCCTTTGGAGTACACGCTCTCCCGTCTCGGAACGGGCCAGGGGGTTGGCTGGTTTTCCTGCGTCCCTGCGGCAGACTTTACGATCAGGGATCTTAGCGCACATCTCGAGAAACATCCCCATGACCAGTTTCTGCGCCAGTACGCCTTGGATTGGATAGGAAAGTTTGAGCCCAATGAACTGGTCGATTTTGTGGAAAAAGGCGGCAGACAGAAGACCTTGCTCCGGGTCCTGGCCTACGAGGCGTCACTGCTTTCCAGAAAATTTGCGGCCCTCCGGGAGCGTCTGGCCTGGATGGATCTTGAAACAGAAAGACTCTCGAGCCCTCTCATCTATCTGCGCTGGGCAAGGGCGGCCCGCCATGAATCCCATGAAGACTGGCTCAGGCTGTTCTCGGAAAACATGACCTGGCATAAGCGGTTACCCTCACTTGCTGAAACAGGCCTTTCCATTCCCTACGATTCCGAAGTAATAGAGCGTTGGCGGACCCGACGGGTCACCGTGGGAGATATCTCGGAAGTGTCCGGCGGTGGCGATAACAGAGATACCAAGGCCCGGACAAAAGAAGCCGTCAGAGAGGTGATGAAAAAACTGGAACGCTTGAATATCCTCAGGGGATGGGAAGCCAGGACCGAGGCCACGGTAAGTCCCTACGCGGTGGAAAGGCCCTGGAACCTTGACGTGACCCTGAAACAGGGGAGAAACAACTGGAGACTGCAGGGGGATCTGGTAAGCTACGGGCGTGGCATGAATATTCACCAGGCAAGGATCTCCTGCCTGATGGAGATGGTGGAACGGTATTCCGCCTTTTGCCGGGCCGATGAAGAGGCACTGCCGGGATACCGTAGAGAGCCGAAACTGGTGGAGGGAACCTATTCGGATCTGAGAGAGCATGGTGCAATAAATCCCAATGAGTTCCTCCTGGAAGTCCCTTATGAAGACCAGAAAATCTATTGGATTGCCGGGGAAGAGGCCGGCCCGGAAGGGTATTCGCGGGTTCTGGTTCCAGCCCAGATGGTCTTCTTGTTCGCCAATTTCGATGAGATAAGCCTTACAAGCGGACTTCCCTCAACAGGCCTTGGCGCGGGCAGCACCAATGAGGAGGCAAGACTGAGCGGCCTCCTGGAGGTAATCGAAAGGGATGCGGAAAAGGTTGTACCGTATCGGGAAAATCGTTGTTTCCTGCTCAGCTCTGATGACCCGAAAGTGAATGACACCATCGAGAGAATGAAACAGAAGGGCATCCAGATCCAGTTTCTTGACCTGACCCAGGAATTCGGGGTCCCCTGCTACAAGGCCTTTATCCAGGGGCCGGGCGGGGTGATCCTGAAAGGAACCGCGGCGAACCTGGACGGAAAGCGCGCCGTGGTTTCCGCCATGACCGAAATCCCCTATCCCTATCCCTACTGGTTCGGATCGACGGCTCCGCCGAAAGGTTTAAGGACCGTCAACGACGGGGAACTCCCCTGTTTTTCATCAGGAGATGCAGCAAAGGATCTGCGAATCCTTGAGGAGGTATTGCTCGGAAACGGCTATCATCCCATTTGCGTGGATCTGACAAGAGAAGAGCTGGGAATCCCGGTGGTCAAGGTGCTGGTCCCGGGCCTGGAGCTGACCAGCGTGCTGGACCGTTTCTGCCCCCTGAGTCTCCGCAAGTTCGGCCATTACCTGAAAATGTGAAGGGGGCCGCCGCGAATCACGGTTTGTGTAATTTGTAAGCAACGTGCACAAGGGAAGAAAAATGAAAAAACTTTTCAGTGTGCCATCCTCTGGATCTTCTGTAAGCCGGCAGCTACTTGGTTGCCCTACATTTTGTCCATTCGTGCTGTTTTTTGCTATTTTGCTGGTATGTCAACCAGTAAGCGCGTTCGCCGGCCAAAAGTTCAAAGAAAAGATGCATGTGTCCATTTCTATGAAAAGCAACTGGGATCACGGTTATCCGGAGACTAATGTGAGACAGGTTGGTTCGTACTTCGTTCAAGTTTCAGGAGAGGTTGAACTGAGTGAAAGGGATGGAGATTTTCTGAGATATGTTTCCAAAAACGTGAATGCCACTTATAAGTTTGAAGATAGAGGCATCATGATGGCTCCTGGTGATCAATGTACTGGAAAAGTAATCTCAAAAGCAGAAACTTCGGGCTCCGCCCCTGTTACTGGAGATGGGTTTTTTATTGATGTGAAACTTGGAGAATTGGGAAAATTTGCGCTGCTGCAGTGCGGAGGGAAAATCACGTCTGAAAATATTCAAAATCTGAACAAGATGCCTCCCAGTGACAATTACAGCGCAGTACTATTGGTGCCCGTGAAAATAACATACAGGTCCACATCTGACAGTGGTTGTGAACTTACCAATGTGAAATCCGGCGAAGCGGCTTTTAGTCTTTTCATAGGATTCAGAGAACTCAAGCCCTGGGGAATGTCTGGATCGTATAAATGGGGAGGGCAAGGGGGTGCAAGGACGCTAGGCGTTGTGGATTGCCAGGGTGATATCAGGTACCAGCCGGAAGCCGGAGATGGACCCCCTCAGTATGAAGTATCATGGGTTTTTGGAGAGGTGAAACCTATTGTTCGAATTTATTGGAAGGATAAGGATATTACCGATACAGAGTCAGAGGAGACAATCGTTGGGAGAAAAGTAAAATTAGAGGCCAGGGTTTTCCCTGCAGGATATGGCCGACCCACTGGCAAGTGGGAAATTGGCGGGAAGATTGTTTCCGGATGGAAGGCAGATAAAAACCATGCCGAGTTAAAGCCCTTCGAAGATTTTGACAAATCTGAAATTGAGTTTTTCTGGGTAGACGGCAAGTTTGCAGGCGCACCGCAGAAGGTGAAATATACAGGTAAGGTTAATGGAAAAGATATTGAAGCAAAGGCCACTATTCAGGTATTCAAACCGAAAATAAAATCTGAAAAAGTAATGCCCGCAAAGATGATTACGCTCGGAGGGATGATCGATAAAAAAGGACAGATTCCGCAATGTCATCTTTACCCGGGAAACGTCAATATCGGCACATGGCCCCCTGTGGCTTCTCCTCCCGGGATTTACATCTCCCATGAAATTGAAATGCCGCCCACAGACAATCAACCTCCCCATCTTCTTCAATACGCTCAACTGGTCAAAGAAGATGTTCTCGAAAATCTGAATGGTGAATACTGGAGAAGATACAACAGCAAGTGGTGCCACGACGAGCGATACCCTTATGGAGGAATACGAGCTTCCTTCAAGGTTGCAATGGATGATACCCCGGGTTCTGATTTAGGACAGCTGACCAAAGAGCTGCACGAAAAAGACAACTTTATGACCTACCTCATGTTTATCCCTTCCTCGAATCCCTCCGACAAAGACGCAATATGGGTGCCTCTGAGTCTTATCGAATGGGAATGGGCGGCAGGAGTGAAAAAGGGGGAAAACTTGCCCCTTGATTCCCCCTGCAGCAAGAAAACATACCGGCCGCTTTATGAGGTCCCCCCGATTGTGAAAAACAAAAATATTGCTCCTGCTTATCCTGAATGGTCCTGTAATATAGAAGACAATAAAAAGAAGAAAATAGGCACAGAAGGGTTCACTGATGATAAATGGAATGATTTAAAGAATAAAATAAAACATTTTTGAAGATCTTCAAAGTTTTAAGTGCACAATATAACGTTCTTCACAAATTACACTTACGCAGTCCCAGGCCGCAACTCGGTTTGGGAATAACGGAAGTGATCACTTCTAGTTGTGCGGAGGCTGGTGCGATTGTAACTGTCGCAGTCCCTTTTGTCCTTGACCCATAAGAGAAACTTCTCTAAAGGCTCCCATCCTTCTTGCCGCCGACGCTATTGCTCCTCTGCGGGCATTCCAGCAGAACAAACTGCCGAGTGAACAACAGATCAAGAAATCCTATTTCAACTTCACCTACCGGCCTTTCAAACGCAAGGATCTTACCTTTAACCTGTTGATACCTAAAGGGTGGCGCGACATTCACCTTACTGTGCCAGCCAAAATGCTGGAGCAAGATACTCAGCACATGGTACCTCTTGCCGAGCAAATTGCCCCTGGTGACGATAAGGATCCGGCCAGAATTCAGGTAGCATATACGAGGATAGCCGCGGAAATGAGCCTGCATGACATTCTGGATCAATATTTCAAGGAAAACAAGGTTGATGTGCTCATGCGCCGGCGAGGCACCTATAACCAGCGGGAAATTGAAGAGGTTGTGACCAGGTTTTACAAGAATTCCTTATCGTTCCTTTCACGAATGACCTTTTCCTGTCACGGTGACCGTATTTTCGTAGTATCGGGGTCGGCACGTGAATCCGAATTTATTCGCTATTCCCCAACCTGTTTAAATTGTTATCATGAATTCTAAATATTCCTCCATAGACAAGGCCGGCGACCATAAGGGGAGAAATAAAGGCCACCGTAAAATTCTCAGTTCCCCAGAGCGTCGGCATGGCCAGTGAAAGAAGGAGGGGAATATGCTCAGTTATAAAGAAATAGAATGACATTGCGCGTATTGTGGGACACATACCTTGGTTCGAACTCGTATTCTGTTGGCACCGGCATCAGTCTCACGGCGTTGAGTCATCCTTGCCATGCAGGAGCCTCCAAGCAAGAACACTTCTCCTTTCTTTATTTCGTCTCCTTTAATCGTCCCTGGCTTGACGGCAGCCACAAAAAACAGTAAAGGGAAAATACCGATTTGAAGTCACGAGTTGAGGGAGGAATTTCGAATGAACAATGAGCTGACCGAATACGTAAGAAAGTTGTTTCCAGCCTTAAAGAGAGAAATCAATGGAAACCCTATAGCCTATCTTGACGGTCCCGGTGGTTACCAGGTGCCGGAATCTGTGATTCACGCCGTAAGAGATTACTTTATCAACACGAATGCCAACGAGGGGAATCAATTTGAAACGGCCGAAAACACATCGATGATGATTCAGAATACTCGCACCGTGTTTGCCGACTTTTTCAATTGCACCTGGGATGAAGTTGTATTCGGCGCCAACATGACTACTCTGAATTTTACTCTGGCCCATGCCTTGATGCGGGAAATGACGGCCGGGGACAAGGTGCTCATTACGGAAATAGACCATGAGGCGAACCGGGGGCCCTGGTTGCAGCTCCGGGAACGGGGGATTGTGGTGGAAGAGGTGGCGCTGGATGTAGACACCTGCACGATCGATATGAGGGATTTCGAGGAAAAGGTTTCACGAAAACCGAAACTGGTTGCTGTGAACTATGCCAGCAATGGGGTGGGAACCATCAATGAGGTTCACAAGATTATCCAAATGTCCCATGATGCTGGTGCATATACGGTGGTAGATGCTGTTCACTATGCCGCTCACGGGCCAATTGATGTCCGGGAACTGGATACGGATTTTCTCTTGTGTTCGGCCTACAAATTTTTCGGCCCTCATATCGGAGTATTGTATGCGAAAAAAGATATCCTTGAGCGGTTGCGCCCTTTGAATCTGCGAACTCAGCACCAATACCCTCCTTTCATGATGGAAACCGGAACGCTTCATCACGAGGGGATTGCCGGAGCGGCGGCAGCAGTGGAATTTATCGCTGATATGGGTTTGAGGTTCGGACAGGATCGTGACGGTGAAACCGAGGAACTGCCTAAGACCCGAAGGAATCAGATCTGTGCGGGGCTTCTAGCCTTTGAAGAGTACGAACAAACGCTCACCGAGTATCTCATCAAGACCATCAATAGAGAGGTCCCCGGGGCAACGCTTTACGGACCCCCGGAGGGATATCCCCGAACCTCCACTGTTTCTTTTACCTACAAAGGGTATAGTGCAGACCAGGTAGCCAGATACCTGGGAAGCTTGGGACTGTTTGTCTGGGGAGGACATTTCTACGCTATCCGTCTCGTTGAACAGCTGGGGCTTTTGGATCGGGGCGGACTGATCCGGGTGGGCATCGCCCCTTACAATACCAAAAATGAACTGGACCGCCTTGTTGCGGCGCTAAAGGACGAAGAGGCACTCAGGCATTTTGTCAAAACCATGGATTGAGCCATATCCGGAAATACTCAGGGACACTTCTTTCATAAATGGGCTCGGATATTTCACGTTATTTACGGATGTCCCTATTTCCACACAAAAATCTTGACACTACTTTCGACATTTGCTCAGTTCGTGGGGATGATGTCAGCATAAGCAAACCCATTTCGCTCCACGACCTGACCGATCTGGACCTCAATGCGTTTGTCAAACATCGGCCCGTCGACAACGATCGTGTGAATCTCTCCGTTCTCTCCACACGGATCAACTCCCGCGGGAAGATCCTTCAGCACGTCGCGGGACCATCTGCAGCCCGCGAAACCCGCCGGCAGTTTCTTGAGATCCACACTACTGATGTATGCCTCCATTCCGGCAGCGAGCATTTCTTCAGCCAGCGTATCCGTGGGAATCTGCCACAGTGGAAAGAGCGGATCAATGGCCGTGCCGGACAGCTGCTTCTCACGGTATTGACGCACGTCTTCAAGAAAGAGGTCGCCGAACGCGATACTCTCAATTCCTTTGGCAGCGAACTCTGCGACAGACTCGCCCATAATCGCATCACATCGCTCGTTCGTGCAGGGATCGGGGAGATTGATGGTATGCAGTAGCAAACCGGTGGCTTTCGCCTGTCTCGAGAGCAGCTCCGCTCTTGTGGAATGCATGGACACGCGGTTGAACTGCTCGTTCAATACACTGAATAGGCCCACCACCTCGACCGTGGGGTCCTGCCGCAAGACGTGCAGCGCCCATGCGCTATCCTTGCCGCTGCTCCAACTGAGTAATGTTCTTTTTCTCACTTTCGGACGTCCTCACTTCCATATGATTATTATGATTCGAACACCGGTCAGTTGGACTGAAAGGTTCTGCCTTAAAGATCCAGCTGGATCGCGATAGCTCGGCCTAGGGAGCCTCTCTCATTAATAATTTTTGATAATGTCTTCCTGGACACAACAAGGATAGCAGGCATATCCTTTATATCTTTAATTTCATTGGCAGTATTCAAACGGTCCAAAATCCTTTCCAGCTTATCAGCATGCTCCGGTCTAATTCCTTTCAAAGCTGCGCTTTCATCAAATGCCCGAAATTTCCAACCATAAGTTTATCTGCTCGATCATTGAAAAATCGTGCATTAATTTCTTCAGGTCCAATATCTTCAGCTTGTGTGAAGCCGATGGCTTTCAAGTCCACTATCAGTGAGTTTGGATCAAAAAAACTTTGCCAAGGTTCTCCAGCGCTTTTTACCCTATTAGATAGCAAGCGAAAAACCAATCTACGTAAAAATTTCTGCGAAGAAGGCGGAATAACATAATCAAATACGATTCCGCTCCCTAGAGGCGTAGACGAGGCGATGTATTTCATCGTTGCCATCATCGCTTCGCGGGTTAGATACATTGTTACGCCAAGCCATGAGAAAAAGGATGGTTCATCCATCCTAAGCCCGGCTTCTCGCAACTGATCTGCTAATGCCTGACTTTCAAAATCTATTGGAGCAAAAGTTAAAGTTTCCGGTATGGATATCTTTGCAGCATTAAGCAGCTGCCGCTTCCATTCTTGAGTAGCTGGATAGTCAACTTCAAATATTTTCAAACCGTTAGTAGAATACGGAGTGCGATAGGCAAATGTATCGAGCCCAGCACCCAGAATAACGTACTGACGGACACCACGCTTGATCGCTACAGAAAGTTCATCCTCAACAAATCTGGTACGTGCGACAACAATAGCTCGAAGATAGCTATGTAGTCTTTTCTTGAACTTTCGCTTTTCTGAACGAATGTCGGAAGTACTTTGAGTACCGATAATACTTAATGCTATCGGATCTTCGAATACTTTTGGATTATCAAGAATCTGATGTGTTGCCCGCATCATCGCAACTTTATGTGCAGTTAGGCTGGGGTCATTTTGTTTCATATATTTCTCCAGATGATTGGTTTGCCCAATGCCGAGTTGACCTGCAGAACCTCCGGGAGAACGGGAACCGGGCAAGTTGTTGGGCAATGCTTGCTGCATTTGCTGTTGTCCGCTGTCACCTCCGCATCTTCTTTCCACCGGTAGAATTGTGTCCCTTAAGTCAACTACGTGGGTCGCGTCGCCCCTCTTCATAGAACAAACAACAACCATGAATTTCGTGGCAAGTCTCCTTTGCCTTTGCTGCTCACGCCCCCACTTGTTTCATTGCTTCGTAGGCCCCGCTGATCGCCCCCGGAATTCCCCCAAACTGCGTTGACCAGCACGAGCCGATGAAGAGATTCTTGACGGGCGTGACGGTTCCCCGTGAAGCCAGATCAGGATAGAACCTTTTGTGAGGATTCCAGCTCCACGACGACGAGGCGCCTTTTGTATTATGGGTAAAGCGTTCGAAGGTGAGCGGCGTCGCCGCATCTTTGAGGAGTATCCTCTCTTTCAGATTGGGAATCAGTCTTGATGCCGTATCGATGAGTCCGGTCGCAGCCAAACCCTTGAGCCTCTTATACTCTTCTCTGTTGCCGCCGCCCCAATCACCCATCCAGCCTGAAGGGCTGAAGGTCTCGATCATCAGAGAAGATTTCCCCTCTGGCGCGAGCGTAGAATTCGTCAGTGATGGAGAGTACAGCATGCATCCTGCTTTCTGAAAATACCTTTCATCCGCCGTGTCAAAGAAATCGATGTCGGGAACATTCGGATGATATGAGACAAGGGGAACCTTCAGGAACTTCAGCAACTCATCGTTCGTCATATTGAGTCCGAGGTAGGTGACGAGGAACGCTTCGGATACCGCTGCGTTCTTTATGTGGTCTCGTGTACCGTCAGGAATCAACGATTGATCGTCTACCAGCTCAAGCATTGTCTTCTTGTAGTCGCCGCAAGAGATGACGCAGTCAGCAGGAAACTCCATCCCCCGAGAAACGACGCCCACTGCCGCACCGCTCTTGGTGACGATCTTTTCGACGAGGGAGCGGAGTTTCAATTCGCCGCCAAGCTCTTTGAATCTCCGGGCGAGCGTGTCCGCCCAGAACTGCATGCCGTTTTTCACCGTCCAATAGTCTTCCAGAAAGCTTTTATAAGACGCGCCGATCATCCATGCAGCCGCGTCGGGATAGGCAACAGAGCTCAAGAGGGAAAACAAGCGCGAACCCTTCTCGAAGAACCTTCCTACGAATTCCGAAGTGGTGAGCTGGCCATACTTCTTCAGTACCTCCATGAACTTCATTCCCAATGTCATCATCTCCGCCATGGCAGCCGCGTATTCTGTGCCCTCGTACATTGCGGGCATTGGTTTTCCGGTGTCTGGTATTGCGTTGACGATTTCATCGACTTCGCCAAAGAACCGCCCAAGACTATCTTTATCGGCCGTAAAGGTTTTGAGGTAGAGATCCTTCACTTCTTCATAACGTTCTGGAATGAAATCGTATTCCGGTGTCACTACCCTTATCCTCTGCCTCACAAACTCGACCTTACCTTTAAGCTCGATATCTTCCATGGCCTTGTGTACGGAGGGAGTGCCTTCCAGGGAGACGGTGCCGCTTTCAAAATAGAAACCCTCTCTCCAGAAACCTGCGGTATAGCCTCCCGGCGTGCGGTGGGATTCAAATATCGTAACCTTGTGCCCCTTTTTTGCGAGCAGATTACCGCACAAGAGACCGGACAAGCCTGAACCGATGACAGCAACGTTCTTCATGCTGTTCCCTCCTTTAGATGGATCTCTTTTCGGCCCCCTTCATCATGCCGGTTGCCGCCGTTTCATCGCGCCGCTTCATGCGGCCTTCCCGTGGTTCGGTGACTATTTCACCTTTATTAGGTTTCTTGATCTCAGTATTTCTTCTACACGATCTCCATCTTCAACTGTAAATCCGATATTAACCCATTGATCTTTCAAAGCAGCAATAAAAATTCTGTTGCGCTTGGGCCGGCTACAGTCCCTAGGGAACCAGATTTTGAAATTTCCCGTCCCATGCAGCCTCCACTTACCATTCCATAGGGTTGGTTTTTTGACAGAGATACATTCTATGTTATCGATCCTTACAACCTTTTTCTTTCCTGTGAGAATATAGTAGTGATGAAAAATGATATCATCATTTGTAATGGTAACAAGTTTATCTGTTGTATTTTCAAACAGTTCAGACAATGGCTCACACCCTTAGGCCTTCAAGCATATTTGCCTCTATAACTTGAGCAAAGGCATTGGAAAGCGCAGCCATGAACGCTGCATGCACCTGCTGCGCTTCAATGGCAACCCCTCCAAATTCCAAGTTTCTCGTTGCACAGGCATCCGATATCACAAGACAGCGAAAACCCAAGTCAAAAGCTGCTCTTACTGTTGTATCGATGCACATGTGAGTCATAGCACCACAAATAATGACCTTCTCCACATTAAGATTCTGAAGCTGCCCATTCAAAGAAGTATCTCTGAAGGAATTTGGAAAATGTTTTTGAATTAAATACTCACCACTTTTGGGGGCCACACTTTCATGTATCTCGACACCACCTGTTTCCGGCAAGAAAAAAGTCGCACCTGCTCTATTTGATAAGTGCTGGATATGGAAGATCGGTAAATTCTTAGCACGAAAGAGCTCAAGGGCATGTCGGGCATTTTCAGCGGCTTCCTCTATGCCTATAAGCTCCATCCTTCCACCAGGAAAATAGTCATTTTGCATATCTACGATAATTAAAGCTGGTTTCATTTCGATCCCTCAATCTTAAAAAGTATAATGATGATGGGTTAGAATTAGATGACCAATCTCTGACAAGCTGGTATTTGTCTCATCCAGCCTTTTGCAGAACAATTCCCATTCATATTCATAACCCGTATCCACTAAAACGCATCGTTAGCCTCTGGATTGAAAATAATTCGAAAGCAATTTTTGCCATTCGCAGATGAATTCTTCGTAAGCACTCTCATTAAATTCAGAAATAAACTCCTCGCCGGATCTTGACAAGGCAAAGTATTTGTATGTCACCCGAATATTTGTCGTTGTGGATTCCAGTTTTTCACACCTCACTGTGATAATGCCGATTTTATCTTCAGGTTGAATTTTGTAAAACTGCACAAAATGTGATTTAGGGTCATATCTCTTTACAATCCAGATCGCATCTGTTGTACCATGATCCTGTGTTTTGGTTAAGAAAACATAATCTTCGGATAGTTCGGCATTCCCCATGACATTTTCGTAATCCCAGCCTGGTACCCATTGCCTTTCACCTTCGGGACTGAACAACGGGAAAAGGTCAGCTATTGGAACATTCATTTTAAAGGCTTTTGTGTGGATAATTGATTTCATAACTTTTCCTGAAGGCTAATGCCGAGGTGACCGGCAGGTTCTCCGTGATAGCGGGCGAGTATCGCTGGATATCGCGGAGGTTCTGCAGGTCGAACGTTTGGTTCCCGAGGCGCGAAGCGCCGAAGAACCAAACGGGAGATCGGGAACTGGGCAACTCGGCATTCCCGCGGTGCGGAGCGTCGCGGGAACGCTTCGCTTCACGGGCGCCTTACTCGGCGACGAAGCCGACGGGTAAAGTGTCCTCGTGCAAGCGTTAGACGATTTTTTAAATAATAATCTAAGTTATCAACTTTTGACCTTAATTGTGAGCAGTTTAGATTTTCTTTCCTTTGTAAATGACCACCAAGGTTTTGGTTCTCCGCCTTCCATAAAATCCACAGCCGACATGAAAACATCAATTACACAGGGATCATGTCTTATACCAGTTTTCTCACAAAGAATCTCATACAAGTCAAATGGGTCTTTCCCAATTAATTTGTCAGGATGATCGATTCCGATCAAACGAAAATCTCCTCCGATTGCTTTTCCAACATTCGGAATGTCCTCAAGCTGGGATAGAGTTTCTCGATTCGGATTTTTCATGGTTCGTTTTGCCGCCTAACGCATGCATAAGGGGCAGGCGGAGAAAAGCGATAAAGATGGAAAAAACTAAAGCAGTGGCAAAGCAAATAATTTTAAAAGGCCGCACAAAATAGCCTGTCCCGCTTCACGCACTTGTTGGTCCAGCCTTTATTTTGGGAAAGAACTTAACATCCGGTAAATTTTCAAAATCTGAATCTTGTGTCCAGATTAAGCATTCATGAGATTGAGCCGTAGACAGAATAATACTGTCAGCCATAGGAAGTCTATACTGTAAGCTCAGCCTGGAAGCATTCATTGCAATACTTGTCGTAAGGCTAATAATCGTACCTTTTTGCATAGCGGCTGCGACTTGAAGGGCCTCATTTTCACTTGATTCGCGTAATACCACTTTGAATACTTCATAAATGGTAATCACAGGCACAATTAGAGTTGATGCATCTTTGAGAGGTTTTGCGAATTGGTCCGAATTTGGCCCTCCTGAAAAATACTCAAGCCATCCAGAAGAATCGACGATATTCATAATCTGTCACCCTCACGTATGAAGTCCGTATTAATTCCTTTGAGGAATCCTTTTAATTCAGATATGTCTCGGTCAGGTATTAGCTCTATTCGCCCATTATAATCCATAACTTTCATTTTCTGCCCTGGGCGAAGTTGCAGAGCATCCCTTATATTCTTTGGTATGACCACTTGGTATTTAGGCGAAACTGTAACTGTATTCATGATGATCTCCTTAACGATAGCATTATGGTATTACATTATCATCATCGATATCATTTTGTCAATACCCGGCCCGATGGGTTCCGCGCGACGCAGTCGCGCGGAACGGTCAAGGTCACTTGCGCCGCCAACGAATTTGCAGCGTCAGCGCCACAGACGTTCTCGGCGTCAAGTGAACCGCCTGGTTGTGCTGTTTGTGGTTTCCTTATTTCTTTTTATAAAGATGAAAATCGGGGTACAATTTCTCTGCACATTCTGGACAAATCCCGTGGCTGAATTCCGCATCTGATCTGTCACGGACATATTCTTCAATTTGATGCCAAGAACCTTTGTCATCCCTGATTTTTTTGCACGAAGCACATACAGGCAGTATTCCCTCGAGGTATTTCATGTTTTGAAATAGCTTCGCGGTCATATAGGTTATTGCCGTTCCGAAAATGAAGATGATGATGCTTTCGAATAATGCCTCTTTCCAGTTCATTGGTGTTGGCGCCGCCCCCAAAATCAAACTTGGCAAATCTGTGATTTCATCAAGCCAAATAATTAATATTACGAATAAAAATGAAAAAATTTCATAACTAATTACGTGCTTTGAAACAAACCGTTTCCCTGACGTTTTCATATCCCCAACCTTCATTCGTTATCAGTACAATACCGAGTTGAGCCGCCGAGTACGAGGCCGGTTCCAACGTCTCTTATGCGGCCGTTCCGTTAGTTACCACTGAACTATATGATTTTATTCTGGCCTATTGTAACTGAATATCTAATGCTTTACTGATCAATAGAGATAATCTCAGAAACGACTCCCTAGTAGCACTGAGCCAATTTGATAACGCCATTGAATTATGAGTCATAGGTTCGTGAACATCAATAGTACCATCAGACGGAATCATCCCAAGTAGCCTGGATAACTCTGCGGTCTGTGCGATGATTTTTATTTTCTGATCTTCAACCTTTTCTTGGGGCTCTCTCATTTGGAATTTGCCTCCTTTCTAATAAAACATCTTCCTCGGTGCTCCTTCTTTTCGGAATTCGGGGCGGGAATTCGGAGGACAGTATATTAATTTATCCTCTGCCTGGGTTTTCTCCCGGGCTTTTAAAGCTTTAATATGCTACCGAGCCTGACTTCCGGTTGATCGAAAAAGGTCGTACTTCCTAAAGTTCGGTCTGTGCGTTTGTGTTTGTGGATACCTTCCATTTTCTCCTGCAACACCCTCCCGGTCAAGAACTTTTGCCAGTCATCATGGATGATCGACAGCAAAGGATCCACATTCATCAGCTTAAGGTCTGCCGGCGCCTCTTCCCCCGCTGAGTGACATGACGGGGCATGCCTGCTGCCACTACTCTTGCAATTCTTGCCATTGAAAAACTGTATCCCTGCGCAGCCGTTTGGGTCATTAAATAATTGATATACTGTCCCCGGAATGCACATATGGTAGCGAAGAATATATAGAATTTATTGAATCGAAATTTCAATTGGATTTGAAGTTGCTTTGCCAATCCACAACAAATCCAACGAGGTTTCCTGAGGCGTTTTCACAGCAGAGAATTTCCAATGCTTATCGGCGTTAATAGTTTCATATATGTATGTTAGCCTATATTTATTTGGTTTCAGTAATGAAAATATCCGACCCGCACATAAATATTTATCTGGAAAGCTGGAAGGCAATTTCTTGTTTTTCTTAAATTCTTCATAATTATTGCTGCCTTTACGATCGAATAAATTGCTGAAGATTAATTGGTAATTATCATAAACGAGGGCATCCATTTTGATGTTAATTTTATCGTTTGGTTTCAGGAAATATGTTCTCCCAGTAAATAAACCCGCCTTAGGTGACCATGAATGATAACCACCTTCATAAGAATATTTATTTCCTTGCATATCCGTACATTGAATGTTTTCTCCAATAAAGGTATCATCAACCAAAATTCTAAATGGTGAATTTCCGCGATTGAAAAATACAACTTCGAAATGAATTTCATCCCCTATAGAATAAGATGTCTTATCTGTGAGAAGAGAGATCTGCAAGCTGCTAACCTGGCTTGAGGATGTGAGGGTTGTATTGATTGGTTGATCCTTTTGAGCGCAGGACTCAATGGGAGAAGCAATTAGTATACCCGAAAAAAATATACAGCATAATATTGGTAGGGCATAACTGTGTTTCATAAGTTAGTTCTCATTGTTCAATTAAATAGCATAACGGCCAAGCTCACAGGTTGACAGCCCTCAAAGGCTGGCAATCCCTGTGCAGCGTGTTCGGCGCTATATCGCCGGAGTGGGGACGTCGCTCCAAGCTGTCTTCGAATCCACTCGTTTTTTATTTATGATTTCGCCTGTTTTAGTATCAATATCAATGAAACCAATAGGGATTCTTCTGGTGTTGAATGCAAACAACTCTTTCCCTGATATATGATTATTAGAGGGATTATCAACCTCCACAAAAACTATCCGCCTATATTTGCAATTATTACAATCCATATTTTGATCATTAATTCCCAACGGACAATGATGCCGTCTTGCCATAGCTGGATCGACATTCCTGATTTTCGCCATGTGTGCAGATGGTGACCGCCTTAAATGCTCGAATGGATGAAGAACCCAGTCGACAATAAGACCAACTGTATGATGTTGTTTGTATAGATGATGTTCCGATCCTGTATTGGCAATCATTCCTTGCATAATATAATCTACCGGCATTTCATAACCAAGATAATCTCTACTTTTGTTCAAAAATTCTACGCCTCCATATTGTATGGCGTTCAATGCTACCTGTTCTTGTTCGCTATCTTCTGGCATAATGGATACAAGGGTTACATTGTCTTTTGATTTAAGTTGGAGTGAATTTAATGTGACAGACCGGCATAAAAAACCGGCACCAATGACAACAACCACTACAGATAGGAGAGCGAAGATATTCTTAGGCTGAAACAGGTTGGTTGACAATAACGCATGGGATTCGGTTTTCCACATACGCGGGAAAAACATTCCTGTGTTTTTCATATACTCCCTGTACGAATCACCATATTGCCGAATCATTCTTCTCTCTTCATCTTTTGCTAAAACATAATAAAGAATAAACATAATTGAGAGGGTCGCGAGTACTATAAAGCGTGGCCATAAAATCGCCATACCAACCCCCCATATACCAAGGGATGTATATTGGGGATGGCGGACAAAACGATAAATTCCCCGGTTTGCTAATCCCCTCTTGAATATTTTTCCCAGATAAACCTGCAGGGCACAGATAATAAAAGTGGTGGAACCGAGAACAAACAGCGCAGAGCCTAAAATGCGAATGATTTTAAGTGGTATGGTAGGAGGTAGTATCATATGGGGCAAAAAGAAATGCGTGAGCCACCTTGTCATCGGGTAAGCATCCAACCAGTGGAAGATCGGATTAAATACCGAATAGAAGAAAAAGGCAAAGGGGCTTATCATTATCATTACTTCAAGGGCCATTATGAAAAAGACAAGGATTCCTCCTTGCGCGACGATACTTTTGCCCCATTCTCTAAAACTATTTTTTTTCATCGGTAATTTCCTCAATTTTGTTTTTACGCCGAATGCCGAGTTGACCGGCAGGTTCTCCGTGATAGCGGGCGAGTTATCGCTGGGTGTCGCGGAGGTTCTGCAGGTCGAACGTTTGGTTCCCAAGGCGCGAAGCGCCAAAGGACCAAACGGGCTGCCGGGAACGCCACGCTTCAGCGGCGCGCGGTTTTTTGCGCGTCCGACTGCAAGCGTCTTAGCCGCCGACTATTTCATTCAAACCGTCAATGATGCTGACAAGATCCTCCGGGGAAGCACTTGCGATCTTTTTACCGATTCTTTTTGTAGATAGCGTACGGACCTGACTAATTTTGGCCCATGATTTTTTGGGGAGCTTTGTATCTGAAAGTTCAAGAGTCAGCGGGAATCCTGCCCGTTGGGGCTGGCTGGTGATAGCTACCGCGATGACCGTGCCGGACCTGTCATTGAAAATGTTATGGCTCAAAATAAGAACACGGCGAAAGCCGCCCTGCTCGCTACCAATGACAGGATTTAAATCGGCCCAATAAATGTCACCCCTCAATATGTTGGCCATTCATCTATCTCCATTGAAAATCCTTCTTCCGCCATATTTTGTTCATATTCCGGGTCAAGTTTTGCACATTCTTCTGCCAATCTGTTTCTCTCGAGACGTTTAAGTTTGTCAGCAACCGCCTCTTGAATTGCCTTGCTGCGGTTGGGAAAGAGTCTGGATTTAACCATTAAATCGAGTTGTTTTAAAAGATTATCATCGATTGTGATTGCGATTTTTGAAGCTGCCATTTTGATCACCTCCGGTATGACAATATATCATACCGCTTAATTTTTCAAGGGGAAATTTCGATTTAAGTGGCTAACACGCGGCTCAGCGGCGGCGACAGCCGTCCGTTGAGCGTGATTTAACACGAAATACTATTTTTCACCCACAATCATACTTATTGTTCCAAGCATGAATGGGAGTTTTAACATTCTTGGAATAAAGGACATTTCATTGGTTCTTATCATTCTAACTTCCTTGATGCCCCAACTTTGAATTGTCCGTAATAATATTTCTGGTTTTCCATACACCGTAGTCCAAAGGAAAAGATCCTGGAATACGAATTTTCCACCTTTCTTCAATACCCTTAATGCCTCTTTTATTACTTCGGTCTTATCTTTTACACCGCCGACTTCATGAAAAACTAGATTGCTCAAAACAACATCAAAACTCTCATCATCAAACGGCAAGTCAGCGGCACTAGCCTTTTTAAACTCAATACGATTAGGCACATTTTCAAGTTTCGCATTTTTTTCACAAAGCGTTTGTGAGTATTCCCAGTGTTTTCCCCAATAGTCGATTCCGATGATTTGAGCTTTTTCATATCGTTTTGCCACCGATACAGCCAATGCTCCACTTCCGCACCCTACGTCTAAAATACTGCCCTCACCATCCCAAACTAAATTTGCGACGACCAAATCACGTATTTGAGTTTGAATATCTTTACCCTTTGGTGAAAATAAATATCTCGAATATGTAAAA
>Ga0307426_1000831_pt1 | contig 21044 bp, 14 predicted proteins | sample SalMarWE160340MG_FD_202165 | JGI IMG/M metagenome (GOLD analysis project Ga0307426, IMG submission 202165) | Salt marsh sediment microbial communities from the Plum Island Ecosystem LTER, Massachusetts, United States - WE1603-40 | ecosystem: Environmental > Aquatic > Marine > Intertidal zone >...
GGCTTTACCTCGGCGAGTGCGCCCACACCTTGAGCTTCGATGTCGACAGTGCCGAGTTTGGCACCTTTACCCCCCAGGTCTGGTTGGCCGGCGACCCGGCCCAAAGCGTAAATCTGATCTGGGAAATCTGGGACAGCAGCGGCTGGCGCAGTGTCGGTACGCCGCTTGCGGCCACACCGTTTTCCACGGCGATTGACCCGGCCAATATTCCGGCGGCCGTGCCCGGCACCTTCCCGCTTAACCTCGCGCTGCCAGTGAGCATTCCGGCCGGCGAAAATGCGGCTCAGGGGCTGCTGCATGCGACCCGCAGTGTGACCCTGGTGCCCGGTCAGCCGCCGGTGGCGGTGCGCAGCAATCCACTTTTGATCAGTTTATATAGGACGCCCTAAACGATGAGTGTCGTCGAAGCCATAGCACCCGTTGGAATTGAAGCCGAATGGGCGCGGGTCGAGGTTCTGGCCCATTGCCTGCTGCGCTCGCGGGCCGGCAAACAACCCGAGCCCGAGCTGATTAATCAGCTGCAGCGCTTACAGCACCAGGTCGATCGCGTGCGCCGGTCGCCGAACAACCCCTGGCACAAACTGCCCACCAGCGGGTTACCCGCCCTGGCCTTGGATGTTTTGGCCTGCGTTTTTGCCTGTGAAGCGCAGATGCGCATCGGCTGGCTCTACCAGGAATTGCAGCCTGCCAGTCCGCAGCCGTTTATCACCCCCGCCTTGTTGCATATGCTGCTGGCGCTCGACGATTCCGATACCCAGACCCTGCAGGCCCTGGTCGGCAGTGAAGGCGACTTAAAACGTCGCAACCTGATCGAATCCGACGATGAAGGCGCTTTCGCCGTCCTGCGACCGGTTAAAAGCGCCGTGGCGGTTTTAATGGATTGGCCCCAGGCCGAGATCACCCCGCCCGGGGCCATTCGGGTCCGGCAGCGCGCGACCTGGGATGAGCTGGTGCTGCCGGCGGATCGTGAGCGGATGCTGCACGAATTTTTACTCTGGTTGCGCCATCGCGACACCGTTGTGAACAAATGGGGCGGCAAGGCCATCGGCGGACCGGTGGTCCTGTTCAGCGGCCCCTCGGGCACCGGCAAAACTTTTGCGGCCAGCGTGCTGGCCACCGATCTTGGCTGGCCGCTGTATCGCGTGGATCTGGCCCGCCTGGTCAGCAAGTACATCGGTGAGACCGAAAAAAACATCGGCCGCCTCTTCAACGCCGCCCACGGCCGCAACATGGTCCTGCAATTCGACGAAGCCGATGCCCTCATGAGCAAGCGCGGTGAAGTCAAAGAAGCGCGCGATCGCTATGCCAACATGGAAGTCAGTTATCTGCTGGCCCGCATCGAGGACCACGAGGGCCCTTGTGTCCTGACCACCAACATGCGCAATCAAATCGACAAGGCGTTTACGCGCCGCTTTCAAATGGTGGTGGAATTTCCGCGTCCCGATGAACAGGCGCGCGCCCGGCTGTGGTCGCTGCTCCTGCCGCCGCGCGCCCCGCGCCGCCGTGATGTGGACATCGATTTTCTGGCCCAGGCCGTGAATTTAACCGGCGGCAACATCCGCAATGCCGCCCTGCATGCCGCCTATCTGGCGGCCGAAGACGGCCTGGCCATCGGCATGGAGCACATCGCTACGGCCGCCTGGCGCGAATTGGCCAAGGACCGGCCCCAGATCGCCAAGTCCGATTTAGGGCCGCTGGCTGAATTTCTGCCGCCCACGGTTTATAACACGGAGACCGATACATGAATGAATCCGCAAAAATCACCATCGCTAACTTAAACATCAAATTGCCGCCGGGCTTCGGCCGGCGTGCCGACGCCATCGCCCGCGGTGCGGCCCAACACTTGGCGCGCCTGCCTATCAGGACCACTGTCCAATTGGCAAGCCTCGCGGTCCCGAAGGTCAGCGTGCAGGGAGGTGAAACCGATGCCGTGATTGCACGGCGCATTGCGCGGGCCATTCACAGTCAAATCAAAACCAGTGGTCGAAAGGGGATCCGCCATGCTGATTAATCTCACCAAGGGGTTGCTGATCGAGTATGCCTTATCGTTGCCGCCGCTGGCGCTGCAGTTTGATTTCAACCCCGAACATCTGTCGCGCACGCGTTCGGTCAATATCGTCACCGGCAATGCCCCCGGCACCCGCGGCGGTTATGATTTTACGCTGCCCAGTGAAACACCGCGCGTGGCGCAGGGCGTCACCCCCAATCCCGAGCAGGGCGATATTACCATTTTAATAGATGCCAGCGACCGTATGGGCGATTCCAACCTGCCGGGACATGCGATTGCCACCGAGTTCGGCATCGAACCGGAGCTCGACACGCTGCGCAGCATGGTCGAACCGAAATCCCAGGGACCCGGCGGCGTTCAAATGTTAGCCAGCCTGGGTTTAGGTGGCAATAAAGCTTTCCAGCGCGATGAACATCCCTCAGTGTTGTTGTTTATCTGGGGCACGCATATATTGCCGATATTTTTGTCCAGCGTGCAGGTGGACGAAACGGCCCATCTGCCCAGCCTGCGGCCCTATCGCGCCAACGTCACCCTCAGCTACCAGGTGATTGAGGGCAACAACCCTTTTTACCAGGTTGAAAAGGTGCGGCAACTGGTAGGGGCGGCCATGAATTTGGGGGTGGGGATCTCAACTTCCTTTTCAGCGTCTTTTGGGGTTTCGTTTTGAGAGGAAAACCATGTTAGTCAAAAAATCGCGTTACCGGGATGCCCGGACCTTCGAGCTCCTCTCCGACGGCACCGAGGTGTTTCCCGGGCTGCGGGCCCGCAGCATCGGACCTTCAACCGGCATGATCGAGCATGAGGTGCAGGCCACTGACCGCCTGGATCAACTGGCGCGCAACTATTATAACGACGACCGGCTGTGGTGGCGGATTGTCGACGCCAATCCGGGGTTTAGCTTTGGTCCCGATATGCTGGGAGAAGAAATGGCGGGGAGGGTGATACTAATACCAAAAGCCAAGGAGTAGCAACGTGCTGCTGGATTTGTTCAGCGATAAGAAGCGTCAGCCTGCCGAGTGCGTGATCGAGCTGGATAACAGTGAGATTGACGATATGTACCCGGCCTTAGTCGAGGTGGTTGTCGAGGCCGACCGCAGCAGGTGGACCACGGCCACCCTTGTCTTTGAAACCCGGCGCCTGGAAGACGGCCTCTGGACCGTGCAGGACGATGATCGCTTTAAGCCCTGGGTGCCGGTCAAGATCGAAGCCGTGTTTGGCGACGAGAGCGAAGAGGTGATGCGCGGCTACGTGCGCGAGGTCAACGCCGATTTCCCGGCCGAAAAAGGGGCGGCCAAGGTCACGGTTACCTGTCAGGACGAATCGCTTTTGATGGATCGACAGCACGTCGAGCAGCGCTGGGGGGAGGATTCCCCGACCACCGACGGACAAATTGCCGCCCAAATTGCCCAGCGCCACGGACTGCAAATGCTCGGCACGCCCGGCGAAGGGCAAACGGTTCAGGACCTGAATCAAAACACGACCGACGTGCGTTTTTTGCAAACCCGCGCCGAGGCCAACGGCTTTGAAATTATTTTTCGGGAGGGCAAAATGCACTTCGGCGAGATGCGCCTGGATGCCGATCCCCAGGAAACCATTCTGGTTTACGCTGGTCCGGATACCAATTGTATCCGGTTTAACATCCAGGACGACGGCCACAAGCCGGACAAAGTTGCCTACCAGGTAGCTGCCGCGGTGGGTACCGACGAAGCGCCGGTGGAACTCGAACCCAACCTTAGAGTGTTGGGCAATGAACCGGTCGGCAGTGCGGCTGCGGGGTTGGATGATTTTGTCTGGCGTCCGAGTCGACAGGGTATCAACGATGATACTCAGATGCGGGTCATTGCCCAACAGATGGCCAACGAGCAATCCATGAAAATTAAGGTGGACGGCGAACTGGACGGCAGTCTCTACGGTCATGTTTTGCGAAGCGGGGAGCCGGTCGGGGTCGACGGCGTGGGCGACCGTTACAGCGGCACATATTATGTCGATGCGGTCACCCACCGCTTTGACATGCATGGCTATCTGGCAACTTTCAGGTTGCTGCGCAATGCCTATGGTGATGATCTCGGGGGAGCGGACAATCCCCTGGCAGGAATACTCTAAATGGAAGAAGTTCTCGAACAAATAGTCCATCGCCTGCAGCGGCAGCATTACGGGAAATACCGCGGCTTCGTGGTGGACAACCGGGACCCGGAAAAACGCGGACGTCTGAAGCTCAAAGTGCCCACCGTGCTCGGCGACCAGGACACCGGCTGGGCCCTGCCCTGCTTGCCGTTCGGCGGATTCACCAATCAGGGCCTGTTTATGATCCCGGAGGTCGACGCCCAGGTGTGGGTTGAATTTGAAGAGGGCAACCTCGATCATCCGATCTGGGTCGGCGTTTTCTGGCAACAGACCAGCGACACACCGGAAGAAGCCGCCCTGGATGAGCCCACCACGCGCATGATCCGGACGCCTTCCGGACACGTCCTGCAATTCGACGACAAATCCGGCGAGGAGCAGTTCCGCCTGGCGCATCCCGCCGGCACCGAATTGACCATCAATCCCCAGGGCACCGTCGAACTGACCGATGCCGCGGGCGCCAAACTCACCATGGATGCCGAGTCGAATCAGGTGATCCTGCAGGACAGCAACGGCAACACCGTAACCCTGGACGCCAGCGGCACGGTGATTCAGGACAGCAACGGCAACCAGGTCGAGATGGCCGCGGCCGGTATTACCCTTAAAGGCACCAAAATCGTGCTGGATGGCATTCAAGTGCATGCCGGGGGTGAAGGCGGGGAGCCGCTGGTCAAGGGACAGACCTTTATGGGCATGTATAATGCGCATACCCACGTCTGCACCGCCCCGGGATCGCCTTCCGGGCCGCCCTTGCCGCCCCTCACCCCGGCGGCCTTAACCATTAAAACCAAGGGACAGTAAAAAGTAAAAAAGGAATCCACCCATGGCAACCCGGCTGAACAATCCCGATTATATGAAATTTCCGCTTGCCATCGGCGCCCGCGGCGCCGTTACCAGTGCGCGCCGCCTGCATGTACGCGAGCAAATCGAACAGGTTTTGTTCACCCATCCCGGCGAACGCTGGTTTCGGCCCGAGTTCGGCGTCGGTGTGCGGGCCCTGGTGTTTGAGCCCAATAACCTTGCCCTGTGGGAGGTCACCAAAAAGCGGTTGCTGGCCTCTTTGAGGGAGGCCCTGGCGGGTGAAGTCGATCCCCGCAGTCTGGAAGTTGCGGTGGCAGGTGAGGGCGAAAAATTGTTGATTACCATCAGCTATATGCTGGCAACCATCCAACACACGGAAAAACTCCAGTTTGCGGTGCAGGCAAACTAAAGGAATTCGATGATGGCCCAAACTCCTTTGCCTCGACTGACATTTAACGACAGCTGCAGCGACTGTGGGCTGCGGGAAATCGAACTGCCCGAACCTCTGCCGGCGGTCGGTGACGATTTCGATTGGCTGCTGCGCGACTACGACGGCTTTCGACTGTTTATGCTCGAAGAGCTGGCGGCGCGTTTTCCCGAGCGGCGCCGCTGGACGCCGGCCGATATGGAAGTGATTATTGTCGAGACCCTGGCCGTGGTGCTCGATCAGCTTTCGGATATGCTGGATCGGGTCCAGGCCGAAGCCTTTCTGGAAAGCGCCCGCCGCCCCGAATCCGTGCGCCGGCTGCTGGCCATGATCGGCTATGATGCGGTGGCCCTGGCGCGGGAGGTGGCCAATATTCCCGATGCCACCCCGCCGGCCGGCGAATCAGACGCCCAACAGCGTGCGCGGTTGACGGTTTTTCGCCCCGCCCTGCAGCTATTTGGCGATGATTATCAAAGCATTATCGACAGCGAACTGACGGCGCTCCAGCAGACGCACCTGGAGGAATTTATCGCCAATCCCGACAAGGCCGCCGTGGCCGCTCTCGACAGTGTGCAGCATTTTCTCGACAATGCGCCGCAGTTTGTCGCGCGCGCCCGCAACAATGCCTTGCAGCGCTACTGGACGCTGTATCCCCATGCCATGGATGCCGCCCGGACCGCCGGCCCGCGGACCATCCACACCCAAAAACGGATGGTCACGGTCAAAGACTATGCCGAGCGTCTGGAAGATCATCCCCTGGTGATGGCGGCCCACGGCTTTAGTCGCTTTACAGGGGCCTGGACCACGATCTGTGTCGCGGTCATTATGGCCAACAATATTTTACTGGATGAACCGCTGTCACCCGCCGCGGTCGGCGGCGCCGAAGCCTTTGCGATTTTAACCGACGCCATCGACGATTTTTTTGAAGAACGCGATCTGGAGCCGCCCGAGTGGCCGGCCAACCCGACGCCGCGCACCGTGCTGCGTCCCTATCTGGATGCCTACCGGATGGCCGGCCGGGAAGTGTTTTTGCAGGATGCCGAACTGGTCGGCATCTCGATTTCATTATCCGTGCGGGTGGCCGCCAATTACTTCCAATCCGAAGTGCGGCGGGCCGTGCTCAATGCCCTGGGCACCGGTCTGGGCGGATTTTTTGCGGCCGGGCGCCTGAAATTCGGCCATGACCTGCATGCCAGCGATCTGATCGAAACCGTCATGGCGCTCGACGGCGTGCAGTCGGTTTGTCTGAATCGATTCAAACGTTTGGGCAAACGCTTCCCGGATCAATCCGATGACGGCCGCATTCAACTCGACGGGTTGGAGATTGCCGTTTGCGAAAACGATCCACTGCGCCCTGAACGCGGCAACCTGCGGATCGTCATGCATGGAGGTCAACGCGGATGAGCAATTTGATCGAGAAAAAGGATTTAACCCGCTGGAACCGCTCCGGCCTGAAGCGTTTTCGCTACGCCGACGGCAATGCGATTACCTATCTGGAGACCCTGCGCCAGGCGATGCGCCAGGCCTTCAGCGATGCGGACGGCAACAACCAATGGCAGGAGCTGGACACCGCCGTCCCCGTGCCGCCGGCTGAGACCGCCGCCGAGCGCCAGGCGCGCTGGCTGGCCCAGTATCGCGACGAACGCCGCGACTATGGCTGGGAAATATTGCGCGCCTATGCGCGCGCGGCCCATGTGCTGACCGAGCATGTGGATGCTTACGCCAACGAAGGCTATCTATCCACCGCCACCCAGTGGGAAAATTTACGCCGTCTGGTTGAAATGATCGATTACCATCCGGCACCGCCGGCTTCGGCCGCCGCGCCGGTCGCCCTGCTGGCCAAAGCCGGCAAAGCCGGCACCGTCGCCGCCGGTTTTGCATTTAAGAACAAACCGCAGGACGGATCCAAGCCGGTGGTCTTCGAAACATTGGAGGATCTGGCGGTCGACGCACAGATGAACGAGCTGCGGGCGCGCGACTGGAATCACTCCCAGGAAAGCTTTAAATATGCCTATGATACAACGACTGTAACCCTTCCTTTGAGCGCGCCGGTTGAGAACGTGGCCAAGGGCACGCTGGGTGTGTTGATTATTGAGGGCGAGGGCCCCGGACCCAGCGGCGTCGCCGTGCGCGTTGCCGCTGTGCAGGATGACCAATTGACCCTGGACGGTGAAGGCAGTGCCCTGCTCACCGATGGGGTGTTGCGCCATCAAATTCGCCTGCTCCTAAAGCCGGCCTACAAAGCCGCACCGCGCCTGACGGGCCTCCACCAAGTTGCGATCTTAAACGAAGACCACGGTTTAAGCGGCAATGCGGTGGTGGCCTGGCAAACGGATACGGATGAGGATTCCTGGCATGCGGCCAGGGTTTTGCAGGTGGAGGGCAATCGGGTGCGGCTTTCGAAAAGCGCGCCGATTGACGGCACCCCCTTATTTCTGGCAGCATCCTCGGATGCCCGGAGCGTGATCGTCGGCGGACTGGAAGACTGGTATGTGATCCTGCCGGTAAGCGACGACGGTCACCGCAAGGCCGGTGCCCTTTTTGAGGACAATGCCGACATGGATCGAATCATTTCTTTTCAGACCGAAACGGTCAGCGGTGCATCCGCGAATCTTTTCGATTATGTTTCCGGCACCACCTACCCGCGCGTCTATTATGTACCCGCCGCCGAAGCGATTGCCACCGTCCAGGATGCCGCCCCCCAGGATATCACCGTGGACGGTGATCCCGGCAATTTAGCCGGCGGCGACTGGTTGACGGTTGCGACCGCCGGCGGCAACATCCAGGCTGCGGCCATCGCGGAATTAACCGAAGCCGAAAAAAGCTATCAATTGGAGCTGGTGCCTGCCGTGGCCGACATCGCAACCCTGTACGGCGACTTCGAAATCGACATCCGGCCGCAAGATTACGATTTCAATGCCGATCCCGTCTTCGCTGCGGATTTGGCGCTGCGTTCGGATACCCACAGCATCCTGCCCTTGCAGGTTGACCCGCTGCCGGATTTGCTGGCGATCGGCCGCAAGTTGATCGTGGCCGGCAAAGAAGACACCATGCAGGTAACGGTCAAGGAAGTGTTTGCCGAAAGCCGCCAAATCAAGGTCGCCCCGGCCATCCCCGGCAGCGAATTGGCGGGCTCCGGGACCACCGAGAACTACACCCGCTTTCATACCAAAATATACGGCAATGTGGTGTCATCCGGCCACGGTGAGAGCCAAAACGATAAAATTCTCGGTGCCGGCGATGCCACCCGCAGCAGCCAGCAGTTTGATTTCGCTACGACCGATGTCAGCTTTGTGATGGACGGCAATTTTGCCAGCGGCGTGCGGGCAGCGGTGGAGATCATGGTTGACAATCGGACCTGGCAGCAGGTGCCGACGCTAAACGACTCCGCGCCCGAAGATCCGCATTATGTGGTGCGCATGCAGGAGGACGGCACTCTGACCATCGCGTTCGGCGATGGTCGCCGCGGAAGGCGCCTGCCCAGCGGTACCAACAACGTGCGCATTAAATACCGCACCGGTGCCGGCCTGGCGGGCAACCTGGCACCCTACAGCCTGGTAAAAGAAGTCAAGCCGCATCCCTTAGTCGACGGTCTGTTGCAGCCGCTGGCCGCCGCCGGCGGCAACGACATGGAAGCGGCCGATTCCATGCGCGCCAATGCGCCGGCCAGTGTGCTGACCATCGAGCGGGCCGTGTCGCTGTCTGATTTTACCCACCTGGCGGCAACCAACAGCAGCGTCTGGCAGGCGCGCGCCTTTCGTCTGCCGCCGGGTCCGGGGCGGGCGGACCGCATCGAAGTCGCCATCGTGCCGGCCGGCGGCGGCAGCCTCGGCACCCTGGGTGAAACCTTAAAAGACTTTTTAACGGCGCATGCCCTGCCGGGGGTGCAGGTGTCAATCACTGCCTATCAGGCCATTATTTTGGATCTGTCCCTGACGCTGCGCATCAAAGAAGACGAATTTGATCCGGATCTTGTGGCCGAGGCCGTTCGCCAGGCTGTTCTGACGGCCTTTGCCCTGGAAAAGGCCCAACTCGGGGAACCGCTTTTCCGCAGCCAGGTCCTTAAAGTTGTCGAAGGCGTCGCGGGGGTCGAAAACTGCCGCTGTGAGATCAACCCCGACGGCTTCCGCGACGAGACCGGGGCTGCGACCGAACCCCGGCATGTGGCTTACGGCCCGGACGGATCCGTCAAACGGGTCTCAACCCAAGCGCGGCAGGTAATCTATCTGGATAAAGATTTGTCGAATCTGGCCATCACGACCCAGGCTTTCAGTTTGTAGAAAGGATAACCATGAACAACCCCATTGAGCAAGGCGAGGCCCTTTATCAAATTGTTCCGGCCCTCTACCGCACGCGGGATACGGGTGACTTGAAACAGTATTTCAAGGCCTGCGGATTGCTGCTGGATCAGATCCGGGCCACGTTGCAGCAGCGCCTGGCCGATAATTTTCCGGATAACCCGTTGGACGGCAGCCCGGCCTGTCAGGATTGGATCCTGCCCTACTTTGCCGATCTGCTGGATGTACGTCTGGTGTCGCCCCTGGTCAAGGGGCGGCGCGATGAGGTCGCCAATGCGGTGCGCTGGCGGCAGGGCAAGGGCACGCTGTGGGTGATCGAAGAAATCGCCGAGGCCATCGGTCAACTGGAAATCGTATTGCAGGAGGGCTGGAAGCGGGTGGCCGCCACGGCGCGCTTGAACACCCCGCGCATTCCTGCCACCAGCTATGGCTACGACCGGGAGGTTCCGTTAACGCCGCCGGCCATGGCGGCCCGTCATCCCGGCCTGCCGACGGTCACGGTTGATTTTCGCTGCCCATCCGGTGCGGCGGCAGCCGACAGCAGCAATCCGGCCGCGCAGCAGAGCACGGTTGATGGTGATACGCATATCTGGCGGCAGACGAGTTATCACGGTGTTCCCTGCTATCCCGACAGCTACGAGGATGTATCGCGCCGTACGGTAGATTTTCGGGATGCGGATTGGCGCGTGGGGCATTATCATCCCGATCGCATCCTGCTTTACACGGTCCCGCCGCTGGGTCTTTTTGATCCCAATGCCCCGCGGGTCAACTGGTCCGAGACGCCCAGCGACGCCTTTTACGATGTGATCGACGTGATCGACGAGAGTACCACCACCACCTATTGCAATAAAACCTACGGCACTGAAAACTTTGTACCGGTGCGCGTGCGCCGGACCATCAAGCTCGGTCAGGTGCCCGACGGCGTCGGAGACCCTGATATACACACCTGGCGCTTTAAGGGCCTGATCCTGGAAAACGTGCTGGAGCTCGACTCCGGCCGGGTCGAGTTATACGATTGTGCCGTCCGCAAAGTGGAAGTGCACAGCATCGACTTTGATACACCGGTGATCACCGCCCGCGATTGCCTGTTCCGGGCCGTCCAGGCGGCCCGGGGTCTGAGTCAACTGGAGTACTGTACCGTGCTGGAGACGACCCTGTCCGAAGTGCTGTGGGCCAGCGACTGCATTTTTCTGGGGCGCATCCGCAAAGATCACCCGACCCCGGCCGCACCCGACAGCGGCTGCGTGCGCTATTCGCGGGTCGAGCGCGACCAGGATCAGGGCGGCCTGCGATTTATCGCCAACACCCGCCGGGCGCCGGTCATGTTTTCCAGCCGGTTCAGGGATCGCGGCTGCGGCGTTCTGCACCCGGCCACACCGGCGGCGATCCGCCACGGCGCTGAAGACGGCGGGGAGATGGGCGCCTACCATCGCGACTATCTGAGCCTGTTGGCCGAGGCTGTGGCGGACAAACTGCAGGATTATTTACCGGTCGGATTGCAGGCGGTCGTCATACCGGACACGCGCCTGCTGGATATGCCCGGTTGAGGCAAAAACTTTACTTTTACGATTTTACAGACAACGGCATTCAAAACCAGGGGTAAAACCAATGAAAACACAAATATCGAACAGCACCTTTGATATATTGAAACGCTACTCCGGGGTCTATCAGCAAATGGGGCGTCCGCTGACCGACGCTGATTGGAACGAGATGCCCGATATCACCAAGTACCGCCTGGCCGATGCCCTGAGCGATGTAATCGGCAGCGGCACGCCGCGCGGACGCGGGATTGTGAGAATCATCGAACAACCCGACGGCAGCCAAACCTTTGACTTAAGGTGGGGGTATGTCTATGTCGACGGCATTATCGCCCAGGTGCGGCCGGATCCGGCCGCAACCTTGAGTGATCCACTGGGCCTGGCCCTGGAATACGAGCACCAGGCGGATTTTCCCCAAGCACCGGCGCAGCCGGCCGGTGACCATACGCTGTATGTCGATGTGTGGGAGCGCGCCGTGACGGCCCTGGAAGACAGCAAGCTGCGTGATCCGGGACTGCACGGGGCCGACACCTGCACCCGGACCCAGACCATGGCCCAGGTCAAGTGGTGCCCGACGACGCTGGAGCCGGAAAATCCTGCCCATAATCCGACTATCGGCGATGCGCTGCTGACCCTGGCCATCCGCGAAGGCAGCACCGATCCCGATCCCTGCGACCCTTGTGACGACGAAGTCGCTTTGCAGGACAAGGTCGGTAATTACCTGTTTCGGGTCGAAGTGCATGATGTCGAATACGATGCCGGCGGGGACCCCGCGCGAATTGTCCTGAAGTGGTCCGGTGAAAACGGGGCCGAACAATACGCCGTTGACAACCTGCCCACCGGTTTTGCTTCGGACAACTTTGCCTATGAATTTTACAGCGGACCGACCGAGGATATGGCCAGTGAGAAACATCTGGGCAAGCACCTGGCGACCGGCTTCAGCCCGGTACGGGGTGCCTTGACCAAGGGCTACCCGGACACCGAGCCCAGTGGTTTTTCCCTGGTGCGCCGCTGGGACGGATTCGGCGAACTGCAAAAGAGCGGTGCCGCTTGGACCCTGGTCGACGGCGCCGACCGCGGCACCGACCTGTCGACCGGCTCCAGTGCCACCGCGCACGGCCATGTGGCGGAGGGCGCCACCGTTCAGATCAACCTGGATGCGATCAACCTTACCATCGAACTGGCCGACCATCAGCTGCTGGCCGGCGATTTCTGGTTTCACACGGTGCGCGAGGCCGTCGATGTCGCCGGCACCGAAATCATGTCGGCCGAAAGGCCGCGCGGCATTTTGCATCACTATCTGACCCTGGGCACGGCGGCCGGGGGCGTGTTTACCGCCTTTGACGGGGAGCAGTGCAAACGCTTTGAATTTCCGCCGCTGACCGATATCCGGGCCAAGGATATCTGTACCGCCGACGGCACCTGCGATCAGACGGATATCCGCACCGTTCAGGATGCCATTGATTATCTGTGCCGTGAACGCGACCTGCGCTGGCACAACAAGCATCTGCACGGCTGGGGCATTGTCTGCGGTCTGATCGCCGAATGCGGACCGGACACTCTGCCCGATCCGGATGGTGAGGGCGGCACCGACCAAGCCCTGCGGCGCGAGGTGCGCGTCTCGCCGGGCTATGCCCTGAGCTGTGAAGGGGTGGACCTGGTGCTGGAGGGGGAGCGTATTTTCGATCTGCTGACCCGCATCGAGCAGCTTGAGGAGGCCGGCACGCCGGTTTTGACGGACGGCAACGGCCGCGTCTGTTTGCGCCTCGACCCGGGATCCAACGGCCAACCGGTGATCGCGGTTGAGCCCTACGATCCGGCCAAGCATAAAAAGTCGCTCTTCGACGGCACTTTGCTGATGGACTTTTATGAGGACTGCATCAAGGCACTTTTCGACGGCATTGTGGCCGAGTTTCAGTTTCTCAGTGCGGAGGAGCTCGACATCGTCGAGGGCGGCGCCACGGGGCTGGTCTCGACCCAGCGCCGCAAATTTACCAGCCTTTTAAATCTGATTATTCAATTTATTGGATTGAACAAGGACAACGGCAGCTATGTCTTTTTATCGCACAAAGAGCATCTCATCCTGCGCGATGTCTACCTGCGTTTGCTGGAGTTATTGCACAGCAAGACGTTTTGCGCCATGTTCCAGGAAGATGAGTTTCCGGACTATCCCTTCGCTAATAGCGGGATGACGACTTACTTCGGCAAAAACAGCCATACGCGCGCGCGGCTGCACCCCGATGGAAAGCAGGTTTACACGTATGGCGGGACCGACAATACCATCAATGTCTATGATGTGGCCAGCGAGCAATTGATTCAGGTCGTCGAGATGCCGGCGGCGGAGGGGGCCGAAGTTTCGGCCGTCGCCTTTTCGCCCGACGGTGCCCTGCTCTATGCCGCCGCCAGTTTGCGAGCGGTTGATTCCATGTTTGGGATTGCGCGCATCGGCGACGATTACAAATGGGAAGAGATGACCATCCTGTGCAATATCGAGATCACCGAGATGCGGGTCGCCGCCAAAGATGAGGGGCTGATCTATGCGGTCGGCCGGGGCACGGGTCTCTACTTTTTAAGACCGGACCTGCTGATGGACGAAACCAAGGCGCAGCCTGTGCCGACCTATGCCTTCAATGCCGCCGGGCACATGGCTCTGGACGAGGCCAGCGGGCAGGCCTTCTGCACGAGTCAGAGCAGTGCCGAACAGGAGCCTGAAAATTATGATTCCGTGGCTATTTGCAATCTTGCCCCGGACGCGGCCGCTGAAAACCTGAAGCCCTCCGTGCTGCTGTCGCTGGCCGATGCCAATGGCGCGGCCCGAACCGGCAGCGACGGCCTGGCCCTGCGACCGGCCGATGGCGACGGCGGCAACGGGCGCCTGTTTGTCGTGGTTGCCGGGACAGCGGACGCAAAACAGCTGTTGACCTATACGCGGCCGATCGACGGCAGTGCGCAGCAGCCGCTGGCCATACTGCCGATTGAAGACACGCAGGTGGCACTGGCCTATCACAGCAAAGCGGATCATCTGTTGCTGGCCATGGAAGACGGCTATCGCCTGCAGCTGGTCAATGCCAACGGCGAGCAAACGGAGATCAATCGCATTCCCGTGCAAATTCAGCCGGTGGATGTCATCGTCGACGGCAGCAGCGGACAGGTGTATGCGCTGAACTTCATCAGCAATACGCTCAGCGTCATCCCGGCCGATGAGTTGAACGTCAGCAATGCTTTTCTGGATCAGCTGACAAAGTACCGCAGCGAAGTGATGAAGGCCTTTTTCGGCCTGGCCGGTGAATTGCTGCAATATTTAAAAGACTGCTTCTGCCAGCATCTTCTGGTCAAATGTCCGGCCTGCGGGGAAGATGAAGCGATTTATCTGGCAACGGTGGAGATCCGCAACCAGCAGATTTATAACATCTGCAATTTCGACATGCGCAAGTATGTCAAATCCTTTCCGACAATGGAATACTGGTTCTCGCTGATACCGGTCGCGCCGCTGCTCAAAACTGTGGTCGCCAAGCTGTGTTGCGCGGTTCTGCCCGATTTCCTCGGTAAATATGAGGAAACCGTGATCGGTGAGCCGCAGGTGGGCCTGGGGCAGCAGACGGGCCAAGCCGGTTTGATCAAGGCCAGCTACGCGCGCCAGGGCGTTCAGACCTACAAACGCACCGATGTCAAGGCGCTGGTGCGCACCCAGTCCAAAGGCCTGAAGCTTACCGGTCAGCTGGCCGGTGCCAGCGCCGTCAACATGGCCGAGGCCGCGCCGCGCAAGAGTGTCGGTGTTAAAAAACAGGCCCTCATGAACAGCACGGTCAATGATGCCATCAAAGAACTCGATAAAAATCAGGTCGAGGTCGTCGGCGTTCAAAAATATGATTCGAAAAAGGCCAATACCTATCTGGCCGAGTATATCAGCACCCCCCAGCGGCTCGAACCCGGCAGCCGGGTGACGCTGTATCAAAAAGACGGCAAGGTGATGTTTTATGCCGTCGAAAAGCCGGCCGCCGCGGTGACGGCAGAAATTCCCGCAACCGTCAAAGCCGAACTCGAGCAATTTGAGAGCCGCAAGGCGGCGCTGACGGATTTTAGCGCCGTCAACGCCGAGTTGGCACGGGTCGAAAAACAGCGTACCGAAATTGCCGAGCTGGCTGCGGTCAGGACCGAGTTGACCAATTTGCAGGCGGCCAAGGTTTCGGTTCAAGAAGAACTAACGGCGATAAAATCCCAGGTTGACGAGGTCAAGGCCGAGCGCGAAGCGCTGGCGAAAGATATCACGACCCTCAAACAGGGCCTGACGGAAATGGATACGATGCGCAAAGAAATCCAGCTTGAAATCGCCAAGGATCGCCCGGTTAAAGAAATCAGCGGGGTCGGCGCCACGATCGATACCGAACTGCGCGAACTGGGTATCCGCACGGTCGCCGAGCTGGCAGCGGCAGACGCAAAAACCTTGACGGCAACGGGGCGTATCAAAGCCGCTGCGGCCAAAAATATTATTGCCTCAGCGCGCAAACTGCTGGCAAGTTAGGCAATTTAGATCATTTTAGGCATTTATATCGCGCGCTGATTATTAAAAAATATTGAAATAATATTTAAGGAAATCAGCAATGGATCTATTGACTTATCTGAGGCATTTGATTCGCCGGCCGCGCAGCTATGGACCGCACGGCGACATGCGGCAACGGCAGTCGGAAGACGTTCAGACAGTTTTACGCGGAGCTCGCCCGCCGAGCAAGGACCGCTTTGAGCGGGAGGCCGATCAGGTGGCCGACCATTTGACCGGCCATCCGACGCCGGCCGGGTCTTGGTCTAAATCCGGCTCAACCCTGTCCGCGGGCGGCCGCAATGAGCGCCTGCCGCAGCACCTGCGTCAACACTATGAATCGCGTTTGGGATGGGACTTAAGCCGGGTGCGCCTGCATGTCGGCCAGGGCGCCGGCGATGCGGCCCGGGCGATGCATTCCAGGGCCTTTACCGTCGGCCAGGACATCGTATTCGGCGACAGCCAGTACGCGCCGGACACACCGGGCGGCCAACGGTTGTTGGCCCACGAATTAACCCATGTGGTGCAGCAGAATTCAGCCGGTGCACATCGCACCGGCCGGGGCGGCGGGCCGTCCATCAGCTTTGCGCCGGCGGGTATTCAGCGCGATGGCGACGGCAGCGGTTCTTTCCAGTTGCAGCTGCAGGGAGGGTTTCGGCCTTGGTGGGAGCAGCCCCGTGAGCCGCGGTTTCAGCTGCACCTCGACCCTGAGATCGAAGCTGAAATGGCCCTGATGCGCATGCGCTACATTCAGCGCATCTTAAACCCGGTCAATGTGCGCAGCTCGCTGATGAACCTCGATCCGAGTTTATTGGGGACCGGTGTTCCCCCCAATTTATTCAATTTGCCGAGTCCGCCGCCACCCGCACCGCTGGTGCCGGCGGGTGCGGGGCCGGCGACGCCCCGGGCGGCTACCTCGGGGGATATCCTGCGGGCGGTGATGGCGATTCCCGCCGTCGACACGGCCCTGACCCATTTGCGCACGGAAGCCATGCAGCGGGCGCGCAGCGACTGGCGGCGGCTGTCAACCGGCGAAAGAGTTCTGCTGGTCAGCCAGGGCGTGCTGGTCGGCGGAACGGCCCTGGCCGGCGTGTTGAGCAATGAGCAGTCGCGCAACTTTTTGCTCAACCAGCTGCAGGGGCGCAATTTGCCGGTGCCGCTGGTACCGGGCTTAAGTTTCCAATTCAATATTACCGGACCCGAGCAGCGCATATTTTTTAATCTGGATCTGGCGCGGCTGATTCGGCAGTAGCGCATTTTTCAGGTTAGTCACAGCGATTTAGTTGCAAAACTGCACGGTAATTCAATTAGAACGCTGAACTTGCGGTTACTGCTATGCTTAATTTTGCTTCCTATTTTGAGTTTGGCCGCTTTCGCTGCCATCCCCGGGTGGCCCGGCCGCATATTCAATCTTTAACTACCGGGCAGCACGAGGAAGTCCAGCACATCCTGCATGATACCACGGCAAAAAATGGGGCCCTGCAGACCAAGCTTAAAATCGGACAGCCAAACGATCCTTACGAGAGAGAGGCCGACCGTTTGGCTGACCAGGTCGCCCATCAGGCACCCGCTTCAATCAACACCGGGGCCGCCTCCCGGCAACCGTCACCGGTGGGGCGGATATTGCAGAAACTGCCCGCCGGTGACATTCAGATGCAATCGGAATGCCCTGCCGGCGGATGTAAGCTTGAAACAGACGAACCCGATCTGCAAACCAAGGAGCAGGCCGGCCAAATACCGGTGCTGACGTCGAGCGCCGCGCAGCAGGTCGGCAGCCTGCGCGGCGGACAGCCCCTGACGGACCGCCAGCGCGCGTATTTTGAACCGCGTTTGGGCCACGACTTTGCCAAGGTGCGCCTGCACACCGACAGTCAGGCGGCCCAAACCGCCCAATCGCTGAACGCACGCGCCTTTACATACGGACCAAATATTGTCTTCAACCGCGGGGAGTATCAGAAAGACAGCGCCAGCCGTCATCTGCTGGCCCACGAGCTGACGCATGTCATCCAGCAAAGACAGGCACCGATGGTGCCGCAGGTGCAGTGCCAACCGCAGTCGGGTTGCGCGGCGCGTGAGCCGGAAAACTGCCCGACCTATGAGCAGTGGCTGCACGCCTTTCGCAATGTGGCGACTTTCATATCCCGCGACGGCGCGCTGCGGCCCGGTGCCAGCCAGGCCGGCTTCCGCGTGCTGGGGGGCGGGGCGGCCTCACGCGATCCCAGCGCACCGGCCGCCCAACAGCCTCCGACGCCGGTGGGGCGAAGTTTCGGCGATCGCTTTATCGACCATCCCACCGACCAGTGGGTGCAGCAAAATCTGCCGGAAAACCTGCGGCGCACGGCCTATCAACTGCCGGCTGACTGCGCGGACATCCTGGTCATTTTGCGCCACGTCTATCTGGCAGCCCATCGGCGCACGGAAAACTATCGCGGCTGGGTGGTGGGGGATACCGGGGGCGGCGCCGCCCAAAGGCGGATTCAGGGGGCTATCGGCGCCGCCTATTCCGGCAACCTGGACCGCGTGGTCAGCCCATACAGCGACAGCCGCGGCAATCCGATCCGTGACTTTGCACGGCTGGAGCAGCTTTTACACCCGGGTGACCAGCTGGTCTGGGACCACCACGGCGACGGCCTGACCCGTCAACGCACCGGGGGCCACAGCCAGACGATCATGGATATCCGCCGCGACAGTTCCGGACGAATCAGCAGCCTGGAACTGCTGCAGGGCAATCAGCCGCTCAGCGCCTCCCAGGTGGACGGCATCGTCGCCCAGGTAAACGAGGAGCGGCGCCAGGCCGGTCAACGTCCGCTGTCGGCCGGAAGGGTGTCGGGCCTGCGCCAGCGCGGAGGACCGGTGAGATCGGCGCCGGGGCGGCGCATTGAGGTGGATACCATGGGCCGTGGCGAGATGAAGGACATCGACCTGCCGCGGCGTCGGGGCAGCGCGGCTCAAGCCACGCGGGTGTGGACCTGGAGTGACCCCGATCATACGATTTTAAAAGTTGCCGGTCCGCCGCGGGCTGCGGTGCGACCCCGCATGCGCCGGTTGGGGGGAGTAACCGTACGGCGCATTTCCGACTGGTTTGCGGCCCTGGCGCGGGCGAGCCTGGCGCGCCTGCACGGCGTGTTTGAGGCGGCACTGTACGAAGTGCGCGGCGAAATTGACGGCGGCCAGCAGGTTTCGACAAGCGATGCCGGCAACCTGGGCAGTTCGGCCGGAGGGCGCTTGTGGCAGCTGGCGCGCAGGGCGGTGCAGCGTTTGACCAATTTCGGCCGGCCGCGCGGCGACCTGCAGCGCGGCGATCTCGGCCATCGCGTGCACTTTGACCGCCTCCACCGCATGCGCGCCATGATTCGCGCCCTGGGCGGGATTCAACCGGCGGTCTACCTCGGCAATCCCCAGGCCGCCGCCAACGTGCGCACCACCTTCGGCACTATCGACCAAAACTTTAACCTAAGCGCGCGCGGCGCCGAAGACATCAACCTGACCCGCCGGGTGCAGCGCGGCGGTGAGCTGGTCAAGGTCCTGGTCAGCGGCTTCGATCCCTTCAGTACAGCGAATTCAGCCAATTCCCCCCAACCTCCGCAAGCCGGCGATTGGAATCCCTCCGGTTCGGCCGCCCTGGCCATGGACGGTCTGACCCTGAATCTGAGCGGCCGCAATCGCGCGGCGGTGGAAGGCGTGGTGATGCCGGTCAGTTTCCGGCAGTTTGACGAAGGTATTGTCGAGAGGGTTATCAATCGAGCCGATACGGATGTTGACGCGGTGATTACCGTCAGTCTCGATCCGAACCTGGCAACCTCGGCGCCGGTGCGCATCGAGCAATTTGCCGTGGGCGTGCGCCAAACTGATGATTTGCAGCCGCATCGCCTGTTTCCCGTCGAACGCCTGCGGCCTTCCGGCTTCCAGGCCGTGCCGGGCGGGGCAGCGGTGGATCCGGCCATTATTGAAACCACGGCCGATGTCGCCGCCATCGTCCAGGCTACGGCCGGCCGCACCCGGCGCGGTCTGCCCACCGTTCAGCAGCCGGACATCGGGCGCGATGTCAAGCTGCGGTTTGCCAGTTTATCGGCCGCCCAACAGGCCGCGCGTGCCTTAAGGCTCTCGCAACCGGTAAACAGCCGCGTGGTGGTCATCGCCGACGTGCGCACCCTGCAGGCCATCATCGGCTCCATGCGGCGGGTCGGCACCGGTCAAGGACCGACCGCCGATATCACCTTCCGGACCGGCAACCAGCAATTTCGCGCCACCGTACTGGCAGGACCGGGCGGCAGTTTCTTATCCAACGAAATTTCCTTTCGCGCCCAGCGTGAATTGCGGCGCCGGGGCAGTTCGGCCACTTCGTTTCATGTGCACACTCCCGGCGGTTCCGCTATCCCCCAGGATACCAGCAGCCGCGCAGCCCGCAGCACCCGCAGCCGGGCGCTCAGCGCCGCGCGGGATATCGTCAACACCCTGATCGCCACCCTGCGCCGCATGGTTCGCGCCGTGGCCCAGCGCGTGCTGGTCCTCCGGCGGCAACAGCAACAATCCCAGTCGCAACAAGGTCAGACCCAACAGGGAAGAAGACCATAACCTGAAAACAGGAGCCCAGTTGTAGTGGAAACCCTGGCTGCCAAACAAAAGCAGAACAAGACAGCCCCCGCGGTAAGACGGCAGGTTATGACCAGTCAGGGCCAGCATGCCGCGGTACGCGCTGTTTTGCGCAACGCCAAAATTCAACCCAAACTCCTCCATATTGGTCGAGTTAACGACAAATATGAGCAGGAGGCCGATCGGGTTGCTGAACAGGTGATGCGGAAGCCGGCACCTCAAGAAAAGCAGGCGCGATGAAAATAACAAGTACGCCGCTAAATATCCCCATCGTGTTACGCCAAACGGTCAGAAATGGGCCCGGCTGGGTGTAGGTTTCCATACCGATCAGTTTACCTATCACGTTGGCACCACTTATCTGAAAAAGGGTGGGGGATGTTTTGGTGTAGTTTATGCGAGCGCCAAATTTTAGACCTGCTGATAAACGGAAACCGCTTTTAGGATCATTATGACAAGATAGAAATGTGTGAGCAAATTCTGGGTTTTATCTTAAAGTTATTTATCATAATGGGGAGGGCATTATGAAAGAATGGATACCACTGTTAACAAAGCTGGTATGGCCTGTCATCATATTTATTCTGCTTTTAACATACAATTCCGAAGTTAAAGAAGTTTATTCTATGGTGCTAAAAAGAATAGAGGAAGGAGGTAAAGTCAGTATTGCCGGTGTTTTGGAATTGGGTGAAATAGCTACTAAGACGGAAATCAAAGATTTGTCTCT
>Ga0307426_1000833_pt1 | contig 21015 bp, 14 predicted proteins | sample SalMarWE160340MG_FD_202165 | JGI IMG/M metagenome (GOLD analysis project Ga0307426, IMG submission 202165) | Salt marsh sediment microbial communities from the Plum Island Ecosystem LTER, Massachusetts, United States - WE1603-40 | ecosystem: Environmental > Aquatic > Marine > Intertidal zone >...
TGACGCTGCCAACTCCCGAAGACATCTCTCCCGTTTTCGTCTTTCTGGCTTCCGACGAGTCTGTCGAGGTCACCGGCCAGGAGTATAACGCACGCGACTGGATAGGACGATAATTCTGTCATTAAAGATACTGACCCGGTCAGTAGGCCTCAATTTTCTACAAAAACCTGATATAGAAATTATCTTAGGTATGTTTAGCAACTACCCGCTAACATTGTATATTTGAATTTTCACAGAATCGGAGAATATACTTCATGCTCATTATGATAATAACTTCGTAAGTGCCTGTGTATATTGGTAATACAAATGATCAACCCGCGCAGGACGGCCTAGACGCCAGGGATGGAGAATTTAAATGCGTAGAGGTCGTGGAAGGATTGCTGATCTCGTAAAAACCAGAATATTTTCCTACAGAAACGATGTCTAGAAGTTACATTAGGTGTTGCATATATTCACCTGAGGATATACGAATTATATGAATTACATGAGGGACTCAACAATGCTCAGTTATAATATCATAAATGTTTTGTAACATACTGATAACTAACACTATTTATGATGGTTGTTAGACATGTTTTGAATATGTTCCATCTTATCTCAAAATCATAAAGAATCGATTGCTTTATAAATATCTCAAAAACTATTGCATCTGCAGCTTGTTAACCTTATAATCGTATTCTTATTCGCTGTGGCCGGAGACATCCAAAGACATAGGGGCACGGCGACTCCGTGTCGAGAGAATACAGAATTATGATTGATATATTGGTTAAAAAACACCGTCTAACTACCTGTTTATGGAGGATATATGGTGAGGATATACAAGGATTCAGTTTTCGTAGTTATTGTACTGATGGTGGTAGCTTTAGTATCAGTATCGTGTAATAAAAACACTGCGGCAGATTCTTCTGCGGATACTAAAGCGGATCAGATAAAGCACGGCCAATACATAGTCAGAATAACGGGCTGTAACGACTGCCATACGACAGGCTATCCGGAAGCGGATGGCAATATCCCGGTAGAGAAATGGCTTACAGGCAGCCCAATCGGCTGGAAAGGACCGTGGGGTACTACGTATGCCATTAACCTAAGGCTACTGGTGCAGACGATGACATCTGAGCAGTGGCTTCATAACTCCAGGCACGTAAAATCGAGGCCGCCTATGCCTTGGTACGTACTGCACTATTTGTCCGATTCGGATCTCGTTGCCATGTACGAGTTCATTAAGAGTCTGGGTCCCGCAGGTGAGCTCATGCCTGCATATGTTCCCCCCGGTGAAGAGCCCAAGGGGTCATATGTAGAGTTTCCCAGCACGATGTAATATGAGAAACTGTTTGCCGCAGTTTCACGGGACGATTAGTACGTAGAGTTCTTTAGGACCATGTACGCCCAGAGTCAGGCTGAGCTCAATGTCGGCTGTTCTGCTGGGCCCGGTGATAAATGTCATGCAGCTCGTTGTATCCTGATCTGCATCCAGTGTTTGTTTAAGAATGGCGAATAACTCTCCTATATCAAACACAATATTGTTCCTTCTGGCGATTGCGATGTGGACAGGCGGAATAAGGGAAACACCTCTGGGCTTTTTCCCGTCGGTCAGTAGTACCAGCGTCCCTGTGTCGGCGATCACAAAGTCGGCGCCGGTTATTCCTATGTCCGCCTTCGCCATTCTGTTCTTGCTTTTCGCGGTGACGGTCTTGAGGCCTTTTGCCCGTAGCAGTTTTTTGAGGCCGATTTTTTTGAAGTAGTCAGTCTCCCAGATCGAAAAGAGCTTTGCTTCTTTTTCGTCAATCAGGTTGATAAGGAATTGCTTTACTTCCTCGTCGTTTCTGGCTTCGCTGACATTAGTATTGACCTTATTCGCTTCGGCTATGTATTGCTCGACGAGCGCGTCGCGGGTGAACCCGTCTTTTGTATATATCTGTTCTGTATCGAGAGCCGCGTCCTTGGCATGTTCAGTAACGCCGGCTCTGTCCTGATTTTTTGAGGAAATTCTACGAAGCCTTGTCTTGATATTATATAAAATCTCCTCACGAGAGTCGTTTCTCATTTAATATTCACACCCCCCTTCCCCACTGTTTGCTTAAGATCCTTCCACCTCTTTCTAAAAGGGGTTCTAGAAACGGCGGGGAAATCTCTGGCCGCAGTCCATCTGGAGAGCGGATAAGGCAGCGACCTCAATTTATTGTTACCCATACTCAAAGGATATTGTAAGTAGTAGGAGGCTGTTAAAGCGATATTGTAAAGCTTTACATTAGCTGTAATAATTCTCCACGTTTTAATGGCGAGACCTTCTAAAAATGACCGCCACCCTACCCTGTCTTTTTGCTTCTCTTCCACTACTCTTTGTCTTAGCTCCAGTAGCACCTTGGGAAAGTCTATTTTCACCGGGCACACGTCCCTGCAAGCTCCGCAAAGCGAAGAGGCGAACGGCAGCTCCGGGGCTTGATCTATGCCCATGAGCTGCGGATTTATAATCGCCCCGATCGGGCCCGAATAGACCCATCCGTAGGAATGCCCACCCGCTTTCCTGTACACCGGGCAATTGTTGAGGCAAGCTCCGCACCTTATGCAGTACAGGGATTCCCTCGTTTCCTCCGAGGCAAGTATCCGGGACCTTCCATTGTCGAGCAGGACAAGGTGAAACTCCTCCGGGCCGTCCTTGTCTGTATCTCTTCTCGGACCCGTGATGAATGAAACGTATGTGGAGGATTTCTGTCCGGTCGCGCTTCGTGCAAGGAGGGTCAGAAACAGCGACAGATCCTCATAGCGTGGGATAATCTTCTCGATCCCCATGAGCGCTACGTGGATACGCGGGACGGTCGTGGTCATTCGCGCGTTCCCCTCGTTCTCGACGATAACTACAGTGCCCGTCTCCGCCACACCGAAGTTGGCTCCCGAGACGCCCATATCCGCGTTCAGGAATTCGCTCCTGAGCTTTTCTCTAGCCACCTTCGTCAGCTCTTCAGGCTCGCTCAGATACGGGATATCCAGTTTCTCAGAGAAGAGCCTGGATATGTCGTCTTTCGTTTTGTGGATGGCGGGGGCGATTATGTGGAAAGGATGCTCACCCGCGAGCTGAATGATATATTCACCCAGGTCTGTCTCAACAGCCCTGATACCTGCTCGCTCCAGGTTTTTATTGAGCTCAATTTCCTCGGTCGCCATTGATTTACTTTTCACGATTGATTTCACCCGGTTTTTCCGCGCGATATTGAGAATTATTCGGCAGGCTTCCTCGCCGTCTCCGGCCCAGTGAACGTGTCCGCCGGCCTTTTTCACGCTCGATTCCAGCTTCACGAGGTATTTGTCCAGATTGTCGATCGTCTCTCGCTTTATATCTCTGGCACGCGTCCGGAGCTCTTCCCAGCCGGGCACCAGCTCGCTCGCGTTCCTTCTCGCGGACCTGAATTTATTCGTTACGTTTACGAGTGCGTCCTGAAGCGCCTTATTGTCGACGGCCTCAGCCGAATCCTTTTCAAACCTCACTTTCCCGAAGCTCATATTTTTTCGTTATTTCTCCTCTTTGTCACGGCTCGCGAGCAGCTCGGCTATGTGCTTCGTTTTTACGGATATTCCGCGCCTGCTGAGCGCGCCGTCGATGTTCATTAGACACCCCATGTCGCACGATACCACCGTATTCGCCCCGCTATTGACGATGCTTTCTATCTTTTCGTCGAGCATGGACACGGATACTTTCGGGAATTTGATCGAGAACGTACCCCCGAAACCGCAGCACGCGTCGTGCATCTCCATCTCTCTCAGCTCGGCGCCTTTAACGCCCTCGATGAGCTGCCTGGGCTCGCTTTTCACTCCCAGTTCCCTCAAGAGGTGGCAGGAATCGTGGTACGTTACCGCCCCGCCGTATTCTGCTCCTAAATCAGTTCTGTTCAGCACCTTGACGAGAAATTCGGAAAATTCATACATACGGCTGGTTAGATAATTCAATTTATCTAATAATAGCAGATCATTAGTAAATAACTCCTGATAAAATACTTTAATCATGGTAGTACACGATCCTGAGGGGCAGACTATGTACGAGTCTTCATCCTGATCGTTTTTGAGCGCCTGATCGAATATGTTAATGAATCTCTCGGCTACTATTCTTGCGTCATCCCTGTATCCGCTGTTAAAAGCGGGCTGGCCGCAGCATGTCTGCGCTTCGGGAAATTCCAGATCAACGCCCAGCCTATCAAGTACTTTCACCATGTCTTCCCCGACCTGCGGGAAGAAGGTGTCGACAAGGCAAGTAATGAATAGATATGCTTTCATTTCAGCTAATTTACGGGTCTCCGGTTGCTTCTCTCTTCATTATCAATGATGAACATGATTATTGCAATTAGTCTGACTAATTTTGATCGGTTAGATTAATATTATGCATCAATATTCGTTAAATATCCTGGTTGTAAACGCATGGAGTTCAATATGAACCGGCAAGAGCTTCCGCTTCCTCCTCATTTCAAACCGGAAAAAACCGGCGAGGTCTGGAGGGTCGAATATCAGACTTTATCGGTATCGGCTGACGAGTGGGCTTCGTCTCAGAAAATACATGCGGCAGTCGAGGATGAATTCAGGATTGCGCTCGTGATTGTCGACGCGCAGAACACGTTTTGCATACCCGGATACGAGCTTTTCGTGGGTGGCCGCTCGGGCACAGGAGCGGTGGAAGACAACAGGAGGCTGTGCGAGTTTATTTACAGGAACCTTCACAGGCTGACGCAGATAGTCCCCACGATGGATACCCATCAGGCGATGCAGATCTTTCATGCAATATTCTTCGTAAACGACAACGGAGAGCACCCTGAACCCTATACACTCATATCCGTCGAAGACATTGAGAAGGGGCGATGGAGATTCAACAGAAAGATCAGCCGCAGCCTCGATTACGACGACGATTATATAGAAAGACATCTCCTTCATTACACGAAGGAGCTAAAGAGAACGGGCAAATATGACCTCACGGTATGGCCCTATCACGCAATGCTGGGAGGCATAGGTCACGCGCTTGTTTCGTCGGTCGAGGAAGCTGTGTTCTTTCACTCCATGGCACGAGTGAGCCAGCCGGACATACACGTAAAGGGCGACCATCCGCTGACAGAGCACTACTCCGTACTAGGCCCCGAAGTATCAAGCGGTCCCGACGGCGAGCCGCTCTCACAGAGAAGGGATTCGCTCTTCCAGAAGCCTGTGGCGTCGGGGGCTATATTCAACAAGCTCTATGAGTACGACGCCGTAATTATTGCGGGGCAGGCAAAGAGCCACTGCGTCGCCTGGACGATCGACGACCTTCTGCAAAAAGTGATGGCCGAGGACAAGAGACTGGTCGAGAAGATATATCTGCTCGAGGACTGTACGTCTCCCGTAGTGGTTCCGAACGTTATCGACTATACGGAGGAAGCCGACGGGGCATTCATGAAGTTTTCCAACGCGGGCATGAATGTCGTCCGCTCTACAGACCCTATAAGTAGCTGGAAACGCCTTAATAATATTGAGTAAACGCCCCCTTATGTTATATTCAAGATTGGTGGTAATGCCAACCAAATCCGGAATACAGGGGGTCGGACATGAGTTCAATATTCAGCAAGATCATCAACAAAGAAATCCCTGCCGCGATAGTCTATGAGGACGATGAGTGCATCGCCTTCAGAGACATTGACCCTAAAGCGCCCGTGCACATTCTACTCGTTACAAAGAAAGAGATTCCGTCCATGGCCGAAGTGACGGATGCGGACCAGGACCTTCTCGGACACCTGATGGTCACCGCCTCCAAGATAGCAAAGGAGCACAAGATTTCCGATTCGGGATATCGGCTAGTCATTAACACTAATAAGGAAGGCGGACAGGAAGTTTACCACTTCCACATGCATATTCTCGGCGGGAGGCAGATGGAATGGCCGCCGGGATAGCACGGAATACGTCTTAAAACCGATAAAATCAGGGCTTATAAACGGGAAGTGATTGGATTTACTGCGGCCTTCTCCTTTGAGCCAATACATCGCGTTGTTTATTGCGAGCAGACCGGCTATTAGACGAAATGGAGTAAGTTTGGTGAAGCGCCTAATTGAGCCCCAGTGCCTGAGCGTCCCGGTCTGACAGGAAGCCCCCGTCTGATCTCTCTTTGACCGTACCGTCCCTTTTCCACGAGCGCTCACACCTTGGTTCTCCCGACAGATCTTTTACGACTAATTTAAAGTTGTCTCCGTCTAGCAGGGAAAACCTGCTTACGCCTGTGAGGTCGGCCAGCTCATCCTCAAAAGGCTTCAGCTTGTCGTACAGCTCAGTTTCAATGTATGCCTCGATGCCCGCGTCGAGCGGATTGGAAACTCCGCCTGATGCCTTTGCCTCTTCGAGCGCCTTTAGAGCCTTTGACCTGAGCTCCATCACCTCGTTCCAGCTGGGGTCCGTATCTATCTCCATCTCGTCGGGCATGCCCGCGAGGTGAACGCTTGAATCCGAGTCGGGGCTTTCCCCTGCCAGGGCCAGATACGCTTCGTCGGCGGTGTGAACGAGTATCGGAGCGAGGAGTCTGATGAGCGCGTCCGCTATGCTGTACATCACGGTCTGGGACCGTCTCCTCTTTCGGCTGTCGCTCTTTTCACAGTAGAGCCTGTCCTTGGTTGCGGCGAGGTACACCGCGCTCAGCGTTTCGTAGCAGAAACTGAATATCAGCTCGTTAGCGCGTTTGTACTGAAGGTTCTGGTATGCGTCCCTGGTCTCGCTGACGAATTTCGCGGTTTCTCCCATTGCCCAAGCGTCAATTGAATACCTGTCTTCCTCAATCAGATCCACGCCGTCTTTTCCCGGGTCGAAATCGTATATGTTCCCTAGGAGAAACCGTATCGTGTTCCTTACTTTCCTGTATTCGTCTCCAGCGACCTTGAAGAATTCCCAATCGACTTTTATATCGTTCGTGTATTTGAGAGAGCTGACCCACCATCTGCATATATCGGCTCCGTGCTGCTTGAGCAGGTCTTCGACCTCGAGCGCGTTCCCGCCGGATTTGCTCATCTTCCTGCCCTGCGCGTCTACCATGAAGCCGTGCGTCAGCAGCGCCTTGAACGGCGGCCTGCCCGTGACTCCGAGCGCCGGCAGCAGTGAGAGCTGAAACCATCCCCTGTGCTGGTCCGAGCCTTCCAGATACAGGTCTGCCGGGTATCCGATATTACGCATCTCGAGAACCGAGTGCCAGGACGAGCCCGACTCGAACCACACGTCGAATATATCCGTTCCCCGTCTCAGCGAATTGAGAGTCCCCTCTTGCTTCACCCACTCCGGCGCGTGCTTGTCGCTTTGCGGATCGTATCCTTTCAGTATTTCTTCTTCGGACGCCTGAAACCAGTAGTTGGCGCCCTTTTGTCTGATCTTGTCTATTACGACCTGTACAGAATCGGGGGTGAGAAGGGTTTCTCCCCTGTCGTTCATGAACGCCGGTATGGGGAGTCCCCAGGCCCTCTGGCGGCTAATGCACCAGTCCGGCCTTGCTTCAAGCATGCCGCGTAGCCTGTTCCTTCCCCATTCGGGATAGAAGTCTATGCCGCTGCGAGAATACTCAAGCGCAAGCTCCCTCAAGGAGCCGCCGTACTCGTCTATGGTTTTATCAACGCTAACAAACCACTGCTCCGTAGCCCTGAAAATCGTTGGAGACTTGCTCCTCCAGTCGTGAGGGTAGCTGTGCAGATATTCTTCGTCATGGAACAGGCTTCCGGCATCTCGCAGATGCCCGGTGATGATTCCATTGGCTTTCCAGACGTTTTGGCCCTTGATCCAGTCTGGCACCGTATCGTCGAACGTACCGTCCTCCAGAACGGGGCAGTAGATATCGAGTCCTTCCTTAAGACCCGTCTGATAGTCTTCTACTCCGTGGCCGGGGGCTGTGTGTACAAGGCCCGTGCCCTCGTCGAAAGTGACATATTCCGCCGTTACCACCCTTCCCTTCCGCTCCGTGAACGGATGATTATATATGATACCGTTTTCATGGAACTCGTTCCCCGTACATGAGCCGAGCTTGTCGAATTTCGTGACGCCCGACTTCTTGAATACGCTGTCCGCAAGATTTTCGACCATGATTATGTAGTACTCAATTCCGTCCTTCTCCGCTCGGTAGAGCGCATATTCCCCTTCCGGAGATACGGCTACCGCAAGGTTCGCGGGAAGGGTCCACGGCGTCGTGGTCCATATAAGGAGAGAAACATTTTGTCCGCCGGGGAGATTGAGGCTCTGGGGCAGCTCTTCCGGGTTGTCCACTTCAAACAGAACGTAGATACTGCTGTCTTTCCTGTCATAGTACTCAAGCTCCGCGTCCGCGAGCGCCGTGCGGTTTTCAATTGACCAGTGAACGGGCTTTAGATCCCTGTAGACGATTCCCCTCTCGACGAGCGTTAAAAAGACCTCAAGCACGCCTGCTTCGTAATCGGGCGTCATGGTTAGGTAGGGATGCCCGTAGTCGCCGATTGTACCGAGGCGCTGCATCTGTCCGGACTGAAGCTTCACAAACTTCTCGGCGTATGACTGGCACTTGTATCTGATTTTCAGCTTTGTAAGCTCTTTGGCCTCCTCTCCGAGCTCTTTCAGCACCTTGTGCTCTATCGGAAGCCCGTGGCAGTCCCATCCCGGCACAAAATCGACGTCGTAACCGAGCATGGTCTTGGATCTAACGACTATGTCCTTCAGCACCTTGTTCAGAAGATGTCCCAGGTGGATAGGGCCGTTCGCATAGGGCGGGCCGTCGTGAAATATAAACGTTTCCCTACCGCGGGACGCTTCCCTAAACCGCTCGTAAAGATTTATATTTCGCCAGCGCTTTTGATATTCAGGCTCCTTCTGGCTGAGGTTCGCCTTCATCGGGAAACCGGTCTTCGGAAGATTGAGTGTGTCCTTGTAATTTACTTTCTTGGCCTCTGACATCAGGTGCATATGCTCCTTAAGCTGTTAAGACTATACCACGAGGGATAATATTCAATCGAATCAGTAAGATAGATACTATATTTCTGATTTGAGTCGAAGAAAAATATTAGCTTAGATAGAACGAAAAGCAAGTTGACCGGGCGGCGAACGGGGATAAGTATCAGGACCGGAATTCCGTCAGTCGCCTACTATTTCTTTTAGCTCTCTAAGTAAGTTTCTCGAAAATTTCACCCATCCTTCCCAGGCTTCCATATACTCTATGTCCTCTTCGACCCTCTTATAAAGTTTGAAGCCCAATCTTGTGGGTTCGATAAAAAATTCCCGATCACCGAAAAGCTTATTTTTCAGTATATCTACATACCTGTTCATTACCTTCAGTTTCGTCTCGTCCGATTCCCTGAATTCCGCGACGAAAAAACCGGCTGACTGTGCGGTGGGCATCTGCATGATATTGCTTTCTTTGAAGTAAATACCCTTGTTTATTGTTTCGGCTTTCATTGATATGAATAATTCCATAATGCACTCTCTCGGCAAAAAATAATGTCTATTTTATTTCCGTAGCGCTCTAAATGTCAAGATGTGTTACGCAAAGGCTTTGCTGATTTAAAACAAGGCTGATAGGATAATAATATTAAGAAAAAGGAGGAAAACAAATATGGATTTGCTAAAAGATAGAGTAGCGATTATTACAGGCGGGACAGGCGGTTTGGGAAAATCCGTGTTGACGGTGTTCCTCCGCGAAGGCGCGAATGTGCTGAGCACATACAGAAAAGAAGAAGAGCTTGCCGAAACGAAAGAATTAATCGATCAATACCGGGAGAAGGCGTTGTTCGTGAAGGCCGACGTGACAGATGCCGACGAGATCGAGAATGTCGTATCGAAAGCGGTGGAGAAGTTCTCGCGCGTCGATGTTCTGGTCAACATTGTAGGCGGTTTCGCGCAAAAATCTTTTGAGGAGACGGACGAGGGCATGTGGGATAAGATGATGACGCTCAATGCGAAGAGCGCTTTCTTATGCTCGAAGGCGGTCATTCCCCACATGGTGCAAAACTCGTACGGCAGAATCCTTAATATCGGCTCCCGGCCTGCCCTGAAGGGTTCGGGTAAGGTTTCCGCTTACGGGGCCTCCAAGGCCGCAGTCGTCAACCTCACGGAGTCCCTGGCGGATGAGTGTAAGAAGCATAATATCAACGTAAACGCCGTTATACCCGGTACTATTGACACGGCCGCCAACAGGGAAAGCATGCCCGATGCGGACTACGCTAAATGGGTCGATCCCGAAGATATAGCAAGGGTCATAGCTTTTCTCTGCTCGGAGGACGCAAGATCGGTAAACGGGGCCATCGTACCGGTTTACGGGAAATCATAGCAAGTGCGTTAAGCGCTATTCCCGACTGTCCGCAACCGCGATCGGTGTCGGGCTGACCTCGAATAAGCGGCCTGTAATGAACCACGTATGCGCGATAGCTTTTATTGGTTCCGCTGTCTGATTTCCTTACATGCGACAAAACGCCGATACACGGCATTAACTCTAACTCTCCTACTTAAACGGATTTTTAGATCGGGTGAGGTGTATTTAAGTCTGGCATAAATGTTGCCGATATATAATAATAGATAAGAGGAAAGTTAAGGAGGGAAATTATAGAAAAGAGAAAAGTAATTACAAAGGGTGATGTGAATCAAGGTTTCGACACGATTGACGCTAATGAAGCGGTAGCGTCTGTTGCTTACAGGCTGAACGAGGTTATCTCTATTTACCCTATTACCCCTGCTTCTCCGATGGGCGAGTGGGCCGATACATGGTCGTCCGAGGGTAAGCCGAATCTGTGGGGGACCGTGCCCTCGGTTGTGGAGATGCAGAGCGAGGGAGGCGCCGCCGGTGCTGTTCACGGCGCGCTTCAGACCGGTTCTCTGGCCACGACTTTTACGGCATCACAGGGCCTCCTGCTGATGATTCCGAACATGTACAAGATAGCAGGCGAGCTGAATCCCGCCGTTTTTCATGTCGCGGCTCGCACGGTCGCGACGCATGCGCTTTCCATTTTTTGTGACCACAGCGATGTTATGGCGACCAGGCCTACCGGCTTTGCCCTCCTGTCTTCATCTTCCGTTCAGGAAGCCTTGGACTTGGCATTGATAGCACATGCGGCAACACTCGAAGCGAGAATACCGTTTCTGCACTTTTTCGACGGATTCAGGACGTCACATGAGATATCAAAGGTCGAGCTTCTGTCTGACGATGTCCTCCGCGCGATGATAGACGATGAGCTTGTTCTCGCCCACCGTGAGAGAGCACTTACGCCGGACCGCCCGGTCTTGCGGGGTACGGCGCAGAACCCGGACGCATTCTTCCAGTCCAGGGAACGTGCAAACCCGTTTTATTTAAATTGTCCCGACATCGTTCAAAACGTAATGGATAAGTTTTCGGAGCTCACTGGCAGGAGCTACAGTCTGTACCAGTATTACGGAGCGCCTGACGCCGAGCGCGTTATCGTAATTATGGGCTCGGGTTCCGAGGCTGTGGCGGAAACGGTCGATTACATGAACGATAGCGGTGAGAAAGTCGGACTGGTCAAGGTACGCCTGTATCACCCTTTAGACAAGAAAAGATTTGTCGAAGCCTTCCCGGTATCCACTAAGGCAATCGCCGTCCTGGACAGGACTAAAGAGCCCGGAAGCGCGGGAGAGCCTCTTTACCTGGAAGCGGTCACGGCTTTTCAGGAGGCAGCCGCAAACGGTTCCGCAAAGATGAGCGGTCTTCCTCTGATTGTTGGTGGCAGGTACGGTCTCTCATCCAAAGAATTCACTCCCGGAATGATTAAGGCCGTTTTCGACAACTTATCATCGGATACGCCCAGGAACCACTTTACGGTAGGCATTTTCGACGACATCACGCACACGAGTCTCGACTACGATCCTGCATTCTCGACCGAAACGGATGACGTTTACCGCGCTCTCTTCTACGGACTGGGTTCTGACGGAACGGTCGGCGCCAACAAGAATTCAATCAAGATAATCGGGAAAAATACCGACAGGTACATACAGGGATATTTCGTATACGACTCCAAAAAGGCTGGCGCCGTCACAATCTCACATCTACGTTTTTCTCCGAACCCGATCCGCTCCACATATCTCATAGACAAAGCCAACTTCCTGGGATGCCATCAGGAGGTTTTTCTCGAGCGCTACGATATGTTGAGTCACATCATACCGGGTGGAATCTTTCTTCTTAATACCCGCCACGGGCCGGAAGACGTATGGGAGAATCTGCCCCGCGACGTACAGGAAAAGATCATAGAGAAAAAATTGAAATTCTATGCCATAAACGCCTACGGAGTAGCGCGCCGAAGTGGCATGGGCGGACGCATCAACACCGTGATGCAGGTCTGTTTCTTCGCGCTTTCGGGGATACTGTCCCAAGAGACCGCGCTTGAGGAAATAAGAAGCGCAATCTATGAGACGTACGGCAAGAAAGGGGACGAGATTGTACGGATGAACATCCAGGCGGTGGAGAATACACTTTCCGAGCTGTTCGAGGTCAAGGTTCCGGACAGGGCGGACAGTGTGGGCGAAATACCTCCTCCCGTCGCTCCTTCCGCTCCCGAGTTCGTAAGGGAAACCCTCGGCATGATGATAAGCGGCAAAGGCGACACCGTTCCCGTGAGCGCCATGCCCCCTGACGGCACCTTCCCGACCGGCACGACCAAGTGGGAAAAGCGCAACCTGGCCGTCGAGATACCCTCGTGGGAGCCTGAGATCTGCATACAGTGCGGGAAATGCTCGATAGTTTGCCCTCACGGAGTAATAAGAATAAAGGCGTACGGTTCGGAGCATCTGGAGGACGCCCCTCAGAAATTCAAATCAGCGGACGCGCGCGACAAGGTGTGGGAAGGTATGAAGTACACGATTCAGGTGGCCCCCGAAGACTGCACCGGCTGCGGGATATGCGTAGACGTATGTCCCGCCAAGAGCAAATCCGAGACAAAAATAAAGGCTATAAATATGAAGCCTCAGCTGCCCATACGGGAAGACGAAATAATAAACTGGGATTTCTTCGTCGGCATACCTGAGACCGACAGGGCCGGCCTGCACGTATCCTCGATTCGGCAGCAACAGGTTCAACAACCGCTTTTTGAGTTCTCTAGCGCGTGTGCGGGATGCGGCGAGACCCCCTATCTCAAGCTCGTCTCACAGCTTTTCGGAGACAGGATGGTCGTTGCAAACGCGACGGGATGCTCCTCGATTTACGGAGGGAATCTCCCCACTACTCCCTGGACGACGAATCATGAAGGCAGAGGCCCCGCGTGGTCTAACTCCCTCTTCGAGGATAACGCGGAGTTCGGACTTGGATACAGGCTTTCGATAAACAAGCAGAAAGAGTATGCAGAGGAGCTCCTGAAGAAGCTCTCCCCTGTAGTCGGCGATGGTCTTGTTGAAGCCATACTTACGGCCGAGCAGGCGGACGAAGCGGATATATTCGAGCAGAGAAAAAGGGTCGAAGCGCTCAAGAACACACTGAGAAAAGACGGCTCGAACGACGCGAAGCTACTGCTTGGCGTCGCGGATATGCTGGTCAAGAAGAGCGTATGGCTCGTCGGAGGAGACGGATGGGCGTACGACATCGGGTTCGGCGGCCTCGACCACGTTCTGGCGAGCGGACAGGACATTAACGTATTGGTTCTCGATACGGAGGTTTATTCAAATACCGGCGGGCAGATGTCCAAAGGGACGCCGCGCGCCGCTGTCGCTAAGTTCGCCGCAGCCGGAAAGCCCTCTCCCAAAAAAGACTTGGGTCTGATAGCAATGACGTACGGCAATATATACGTCGCGAGCGTGGCGATGGGAGCGAAAGACGAGCACACTCTGAGGGCATTTTTAGAGGCGGAAGCCTATCCGGGTCCCTCGCTGATAATCGCGTACAGCCACTGTATCGCGCACGGAATTAATATGACCACGGCCATGCGCGACCAGAAAGCGGCGGTTGATACCGGCCAGTGGCTTCTTTACAGGTATAACCCGCTCAGAGCCGAAGAAGGTGAAAACCCTCTTCATCTTGATTCCCGCGCTCCGAAAATGCCGGTTAAGCAGTACATGCTCATGGAAAACAGGTTCAAGATGCTTCTTAAAACCAGGCCTTATGACGCCAAGGATCTGTTCAGCCAGGCGCAGCAGGATATAAATTCCAGGTGGAGCCTGTACGAGTATCTGGCGGCAAGGGGCAAAGACGAAGAGAAGCCGGAACAGTAACGGCGGACAGCGGTTAAGGCGTTAGAATGACAGTAATGCAAATACTCCAAAACGGAGGGAAAATCAAATGGACTTGAGCACGAAATATCTCGGGATGAATTTACGTACCCCTCTCGTACCTTCTGCTTCTCCGCTTTCGGAGGAGATAGATAATATCAAAAGAATGGAGGACGCGGGCGCCTCGGCTGTCGTTCTGCACTCGGTCTTCGAGGAGCAGCTCCGGCTTGAGCGTTACGAGCTGTATCATCATCTGTCGTATTCGACGAACAGCTTCGCGGAAGCCTTGACCTTCTTTCCCGAGCCGTCTGAATTTCACGTAGGACCCGAGATATACCTCGACCACATACAGAAGGCGAAGCAGGCCGTCGATATACCTATCATTGCGAGCCTCAACGGGATATCCGTCGAGGGTCTCTTGGATTTTTCAGAGAAGATAGAGGAAGCCGGAGCGGACGCGCTCGAGCTTAATCTATACTATATTCCGACCGACATGACCCTTGCTTCGGAGCAGGTTGAGAACACCTATCTGAATATCCTCAAGTCGATTAAAGCGAAAATCGATATACCTATAGCTCTCAAGCTGAGCCCGTTTTTCAGCAACATAGCGTATGCAGCCAAGAAGTTCGACGAAGCGGGCGTAGACGCATTGGTTTTATTCAACCGGTTTTATCAGCCCGATATAGACCTTGAGACGCTTGAGGTGCGGCCCAACATCATTCTCAGCACTCCTCACGCGCTACGACTCCCTCTCACGTGGATTGCGATACTTTACGGCAGGATCCGCGCCGACATAGCGGCGACCAGTGGAATTCACAGCGCGCATGACGTTATCAAGATGCTCATGGTGGGGGCAAATATCACCATGCTGTGCTCCACGCTGCTCCGTAACGGTATCGAGGAGATAACCGTGATCGAGAGAGGGATGCTCGAATGGATGGAAGAAAACGAATACGAGTCCGTTAGACAGATGCAGGGCTCGATGAGCCAGATCAACTGCGAGGACCCCTCGGCGTTCGAGCGCTCACAGTACATGCGCGGACTGCTTACCTATCTGCCGGGATCCTGAAATGAAGCTGCGGGCATAAGATTAGAGGCTCACTTCGGACATATCCTCGAAAATATTATCGAGAAGGGTCTGGCCGAACTCGGAAGCCGTTTTAATGTCGTCTTTGGATATATCTACGTTGTTCAGGTACTGAAGCCTGAGCGTATCTCCTTCGTCGTACTCGGGTATGACGCAGCCGAAGAAAAACCCCATATTGCGCGCCTCGGAGGCGATATAACCCGCTCCTTTTTCTCTGAGCGGAATGTCCAGGTATATGCAGTCGAACCGTTCAATTGTAAGGTGCTTCAGCTGGAAGTGTATTTCCTTCAGGGTCCTGCTTCCGGGCTTGTCTATCTGGATAAACGCCTGATTATGGTCATGGCGGAACAATATGTTCGTGCGTCCTTTCCCCCTCCGTCTGAGCCCCGCGTTTTCGTCTTCGGGTATTAATATTCTGTCGAAGTCCGCCCTTTCGTATATCTTTGCGATCATATCTTTGTACACCTCGGGGACGTAGACTTTTCTGCCCTCGCCGGCGGAAACAGGCGTGTACATAAACGCCACGGATTGGCGCCTCGGTTTTTCGTCTTCGGATATATTGTGGAAAGTGACCGTGCCCGGACTGTATCCAAGCAGATAGCCTGTTTCCCGCCCTCCCAGCTCGAGGCTCCCCTTCTGGCTGTAAGGATGGATTGTGACGGCCTCGCCGTATATTCCCAGCACGTTTTTTGTAGCTACGTAATCTTTCAGATAATTCTTCAACATCTGGAATATTCCTCTGCCTCTGTACCGGGGGTCAACGACGGCCTCTCCCGACTCGACTACTCTCGATCCCGGCTTACTGTAAATGAAGCCGAGGTGCCCTATAAGATCGCCGCCGCTGTTATAAGCTCCGGCCGAATTCATGATTCCGGACTTGAGGCGGGCCTCGATCTGCTCCGGGTAGTACATAAACTCGTTCGCGTAAGTGTAGCCGTAGCATTTGTACACGAGTCTGACGAGGTCGTGGACTTTATCCGCATCAAACATGTCTATCGAGATCGGCTCGTCGGGCGGAGCAGGCTCCGCCTTCACGTGCTCGCGGTGCTCGGAAATGTGCATGACCTCCCTTATATCGGATGCCGGGAGGTTTTTAACGATCTCGGTCCTGTTGCCCCTGTTGCCCAGACTGTGAAAACGCACCTCGTCGGCGTAGCGTTTGGAAAGGTGTGACTTAAACCGCTTCTCTTCGCCGCTTTCCATCCTGTCGTAGTCGAAAGGGAGTCCTTTGTCCTCTACCGCAACCACGAGAGAATGGATACGTTTGGAGATTATTATATCGACGGGGTTTTGCGCATCGCCTTCAAAGCTGTACCTCACGATGTTCTCCAGGATGTCGTCCAGTACCTCGTCGAGTTTGAGCGCGTCCTCCTCGGATATTCCGTTTGCCACGGCAATGTCGGTAACGAGATCGACCAGGGCGTCGAGATTTTTCTTTTCCGCGGTGATTTGAACCCGGGCGATTTCAAGCTCGGGCCGGGTTTTCGAAGATGGTTCTGCTGTGCTGCTCATCTCTGTTCACCTTGTCTATTTTCTTCTTTTGGGTTTGTAGGTATGTGTACTGAGACCGTAAAAGACTTCAGCAGCCTCCATAACAGTCTCGGACAGCGTCGGGTGCGGGTGAATGCTTAGCTCTATGTCAGACGCGAGCGCCGCCAGTTCAACTGCAAGCACGCCCTCTGATATAAGCTCCCCGGCTCCGGGGCCCACGACGGCCATACCGAGAACCCTGTCCGTTTCGGGATCAATAATGAGCTTAGTCAGTCCGTCGTCCCTGTCGAGTGTTGCGGCCCTTCCGGAAGCGCCCCACGGAAATTTCGCTACCTTGACCTCTATGCCCTTGTTCGCCGCCTCTGTTTCCGTAAGGCCGCACCATGCTATCTCGGGATCGGTGAACACGACCGCGGGGATCGCGTTCGGCTCGAAAGCGCTCCGCTTTCCCGCCAGTACTTCTGCGACGACGCGCCCTTCGTGTGTGGCCTTATGCGCAAGCATCGGCTCGCCGGCTACGTCTCCTATTGCGAAAATGTTCTGATCTGAAGTACGTCTCTGCTCGTCCACTTTTACAAAGCCTTTCGAATCCGTTTCCACTTCGGTATTTTCAAGCCCGAGACCCCCGCTGTTCGGCTTCCTGCCGACCGAGATAAGCACGTTCTCGAAAACCTCTTCGTCGTATTCTTTGTCTTTACCTTCGAACTTGACTCTGATGCCGCCGTCCTCCTCTTCCATCTCGACTAACTTGGTATCGAGCATGATGGATTTAAAGGATGCATCAACCTTCCTCTGGAGTACTCTTACCAGATCCCTGTCCGCGCCGGGCATGAGGCCGGATGTCATTTCCACTACCGATGTTTCCGTTCCGAGAGCGGAGTACACGGTTCCGAGCTCAAGCCCGATATAACCGCCTCCGACTATCAGCATCGATTTCGGGGTTGACGGCAGGTCGAGGGCCGAAGTCGAATCCAGTATTCGGTCGGAGCCATCGGGGATTCCCGGTATGACGGCGGGTCTCGAGCCTGTCGCGATCACGGCATGATCGAAGCTTAGGTTAATCGTTTCTCCGTCGTTTTTTTCTATCTCCAGAGTGTTCGAATCGAGGAATACCGCCCTACCCTGAACGTAATCGATTTTGCGCTGTTTCGATAGCTGTCCCAGTCCGCCTACAAGCTTGCCCACGACTTTGTTTTTCCATTCTCTGAGCTTGTCCAGATCTATCTTCGGTTTACCGAATTCTATTCCCCAGTCCGAGGAATGCTCCGCTTCGGATATGAGCTTCGCCACGTGGAGAAGCGCCTTTGAGGGTATGCATCCCCTGTAGAGGCACACCCCTCCGGGATTATCTTCCGGGTCGATCAGCGTGACTTCGAGACCCAGATCGGCCGCGAGAAACGCCGCCGGATATCCGCCCGGGCCCGCTCCTACGACCGCAACTTGTGTTTTCTTGTTTTCTGTCATATTAATGGCTTATAACATCTGAGAATCATGATCGAGCTCTTACCCTTCGAGAGAGAGTTTGAACGGCTCCTCCAGGGCCTCAACCACCCAGCGCACAAACCTCACAGCATCCGCGCCGTCTATCAGCCTGTGGTCGTACGAAAGCGAAAGGGGGAGCATGAGCCTCGGCTGGAATTCCCCGTCGATATAAACAGGCTCCATTACAGAGCGCGAAACTCCTAGGATCGCAACTTCGGGCGCGTTCACTACGGGCGTGAAATAGGTGCCCCCGAGTCCTCCGAGATTACTTATCGTAAAAGTTCCGCCCTGAAGCTCTTCAACCGATATCTTCTTTGTCCTCGCCTTTTCCGAAAGTACGCTCAAGTCGATAGACAGTTCTTCTATATTTTTTTCATCAGCGTCTTTTATTACGGGGACCAGGAGGCCTCTGTCCGTATCTACCGCTACGCCGATATTGTAGTAATGCTTGTAAATGATCTCCCCGCTTTCCATGTCGATGCTCGCGTTGAACTGGGGAAAAGTCTTGAGCGCGGAGGCTATTACCTTCAGGATGATGGATGTCATCGTGAGCTTGCCGCCCGCTTCCGCGACTTCCTTCCCGTAATGTTTCCTCAGTTTTTCCATCTCGGTTATGTCGGCCTTGTCGTGCTGAGTAACGTGCGGGGCTTTCCAGGCTTCGGACAGCCGCTCCGCCGTAAGCCTTCTGACCTTTTTCACTTCGACCCGTTCTATTCTGCCCCACTTGTCCGTGTCCGCTTTTCCCTTTTCCTTTATAGGCGCAGGTCCTTCCTGCTTCGTTTCTTTTGGTTCGGGTTTTTTCTCAGGCTCTTTCTTATCCGGCTCTTGCTTTTGAGTCTCGCCTCCTGAGTAGGCTTTCACGTCTTCCTCGGAAATACGACCTCCGGGGCCGGTGCCCTTAATTTCACGTATATCGACGCCCATCTCCCTCGCAATTCTCCTGACGGTGGGGGACGCCGGAACCGCTCCTCCGTTATCAGGAGCTGGTTCTTTCACTTCGGCTTTCCTTTCCTCCGGCTCCTTTTCGGACTGCTCTGCCTCGGCAGTCTCTTCTTCAGGCTCTTCTTCGGGTTCTTTTGCTTCGAGCTCCTCTTCTTCGGCCTCATCTTCGACCGGAGCTTCTTTTTTCTCTTGGGATTTTTCTTCTTTCGCCTCTTTCTCCGGCTCCTTCTCTTCTTCTGCTTTTTCTCGTTTCTCTTCCGGTTCCGGTTCTTTATTAGCTTCCGCCTTGTCGGGCTCGCCGCCGTCCCCGCCGTCGTCTATCGTTACGAGGAGCTGGCCTACTTTTATAGTCTCCCCCTCTTTGACGTGGACTTCCTTGATAACACCGTCGGCAGGCGAAGGTATTTCAAGAGCGGCTTTGTCGGTCTCAAGCTCCATCAAAGCCTGCTCTTCCGACACCTTGTCGCCGGGGGAAACGTAAACGCTTATTACGTCTCCGGTTTCTATATCTTCTCCCAGGTCGGGAAGTTTATATTCAATCGTCATTTATATTCAGCCTCATGTGCCAATGCGGTCATTAGTTAAACATACTTGTTTTCTGTTCATTAGCTACGGGAATTTCTCGCGCTAAGAAAACAGGGGATTATCCTTGCCGGGGTTAATATCCAGATCCAGTATGGCCTTCTCAACTACGTCCGTGCTGATCTTCTTTTCCCATGTAAGCGATGCGAGAACGGCTAATGTTATGAATCTCCAATCCACTTCGAAAAACTCCCTGAGCGCTTTTCTGCTGCCGCTCCTGCCGAAGCCGTCGGTCCCGAGCGATACAAGCGGGTGCGGAAGCCACTGTGATATGGAATCGGGGAGCGCCATTACGTAGTCGGAAGCCGCCACGAAGACGCCCGGCGCGTCCTTGAAGCATTCCGTAACGTAGGGATCTCTCCTGAACTCCGAAGGGTGAAGCATGTTCCATCGTTCGTTGTCGAGTCCGTTCCTGTAAAGCTCCTTATAACTCGTCACGCTCCACACATCGGCTGCGACTCCGTATTTGTCTTCGAGCTCTTTCTGGGCCCTGAGCGCTTCGTTCAGTATTGCACCGCTGCCGAGTATCTGCGCATGGAGCTTGGCGTCTTTGAGCTCTGATTCCCTGAACTTGTACATGCCTTTGAGTATCCCTTCCCTGGCTCCCTCCGGCATTGGCGGCTGCTTGTACGTCTCGTTCATAACCGTTATGTAGTAAAAGATATCTTCCTGCTCGACGAACATGCGCCTTATGCCGTCCTGTATGATGACGGCGATCTCGTAGGCGAATGCCGGATCGTATGCCTTGAGGTTTGGAACGGGATATGCGAGCAGGTGGCTGTGGCCGTCCTGGTGCTGGAGCCCTTCCCCGGCGAGAGTCGTGCGTCCCGCAGTGCCGCCCACCATAAATCCTTTCGCCCTCGAGTCGCCCGCTGCCCAGATCAAGTCCCCGATCCTCTGGAATCCGAACATTGAGTAGAATATGAAAAACGGGATCATGTTTATTCCGTGAGTCGAGTATGCGGTGCCAGCCGCTATGAATGACGACATCGAGCCTGCCTCGGTTATGCCTTCTTCCAGTATCTGCCCGTCTTTTGCTTCCTTGTAAAAAAGCAGTGTCTCGGCATCTACGGGTTCATACAGCTGTCCGACGCGCGAATATATTCCCACCTGCCTGAACAGTGCCTCCATACCAAACGTACGCGCCTCGTCGGGGACAATCGGCACGATGTTCTTGCCGATGTTCTCGTCCTTTAGAAGCTTGGCCAGCATTCTCACGATGGCCATGGTAGTGGCGACTTCCCTGTCTCCCGAGCCCTTGTAGAATTCCTCGAACAATTTTTCCGGAG